>Ga0209167_10000111_pt1 | contig 82184 bp, 66 predicted proteins | sample Coa_R1_9_FD_187154 | JGI IMG/M metagenome (GOLD analysis project Ga0209167, IMG submission 187154) | Surface soil microbial communities from Centralia Pennsylvania, which are recovering from an underground coalmine fire - Coalmine... | ecosystem: Environmental > Terrestrial > Soil >... | reverse complement strand
CTCGGCGCCCTGCTGATGTCGTTAGCGCTGCCGTACGATTCCGAAGCCGGGCGTGACATGTGCGGGGCGGTGACGGCCCTGATGACCGGCGAGGCTTACGCGCAGTCGGCGCGGATTGCCGAGCGGCTGGGCGCGTTCGAAGGCTACGAAAAAAACCGCGAGCCGATGCTCAACGTGATCCGGTTGCACCGCGATTCGCTGCGGCCCATCAAGCCGGAAAATGTACAGCCAACACTGCTGAGGGCCGCGCAGCAGGCCTGGGACGACGCTCTGGAACTGGGAGAAAAGCATGGCTACCGCAATTCGCAAGTGAGCGTGTTGGCGCCCACGGGCACCATCGGCTTCATGATGGATTGCGACACTACCGGCATTGAACCCGATCTGGCGTTGGTGAAATTCAAGAAGCTAGTGGGCGGCGGTGTGATCACCATCGTGAATAACACCGTGCCTGGCGCGTTGATTCACCTGGGCTACACTCCGGAAGAGACCGAAAAAATCGTGGCGTTTGTGGATAAGACCGGCTCCATCGAGGGCGCGCCGGCATTGAAGCCTGAGCACCTTCCGGTGTTTGATTGCTCCCTTGCGCCGGCGGGCGGGGGACGCTCCATTACCTGGACGGGACATGTGGGAATGATGGCTGCCGCGCAGCCGTTCCTTTCGGGCGCCATCAGTAAGACAATCAATATGCCCGAAGAATCCACGGTGGAAGATGTGATGGATGCATACATTAAATCGTGGAAGCTGGGGCTGAAGGCCGTGGCCATTTACCGCGACAACTCGAAGGGGAGCCAGCCCCTTTCCGCTTCCGGCGCGAAGAAAGAAGAGCCGGGCAAGGTGTCTGAGCCCGCTTTGCTGATTGAGCCGCAACAACAGGAGCTGTTCACCAACGCTCAACGGAAAAAACTGCCCGACGAGCGCAAATCGATCACCCACAAGTTTTGGATCAATGGGCATGAGGGCTACATCACCGTGGGGATGTACGACGACGGCAACCCCGGCGAAGTCTTCATCAAAATGGCCAAGGAAGGCTCCACGCTTTCCGGGGTGATGGACGGCTTCGCGCTGGCCATGAGCATCGGCTTGCAATACGGCGTGCCTCTGCGCGCGCTGGTAGACAAACTGATCAACACGCGCTTTGAGCCATCCGGATTCACGCACACGCAGGAGATTCGCATCGCGTCATCGGTGCTCGATTACATCGCGCGCTGGCTGGGCGGGAAATTCATCTCCACGGATTATTTGAAGTTGGGCGAGATGACCGGCGGAGATGTGATGGCCGCGCCGTCGCTTTCCGCAAACGGCGCAGCGGTGAACGATCCTCCGGCGCCGGCCGCTGCTTCCAACCCGGCATCCAACTCGCGCGCAAACTTCACGGCGCGCACGATGATGGCCAGCGCACCCACATGCAGCAATTGCGGCATGCTGATGACGCCCAACGGCAGTTGCTACAAGTGCAGCAATTGCGGTGGCACCAGCGGCTGCAGTTGAGGCCGAGCGAGAAAGACAAGTTTTCCGGTTAATTGAGGGAATGGTCTTCAGAAAAATCAAAAGGGGATCCGGTATGGATCCCCTTTCGTAACACCCCTTTAGGACCTACCGAGCAGTGCGCTCAATGGCCTACCCCGGGAAGTAAAATCTCTGAAATATACATGTGCAAATGCCTTGCCAGAACGTGAGCGACCTGTGGAAATCTTCTAAATTATTGATTCCAAGGAAGATGTCTTTATAGAATTAGAAACGGGAAGAAGAGGGAGGCAGCTGTAATACTGTTTTTCACATAGAGAAGTAGGGAATCTATGGTCTCGCGGATACTGGGTTCTTAAGGTGAGTCTCGCTGGGAGTTCTAGACCCCCAAGGCAGCCTGGATCGCAGAAGCCACGGAAGCGGCGTACCGCTCCACGTCTTCGGCGTGCTCAGCCTCCACCATGACGCGAGCCTTGGGTTCAGTTCCCGAATAGCGAAGTACGATTCGGCCAGAGTCACCCAGCGCAGAGGTGGCTTCCTTCAACGCGCGAGCAACTTCAGGAAGCGATTCGAGCGGCGGTTTGCTGCGAACTTTCACATTGAGGATCGTTTGCGGATAAACTTTAAGCCCGCTGACCAGCTGGCTGAGCGGGCCTCGCAAGGCAACGAGGCTGGCAATCTTCACCGCAGTAAGCAGGCCATCGCCGGTGGTGGCATCATCCAGGAAAATAATGTGGCCGGACTGTTCGCCGCCCAGGTTGCACCCGCCACGAATCATTTCCTCGAGCACATAGCGGTCGCCGACATCAGTGCGGACTAGGGTTATGCCCTCCGCTGCCAGGACGCGTTCCAGGCCCAGATTCGCCATGGTCGTACCGACCACTCGCCCGCACTTGAGCTTGCCCGTGGATTTCAAATAGCGCGCCGCGGCAAGCAAAATGCCGTCGCCATCCACCAACTTGCCGGAGGCGCAGACGAAAAGTGCGCGGTCCGCGTCGCCATCAAAAGCCACGCCCAGAGCGGCTTTTTCATCAACCACGCGCTTTTGGAGTGATTCCGGATGGAGCGAGCCGCAATTCTTGTTGATATTGCGCCCGTCTGGAGAATCGTTGATGGCGGTAACACTCGCGCCCAACGATTGAAATAGTTGCGGGCCGAGCGTGGAAGCCGCGCCATTCGCACAATCCAGCACGATCTTCATACCCTTCAAACTTGCGCCTGGCAGGGCGCGGCCTCGCAGGAACTCGAGATACGCTTCATCGAGAGTGGCGTCCTCTTTGAGCCAGAGCGCTTCGGCAGGCTCCAATTTGCCATTGAGGATTTCGCCTTCGAGCTGTTCCTCGATTTCATCGGGAAACTTCATGCCCTTCGAGGAGAAAAGCTTTACGCCGTTATCGTGGTAAGGATTGTGCGACGCGGAAATAACGATCCCCGCCGAGAATTTTTTCTGGCGGACCAGGCAGGCGATGCCGGGCGTGGTAATCACTCCGGCGGAAGCAGCGGATACACCGGACGCGGCCAGGCCCGCGGCAATTTCACCCGCGATGTGCGGGCCGGATTCGCGCGTATCCATTCCGATCAGGACAGCGCCGGGCGCGGCGCCATTTCCGCCGCGAAGATAGCCGCCCAGCGAGCGCCCCGCGCGGAACAGAGTGGCGTCGTCCAGCGGGAATACGCCGGGGACACCTCGGATACCATCAGTACCGAAAAGTTTCTTGGCCATTCAGAGCTGGGCCCCTTATCTCCGAGAAGTAAGCAAGTCTAGCACACGCGCTAATGGACAAAAGTGAACGTACCCGGGGCGCGTGCCTACAATGAAACTGTACCTTGGCACAGACCCGGGATTGCCCTCTCAGGGTAATCCTTCCACTACAAATTTTTCAAACTGGCTCCGAGCAGGCGATGCTTATGGTAAGTTTGTTGCCTAACCCCCTCAGTCAGGAAGCTTAAGGATGGATTTGTGGCCGACGATTTGAGTGAATCATTGGCGGAGCAACAGTCCAAATCGTATACTCCGCCGCAGGAGTTCGCAGTCCACGCCACGCGCAGCACTCCCAGCCAGCGCATTCTGGCCGCGGGCGTGCTCATTGCCTTTTGCATCTGGGCCTCCAGTGTGATCATGACCTTGTTGTTTGCCGTGCTCGCCGCGTATTTTTTGGACCCGCCGGTAAGCTTGCTGGAACGGATGCGTGTGCCGCGTGCGCTGGGTGCGCTGATTGTGTTGTTGTTGGCCAGTTCATTGGTGGGCGGTACAGGATACCTTCTCTACGACCGGGTGGATTCCTTTTCAAAGGACTGGCCGCGCTATAGCAAGGTGCTGCGTGACGCCGCCACGGAAGTTGACAAGAGCATGCAGAAGCTGGAGTCGCGCTTCTCGGAAATCACGCCCGTCGAGACGAAGAACACACGGACCGTTTCCGTGGAGGAGCCGCGGCCGCTTCGCGCGTTCCTGATTGAAGGATTGGGTTCTTTTTATTCCATCCTGCTGCTGATCACCTTTGTCCCATTCCTGGTTTTTTTCATGCTGGCGGCCAAACGGCAAATCTGGCACGTGACGCTGGAGCTGTTCCCGCTGGGCCACCGCGGGCGAGCCAAGAACATCCTGGACGAAATGAGCCGGATGTTGCGTGGCTATGTTGCAGGCAATGCGCTGGTGGCAGTCATCATGATCCTGGCAAGCTACGTTTTCTTCTCCTACATGGGGCTCGACTACCCGTTTCTGACCGGATTGGTGTCCGGACTGCTGAACATGGTGCCCTACATAGGGTTGGTATTGTCGTGGGCCCCGCCCATATTGATTGGTATTACCAAGTGGAAAGTCCTGGCGCCTTATTTGGAAGTCGCCGGAACACTTACCGCGCTGCACATCATTTCCATGAACGTGCTGATCCCCGCCATTATTGGGCGGACTGTCCGCTTGAACGCGGTGGCGTTGACCGTAGGTCTCCTGTTTTGGGGATGGGCCTGGGGCGCCGTGGGATTTATTCTGGCGATACCCATCATCGCCACGGCGAAAGTCGTTTGCGACAACGTGGAGGGATGGGAACCCGTGGGCCGCTGGCTAGGATCGTCGTAGGCAGCTGCGATTTTTCGGTTGATTCATCTACGGCGCGCGAAACACATACTTTTCCTGCTTGACGAACGGCAGGCTCTGCCAAAAACCTCGTTCTTCCGCTAATCCTTTCGAGTTCAAATGGCCGTGAATATCCAGGTGATGATTCAGGTGCATTGGATGAGATTTCGTGGAGCCCGCGGGCACATCGAAGACCATCAATCCACCAGGATTCAGCAGGGAAGACAGGAATGTAAGCTCGCCCGGCAGATCGGGCAGGTGTTCGAGAACATCAAACGAGAACACGGTGTCGAATCCTTCTTTTTCAGCGGCCGCGGCAAGATCATCCTTGGAATGCAGGAACTGAACCACCAGGCCTTGCTGCTGGGCGCGCTGGCGGGCAAATTTCATAGTTAATCCATCCACATCAAAATAAGTCGCCCGGTGGCCGCGCCGCGCAAGCTCCAAAATGATTTCACCGTTTCCTGCTCCGTAATCAAGGCAAGCGCCCCGGCCGTATTTGAGCATGCGGAGATTGGAAATGATGCGCTTGTATTCCAGGTTGTACCCGGAGATGGCGAACATATAGAGCTCGGAGTTGTCGCGATACCAACGGGCCATGCGCTCGCGATCGTTTTCCGGGATGTTCGCCGCCTGCCAATTCCGGGCCAATTCCTGATTGCTGTTGGACCACAATTGACGAACGCGTCCTGGGGAATATCCTGTGAAGACCATCAGCTCGAGCATCGCCGCAGCAATGTTTTTTTCGTTTTGGCGCTGGGCGCGATGAGCGAGGAAAGCTGTCCCCATCGCTGAAATGAAAAGCAGGCCCAAGCTGCTTAGCAGCATGCCGGCAGAAGCGGCTTGCAACAAGCCAGCCCAGAGAATCAGAGAGCCGCCGCAAATGAAGACAATCCCCATCCACGGCCAAACGTTTTTTTCGCAGATGACGATGGAAAGGTGAGCCGCCCCCGTGACCAATGCCACCCCAACCAATAAATTGATGTGTAGTGCCAGCAGCAGTGTGGAGAACAGCGCCAGGTCCGTGGCCCAGAAATAAGCGGGAAGAAATTGCCGCTGAACTGCGGCCTTGGCTAGAAAATTTGCCGCCGTCAGCAACGCAACTGCGGACAATGTGATGATCACGCCATGCGTGCTGGGGCTGGAAATGATCCCCATCACCAATCCCGCTGCGATGAGCCTCCAGCGAATCTTGATCGCCCATCTCTGTCTTTTCTCCAGATTGACATTCAAGTGCAGATAATCCGGCGAGTAGGAGAGTGAACCTGCCAGCGCCACGATCACCAGCCCAAAATTAACTGTGATCCGCCAGGAGTGTGGCGAGTCAACCGCCAGGCACACTCCTGCCAAAAAAAGCGCCAATGCGAACAACGCGGCCCACCATCGGCTGCGGTCCAGATAACGTTGTTGTTCCGCGTAATTCACGAACCCCGCTGATTGCCTCTTGTGATTTGATGAGCCCTAACGAAATTCATTTGAAGAAATACTTATCACAGTTTGGCGTGAATTCCGTATGCGGCTGTCAGCGGCGTCCGGGTTGGCCGGATGGAAGAGTGCGGACGTAATGGATCAGGTTCCAGATCTGATCGCTGGTCTGGCTGTTGCCGAAGGCGGGCATACCGCTCAGGCGAATTCCATTGTGAATAATCACGTAGAGTTCGCGGTCGTTATACATTTGAACGTCGGCGGAGGCCAGCGACGGCGCGTGGGGGTAGAGCGAGGCGCCTAGCTTGGTGGGAGTGCGCCCGTCGTAACCGTGGCAGCCCGCGCAGGACGAGCCGTAACTCGTGTGTCCATCTTCAATGGTATCGGCGTTGGCCGGCGTTTCCGTGGGGAGCGATTCCAGGGCGGCGCGGGCCACCAGCCGGTGCTTGGCCTGCGTGGCCAAAAATACTTCCAACCGGCTGGGCTGGTCGAGCGCGCTGATGGTCATCCGATCGAACACAAACCATCCACCAGCGGTCAGGACGATGATGATCAGTACAATAAGGAGCAGAAATTTTCGCAGCATGTGATTGCAGCCTCGTAATTTGGATGCGGGTTTCGCCCAATTCATTCACAGGGACGCGATTCTATTTCCACGCACCAGAACGTACAAATTAAGGCGCGGCCTGCAGGCCGGCCACCAACGCGGGCAAATCTTTGGCCTCCTGGAACAGGCGTATGGCCGCGATTCCTGCGGCTCCCGCGGCCACGCATTCGTGTGCGTTTTCAGCGGTGATTCCGCCAATCGCCAACACGGGCACCTCCACGCTATGGGACGCATCTTTCAGTTGCTTCAATCCCTGCGGCGCTCCAAACATGGCCTTGCTGGGGGTGGCGAATACCGGCCCGAAAAACAGGTAATCCGCGCCATCCCGCGCGGCGGCCTTGGCACCTTCCACCGAATGGCAGGATGCCCCCACCATGAATGCATTGGTAGAGACGCGTTTCCGCCGCCATTCGTTAACTGCCGCGACAGGAGCAGACAACTCCGACATATGCACGCCAGCGGCGCGCGCGGCCAGGGCAACGTCCAAGCGGTCATTCACAATAATTCGTGTGGGTGAATCGCGCACCGATTTCTGCTCCGCAAGGGCCACCGCCTGTTGGACGAGCGCCAGCAACTCCCGCGTGGGAAGATCTTTTTCACGGATTTGGATCCACTGAATGCCCGCGGATGCCGCCTGACCAATTCGCCCAATTAAATCGGAGTGATTGCCGAGACTTCGTCTGTCGGTGACGTAACAAAGCAGCGGGGGCGAAATTCGCGGGGGCATTACCGGTCAGCGCCACCTGAATGCTTCACTGGGCCATCCCAACTTTACTGCTGCACCGGATTATCCGCGGGGCGGCGAAGGAAGCTCACGGCCACAATGATATCCAGCACTCCGAGCCCGGAGATCAGTCCGCGCATGGAAGGATGCAGCAGAATGCGGATGAGATCCGGATAACGACTCAGGAAATAGTTGTGTTCCCACTGGCTCGACCAGGGCAGGAATATCAGGAGCATTCCCAGCTCGAATAGGATCAGGACGACGAGAACACGCAAGAGACGAGTCATTTTAAGAGGTTATCGGGGACACCTTTCCTCTGTGAACCAATCAAACGGGCCCAGATTCATCCGGCAAATTTCAGCGCATAGTGTACATCAAATAGGAGTTATCGCTGGCGGAGGGAGCCGATGCGTTCGGCCACGTCGCGGTAATCAATATTCATGGCATAGACCTGCTGGAAACTCTTGATGGCCTCTTCGGAGTGGCCGGAAAGATCTTGCGCCACACCCAGGTCGTACCGCAGAGCAAGAATGGATTCCTGGTCGAGGTCCGGGGTTTGCAGTGCGCGCTTATACCAGAAGGAGGCAATTTCCGGCTGGCCTTTGTCCATGAATGCCAGTGCCAGGAGGGTGCAGCACTGCATGGAATAGCGAAATACCTTGCCGGTGTCGTGCGAGTGCACGACCTTCTGAAATTCGCTGATGGCCTCCTCAAGCAGCCCCATCTCGCGATAAGCGATGCCCAAATTATAATGCGTCTCCGGGTCCTCGTCGGTTTGCAACTCGTCAAGCGCCTCTCGGAATTCGTTGAAAATTTCGCTCAGCGGACCACCGGGATCGGAAGCCGCAACCAGGGGCGTAGACGGTTGGGGGTAGGCCGTTTTCGCGGGATGAGCGGGCGGCACAAAAGAGCTCGGTTTGCCATTGCCGGGCGCGCTGTGAGCCACCGGCGGAGCCGCATCCAGCACCATACCCAACTCCGTAGCCAGGTCTCCCAGCGTACCGCCATCCTGTTGCGCCGCCGGACGAATAGGTGAGACGGTGGCAGAGGCGGCGGGCTGGGCCATTTCCTCAACTAACTCAAGCTCGTATTCGATAATCTCTTCTTCTTGCGCCGCGCCGCTTTGCGATCCTGAGGCCATTACTGAACGCAAAGCAGGAACACCGGGGTCCTCGCTGCCCTCGAATGCAGACTGGTTGGCCTCAATCGTCGCGTGCTCCGGCTCCGATGATTCTTCCAATTTGGATCGCGCTTCGGCTTCCAATACCTGCTCCGAAATGGAAGCCCATTCATCAGCGATTGCGGGTTCAGCATTCTCTGCGACTTCTTCCACCGCTTCACCGGCAAGAGGAGGCTTTAATGATGCTTCCGCTACGGTCCCAGGGGCTGGCAACGCAAATTCAGCTGGGGGATTCGTGGACGCGGGAACGGTTGGAGGAGATTGAGGATCGAGTGCCGCCGCGCGCTGAAATCGCCGGTGCAACTCGGCAAAGCGCTCGGAGTTGGCCGTGTCACCTCGCTCGGCGTGTATGGCCATAAGCAGACCGGCCAGTTGCGCGGTGCGATCATTGTTCCCTTCACCGAGATGCAGGTCCAGCAGCTTTTCGAGCGAAGGTGTGTGCCGCGGCGCGCGTTCGACGACCCTTTCCAGAAGTTCAATTGCTTTCGGCGTGAGGCCATAGCTCGAGAACAGATCCACGTCGGTGAGCGCCAGATTCACGTACTGCTGTGTATCGTCATCGAGCGCGGGTTCCTCAAATACTTTGGGCGGCGTAGGTTCATCAACTACCGGACCCTGCGCCTCTCCTGCAGGAGCCATTGGCTCCAAGCCCAGGCGCGCGCGCACATGCTCCAGGTTGCGGCGGATGGTTAAGTCTTCGGGGGAACGCTCTGCCAGTTGTTCATAGACCAGGCGCGCGCGATCGAAGTGTCCCGCGGCGGCGGCGGCTTGCGCGAATTGCGCCAGCGCTTCGGGGAGATGAAAAGCGTCGTTGATCTGCGTGTAGAGTTGGACAAGCCAATCGAGGGGCTCTATGCGCCCGGAAAGCCGCAGAGCCGCGGTATGCAACATTTGAGCGAGCGGTTCCGCGTCGCCCTTGTCCGCCATTGTTTTCCGGATGGTGTCGAGGAGACCAAGCGCGTCATCCGAATGACCGCTTTCGAGCAGCGCCATGGCCGTCTTTCCCGCCATCGCATAGTGCGCCGGGTCGCGAGCCAATACCTTGGCGACCAGCTTGAGGGCGCGATCGGAGAGGCCCTCCTGCAAATAATTATCCAGAAGGAGTTCGGCGGCCTCGTTGCCGGAATCCAGGTCGGGCATGGCTTCGAGAATCGCGGCTGCCTGGCCATGCTTGCCCGCTGCGGCCAGCGCCCGCGCCTGCAACATTCGCGCGGGAACACTTCCTGGAACCAATTCCAGGGAGCGGCCAATCAGCTTTACGGCTTCTTCGGGATCATGGTGACTGAGCTGGCGCTCGGCGCAGATCAGAAATGTCTGCGCGGCATCCTGCTTTTGCCCCATGGCCAGTTGCACTTCCGCCAGGCGCAATTGAACTCTCAGGTTGTCCGGCTCGGCTTCCAGAAGCTTGCGCAGCAACAATGCGGCGGGTTCCCGGCGCCCGGCCTTGATGTGCGCTTCAGCCAGCTGCAGAAAGAGCGGGCGCGCTTCGCTCAGAACGCCCTGCTGCACATAAAGGTCGGCCAGTTTTTCCAGCGGCGCGGTTTCTTCGGGAGCGAGTTTGGCGATCTTCTTATAAATGGCGATCGCTTTGGTGAGGAATCCATCGCGAACAAAAATTTGCGCCAGCCGCTGGAAATACTCAATGGCCTGAAAAGTCTCTCCGGAGCGGACGTACAAATCTCCCACGGTCATCAATGTGACCTGGTCGGAGGGCTCGTGCTTCAGAATGTTTTGGTATTCCGTGATGGCCTGCGGCACCCGGCCCTGAGCGAGGTGCTTTTGCGCGGCTTCCACGTGTTTGATTTTGCTGTAGCCCATCGGCGACGTCCTGCCTTGCTCCGCATGAAGACGGCTCCGGGACACGCGTACGGCGTGGCGACTGAGGCCACAAGGGGCAGGCCTTGGGGCGGCAAATTCACGCTAGCACGCGGGTAGGGGGCGGTCAACGATGCGTCAAGGGGTGCGCTGCGTGGCAGTAATTGGTACTAATGGCCAGATGGCGGGGACCGCTTAGAGAGTCTCCGCAATCTGGAGCGGCAGCAGGGTCTGAGAAGCGGAGGCCGCCCCGTCCGGCACAAGAAAATATGTCTTGACATTAGTCGTGATAACGACTATTATTGCGGCATGTCCGAAAAGCCCCACGCCAAAAGGAAGCCGAGCCGCCGCGCCAGTTCGCCCGAGGAAGATGCCTTCCTCAGTCTGCTGATCACCGCCGACGCCCTCTCGCGCAGGCCCGAAAAAGTGCTGAGGGCAGTCGGCCTGACGCCAACCCAGTACAACGTCTTGCGAATTCTTCGCGGCTCACCCCAGGGGCTGCCCTGCAATGAAATTGGCGGGCGGATGATCACCCGCGATCCCGACATCACGCGTCTGCTGGATCGCATCGAGCACTGCGGCCTCATCTCCCGTTCACGGGAATCGAAGGACAGGCGCCTGGTTCTGACCCGCATCACGCCCAAAGGTTTGGAGCTTCTGGCGAAACTCGATTCCCCCGTAATGCAAACTCACCGCGCCCAACTGGGACACCTGGGGCGGGGGCGACTTCATTTGCTGACCGAGTTGCTCGATGAGGTGCGCCAGAAGATTACGTAAGAGGAGCAGCCAAAATTTTTTGCATCTTAGTCGTTATAACGAGCATCCTTACAACAGGAGGTTTTACCATGAACGCGACGGCCATTACGGAAGCACCGAGCACCACCACCTGGAACATCGACCCCATCCACAGCAGCGCCCAGTTCAAGGTCAAGCACATGATGATCTCGAACGTGAAGGGCGAGTTCACCGCGGTCAAGGGCTCATTGACCCTCGACGCCGCGGACATCACCAAGTCTCGGACGGAAGCCTACATCGACGCCGCTTCCATCAGCACCCGTGACCCCCAGCGAGATGCTCACCTAAAGAGCGGTGACTTTTTCGATGTGGAAAAGTTTCCGACCCTGAGCTTCAAGTCCGCCCGGGTCTCAAAGAGCGGAGACGGCGAGCTCGCGGTCGAAGGCGACCTTTCCATTCACGGTGTCACGCGGCCCGTGGTGTTTGAAGTCGAGGGCCCAAGCTCCCCCATCAAGGATCCTTACGGCAACACGCGAATTGGGCTTTCTGCGACCACGCGCATTAATCGGAAGGATTTCGGGCTGACTTGGAATGGCGTGCTCGAAGCCGGCGGCATCGTCGTAGGCGACGAAGTCACCATCACGCTGGATATCCAGTTCCTGCGCGCTTAATTCGTGTAGTCGCCTTAGAGCGTTTCAGCAATTTGGAGCGGCAGCGGCGTTTGGGAAGCGGAAGCGGCCCAACTGACCGAATCGCGCACCGGCGCGAACGATTGGCGATGCAATGGGCAAGGCCCATGAGCGCGCAGCGCCGCCAGATGATCCGCGGTGGCGTATCCGCGGTTGTGGCACAGGCCGTATTGCGGATAGATGGCGTCAAATTCGTCCATCAGGCGATCGCGCTCCGTCTTCGCAAGAATAGAGGCAGCCGCAATGGACACCGAGCGGGCGTCTCCATGGATCAGAGATTTCTGCTCGAGTGAAACATCCAACTCCATGGCATCAATCAAAAGATAATCCGGAGTCATGGAGAGCGAATTCACCGCGGAGAGCATGGCCTGGCGGCTGGCCTGATAAATATTCCAGGCGTCGATGCGCGAAGCGTCCACCTGCGCAACGGTGAAATCCAGAGCGAACTGCTTGATGCGCTCGGCCAACACGGCCCGCCGCGCGGCCGACAGTTTCTTCGAGTCATCCAGGCCCACAATGCGCCGCCGCGGGTTCAGGATGACCGCTGCGGCCACCACGGGGCCAAATAGCGAGCCGCGGCCTGCTTCGTCAACGCCGGCGATGCGCATCCAGCCGCGTTGCCGCGCGAAGCGCTCGTATCGCGATGAACAAAGGCGTCCCACTGCGCGAAATCTTAGCACAGGGACTGACGAGGTCCCCGCCACATTGCGCGAGATTAATGATTTGGTTTCTGATCCGCCACAATCCTTTGGCAATTTTCTTCGTGACCATCTCGCATACTCAGACGTCTATATATTTCGAGGTCTGAGTATGACCAAACCGGACTCCCTTCAAGGCTCGCTCGACTTGCTGGTGTTGAAGATTCTTTCGCGCAAACCGCGCCTGCACGGCTACGCCATCATGTCCGCAATCCAGGAGATTTCATGCGGAGTGCTACGCGTCGAGGAAGGCTCGCTCTACCCTGCGCTGCACCGCATGGAAGAGGCCAACTGGGTTCGCGCCGAATGGATCACCAAGGAAAGCGGGAGGCGGACTCGCGTCTATGAACTTACTGCGGCGGGAAAAAAACAACTAGTCGCCGTGGAACCCCGCTGGCGAGCTGTGAATTCAGCTGTGGACCGCGTTCTGCGGGAGGTTTGACATGTCATGGTGGTCGCGACTGGGAAACGTGTTTCGCGGCAATGGAATGAACCGCGAACTGGATGAGGAACTCGAATCGCATATCGAAGAAGCGATCGAGAAAGGCCGCGACCCTGCAGAAGCACGCAGAGCATTCGGTTCCGCGCTACGCAATCGGGAAGAAAGCCGCGACATCAAAATATTTGCCTGGCTCGATTCGCTCCGCGCCGACGCAATCCTGGGATGGCGGCGACTTCGCCAACAGAGAATAACCTCCGCTGCAGCGATTCTGTCGCTCGCTCTTGCCATCGGGGCTTGTACATCTGCGTTCCGCCTGATTGATGCGATGCTCCTCCGCCCCTTGCCGGTCTCGCATCCCGAGCGTCTCTACATTGCGGAACGTAAAGGCATTGATGTCACGGGGCACGACAGAAATAGCGACGCCTGGGAATACCCTCTATTTCAACAAATGCGCACCGCCGCCGAGGATCAAGCCGAACTGATTGCGGTATCAAACGCAGTGCCGACGGATATCACCTACAGTTCCGATCAGGAAATGGAGAAAGGCTATCGCCAATTCGTTTCAGGGGGGATGTTCGGAAGTTTCGGATTGAAGCCGGCTTTGGGCCGCCTGCTCACGGAAAACGACGATCTGAAACCGGGTGCGCATCCTTACGCCGTCCTTTCCTATGACTACTGGAAGCGCCGCTTCGGTGAGGATCCCAAAGTGCTCGGGCGCGGCCTTCGCATTGGCAACGACCTGTACACAATTGTGGGTGTCTGCGGGGCGCCGTTTACCGGCACCGAACCGGGCACGGTCACCGACATCTTCGTTCCCACCATGATGCATCCAGGGGTTGTTCAATCAGATTGGGAATGGTTCAGGACCTTTGTCCACTTCAAGAGAGATGGAGACATCGAACCTCTTCGGGAGCAGCTTCACGCAATCATGCATGCTTTCGACTCGGAAAGGACGAGGAGTTTCTACGGAGAGCCAAAAGAGCTCGTCGATAATTTCCTGAAGCAAAAACTCCTTCTTGAACCGGCCGCGGGCGGCGCCTCCTGGATGCAGGACCAATACCGCCGGTCACTGATCGCCCTGGGAGTACTCGTGGCGCTCGTCCTTTTAATCGCGTGCGCGAACGTCGCCAATTTGATGACCGCCCAGGCAGCGTCGCGCGCGCGAGAGATGGCGCTTCGAGTCTCGCTTGGCGCAGGGCGCCGGCGCCTGGTTCAATTGATGCTGATCGAGAGCGCGTGGATCGCTTTCCTGGCATCCGCTTTTGGAGGCATATTCGCATGGTGGTCCGCGCCGTTTATCGTCAGCAGGATCAATCCGCCCAATAATCCGGCACGCCTGGTTCTTCCCGCCGATTGGCGCGTTCTCGGATTTGCATTCGCGCTCGCCGCCGGTGTGGCGCTCCTGTTCGGTCTGGAGCCGGCCCTGCGTGCCTCTGCGGTGAAACCCGTCAGCGCCCTCAAAGGCGGCGAGGATCCGCACTCCCGCCGCCGTTTGATGCATGGGTTGATCGCCGCGCAAGTCGCCTTTTGTTTTTTGGTGGTATTTGTCTCCGGCCTATTCGTAACCACGTTCGAGCGGCTCTCGAATCAGCCCAATGGCTTTTCCGCGGAACGCCTGATCACGCTCGACACCATTTCGCAATCGAAGCAGCCGCCCGCCTATTGGGATCAGGTAGCCGAACACTTGCGCTCGGTGCCGGGGGTCGAAAAAGTCGCCCTATGCGGCTGGCCGCTGTTGGACGGGAACGGGTGGAACGGTTTCATCTCGACCAACGGAGAATCACCCTCAAACCAAACTCTGGCTTACTTTTTGAGTGTCTCGCCGGGGTGGATAGATATCATGAAAATTCCTCTGATAAGCGGCAGAGATTTTCTTCCCACTGATGTGTCTCCAGGTGTCACCAGCGCGCCTGCCGGTGTTGCCATCGTCAACGAGGTTTTTGTCCAGACTTATTTCAAAGGGGAGAACCCAATCGGACGATTGTTTGGCAAAGCAGGGGGGACACCTGGGGAACTCCGCTTCAAGATCATCGGCGTAGTCGGCAATGCGCGATACCGCGATATCCGCGAACCAATGACTCCGACTGCCTATGTTCCGTTCCATTCCATTGACGCGAACGGCTCGATGCGGCCCCAACGAGCAGAAACCTTTATTGTGCGCACATTCACTTCAAACCCGCTGGCGCTTGCCTCCACCCTGCGCCAGGAAGTGCCCAGGGCCCGGCCGGAATTTCGCGTCAGCAATATTCGCTCTCAGGAACAGATCAACCAGGGAAATACTGTTCGAGAGCGATTGTTGGCAAGGCTGGCCTTGTTCTTCGCGACAGTCGCTCTGTTGATTGCCGGCGTTGGTCTATACGGCGTGCTGCATTACTCCGTGCTGCAGCGCCGCAGAGAAATTGGAATCCGCATGGCGATTGGCGCGCAACCGGCACGCATCGCGCGGTTGGTCACCTTGAATATCCTGACCATGGTTTTCGTGGGAGCGCTCGGAGGAATCGCGCTCGGTTTTGCGTCCGTGCGCTACATCAGCACACTTCTCTATCATGTGAAACCCACCGACGCGACAATTCTTGCGGTTCCGTTGGTGACCATCGCAATCGTGACAATCCTGGCCTCATTGCCCGCCATAATCCGCGCTGTGCGAATGGACCCGGTCAAGATTCTCCGCTCCGAATAGGGGAGGGGCGCGGGCGCACAGATTGTGCGCGAGCCGCGTCCCTTCCGACTCCTACATCGTTGTGTCAAATGTCAGGTGCGCGATGGTATTATCCAGTTCCTGCTGCGCCTGACGGCGATTGGCTTCCAGGGAGGAAATTTCTTTGCGCATTGCGGCGATCTGCGTTTCCTGGTCGTCCAGCTCGTTTGTGTAGCGTTGCGTGAGGGCCTTTTCTTCAGGAGTTCCTTTGAGTGCCTTCATGTTTTCCCGCAAGCGGTCCTGGTCCTTCACGATGACGTCCACGCCTGCTTGCTTGGCCTTCAGCCCCGCATCGAGCTTTGCTAGGGCGTCCTTTTGCGCCAGGATCTGCCGCAGCGCCTGCTCCAACTCTGGAGTGATTGCGCGTTGGGTGACGAAAATGTCGAGCGTAGCTTGGTCTAAATTGTTGAGCGCGAATTGTGTGGAAACCGGAGACGTTTCCTCCACCGTGAATCTTTTGGTCTCCTTTGAGGGCACTTCAATTCGGAAGCGGTATGCGCCCGCGGATTGCTCCTCAGGTTTCAGGTTGTTCGAGAGCTTCCATCCGTTCCGCACAGGATGTTCGAGGATGAGCGTCCGTGCGGAAGTATCTTCGTTGCGCACCGTGTAGGTGACGCTCTGGCGCGATTCGACGGTGCGGATCATCACGCCCTTTATCACGCGAATATGGGTGATTTTGTCGGGCGCGAATTCCTGTTTGCTGACGACCTGCATCGCCAGGTCCGCCGCGTAGCTGATCAGCCGCTTCTCGCCCGGTTGTATGGATTCCACGAGTCCTTCGCCCGCGAAGGCGTTGGCATCCACCACGCTGAAATCGCCGCCATCCAGCACCAGCGGACTGGAATTGGTGAGCCACAGCGCGCGCAGAGGACGCGGCGTGCCCAGCCCCGCATTCCACAGCGAAACTTTCTCGGCGGCGATGTCGGTTTGGATGATGGGCACCAGCGCGGACTGGTTCTTGCGAATGGTGACGCGGTCTTTCAGTCTGTATTCAAACAGGTCTCCCAAGGCGCCGCCCTTCGCGGCATTGATGTTTCGCGCTGCCGCGAGAAACGCATATTGCTCCGCGGAATCCGCCGCAGCTGCTTCCAGTCTCAGAAAAGCATTAGGAGTGGTGTTTGCCCCTACGAATCCCCCTCCAAAGCCAGAGCCCACTCCGCCCCCCGACCCGCCTCCAACTCCGTTCACTCTCCCTGGCATGCCGGGAGGAGGCGTTATAGCGGGAGTTGGAAATAGCTTTGCCGTGAGGTCGTAGTTGAATCCCGCGGCGTGCGTTTGGGGACCCAAAAGAACGCCCTTCGGCATTGGAACCTCTGGCCGCTCCACGTAATAGGGCTGTGAGATCTGCTGGATGAAAGACTGCGGCGCGCCCGCGGCCAGCGAGAGTTCCACGTCGTTCCAGTCTTCGCCAACTGTGTTGTCCACTACTGCCCAGCCTTGAAGCAGCGGCTTGTTACCGGACGGATTCACTTCGCCGGGCAACACGATGCGATACGTTGTCTTCCACACCGGAACTTCGCTGATGTAGCTCACGCGGATTTGCCGCTCGCCTGATCCCAGAGTGGTCAGAACCAGATGGCGCGTGTCTTCCTGGTGCGATGCATCCAGCAAGCCCAGCGCGCGCGTCAGCTCCTGTTCCAGGTCGTGGTCCGCGAAGCGCACGCTAGTGCCGGGTTCCAGCGCGAATTGGCGCACCTCGCCCGATTCGCCCAGCAGCGAAACCTGATCCACCTTCACTTCCGCGGTGCCTTCTTTCCGGGATTTCTCCTCCACGCTGAGCAGGCGTCCCGTGAAAGCGCCGGCTGACGTGTGCACTTCAAGACGCGCGCCGCGCAACTCCTCCAGCAGCGAGCTGAGAGTGGTTTTGTCTGAAACAGGCACGGGAAGCGATTCCAGTTGATGGCCCGCGGGTTCCTGCGAGTTGTAACTCGCGCCTACAACGCGTCCGCCGCTCAAGTCGAGCGCGGTGAGCGACTTCAAAACGTCGTCCAACTGGCTGCTGGTGAGATCAATTTCCACGTCTTCATTGCCGCGCACTTTGCCGTCGTGCTCGAAATATCCGACACCTGATTTGTAAAGCACCACGCGGCGCAGCGGCAGTTTCTCCGCGGTCGTTGAGGCGATCGGAGTTCCTGTTAATCCAGCCGCGCTCTTAATTGCAGCCGCGCCAATCTTCTGGCTGGCCTGCTGCGCGTAGGCCGAAATGCAGAACCCGGTGGTAACCAACAACAGTACAACCATCTTTTCCATGCTTCGGGCTGATTTCATGGTGTCCTCCTCGCGGACGCGTACACGTAAATGGACGGTACTTTGTTGGACACCGTTGCCCGGGGGAAGGAACCAAGTGAGAATATATTCGAGGGAAAACGCGGAAAAATCGAAACGCGAATTAGGAGCTTTACGTCTCCGGTGGCCCGGAGCACTTAACAGAAATTTCAGCTTAGCTCAGCCAATCCAAAAATTACGCCGTGGTTTCCGCTCCGGGGAGCTGCACCCGGTCGGCGCGCTTGATGCGAGCGGCCTTGCCCTTGCGTCCGCGCAGGTAATAGAGCTTAGCGCGTCGCACTTTACCCCGGCGCACCACTTCAATCGTGCTGATCATCGGAGAGTGAATGGGGAAGATGCGCTCCACTCCAACACCAAAGCTGACGCGGCGGACCGTGAATGAAGCCGAAGCCTGCTTGCCGTTCCGGGCAATCACCACGCCCTCATACGGCTGGATGCGCTCTTTTTCACCCTCGCCTTCCTTCAGGCGGACGTGGACGCGCACAGTGTCCCCGGCGCGAAATTCGGGGATGTCTTTGCGCAGTTGAAGCTCACTGACCTTATCCAGCACGGTGCTCATGGCTATTCGTCCTTAGCGCGATTTAGAATGGGACCCGCTCAGGCAGGGCCGACATGTCCGGGACAATCAGCAACTATAGCCGATTTCCGCGCATTTTTCTACCCGGATTGTCCCCGGCCCAATTGCTTCGCCTGCGCGAATCCTCTCCAACGATGGCTTTCCGTGGGCTGCGTGATGATATGCTGCTTCATCAAGGAGCGGGCGCGATGCATAAGAAATTCACCTCGTACTTAATTCTGGCGCTGGCTTTTTCAACGTTTCTGGCCGCATCACTCGCGGGGCGACAGGCGGCCAAGCCCTGGATCACCTACACGCCGCCCGCGAAAAATTTCACCGTGCAATTTCCCGCCGAGCCCAAGCCCGACCACCAAACCCTGAACGATGGCGGCCTGATCACCGAGGTCTTCTCATACATATCCATATCCAGCGGGAACGGAATTTTCTTCGTCAATTACATGGCTTTGAATCCCAAAGCGACCGTTTCCGCCGACGCCGCCATGAGAACCGCACAAAACGGCCTGCTCCAGACCGGCGGAGCAAAGTTGCTCACCAGCACGAAAAGCGAATACGTCCGCGGCCCAAATGACCGGCTCCCCATGCTGGAATTCACCGGAGAATCGGACACGACTGCTGTAAAGGGCAGCGCCATCTTTGACAAGGATCACGTGTATACCCTGGCGAACCTTTGCTCCAAAGGGCAGGACTGCTCCGTCGCCGCCAAGAAGTTTTTCAGCTCCTTCAAGTTGACGCCGTAGAGTTTTTTCCGCTCACATCGCATGAGCGCCAGCCCATGCCATTATGTGAAATCAGGGAAATGCGGCTATAATGGAGGGCCTGAGGAGGTGTCTTCGAGTGCTGGCAATCCGTTTGGCTAGATTTGGCAAGAAGAAGAAGCCGTTTTACCGCGTGGTGGTGATCGAAAAGAGCCGCCCGCGCAACGGCCGGACCATGGAAATTGTAGGGACGTACGACCCATTGAAGAAACCCGCGGCTATCCAACTGAAAGCGGAACGCATCAAGTATTGGATAGGGTGCGGAGCACAGCCGAGCGACACTGTCCGCAGTTTCCTCCGCATCCAAAAGATCGTCTAGCCACCCGCCCCGCAACGGGCGTCCGGGCGATTTGAGCAAGCGCGGGAGGCCCCGTCATGAAAGAACTCGTTGAAGTGATTGCGAAAGCTCTGGTGGATAATCCGGATCAGGTGCAAGTTCACGCAGTGGAAGGCGAACAGGTAACCGTTCTCGAGCTCAGGGTTCACCCCACCGACCTGGGCAAGGTGATAGGACGGCAGGGACGGACGGCCAAATCCATCCGCACGATCCTGGGCGCCGCGGGAATGAAAATGAAGAAGCGCCTGACGCTGGAAATCCTCGAGTAATAGTAAACTTGCGCAGTGCCCTCCCACGGAACTGAGCGGCTGACACTGGCATTGGTGCTGCGTCCGCATGGGCGGCGAGGCGAAGTGGCCGCGGAAATCCTCACGGACTTTCCCGAACGACTGACAAAACTAAAACAGGTCTGGCTGTGGGACGGCCGCGCGGCTGAGCCGCGCAAGGCCGAGGTGCGCCGCTGCTGGTTGAGCCCCGGGCGCGGAGGGCAGGCAATCTTCCACTTCGCGGGCTCGGAGTCGATTGACGACGCGGAGAAATTGCGCGGGCTGCAGGTGCAGGTGCCGATGGAGCAGCGCACCAAACTGCCCGCCGGGAGCTACTATATTTCGGAGCTGACGGGATGCGAGGTGTGGGAGGCGGGCACAATGCTGGGGGTGGTGCGCGGAGTGCAGATGACGGGTACACCGGTGCTTGAGGTGGATACGGCTAATGGCGAAGTGCTGGTTCCCATGGCCGAAGAGATCTGCAGGCGGATAGACGTGGCCGCGCGGCGGATTGATGCGGTGCTGCCGGAAGGGCTGCGCGATCTGAACAAGAAATAGGCGGTTTTTTGTACCGCCGGGCTCCGTGCCGGTGCAGGTGAATTTGAACGACGCCACCCAGGAGGGTGACGGGACATGCGGTTCGACATCATCACTATTTTTCCGGAATTTTTTGACGGGCCGCTGGACTATGGCATCGTGCGGCGGGCGCGCGCGAACGGAATTGTCGAAGTCAAACTGCAGGACTTGCGCGACTTCACGCACGACCGGCACCGCGCAGTGGACGACCGTCCGTTTGGTGGGGGCGAGGGGATGGTGCTGAAGCCGGAGCCGTTGTTTGAGGTGGTGGAAGCGCTTGGAGGCGCAGCACCATCTTCGGGATTGACGTTCGACATGGGAGCCAAGACCGCGGTGGTGCTGCTTTCGGCTTCGGGGAAATTGTTCAGCGAAGCGGTGGCGCGGCGGCTAAGCCAGTTGGAGCGAGTGGTGCTGATTTGCGGGCGCTACGAAGGCGTGGACGAGCGCGTGTCGGAACACCTGGCGACCGATGAGATTTCCGTGGGGGATTTCGTACTGAGCGGAGGGGAGCTGCCTGCGGCAATTGTTTTGGATGCGGTCACGCGGCTGCTGCCGGGCGCGCTCGGGAATGAGGCGTCATCGGTGCACGAATCGTTCAGCATGGAAGTGAGCGCGGAGAATTCGGGGAGAGCGAAAAGCGGAGGCGCAGCGGCGAGGAAAAAAACAAAGGGCAAAAAGGGAGTGGCCGCGGCGGCTTCGGTGCGGAAATGGGTGGCATCCCTGGCGGGGACCGAGGCTCCAGTTCCCGGCGGAGTTCTGGATTGCCCGCACTACACACGGCCGGCGGAATTTCGCGAGTGGCCAATCCCAAAAGAGTTGATGAGCGGGAATCACGAAGAGATTCGCCGGTGGCGGCGCCATGCGGCGCTGGAAAAGACGCTGCGGAATCGCCCGGAGTTGCTGGCGCGGACGATGCTTACGGATGAGGAAGTGATTTGGCTGGAAGAATTGCGTGCGGAGAGTGACAAGTAAGATTTGCATGGGCAGCCACTTGAATCGTGGCGACCAGCCTTCACGAAATTCTTTCGGGGCAAGCAGATCCTTCGGGCATCCTGGCCGGATGCGCTCAGGATGACAGCTCACAATATTTTCAGGGTTTTTTGTCGGCGGGAAGGATCACGACCTGGCGCTCTTCGCCGACGCCTTCGCTGGTGGTGCGAATGCCCGGCAAATCCTTGAGCGCTAGGTGCACGATTCGACGTTCGCGCGCGGGCATGGGATTCAGGCGGAATGGCTGGCGCGATTCGCGAACGCGGTCGGCGGCCACCTGCGCGGCGAGCTTGAGCTCGGCAATGCGCAGAGCGCGGTAATCTCCGGCGTCGAAGCGGATGCGGTCAAAAAATGGCGGGTCGAGGCGCAGCGAGCGGAGCGCCAGATACTCGAGCGCCAGCAACAGTTCCGCACCGCGCTCCAGCAACAGTTCTTGGTCGGGGCCGCTGAAGACCACAAGGACTTCCGGCTTTTCAAACTCTTCACCGGGGGCGGACGCCGCGGCCGGCGGTTCTTTGTCCGCGCCGGGGGGTACAGGCTTGACGAGAATCTTGTAGGTCAGCTTCAATTTTGTCGCGGGCACCACGGTATCAAGCCAACGCTTGAGTGTGGTGAGCACCGCATTACGGTCCAGGATTCCGTCGCGCACGAAGGTTCCCGTGGGCTGCTGTTGAGGGGACTGGGGCATTTTCGGCTAAGTCCTTGCGGCGCCGCTGAGGCCCGGCGCACCGCAGTGTACTATGACTTCTTCTTGATTGCCTTGGGAACCGTTACGGGCATGGTCCGATTCAAATACCACTGCTGGGCCATATTGACAAGATAGCTGGAAAAAATATACAGCGCCAGCCCACTGGCGATGGGAAAAACAATAAACATGCCGCCAAACATGAGGGGCATGAGAGTCAGCATGCGAGCCTGGGCGGGATCGGTGGAGGGCATGGGCGTCATTTTCTGGGCGATATACATGGTGATGGCCATGAGCACCGGAAGAATGTAGTAAGGATCCCGCGCGGAAAGATCGTGGACCCACAGGATCCAAGGCGCCTGGCGCAGCTCAATGGTGACGGCAAGCATTTCGTAAAGCCCAAACCAGATGGGCATCTGAATCAGTTGAGGGAGGCAGCCGCCAATCGGATTTATCCCCTCGCGGCTATACACGGCCATGACTTCTTCATTCATCTTGGCCTTGCGCGGATCGCGCATGGAATATTTCTTGTAGCGGTCTTGAATCTGGCGAATTTCCGGGGCCACGCTTTGCATCTTTTTCATGGAGCGAGTGCTCTTGGCCTTGAGCGGATAGAGCAGCATGTTCAAGCCAACAGTCATGGCAAAAATGGCCCATCCCCAGTTGGGGACATAGTTGTGTATCCAGCGCAGCAGATAAAATAACGGCTCAGCAATTATGGCCATCCAGCCGAACCTCACCAACTCATTGAGCGGCGGCCGGATCTGCTTCAAGTCGTCAAGAACTTTGGGGCCGACGAACAGACGTAGGTCAAGCGATTCGCCGTGCGCCGATCCGACGGCCATTTCAGGGACCAATTCCTTCGTCAGCGGGCCACCCTTGGGGTCGGCCACATCGCGATTGATGGACCAGTCCGTGAGTGTCATGGCTGCGCCCAGGGTGTCGGGCAGGCCCACGGTGGAGCCTGAAGTTTGCAATGGCGGCAGAAAAGCCGCGGCAAAGAACTGGTCCTCGATGCCCGTAAAATCGAGAGGCCCGGTCTGCAAAAACCGGACGGCGGATTGGCCGGGCTGGCCGAGTTTGTTGGGAGCCACGAGATTGATCTTGCCGTTGGAGCTGTCAAAAACCATCAAGTACGACGCCGTTCGCTCGGCAGCGGCGTCGCCGAATCCGCCGCGCCAGGCCACAGAGGCGATCAGCGGCTGGCCATCCAGGCGCGCGCTGACTTGCACGCTGGCGATATAACTGGCATCGAATTTCAGCCGCTTGGAAATGGCGAGGTGGCCGTCGCTCCAGGTGAAGTCCACTTCGGCGGGGGCCCGCAGGACGCCGTTGATGGGCTCAGGCGTGGTAGTCACATCGTAGAGCGCGGTGTTGGCGCGCGCTTCAAGCTTCTGGTCGTCCAGCACAATAGCGAGCGGCCAGCCCCCCAGTTGCTGCGCCGCGTCGGCGTGGATCAAATCGAGCGGCTTGGGCGACGCACTTTCGTCTTTGTAATTCTTGAGCAGCCAACTGTGCGCGACTGCGCCGGCGTTCCATAGCTCGACGCGGTATAGATTGCTTTCCACGGCGATGGTGCGTGGAGCGCTTGCGCCGATCGGCGGCGTGGGAGTTGGAGTGGTGGAAGAAATACCCGTGATCTGCGAACCGATTGGCGCCGTTGCACTGCCCTGCGCCGCAGGGGACGGGCTTGTCCCGGGAGCATTTGTGGTGACGGGCTGATTCGGATTTAGCGGCGGTGTTGTCGGCTTATAGAGATAGGAAAAAGTGATGATTACCGCGAGCGACAGGATCGCGGCGAGCAAAGTCCGATACTCGTGAGACATTTCGCCTTTGGGCTTGTCGGTCACGATACGAATCCTTGCTGGTGATGGCCGCGCGAGTTGTTACGTAAATGCGCCTCCGGTGAATGCTCATCGTGGGAGTGGCCATCCCGCGATGCGGAATCCAAATCGGGGACGGGGTCGAATCCGCCGGGCGAAAACGGATGACAGCGCAGCACGCGCCGCACGCCGAGCCACGCGCCCCTGCGCGCACCGTATTTCTCTACGGCTTCATAGGTGTAGTGCGAGCAAGTTGGGTGATACCGGCACGAAGAAATATTCAGCGGCGAAAAGAAGACTTGATAGACGCGGATGACCATGAGCACAGCGCGTGCAAAAATGTCGGGGCGTACGGCACAGCCTTCAGGCTGTGGCCTTTGACCGCCAACAGCATGCACAGGGTCAAGCCCGTGCCACTTTTCTGAATGCATCACTTGAGCGCGCTCCGCAGCAATCCGACCAATTCCATGGCCAGAGGAGAAAACTGGCTTCGCGCCACGGTGGCGCGCGGGTGAATCACGATGTCCCATCCGTTTGGTATCTCCGGCATGTGGATTCTCAGGACTTCGCGGATGCGCCGCCGAATCCGGTTGCGAACCACCGCGCCGCCCAGGGCTTTTTTTACGCTAGCGCCGAAGCGGCTTTGAGCGGCTCCGTTCGGGCGGAAGAAAATGACGAATTGCGAACTCGTGCGCCGCCGGCCGTTGCGATACACCGCTTCAAATTCGGGGCGGTGGAGCAGGCGGACGGAACGCGGAAAGCGCCGAGCCCTATTGCCGGCGGGCGTGGCGCTGGAGCCATCAGACGGGCGTGAGGCGATGACGTCCCTTCTTTCGCCGCGCGGCCAGCACGCGGCGCCCTCCTACGGTCTTCATACGCGCGCGGAAGCCGTGTGTTTTGTGACGCCGCCGAACTCTTGGCTGAAAAGTGCGCTTGGGCACAGAAACTCTCCCCTGGTAAGCCTCAATGGAGGCAAGTCAAACGTCATAGTCTATGCGGCATGGGGGATGGGGTCAAGGAAGGGGTGGGAGTGCCTCAACCTAATATCCTATGATCCATAAAATCTGTCAATTTCAAATCCGGGTGTGTCTGCTGTATTTCACGAGAGCCATTTGCGGATTTGTTCGGGGGTCATGTTGCCGCCGGTCAGCGGAACAACTACGTTTGCGTTGCGGAATTTATCGTTGTGGGTGAATGCGGCGGCGAGGCCAGCGGCACCCGCCGGCTCGACCACAAATCCGTGAAGGCGGAATGACATTTGCATGGCCTTGATGATGGCATGGTCATCCACCAGCAGAATTTCATCCACCACATTTCTCAAGTCGGCCAAGGCTTCGGGGACGGGTTCACGCGTGGCGATGCCGTCGGCGATGGTGTTAGCGGATTCGGTGCTGCGCAATTCGCGGCTGCGCCAGGAGAGTTCCATCGCGGGGGAGCCGGCTGCACAGACGCCGATCATCCGCGTGGCGGGGGAATGAGCCTTCATCCAGGTGGCGATTCCGGCGAGGAGGGCGCCATCGCCCAGGGGAACCAGCGCGAAATCAAATGGAGTTGGCCAGCGGCACCACTCGATGGCGATGGTTCCCGCGCCTTCGGAAACAGCGGGCTCGAGCCCGTCCACCACAAAGTGGGCTCCCGCTTCATTGGCGAACTCACCGGCTTTGCGTTTTGCCGCGTCAAAATCCGGGCCGAAGAGCCGGACTTCCGCGCCGAGCTGGCGCATGCGCGCGACCTTGGCGGCGTTTGCGTTTTCCGCGGCGTAAACCACCAAACCAATTCCCCGTTTCCGCGCGGCGAAGGCGAGTCCCTGGCCGAAGTTTCCAGCGGAAGCGCAAACCAGTTGCCTGGAATCATCGCCCAATTGAGATATGAAAAATTCGGCGCCGCGTCCCTTGAAGCTGCGAATGGGATTTACGGTTTCGACTTTCAACACGACACGCATTCCCAGTTCGACGGACAGTGCATCGCTTTCAAATTGAGGGCTGTTCAGGAAAACGGCGTCAATAGAGTCAACCGCGGCGGCGATGCGATCAATCGAGAGGCGCGACTCGGATTTGCGGGTGGCAGGTAAAGACATACAGCGTTCGGGATCTCCCCTGGGAGGGGATTATACGGCTCCCAGAAGGCCTAAACATAGGGGAATGCCCCCGCCTTCGCAGAGTCTGCACAGCGACAGCGTTCTTACCATGTGTGAGCGTGCTAGAATTTCGGCGCATTGAGGTACCCAAGATGCCACCAACTTTTGCGAACGGAAAGATCTGCTATATCGAGATGCCATCTATGGATGTCTCACGGTCAGCCGAATTCTACAAGAAAGTCTTCGGGTGGAAGGTCCGGACGCGCGGGGACGGCAGTGTGGCTTTTGACGATGGCGTCGGCGAAGTCAGCGGTACCTGGGTACTGGGGCGGCCACCCCACTCTGTGGCCGGCCTTCTGATTTATGTGATGGTGGACAGCGTCGCAAAGACGGTTGAACTCGTCAAAGCGAACGGAGGAGTGATCGTGCATCCCATCGGCGCGGATGCTCCCGAGATCACCGCCAGGTTCCAGGACCCGGGCGGAAATGTTATTGGGCTCTACCAGCAACCTGGGTGAGGATTGTTCAGGTCTATTTCAAGAATACTTGAGGGGCTGAAGATGGGCACGGGATCCGCGCCCACGACTCCTCTATACGAGAGCTTCTTCAGTGAAATAATTTGACCCGTTTCAGAAATCTTCGATGCGCAGTTTTGTGTCGGCCTGTTTCCACGCTTCTTCGAAGGATTGGCGTGCCTGTTGAGCTTCGGCGGTCTTCTTTTGCGCTTCGAGTGATTTCCAAAGGCCGAAGAGCGAGCGCGGATTATTGGGATGCTGCTTCAGGTCTTCGCGGAAAACGGCCTCCGCCTCTGCGGGCTTGCCTGCGCGCAGGAGCGCCGCGCCCAGCGATTCGCGCACGGGGTAATACCACTCGGGCGGCTCGTCGTAATTCATCTTGTCTTGAATTGCCACAGCTTGCCGCCAATGCTCGATGGCCGCTGCCCCCAAGCCATTCGTAGCTGAGATGCCGTTTACGGCTTCGCTCCTTGCTGCCGCAATTCGCGCATCAAGCACGTGTCCTGCAAGGGTTGCAATTGTGCTCCAATCGTTGTAAAGCAACCCGAACGGTTGGCCCGAGGGAAGATGCGAGACGGAATTTGCAAATGCTTCGCGTTCTGCCTGGGCAGCCGCCAACAGGCCCAATTCCGCGAAAGCAACGCCGCGGCCAAAATGCGAATACAGGGTCGCACCCAAAAACTTTGGGTCGGGAATGTCGAGCCTGGGGACTTCCTCCCACTGCGCAAATCGAAGCAGAGGAAACATGGGCTCCATGATGGTAATTTCCGCCATGGGGAATTCGCCGAGCGCGGGCTTGCCATTGGTTGCGATTCGGTTTGCGGCGTCGCGGGAAATCGCAAATTGACCATTCATGCCCGCGGCGTAATAAAGGAAATCAATGTTGTGGGCGAGGTACATGACGGCATACATGCTGCTGTCCGCGCCGCTGGACTGAATGAAAGCCATATCGCTGGCGATGGCGTCCTGATTAGCTTTCACGGCGCCGCTGTAATTTCCAGTGCGAAGAAAAATATGCGCGGGCATGTGCACCAGATGTCCCGCGGCGGGGACAGCGTTGCCCAGCCGTTGCGCGCTGGAATTGGCAAGCTCGGGATGCGGGGAAGCTTCGAGCGCATGAATGTAGTAGTGATTTGCGCCGATGTGATCGGGCCAGCGCTTGAGCACGGTTTCAAGTGTGGCGATAAGTTCTTCCGTGTCTTCGTTGGGCTTGCCGTCCACGCTCCAGAGCTGCCAGGGATGCAAGTCCATCAGGCTTTCCGCGAAAAGTACCTGTGCATCGGGATCGTCGGGAAATTTGTGCGCCAGATCGCGCATGGCGTTGGCGTAATCGTGGGCAAGTCTTGAGAGATCAGCCTTCGGATCATCCGTGTAGCGCTTGGCGAGAGCGGCAACGTAGGCGCGCTCATTTTCCGGCCCGGCCGCAGCAAGCTTGAGCGCCTTCTGGATGGTGTTGTAGCTGTTCTTCTCGCGTTCCAGGTCTATATCCATATTGTAGTTTGGGCCCAGCGCCAGCGCCCGGCCCCAGAGCGGCATGGGTGATTGCGGGTCGAGCTCCGCGGCACGATCGAATGAGCGGATTGCTTCCTCGTGGTTAAATCCGTAAACGAGAGTGAGTCCCTGATCGAAGAATCTCTGTGCTTCGGGGTTGGAAGTGCTTATTACGTGATGCAGCGTGCCCATGCCGGAGTAGAGCTTTACGGGTGGCTGCGCAGGCTGCTGCGGCGCTTGCGTTTGCGCGAGGAGCGGTGCGCTCACCAAGGATGCGATAACGAAAACGACGCAGCTCAAGTTACGCATGACTCGCCTCACGATTAGCCTGAGATAATTGGGAAAACGTGACGCGATTGTAACGACGAGATATCCCTGACGTCAATTGAGGACAAGTTTGAATTTGGTGTTGACCGAAATCTAGTCAAGCCGGATAAGTTTCTTGCTGTTCGCTGAGGACCACCAGGGCACAGTACCCGATTTCAATAACGCCACGCTCCGGCGTTTTCTCCCGCCGGCGCGTTCTTGGTAATTTGATCTGCCATCATGCGAATCAGGTTGGCGCTGGAAGTGGGTTGCCAGCCGTGGCCCTTCATGGGTCGCCCGTATTCGAAGACGCAATCGCAGGGCGGATCCTTTTCAGCCATCAAAGCATCCTGCAGAAGATACACGGCGAGATTGAGATAGTAGTTATCCATATCGCCGACGTAGACATGAATTTTTCCGCGGAGTTTGGGGCCAAGCGTTGCCCAATTTGTGCGCAGGTTGTAGCTGAGATCGTAGCCGTGATCTCGCATGTAGAGCGCGACACTGTGATCAATCTTCCCAGTTTGTTTATCCCACAAGGGTTTGGGGTAGCCATCGTCGCCAACCGGCCCGTAAGTAGCCTCCCAAATCTCCATTTGCTGCGCCGAGCGCCCGTGGCTGCCCAGGACGTCTTCAAGTTGCGACATAGCCTTCATGGTGACTTCGGGCTGGCCATCTGATTTTCTTTGCATGTACCGCGGAGCCTGCGTCCAAGTGTGTCCCGGCTCGAAAAAGGCGTTGTCGTCGTCATAGATATTCGTCAGCTGGTACTTGCGGAAATCAATCGGATCCGGATAGAGCGTCCACGTGCCGCCGAAAAAGTCAGGATAGAACACCTGCACTGCGAGTGATTCCCATCCGCCGGTCGAGCCGCCGGTGAGCACGCGCGCGTAGGGTTTGCGAATCATGCGGAAATGCACTTCCAAGTAAGGAATGAGCTCATGAGTCAGAGCGTCGCCGAAAGGACCGTTGTTCGCTGAGTTGACCGCGTAAGAATCATCGAAATATGGCGTTGGATGCTGGAAGGTTACGGCGATCATGCGCGGAAAATTATCCGAACTCCAGGCCTGATAAAACTCGTAGCCTGACTCACGATTCAGATCGGTCATTTGCGCGCGCTGCGCCGGACTGACAGGCCGATCCTCCGTTGAAAACCCATATGGCGCGCCCAATCCAAAATGGCCTTCCTCATATACAACGGGGTAGGAGGAGTTGGGGTGCTGGTCATAACCCTTGGGCAGCAGGACGATGGCGCCAATGTATATTGGGCGTCCCCAGAATTTTGTGAGCATTTGACTCTGAATCTTCACGTGCCTCACCCAGGGCGTGTCCGCGGGCACGTCCACGGGCGGAATCACTTTCGACAGGCTGAGGCGAATGTCGTATCCAGCTGAGGGATCGAGATGCACACGTTGGACTTCGCTGTAGAAATTGCCGGGCGAGCGATTGAAGTGCTGGCCTTCCCATTGGTCCATGTGCGCCCAGATGGTGTGACCATCAGAACGATGAAATTCCGTATACATGTTGACCAGCGCTTGGACGTAATAATCGCCGGCGGGAATATCGCGAAGGCTGCGCATGGGAGAGCCCGGGGTGCTGCCGTCAATCACAGCGGCCTTACCGGGAGCGAGTGCGTCAATATCTGTTCCGAAAATCGGTGCAGTGTCACCCCACCCTCCGGCCTGCAAGCGCGGCTCGGGTGTGTCGCGCTGCGAGATCATCACGAATACGCGGCCCGTGAGCGGACCTGCTTGTACGGAAGCCGGAAATGAGATTTCGAATCTTGGCCCTGAAGATTGCGGCGTGGTTGCGCGAGCAGTTTTCACCGAAGACAGCAACGCAGCCAAAGCCAAAATTCCAAGAGTTATCCCTGCACGCTTCCTCATGCCGCGCTCCTTAGTCCGGAAATGGTTTCTCTGTTACTCGCTCGTAAACTTTCTAGAACGAGACTTGCGCCTTGATCTGCAACAGTCGCGGTGAGCTGTCCGCTCCCAGTCCTGAGCCATACACCGAATTCGACGGCCCCACCGTTGAGGTGATCAGACCAAACGTCGAGGAGGAGTTTATGTTGGTGCCCGGAATCGAGAAATTCACATGGTTCAGCACATTGTATGCTTGCGCCCCAATGCCCAAAGTCCAATTCTCCCAGATTTTGAAGTTCTTCATGAGGGCGAAATCGGTGTCGAAGTACCCCGGACCGATGAGGACATTCCGAGGAGTATTGCCAAACATCAGTGAGGATTTTGATAGCTTGGAAAATAATCCGCTGGGGAAGCACGAAACGGCCGTCGTACCCGAATACACAGGAACATTGCAACTCGGAATTGCCGCCCCGCTCCAGTTTGCAAACGGTGTGGCGCCTCCGTAATTGTCCGCTGTCAATGTCGAGTTGAGTGAAGTATCCGTGAAATTCAGCGGGAAGCCGGAGCGCGCGATGATGGTTCCAGAAACCTGCCAACCCTCAATCGCCCGGCTTAAGGCTCCTGACTGAGTGTGAATCAATTTCTGGATGGGGAGCGTCCAAACGTAAGTGGCGTCCATATAATGGCGCACATCAATATCGGCCACGGAAATTGAGCTGGCCAGGGAATAAGGATTGAGGACCGTCCTCGTTTGCCCAGTCCCTTCGCCGATATCAAAGGCGTGGCTCCACATGTAGTTAGCCTGGAGCGCCCCACCTCCGAAACGATATTGGAACGAAACCGTCATGCCGTTGTAATGTGAAGTGCCGCTGGGCTGGAAGTACGTCACGGACTTGAACAAGGGATTGAGAGGGGTGGCTGGAAACCCCGCCAGACCGAACGCGTTATAACCGCCAACGCTAAGCAGTTCGTGGATCCCGTGGTTTCCGTTATAAGCCAGGTTCAAAGAAGCGTTGTGCCACAAACCCTGCTGAACCTGAATGTTCCATTCCTGGTACTGAGGCAAATTCAGATAGGGTGCAGTAGTTGTGAAATTAGGAGGCGCGAAAGTCCCACCTGCAGCCTTCACTGCCGCTTGCAGTTGAGTCAGGTTGTCCCCGGCCAGGAAGCCACTCTTGAACGCAGTGAAGTCCGTGATCGCATCGGTCTGCAGGGGATTGCCCGAGCTGGTGGTCTGCGCAGGAGAAATATAACCAAGCGAGGTAACAGCGAAGCTGGACGTATTGGGCGCGTTGTTCGCAAAGGCCGTGGCGAGGCTGAAGGCGTAGTTATCTCCAAACAATCCGATGCCACCACGCAATACGGTCGGACGATTTCCGCCCCGGACCTGCCAAGCGAAACCCAGGCGCGGCTGCCATTCCAGAGACTGATATCCTTTGAATCCCTGGAAAAGGCCCGTCGAGATGGCTTGATTGTAAGGGGTGGAGGCTGTGTTTCCGCCGGTCAGAAATGGAGTCGAAAGGTTGGCCATACAAACGGTCCGGCAGACTGGATTTGATGCATGGTCCACCCTCAATGCGAGGGTGACCGAGAGATTATTACGAATTCGAAGCGTATCTGTGACGTAGGCTCCCAGGCGATACATCGCGAACGGCTGGTCGGTGGATAATGGGAAACTTTGAGTGTAGGTCGTGCTGTTACCGGATGGGGTCCCTGGATCGAAACCGCCGTTGTAGAAGGCGTCCAGGTTGGCGACCGACATGCTCCGAGTAGTGCTGAAATAGTTGCTCATGTCGTAGCGGTCAAAAACGCCGCCAAACTTGAACGAATGTCGGCCCTTCTGCCATGAAAAATCATCCGAGAATTCGGCGCTGGTGATGGCGCGACCCTGCGGGAAGCCGCTGACGCTGGACCCCAGCGAATTGAGACTTCCATCCTGGAAGGAGACAGCGTAGGGCATAGTGGCCAAGGATTGGGCGAAATTCGTCGGAGCGAAGAGCGCATGGTACCACTCGGCACCGAGCGTGACCTGGTTCAGCATATTCGAGTTGAAGGTGTGTGTTTCCACAATCTCCGAGTTCCAACTCGGCTGAGGGCTAATCACATTGAAATCCTTGGGATCAATGGTGTCAGTAGAGGTCGCCTGCACGCCGTCGTCTCTGAAGTAATGAACGAAGGCGTGATCCTTTGAGCTGATGTTGTAGTCCACACGGAAACTGTAAATGGTTTCCGGAGTGTAATTCGGCACAACGGAAGCAAAGCGTACGCTGCATGCGGGCAAAGCCGCAGCCAAAGCGGGGGTGGCAGCGGTCCCTAATCCAGTGAAAGTTCCGCATCCAGGGCCGGTAAATGAACTGCCAGCAGTGCCGGTCGGGATTCCGGCCGAGGACGCCGACGAAGCGCCCGGCGCCTTGTTCCAAAGATTGAACATGGAGGTGTAAAACGGAAGAGAGTTGGTCAAGCCCAGCGTCGTGAGATTAGTCGTTGTTGCAGTTTCAAATGCACTCGTGGGCAGATAAGTGAAATTGCTTGATGCCGGCAGAATGATGCGGACCCCTTCGGTATTGAAGTAAACGAAGAGTTTGTTCTTCAGGATTGGTCCACCCACATCGCCGGCATATTGATTGGCATTCTGGAACGATCGCGGCGTGCCTACCGAGTTGTGGAAGTAACTGTTGGCGTCAACGGCCCGGCCGCTCCAATAATATTTCAAATCGCCGTGAAATTTATTCGTGCCTGACTTTGTGACGATGGTGGTGTTCGATCCGGCGAGCGTGCCGTACTCACCCGTATATCCATTAGGCACGACGGTGGCTTCCTGAACTTCGTTCAAGCCGAGAAGCAGGTTGGATGCGCCTCCGTTCGTGGCATTGTTGTCGGGGTCAATGTCCGGCATGCCGTTCAACGAAACCATATTGGACGAAGTAGGCAGGCCAAAGAATGAAGGGAAAGTTCCTCCTCGGGCCACGACCGCGCCAGCTGCGTACCACAAAATGTCGTAGATATCGTTGCCACCGTTCGGTACTTCCTGAATCTGCTTCAGCGTCAAGTTGGTGGAATTATTCCCGTTTTCCGTTTGGAAGATGGGAGCTTCCGCCGTAACCGCGACCGTTTGAGTTGTGCCCTTCAGGGTGAGTTTCATCTCCAGCGAGGAAACCTGGCCGAGGCGAACCACAGTATTTGTCGTGGCGCTTTGAAGCCCTTCGGCATCCACCGTGACGGAATAATCACCCGGTTCCAGCAACGCGAAGCGGAAGATCCCCTCGTCATTTGTTTTCATCGAGGCCGTAGCCGAGGTGCTCATGTTTTTTACCGTTACCGTTGCGCCCGCTACGCTACTCCCCTGAGGATCCTTAACCACTCCGCTGATGTCGCCTGTTGTTTGCGCTTGGGCAAACGCGCCTTGCGCGCAGAGGCCGGCCAATATAAGAGTGCAAGTAAGAACAACAAACATTCTCATTTTTCTCATTTAAGTTGCCTCATTTCCTTGGGATTCTTGCCGAGGGTGAACCACAATCAGAGTTGAAGAATAAATTACAAAGCTTTCGTGGGGATTCGCAACCGAGAACAAGCTTCCGCCAGTTGCGCTCGCGCTCCGGCGCAAATTCGGACACGCCGCCCTATTTTCGATCCCCATCATGCGGAACCACCTCCACGTGAGTTCCGCGTACAATCCCTTGTAGGCAGGACGTACTGACCCAGAACCTAAAAGTTTATGTCCCGCATATACGCCCGCGCGCAATTAGCTGTCAAGGAAATAAGATTGATGCTGTTGGAGGCAAGAGTTAAATGGAGTTTAAAGAACGCGCCGGACGTTAAGCGCCGCCCTTAAGCTTTGCGCCCAGACCTTTCAGGCGGCCGGCGCTGGCCATCGCGCCATACTGCTTCACCATTTTGCGCATCTGCAGATATTGCTTGAGGACCTGATTGACTTCCTGCACGGAGGTGCCGCTGCCGGCGGCAATGCGTTTGCGGCGGCGGCCGTCCAGCAAATCGTGATTGTCGCGCTCCGCATTGGTCATCGAATTGATGATGGCCTCGACGCGCTTGAGGCGGCCTTCATCCACTTTCGTGTCGCGCGGAATGTTCGCCAGCGGGCCCATTTTTGGCAGCATGTCCATAACCTGCTCGAGCGGGCCCATTTTGCGGATTTGGTGGAGCTGGTCGCGGAAATCGCCGAGCGAAAACTCACTGCGGCGCATTTTGCGCTCGAGCGCGGCGGCCTGCTTTTCGTCCACCGCTTGCTCGACACGCTCGATCAGCGAGAGCACATCGCCCATGCCCAGCACGCGCGAAACGATACGCTCCGGATAAAACGCCTCCAGCGCGTCGTACTTCTCACCCGTGCCGATAAATTTCACGGCCGCGCCGGTCACTTTGCCAATGCTCAACGCCGCGCCGCCGCGCGCATCACCGTCAAGCTTGGTGAGAATGATGCCGGTGAGCCCCAGGCGGCGATGAAATTCACCGGCGGAGCGCACGGCGTCCTGGCCAATCATGGCGTCGGCGACGAATAATATTTCGGAGGGCTGCAGCTCGCGCTTGAGCTGCGAAAGTTCTTCCATGAGTGTGTCGTCAATGTGCAGGCGGCCCGCGGTGTCCACCAGAATCACGTCGGATGCCGAAAGTTTTGCTTCGCGGATCGCGCCCTTGGCTATCTCGAGCGGCTTGTCCGTTCCCGCTCCGGGCCAGCAGGCGACTCCAACCGCTTTGGAAACTTGCGCGAGCTGTTCGCGTGCCGCGGGCCGATAAACGTCGGTGGAAACCGTGATGGGGCGATGACCGGATTGGCCGAGCCATTTGCCGAGTTTGCCGGTGGTGGTGGTCTTGCCCGACCCTTGCAGGCCGACAATCATCCACACGGAGGGCGGGCGCGAGGCGTAAAGCGGCTTGGCGTGCTTGCCCAGCAGCGCCAACAACTCATCGCGAACAATTTTCACTACTTGCTGATCCGGCGAAAGTTGCAGTAACACTTCGGATCCCAGCGCTTTGGCGCGAATGTGCGCCAACAATTCATCCGCGACGACGACTGCCACGTCGCCTTCGAGCAGGGCTTCGCGGATTTGCGCGAGCGCGGCGTCCAGATGCTCCTCAGTCAGTTTTCCCTGGCCGCGGAGATTCTTGAACGCGCGCTGGAGTTTGTCGGTAAGGTTTTCAAACATAGTGTGTCCCGCAATTCGCGCGAAAGAATGCGCGCACTTTGTTGCGGTTCCTATTGTAGCGTAGCTCCGCAGCCAGCAGGAAACATGAGGAGAGTCACGTCGCTGTCAGTTCAAATATAGCTGAGCCATTTCGATCGTCGCGTCGCACGCACTCGCCCATACCACTGGCAGGGGAAATACAGCGCAACGACACACAGGCCCCAAACAAGGTAGAGCAGACCGAGACTCCACACATATCCCGCCGGGACAGGTCCCGGATTCATTGGGTGATTGGCGAATAGCCAGGGATCAACATGTCCTTCACGAATCAGCGACACGACGCAGGCCGCGGCGTGGATGAGAGGAATGTGCAGCAAGTAATAAAACATGGGAACGCGGCCAAAAGTTTCGATAACGCTCGCGATTTTGCCTCGCCAATGTTCCGCGACCGCCAGAAGGATGAACATCGGCCCCAGCGTCATCAGCAGGAACAAAAGCGAGGCCGGATACTTGGTGGTGTTTAGAAACCCGAGCAAGGTATGAGCTTTGCCCCAGGGGCGTGGATCACCATAAACATTCAGGGTGCGAAGGGCGATGAAAAGAAATACGAGGGCCAGGCCGATTTTGAGAGAGATCGCGCGGCGGTTGTCTGGTGGCATTTCCATCACCAGGCCAAACGCGTACCCGGCCATCATCACTCCGATCCACGGCACGATGACATAAAGAATGAACAACGGCGGACCCGAACCGCCCAGCTGAAACCCTCCGTCAAAATAGAGCAGGCTCCAGAGCCAGTTTGGCCCATTCTCACCGAAGTAGCGTTCCAGTTGGCCTTGGAAAACACTGGTGAGGTTGTGCAGCGCAATGATGGCCACGCCAATCGCTCCGATTAGCTTTACCGGAAGATAGATCAAGCCGGCCATGAGCATCATGCAGATGCCGATCATCCAAATGATTCCGGCCAGCAGATAATGAGCGAAATCAAAATTAAAGGTCCAGCAGATGCGGATGAAGGTGAGCTCAAGGAGCACAAGCCACGCTCCCCGTGTGAACAGGAACTTTGAAAGCCCCGCTCGATTGGCGAGCTTGCGTCCGTGCAAGTAGGCCGCGGTCCCCGCAAGAAAAACAAATGCCGGCGCGACGAAGTGCGTAATCCAGCGGGTGAAGAAAATTCCCCAGGTCGGGCCGCCCGCGGGAAGGCCCGAGTAAACTCGGACGTGATCAATGGCCATGAGGATCATCACCACTCCGCGCACAATGTCCATGGAGGCGATGCGCGAGGTGGAAGTCGGCGTCAAGTTTGTTTTCATCGGATCATGAATTGCTTGGATGAATTAACGTCCCAAACGGCCCAGTCTTCCTTCTATGGGACGCCCGGCAGAGTCAAATGTTACGCGAAATGAGAAGGCTGGGCTGCGGCGAAGATTCCGCAGCATGAAGCGCAAGTCTGAGATTTCCAGCACGCTATTTCCATCGCCGGGGCGCACGCGGTAAATCGGGAAACGCGCGAACCAGAGATAGGTTTGCGTTTCCGGGAGCTGCCGCGCGGCCTCCACGAGATTTTCCGGCGCGTTGTCGGGATAGAAATCGTAATCCACGGTGTCCGTCGACAGAAGATCCTGGTGGAGGCGATATGCGCCGTCCGGAGTGCGTATCAAACCATCCCACTGAAGAATGGATGGTGCGAGCGGAAGCGCACCGAGCGCCTGGACATTCAGTTTTTGATTGGCGGCGAAGCGCTGCAAGCGAGTCAGCGCTATGTGGTGGGCTGCGGCGCAAAGCAAGAGATAGCCGCACGAGGCGAGCAGTCCCGCACGTGCCCAGGTGGAGCGGCGAATGCGCGTGCCGCGTGCGCCCATCAGCGGAAGAAAAAACAGTGCGCCAAAAATTGCGCTGGCGATTGGGACGACCCACAACGAAAAGGGAAATCCAGAGTACATGCCGAGCCAGGCGACAGCGAGCGTCAGAACCGTGAACAAGGCCCACATGCGGGACGCGCGCTTGGTGCTGCGAGCGGGATCGCGGTGCGACCAGGCGGCCATCTGCGGTGCCACCAAGAGCGCGGAAAGAGTGAAATCTATGACGAAAATCCAGTCCCATTGAGCGCGTACTCGGGAAAGCGGACTCCAAATCATGGTGCCGAACGAAGTCACCACGTCCAGAAGAATATGGCTGGCAATTCCAGCCGCGGTTGCCAGGGCCGTCCATCCAAATGACGGCGGAGCAGCGCGGAAGCGACGCGCTGCCCAACGTACCAACCACGCGATTCCCACGGCCCACAGCGGAAGCATGACCAGAGAGTGCGTGATGTACCGGTGATACTTCAGGATGGCCAGATCATCGCGCGAAATAAATTGGTAGAAAAAATCTATGTCTGGAAATATTGAGCCGATAGTGGCCGCGGCGATTAGTACGCGTGATTGTGAGGAAAATTCCGCCGGCGTTTCCGCGCGGCGCGTTGTGAAAAAACCTTTGCCGAGCAGCGCGCCGGCGAATGCGTGAGTAATTGTATCCATTGGGCTTGGTTATGCTGCCTGGTCAGGAAATTGAAATCAACGGTGACCGTTTTTCGACCACTCGCCCAATTTCCCGCGCGGGAATACCGCGCTGCAGGAGGGCCTGGAGCGCGGCTGGAGCTCCGCTTGCGCCGATGGCCACAAGCAGGCCGCCCGAGGTTTGCGGATCAAACAGGAGCAATCTGAATTCCTCCGGCACTGTATCCGCAAAAACGACGCAATCACCAATGAAATTGCGGTTGTTGTGGAGGCCACCCGAGGCGTTGCCCGCTCGCGCACAATCTACGGCGCCGGGGAGATAGTCGATCCGCGCGTGGTCAATTTCCAACGAAACCACGGGAATATTGGATCCGACGTGCCCCAGTGCAATTTCACGTGCGTGGCCCAGCAAGCTGAACCCCGTTACGTCGGTGACGGCGTGAATATTTATTCGGCTCGCATCCGATTCTATGAGCGCTTCGGCGGCCGCTCGATTGAGTTGTGTCATGGAAGCGGTTGCTGCGGCCACGCTCTCCACAGATGCCGTGCCCTTCTTGAGCGCGGTCGCAATCACCCCGGTCCCAAGCGCCTTCGTAAACAAAAGAACATCGCCGGGACGCGCGCCCACGTTGCGCCAAATCTTGTCGGGATGGACCACGCCGGTTACCGCATATCCAAATTTCAAATCGTCGTCGCGGATGGAATGTCCGCCAATTACGAAGCAGCCCGCTTCCGTCATTTTCACCTGGCCGCCGCGCATAATTTCGCCAAGAACGGCGACATCGCCGCGCTCAGGAAAACCTACCAACGAAAGCGAGGAAATGGGCCGGCCGCCCATTGCGTAAACGTCGCTGAGGGCGTTGGCTGCGGCGATCTGACCGAACAGAAACGGGTCATCCACAATGGGTGTGAAGAAATCGGTGGTCTGTACGATCGCCAGGTCAGGGGTCAGGCGGTACACCCCGGCATCATCGCTGGTCTCATATCCGACCAACACATTCGGGTCAACTTGCTTTGGCAGGGAACGCAGCACGGAATCCAGAATACTCGGGCTCAGCTTGGCGGCGCAGCCGGCCGCCTTGGCCATGGTCGTGAGTTTCACAGTTTCCGCCAAGTTGCCCCCCTCGGAATACGGCCGGAGGATTATAGCGCGAGAGGAGACGCGTTCGCCGAAACTGGCTCAGAAACGGGGAAGATCAACCCTGGTTGGCTGCGCGGAACGGAATCGTGACGGTCTTGGTCGCTTGTGAGGAAGCTGTCATGTGGCATCGTCCGTCAAAAATGCCCCCCGGTTCTATGACCAGACATGGAGAGTGAATCTCGCCGGAAACGACGCCCCTAGCCTGGATTTCAACTCGCCCCTTGGCGAATATCACGCCGTCAAATCGCCCGGCAATGATGACCTGATTGCCTTCGATCTGGCCCTCGACCTTGGCACCCTCGCCCAGGACCAGCGTCTGGTTGCTCAATATGTTTCCTTTGACCTGGGCTTCAATTCGGAGCGTTCCGGAAAACTCCAAAGTCCCTTCAAAACGAACCGTCCGATCTAGGAACCCGGACCACTCGCTCTGGGAGTCCTCCATTTTCCGATCTGAGAAAGGCCAAGCCATGGTTGGGTCACTCTTCATGACAGCTTTGCATGCGATTTCCCGGCAGTCAAGAGGAACAAGGTACTAGAGTGAGCATTTATACTACATAAGTAGTCTAATGCATCAATTTGTCGTAGATTCCGGCAAGCTGCGCGTCATCATAATACTCTATTTGCAATTGGCCGGCCCGGTTCTTTGCCTTCAGCCGGAGCGTGACTTTCGTGCCCAGGTGCCGCTCAAGCTCTTCCAACGCAGCTCGAGTGTTGGCGTCCAGCTCTGCTGCCTCCTTCTTAGCGGCTTCGCTCCCGCGCGCTTTGCGTACGATGAATCGTTCGAGTTGACGAACGGTCAGGCCGCCGCGGGCAATTCGGTGCGCGAGTTTCTGTCTTTCGGCAGCATCCGTGACGCCCAGAAGCGCGCGGGCGTGCCCGCCGGTCAAGCGGCCCTCTTCCATCATTTCCAAAATTGATTTTTCCAATCGCAGCAAGCGAACGGCATTTGCAATTGTGGCGCGGTCCTTACCGGTACGCGATCCAACTTCTTCCTGCGTCAAGTGAAATTCATTGAGCAAGCGGTCGAATGCGCGCGCTTCTTCCACTGGATTCAAGTCCTCGCGTTGAAGATTCTCCACCAGCGTGAGCTCGAGCACCTGCTCTTCGGGAACTTCGCGGAACACCGCCGGCACCCGCTGCAACCCTGCCCGCTGTGCCGCGCGCCAACGGCGCTCTCCGGCGATTAGCTGAAACCGCGCACCCATCTTTCGAAGCACCAGCGGTTGAATAATCCCGCTGGTTTGAATTGACCGGGACAACTCTTCTATCGCTTCCTCCCGGAATCGTGTGCGAGGCTGGTACGGATTGGGATCAATCAGATCTATGTCCACTTGGTAAGAGCCCGTTGGAGCCGTCGGCGCTGTTTGCGTCGCCGCTGCTGCCTGTGGTCTCTCCACTGCCGGCAAGGGTGCCGGTCCCGGCTGCGGCTGCTGCGGCTCGGGTTCCCTGATCAGCGCTCCCAAGCCCCTGCCCAGAGCGTTTCTGGTCATTGGCAATGACCTCCTTGGCGAGTTGTATATAACTCTCTGCTCCTTTACTACTTATGTCGTAGAACACGATTGGCTTCCCGTGACTCGGGGCCTCTGCCAATCGCACGTTTCGCGGTATCACCGTAGAAAAAACCTGAGCCCCGAAGAAGCTCCTGAGGTCGGCGGAAACCTGGCGCGAAAGCGTCGTACGCTCGTCAAACATTGTGAGCAAGATTCCTTCGATTGCCAGCTCCGGATTCAAGGATCGGCGGATCCGCATCAGCGTATCAAGGAGCTCGGAGACCCCTTCCAGGGCATAATACTCGCACTGGATCGGAATTACGACGGAGTCAGCTGCGACCAGTGCATTCAACGTAAGGAGGTCCAGCGATGGCGGGCAATCGAGGATAATGTAATGGTAATCATTTCTGAGGTTGTTTAGCAGTTGCTTAATCTGGAATTCGCGATCGGAGGCGCTTACCAGCTCCACTGAGGCGCCAACAAGATTCCTGTCCGCGGGCAGCAAATCGAGGCCTTCTACCTGAGTTTTCTGGATAATTCGATCGGTGGACTCATGCAACACCAGCGCATTGTAGAGGCTGCGGCGTGCCGGGTCCTTGGGGAATCCTATGCCGCCCGTTGTGTTGCTTTGGGGGTCACAGTCCACCAGGAGAGTGCGTCGCTCGGAAATCGCCAGCGAAGTGGACAGATTTATTGCCGTGGTTGTCTTACCGACGCCACCCTTTTGATTTGCAATCGCTATAATACGACCCAATTACGCTTCCCCCACTCGCGAATCTAGCAGAATTCAGCTGTGAAGTGCAATATGTTTCACGTGAAACAATTTGATCGCGTGAATCGTGTAATCCAATCAAGATAGTTTCACGTGGAACAATCTAACAGCAGCGACATCGAGTGTAAGCGAGACTAAAAGGATCCATCCTTACTTGGAGTGAATATGTCTTGCTTTGGGGGATTAACTAACAGCTCTAAGAAGTGCCCGAATTCAGTTCACGACTCAGGAATCCTAGAAGGGTGTCAGTTCAATCTGAGAACCACGAATTTGTCTCTGGCCGTGTCGAAAATGTTCCACGTGGAACAATGCATCTAACTATTTGATTTTGTTATATTTCCAACCAAAACAACCCTCTTCTTGGACTGCGGCATTGGTTGAGGTTGCGACCAATGCCAATCCTTAAGATGCGTCAACTTTGTGGCGTCCTCGAGTCCAAGGAGCAAAATCAATCGTCCGGAATGGCTTAGTCTCGGAGAGGCCCACTTTAGAAGGGTCTTGTGATTTCCAATCGCCCTGGCGATCACAATATCAAAGTTGCCAAAATCTGGATCCAGAGTCTCATAATGAGTTCTGAGGACCTTAACAGATTCCAAATGAAGCGTCCTGGCAACTTCGTTCAGAAAAGCTGCCTTCCTGGTATCTTGCTCAATCAAAAACACTTCAGTGTCAGGTCGCACAATTTTCAATGCCAGCCCAGGAAAGCCGGCACCAGAACCGACGTCGGCGAGCCGACTTTTCCCTGTGGACATGAATTTGGCACAGAAAAAGCTCTCTCCAAAGTGTCGACCAACGATTTCTTGCGGATCCTCAACGGAAGTCAAGTTAAACTTATGATTCCAAAAGACTAATATTCCAAGGTAGTTCTGAACCTGTACGACCTGTAGATCCGACAGGCGGACGCCGTAGGGCTCTAGCCATGCGGAAATTGAGGAGGCGTTGGGAACCTCTACATCGGAATTCGCTACAACTACAACTGTAGTATTATGATTCATCCTGAAGTCTCTAATGCTTACCAGCTGCGCCATCTGAAAGAATCACATCAACGGCCTGCCCATCAGGTGATTTATCCTCACTGACCTTGCGCAAATACCGGGGCCCAAGAAATCCCGCCAGCAAATCCACCGCAAGATGGCCCGCAACTGCTGGGACCAGATTCCCGACCCAGAACCGGCTGGCAGCAAATATCAATCCTAGTACAAATGTGGTCATAAGCCCGCGACGACCCTGGTAGAGATGAGCCAGCGAAAACAGCAATGACGATCCAATGATTGGGAACGCGACAGGATGCCACGCTCTCTCCAGCGCGGCATAGGCGAAACCACGGTAAAGAAACTCCTCGCAAAGAGATGCAGTAGTCGCGAGCGTTGCAAAGACGAGGGCCTCAACCAGCGAAGAGGGCATCAACATGACCGAAATTTGCCGAATCCGGGAATTTGAATTGGCGGGCAAAAGAGCTGTCCGGCGGATCCCGACATATTGAAGGGCCCCGAGCACCGCAATGAGGCCGGCCGCCACCAGCGAGGGCAATGTCCACGAATGGACATTTAGCGCCAGCTGTTCAAGATTGAGACCCCTCACAAAGCATCGCCAAGCCACCAATCCCGCGAGGAACCACTGAAACGCAATCGTAGACGCGTAAATCGCGAGCCTGTCCGCCGAAGAGATTCGCCTCCGCGCCAGCAAGCTGCGGATGCGCGCTGCCCCGCGCCACGGAATCAAAATAGCAAGCGCGGCAAATATGAGAATAAAATCCCAAGGAAACAGGATTCCCATCATGATTAGAGACACTCCGGACTTCCGATCACAGCTTGAGATAACAACACGAGTCGCCGCGCAGAGCAAGCGGGAGGTAGCTGATCGGAACCGGCCGCCATCCGCGTGGCGCAAGCCGGGACATTAAGGCTCCGGCAAATCGGCCGGAGATTTGACAACTTCCGCGCGCACCGTCTATCGTTGCCTCGACATGAAAATTCTGGTTATCGGTGGCGGAGGACGCGAGCACGCGCTGGTTTGGAAATTGCGCCAGAGTCCGAGCGTTGAAAAAATCTGGTGTGCGCCTGGCAACGGTGGAATTTCCGACGAGGCCGAATGCGTCCGCGTTGAGTCAAAAGACGGCCTGAAAGATGTCGTCGCTCTGGCTTCACTGGCCACGCTGCTTGGCGCGGACTTGACGGTTGTGGGTCCGGAGTTGCCACTTGTTTCCGGCATCGCCGACGAATTCGCACAGCGCGGCCTCGCCCTGTTTGGGCCTTCCAAAGCTGCGGCACAGCTTGAGGGAAGCAAAATCTTCGCAAAGGAATTCTTGAAGCGCCACAACATCCCCACCGCAACAACTTATGGGATATACGATTCGGCCAACGCAGCCGCGTCGGCTTTGGGGAATCTGACCTGGCCCACGGTCATAAAGGCGGATGGCCTTTGCGCCGGCAAAGGCGTTTTGGTCGCGCGGAACCAGAATGAAGCAGCAGCCTTTGTCGAACGAGCGATGCGGAAGCGGGAATTCGGCGAAGGCGGCGCACAAATTCTGATGGAAGAGGCCCTCGAGGGCGAAGAGCTTTCACTGATTGTCATGACGGACGGCGAGTCCACCGCCGCCATGGCACCTGCGCGCGATCACAAGCGCATTTTTGATGGCGACCAAGGTCCCAACACGGGAGGGATGGGCGCCTACTCAACAGATGGGTTGCTCCCGCCGGAGATCGCGGCGCGAATTGACAGAGAAATAATCCAACCGTCCATTCGTGGCATGTCATCGGACGGCCGCCCTTATCGCGGATTCCTTTATTTTGGATTGATGCTGACCGCTAGTGGCCCAAAAGTTTTGGAGTTCAACTGCCGCATGGGCGATCCCGAAGCTCAGGCCATCATCTACCGAATGGATTTCGATCTGGCATCCGTCTTGGCGTCCTGCGCCGCTGGCCAGCTCGACGCAAAGGCTATCCGCTGGAATCCTGCCCCAAGTGCGTGCGTGGTAATGGCATCGCAAGGATACCCTGGCGATCCACAGATCGGGCAGAGCATTACAGGAATTAAGGATGCTGAGGGTCTGCCTGATACCAAGGTTTTCTACGCCGGAACCAGGAAAGAAGGCAGCATTTACTACACAACTAGTGGAAGAGTTCTGGGTGTTACTTCCAGTGCCCCCAGTCTCGCTTCCGCTGTCAGCAATTGCTACCAAGCCGTTCATAAGATACGCTTTGCCGGGGCTCAATTCCGCTCAGACATTGCGCGCCGGGCGCTCGTCGGTCAAGGATCAGCAGTCGGAGATTAACCATACCCTGCAATCAATTCATGGAGGAGACGTGAGCGAGCACAACGATCAAAAGCCGCTGATTGGAATCCTAATGGGGTCGGATACCGACCTTCCGGTTATGTCGGAATCTGCCAAGATGCTCGAAAAATTCGGGATCCCATATGAGATAGAGGTCACCTCGGCGCACCGTTCACCCGCGCGAACTCATGAGTACGCGAGCACGGCAGGGGCCCGAGGGCTGAAGGTCATCATCGTGGCCGCAGGCGGCGCGGCGCACTTGGCGGGAGTGATTGCCGCGGTCACGACGCTTCCCATCATCGCCGTGCCCATGGCCACGACCGTACTCAGCGGCATCGACTCGCTGCTTTCCACGGTGCAGATGCCCGCAGGTGTCCCCGTGGCGGCAATGGCCATCGACAAGCCCGGGGCCATCAACGCAGCCATCTTCGCCGCGGAAATCATCGCCACATTTGACGCTGAAATTGCGCGCCGCCTGAGCTCCTACAAGGAAGAGCTGGCCAAATCCGTGGCGGAAAAAAGCGCGCGCGTGAAACAGCAATACGCGGGCAAATCACGCTAGCTAGCTACCACAATTGAATTGGCGGTATTCTCGCGCAGGCATTGCACGGGCCCTCACTGGTGATGCGGGCCGCGCAGAGTGGGCGCATCGTCCGCGCGCTTCTCGGTGGGCTTCTTCGGCGTATCCGTCGGTGGAACAATCCAATCGAGCCGGTCTCCTTCGCGTAAAATTGCCAGCGTCAGTTTTGTATCCGGCGGCGACGTGGCCGTCAGCGCGCCACGGATAAATGCCGTAACGCCTTCAGACGCGGCCTTTTGGCTGGCCCCATCCAGGATAAACTGCGCGGCTTTACCATTCACTGGCGACTCTTGGCGGATGGGAATCAGGCGCGAGTCATTGCTCCCCAGCAATTGAGCCAGAGTTGGGCCGGGCATGTCCGACGGATAGCGATGCTCGACGATCGTGCGCGGCTCTCCTTTTTCGGGCGGATAAAGCTGTGTGTAACTCGGACGCAGGACCAGCGTATCAAAATAATTGTTCTCCAATTCACGTTGCTGCACGAGGTAATTCAGCAGCCACGCTTCCGGTCCATAGTCCTGTTCATACCCGATGACAAGAATCTGGACCAGGGGCTCATCTTCCTTAATGTTCACCTGGTGGTGGAGCAATCCCGCGACCGGGCGAAACGCTTCGAGAAACCTCATCCCCAGACCCTCAATATCGCCTGCTTCGTTGGCTTCCGAATAAACTGTGGAACGCATGGCTTTGAAGGGGAGGTCGGCCAGGAGTTGATCCAGGCGCACGGGTGGCTTGTTCGAATTCACCTCCACCCACTCTACGGCGCCAAGCAGCACGGCTACATGTCCGCCAACCAGCGGGACGAAGAGCGGCGCATGAGACCCGGGCTCCGCCTTATCATTGGTCATGGCCCCAACAATTATCCCATCGCGCGTAACGCAGAAAACCACGCGCCCGGTGGCCAGGTTGGCGACAATTTCTTCGCCGCCCTGTTTCTGTTGTGCGGCTGCCGGAGGAGTGTGGGCGCACAGCAGCGACACTGCGGCCGCAGCCACTAAAATGAGGTTTGTGGAAAAACAGCGAAAGGCGCGGCGCATCGCAAGTCTCCGGCTGCCATCTACGTTACCACATCCATGAACAGGTGGCGCGTGGGAGCGCCCCCGCAGCTTTAATTCTCGAGGCAGGTGCTACCCAATGACATCTGCCCGCCTGTTCGGCTATTCTTGGCCCGCATGCCCAGCACCGAATCGATTCCATCCAACGGCCGCCAGGAGCAGCATTCCTTTTTAGCCGACGGCATGCTGATCCTCCTGATCATTGCCTTGGCCAAACTCGTTTTCCATTTTTACTTCAACAACCGCTACGGCTATTTTCGCGACGAATTTGATTATATGTCGTGCGGCGATCACCTCGCGTGGGGCTATGTTGACCAGCCTCCGCTTATTCCATTTCTGATTCACATTTGCCGGGCGCTGCTGGGCGATTCGCTCCGCAGCATCCGGTTCATTCCGGCTGTGGCGTCCTCCCTGCTCGTCGTGCAGACGGCCGTCATTGCCCGCGAACTCGGCGGCCGGCGATTCGCCCTTTTGCTCAGCGCGGTCACCATCGTCATTGCGCCGCAGTACCTCTCCAACGGCAGCCTTTTGGGGACGAATTGCCTCGAACCGAATCTGTGGATGGGCTGTGCCTATTTCGCGATTCTCGCCATCAAGCGCGCCGACCCACGCAACTGGCTGTGGTTCGGATTGATCGCCGGCTTGGGTCTGGAAGAAAAGTATTCCATAGCGTTATTCGGTTTGGGGATCGTAGTCGGCCTCCTGCTCACCCAGCACCGGCGCGCTTTCTTGAACAAATGGATCTGGCTGGGCGGCCTCGCGGCTTTTTTGGTTTTTCTGCCCAACGTCTTGTGGAACATTCACTATGATTGGCCATTTTTACAATTAATGCGGGCCATCAGGGCTGAAGGCCGCGATGTGGTCCTGCCCCCCGTTCAATATTTCGTTCAGCAGACACTGCTGGTTCATCCTCTGACAGCTCCCATCTGGATTACCGGGCTCTTTGCGTTTCTATTCTCGCCGCGACTCAAGGTGTACCGCCCGCTTGGTCTGAGTTATCTGATCACCTACACAATTTTTTTCGTCCTCCATGGCAAGAATTACTACCTCGCTTCGATTTATCCCATGCTCCTGGCGGCTGGCGCGGTGGTGATCGCGGCGGCGCTGGAACGCCCTAGTCTAGCTTGGCTGAAACCTGTGGTCGTTATTTTGCTGCTCTCCGGCGGCGCATATTTTGCCCCGGTAGTTGTGCCGGTCCTGTCCCCCGACCACTTCATCAGCTACATGAAATACCTCCCCATGAAGATTCCAGTGATGGAACACAGCCACGCCAGAGCCGTTTTGCCCCAATGGTACTCTGACCAGTTCGGCTGGGAGGAGATCGTGCAAGAAACCGCCCAAGCGTGGAATCAACTCCCCCCAGCTGAGCGACCCGATTGCGGGATTTTCGCCCAGGATTATGGCCAGGCCGGCGCTATTGATTTTCTTGGCAGGCGTTATGGCTTGCCCCCGGCGCTCAGCGGCCATCAGACTTACTTTCTGTGGGGGCCCAGAGGCTATAGCGGCAAATGCATGATCGTTCTGGACGACACGAAAGAAACACTCGAAGGACTTTGGGACCACGTCGAATTTGTAGGCACGTCCCCGGACAATCCTTATGCGCTGGAAAAGAACATAGACGTGTTCATCTGCAGAGGACCAAAATTTGGCACGCTTGCCGACGTCTGGCCGAAAGTGAAGAAGTGGCGCTAAAAGAATTCATATTATTCGCGGCGGCCATATTGGTAGGAGAGCTTGGCCGCCGAGGTTGGTACAGTATTGGCGCGAATCTGACTTGGAAACGAAAACCCATCCCGCCACGTGGAAGATTTGGCTAGCATTTGCGATCATTTATTTTGTTTGGGGCTCTACGTTTCTCGCTATCCGTGTTGGCGTTCGCGAAGTTCCCCCATTTCTTCTTGCAGCAATACGCTTTTTGATTGCAGGCCTGGTTCTTTATGGCTGGAGGATCGCGCGTGGTGAGCATTCGCCTAGCGCTCGCCAATGGCTGTCGGTGTTCATTCTCGCGCTCTTAATGTTCGCCTTCGCCTACGGACTATTATTCTGGGCCGAACAGCGCGTGCCTTCGGGAATTGCCGCGGTCATACTGGCCACGATTCCAGTGTTCATGTCCATGTCGGAGATCATCTTTCTGCATACGCAGAAACTCACAGCTCGCCTGGCCCTGGCGCTGGCTATCGGTATCGGCGGAGTGGCAGTGCTGTTGAGTCACACGGTGGCCCTCGGCGGCACGTCCATTGACAGGGGCGGCGCTGTGGCACTGATTATTGGAGCGATAAGTTGGTCCATTGCAGCCGCACTGACACGCAGGCTGCCGCTGCCGTCTTCTAAAGTGATGAGTGCAGGCGCGCAAATGTTCGTTGGCGGAGTGCTGCTCTTAATCGCCGCGGCCTTGCTGGGAGAATTTCACCGTTTCCACCCTTCGAGCGTCTCCCGCGAAACATGGCTGGCATTGCTTTATTTGATCGTCGCCGGCTCCATCATCGCCTTCACCGCTTACGTGTGGCTCCTTCACCATGAATCGCCCACAAAAGTCGGCACCTACGCGTACGTGAATCCCGTCGTGGCCGTGCTGGTTGGATATTTCCTTGGCGGGGAAACGCTGGGCCTGCGAACGATTCTGGGGTCAATGCTCGTATTGATCAGCGTTATCGTGATCACCACCACGCCGGCAAGAAAACCCGCAGTGACCGCTTAGCTAAATTGACCTGCCTCCGATACGCAAACTAAGATTGCCTCGAAGAAATGTCTGACTCCCAAGCTCTCCTCGGGCAGACGGTTTCCCATTAACGCATTCTGAAAAAACTTGGCGGAGGCGGGATGGAGGTGATTTACAAGACTGAAGACACGCGACTGGGCCGCTTCGTCGCCCTGAAGTTCCTACCCGAGGAAGTTGCGCACGACTCCCGACCCGCGATTTGCTGAGTTGGTGAGCAAGGTTGGCCTGCCTCAAAAGCAAAAGCTCGAATCGTCCATTTGAAAGCCGCCCCTTCAAGTATAATGACGAACACCCGCAAATTCAGGAGCCAACTTGGCATCCGCACCGGCCGTTTCGACCACCGTCTCATCACCGCCCTTGCGCGTTGAGGGCTTGGTAAAACGCTTCGCCGAGCTGACGGCAATCAACGACATCTCCATTGAATTGAAAAACGCCGAATGCCTGGGATTACTCGGCCCCAACGGCGCCGGCAAGAGCACATTGATTCGCAGCATCGTTGGCCGCGTCATCCCTGACTCGGGCAAGGTTACGGTTTTCGGCGATCTCGCCGACTCGGTTGGAGCGCGCATGGCTTTGGGGTGGGTTCCTCAGGAACTGGCGCTCTACCCCCGGTTAACCTGCCGCGAAAACCTGGAAGCCTTCGGCCTCTACCACGGCATGAATCGCGCCGACCTGAAATCCGCGATCACCTGGTGCCTGGACTGGGCTGCGCTCACCGATCGCGCCGGTGACCTGGTCAAAGTCCTCTCCGGAGGAATGAAGCGAAGGCTGAACATGGCCGCTGGAATTATTCATCGCCCCAGGGTCATCTTGATGGATGAACCAACCGTCGGCGTGGACCCCCAATCGCGCAACCGCATATTTGAAATGATCGAAAAACTCCACAGCGAAGGTATTTCCATCATCTACACAACGCACTACATGGAGGAGGCCGAGCGCTTGTGCGACCGCGTCGCCATTATCGATCACGGGCGGATCATCGCTCTGGGCACCAAGGACGATCTGGTGCACAACTCTTTCGGATCAAGTAGCGAGATCCTGGCGCGCTTCGGAATAGCAGACGTGAGCGTGGCCGCGTGGGTGAAACAGCGCGGGGGCAAGTTTGAAAATGGCATGGCGCAATTCACGATCGAGCACGCCATTGAAATCAGCGGTTTGCTGGATGCCGCAGCCAAAGCAGGCCATGAATTGGATGACGTCTCGTTGAGAAAACCGAATTTGGAATCCGTATTTCTGAAATTGACCGGAAGGGAGTTGCGCGATTGATTGCTCCCATAGTACGCACGTCGCTCATTTCGCTGAAGCGCGACCGGGGCGCACTGGTCTTGAGCTTCATCCTGCCGGTGGCGTTTTTCACCATCTTCGCCGTCATTTTCGGCGGCCGCCGGGATAGCACGCCAAAAGTACGGGTCCTCGTCGTGGATGAAGACCGCACCCCAACCTCGCAGAGATTGCTCAAAGGCCTTGAGGCGGAGGGGTCGCTCACCGCATTCGACAGACCCGCACCAAAGAACGGTGTTGAGCAGCCTGACTACACAGCCGAAACTGCCGAACTCGCGGTGAAAGCGGGAACGGCATCGGTGGCACTCATCATCCCTCGCGGCTTCGGCGCGCATCCGCTTTCCTTCGGCCCGGATCAAAACGGCTCGACCATCCAGCTCCTCAAAGACAGCAGTGACATGATCGCGCCACAAATCGTCGAGGGCCTTCTTCAGAAGGTCGCCATGACTTCGATGCCCGACTCGATGATCGAGCAGGGTACCAAGTATTTTGATGAGTATGCCGGCGGATTGACGCCGCAGCAGCACAAGATAATAGAGGACCACTTAAACGACCTGCGCAGGGAGCAGAGCGCGGCAGACGGAGCAGCGGCATCGCCGGGGCAAAGCACAACGACGACGCAAAACGCCGGTAGCGGAGGGATGCTCCTTTCCGTGACCTCGCGCGACGTTGTCGGCGAAAACAAAAACAACCCTATGGTGTCCTTTTACGCGGCGGCCATCGGCGTCATGTTTCTGCTCTTCACCGCCAGCGGCACAAGCGGTTCCCTGCTAGACGAAGCCGAAAGCGGCACTCTCGACCGTGTGCTGAGCAGTCGCGTTACCATGGGATCGCTGTTGGCGGGCAAGCTCTGCTACGGTACCGCGCTGGCGTTCGCGCAATTGGTAGTCATGTTTGTCTGGGCCTGGCTCCAGTTCAAGATCGAGTTCATTCCGCACTTGCTTGGCTTTGCGATTATGGGCATTTCCACGGCATTCGCCGTAAGCGCCTTCGGGATGCTGCTGGCCAGCATTTGCCGCACGCGCGCGCAGCTGGGCCCTCTTTCCACGCTGGTAATTCTGATCATGTCCTCGGTCGGTGGAAGCATGTTTCCAAGATTTCTTATGCCGGAGGCCATGCAAAAAGCCGGATTGCTGACCATCAACGCCTGGGCGATCGACGGCTTCACCAAAGTTTTTTGGCGTGATGAGCCGATTTCACACCTGTGGCCCCAGGTCCTGGTGCTTGTCGTTGTCGGTACCGTGTTATTCGCCATCGCCCGCAGGATCGCGCGCCGCTGGGAATTCGCCTGACAAGATTCCTCGCTGGCGCATAACCCGAAGCACTCCTCAGCTATTTTCAGTAGAATAGATCATTCCTTTTAGAGAGAGGGCAAACGATGGGGCTGTTCGATGGTTTGTTTGGCGGTGGAACCAAGCTGCGCTCGCCCGCGAGCGTGCGGCACGGCGGCAAGCGCCTGAGCGAAATCCTCGCGGCGCACCAGAAATATCACAGCGGCGAGGCGGGAGGAGTGCGCGCAAATCTGGAAGGCGCGGACCTTTCCCGTGTGCAATTGTTCGAAGTCAATCTTGCGATGGCGTTGATGGCCGGATGTAACCTGGAATCCGCTTTCATAAAAAAATCAAAATTGGCCGGCGCGGATTTGAGCCGCGCCAACTTGCGCAAGGTCAAAATCAACAACTGCGATTTGACGGAAACTAAATTAGTGGGATCCGACCTTACCGAAGCCGACCTGAGTGGCTGCGAACTTTTCCGCGGCGACTTGACCGACGCGGTGGTGCGGAACGCCACTCTCCGCGGAACTGTCCTGCGGCAAACCAAGCTGGTGAACACAGATCTGACCGGATCGGATATGGCGCTGGCCAGCGTGCGTGAAGTGGATTTGGCAACCGCAAAACTGGATCATGCGGACATGACTAAGGCGGTGGTCCGCGATAACGTGAAATCGGCGTAAGGGAATTTCAGTTCAGAAGATTTCGAGGATTTATTTTCCGCCGGAATCGGCCCCGGCCGCGCGCCCAAATCCGCGGCGCCGAATTTCGATCCCCAGCCGCTTGATTTTCTGGTTCAGTGTGGAGAGCGGAACCTGAAACCGCTCCGCCGCTTCCGTCTGATTCCATCCCGTGCGTTCCAGCATGTCCAGCACAATCCGCCGTTCGACCTCTTCCATCACCTGGAAGAGCGACGGCTGCGGGTTATCCGCTCCGGTCCGCGCGCCCGGCTCTCCAGGAAGCGGCGGAATAAATTCCGAAAAGCGCAGCCGCATTCCGTGCACGGTGTCTTTTCCACGCAAACTTTCCGGCAAAATGTCGGCATCCAGCTGATCGCTGGTGGCCAGCACTACCGCGCGCTCCACAACATTTTCCAACTCGCGCACGTTGCCGGGCCAGTCGTAATCCATAATCAGCTTCAGGGCCCCATTGGTAAAGCGAAGGGGCTTCTTGGAATTTTCCTCGCAGTAGCGCTTCAGAAAATGCTCAATCAGCAGCGGGATGTCTTCTTTGCGGTCGCGCAGCGGAGAAAGCTGAATCGAAATCACATTCAAGCGATGGTACAAGTCCTCGCGGAACCGCCCCTCGCGCACCAGGCTCAGCAAATCCAGATTGCACGCCGCCACGATGCGGACATCCACTTTGATGTTTTCCGTGCCGCCCAGGCGCATGAATTCGCGCTCTTGGATCACGCGCAGCAGCTTGGCCTGGGTTTCGGCGCTGACCGTGGAGATTTCGTCAAAGAAAATCGTGCCCTGATCGGCAACTTCAAATAAACCTTTTTTCGATGCGATAGCACTGGTGAATGCGCCCTTCACGTGCCCGAACAATTGCGATTCCAGCAGGTCGCCGGGAATCGAGCCTGTGTTCACCGGCACAAACGATTTGTCCGCCCGCGGCGATGCCGAATGTATCGCCTTGGCGATCAACTCCTTGCCGGTGCCGCTTTCGCCGGAGATGAGCACCGTGGACCGCGACGGCGCTACCTGCGACACTAGGTCAAACACCGAGAGCATTTTCTCGCTCTTGCCGATAATGTTGGGGAAGTTGTACCGCTGTTTCAGCGCCCGCTTCAACTGCAGGTTTTCTTCGCGCAGCCGGCGTCCTTCCACGGCCTGCGCCACCTGCGCCAGCAGCTCGTCATTCGACCACGGCTTGGTGATGTAATCCTGCGCGCCGCTCTTGAACGCTGCGCGCGCCATGTCCACGGAGCCGTATGCGGTAATCAGAACAATGGAGAGGTCGGGATCGCGCCGGTGCACTTCCTTCAAAATGTCCAGGCCATTGCGGTCCGGCAGGCTTACATCCAACAGCAGCAAATCGTAGGGCTTTTCTTCCAGCCGCGCCAGGCCTTCGCCGCCGGTTTCCGCGCTGGTGACTCCATATCCTTCCGACCCCAGCAAAAGTTCCAGGCCCTCGCGGATTTCCGCCTCGTCGTCCACGACGAGGATCGCGCCTCTAGACATGCGCCGCCTTCCGGGACACGGGAAATTCCAGACGGAACGCCGTGCCGCGCCCCGGGGTCGAGCGCACGTCAATCTTGCCTGCGTGCTCCTTAATAATGCCGTAGCTCACCGAAAGGCCAAGGCCCGTGCCGCGTCCGGACGTCTTGGTGGTAAAGAATGGATCGAAAATTCGCTTCAAGTGGTCGCTCGGTATTCCAACGCCGGAATCCGCAACTTCGACCTCAACGGAGCCGTTGTTGCAGAAGGTCCTTACTTCTAATACGCCGCCCGAGGGCATGGCGTCACGAGCATTCATGAATAAATTCAAAAATACCTGCTGCAGGCGGTTGGTGGACCCCAGCACCGGCGGCAAATCGCCCTGAAGTTGGCGCACTACCTCCACGTGCGCGGTCTTGAACGGGTGCGTCACCAGCGAAAGCGTTTCTTCCAGCACGTTGTTCAGGTTTACCTCGGCAAATTGTGCTGAGCCCACGCGCGAGAAATTCAACAGGTTATTGACGATTTCACTGGCGCGGAATGTTTGCTTCACAATCTTTTCGATCAACACGTTCCGCGGATCGTTACTCGGGAATTGCTTGGCCAGCATCTGGATGTAATTGGAGATCACCGCCAGCGGTGTGTTCACTTCATGCGCCACGCCGGCGGCCAGCAACCCCAGCGACGTCAGTTTTTCCGTCTGCATGAGCTGATCTTCCAACCGCGCGCGCTGAGAAACATCGTCCACCAGGATCAGCCGGCCCAGCCGCTGGCTTTCCTTGCCCAGCAACGGCGTGATGGAGACGTTTACCACCAGCATGCGCCCTTCGCGGTTGCGCAGATGGAATTTGTAGATGCTCGTAACGTGCTCCTCGTCCGCACGGGCGTCAATTTCCGCCACCAGATCCTCGGGCAGCACGCCAACCATGTTCCTGCCAATGGCCTCGGCGCGCGGCACGCCGATCAAAAACTCGACCTGCGAATTCCAAGACTCAATTCGCCCTTCCAGGTCCACCGCGAACACGCCCACGTGCAGTGACTCCACGATGTTTTCGCTGAAATCCTTCAGGCGCTCGACCTGCGCGGCTTTCTGTTCCAGCGAGCTGTACAGCTGGGCGTTGTCCAGCGCGATGGCCACATAGCTGGCAATCGTAAACAACAACTCCACGTCGTCCGACGACAGGAAATCGCCGTCCACGGTCTTGCCCAGTCCCAGCATGGCTACGGTCCGTTCACGAATGCGGCAGGGGATAAAGTAATTCAGGTCCAGCCGTGCCAGCGATTGCCGCACGGTTGGCACTTTTTCAGGTGGATTCCGCGGAGATTCGTAGAAAACATAGCCCCGGGAAAATTCCGGACGCGCCGGATCGAGGAAGCTCAAATCGAGCGGTTCATGTGCAATGGAATCATTCACTCCCAGGGCCCGCGCCATCCGCACCTGGTTGGCCTGTTCATCCACCAGGAAAACCGCGATCCGGTCCACCAGCAGTGTTTGAGAAATGCGGTCCATCACCGAAGCAAGCATCGGTTCAATGTGCACTTCGTTGGTCAGCGTGCGTCCAAATTCAATCAGCGTGCGGCGAAAATCCAGTCGGTCGCGGTAAAAAAAGCGGTCCAGGCGTCGCTGCGTCCAATCACGAAAGGGCTGCAGCAGAAATGCGGCCAACACAATCGCCAGCATGCCGCCGGTCGCGCCCTGGGCCCACGAAAAATTATGCGAAAGCTCGGCGATGCCGCCCACCACCAGGAAATACACAGCCACCACGCCCGCCGTCGCCGCCGTGTACGCCAGACCGCGCTTGAAGATGATGTCCACGTCCATCAGGCGGTAGCGAATGATGGCATACGCAAAACAAAGCGGAATCAGCGCCAGTGAAAGAGTGGAGTATCTCCCCCACGTGGGCACGTTCTCGGGTGAAATAATGAAGGGCACGATATAGAACAGCACGAATGGCACAACCGCCAGCGTGCCCCCAAACACCCATTTCAATTGCTGGCGAAGAATCCCGGTCGGTGCGCTCCGGTAACTCTTCAAAAAAATCGCCGCAGCCAGCAGGAAGTAGGTGCCAACATAAGCCATGCGGATTTGGTCCATTACAATTCGCGAGCCCAGCCAGGGCAGGAACCCCAGCAGGCCCAGCGAAACGGACACCTGTAATAGCCCAATCGCCGCGGGCACCAAATAAACGGCCACCAGTTGCGCCCGGCGGACTCGCCGCGATCCGCTGCGTTCCGGAAAGACCAGCGCGAAATGCATCAGCAGCGCTGCCTGCAGCAAGCACGCCCCTATATTTGCCCAATAGATAGCCTGGTCAAACGCGTTGTATTTTCCGGTGTAATGAAAGGTATAAAGCGTGAAGGATACCAGGCAGAAGATGTAGAAATGCAGCGCGCGCGGAGCGCTCCATCGGCGCAGAAAAATGAAAATTCCGATGAACAGATAGACCACGCCCACAAATCGCAGGAAATTATCGGTGGAGGACTTCGCCATCGGCGCGGTTACCAACGGCGCCGTAAATTCCGCGCCATCGCGGACCAGGTCATACCGCACATCTCTGTAAAGTCCCGCGCGCCACAACCGCTGAGTTACATCTTTGACGCGCTCGATTTTCACATCATTGACGGCCAGCAGCCGATCGCCCTCTTTGATCCCCGCGCGCTCGCCCGCGGAATTGGGCGCCACATGCGTCGCGACCACGCCCTGCCCGGATAACGTGTCCATCCAGGTCACGCCATCATCCGGACTCTGAAAAATTGCGCTTTGATGGAAGTTATAGATGGAGAAGACAATCGCAGCCAGCGTCACCAGTACAAGCGTGACCGCGCCGACACGGACCCGAAGGCTTTCCGTCTTGGTCATCTAATTCTAAGACTCATCCAGTACTTAAACTCTTCCCACCAAGAATCTGGCCCCACACCTAGGAAAGACCCCTCGCGAGGTAGCTCTTAATATCAATCGCTGCACGTCCTATTCCAAAACTGGAAGAATTTGACATTCCATAAATAGAACAAAACAGTGCCTTTACACATCCCTCAGTCATCGCCGAGACAGCTCTTTCCGGATTTGGTAGACGGCTTCCCATTTATGGTATCCCTGCGGATTTGCTTCAGAACTGGAAGCTTACGCCGCCGCGGAATGATCGCGCAGCAGACATAAGCACTACTTGCCCATCGGGGCTTGCTACGGGCACGTAGCCCTGCGCCAGCATGTTCCGGAAGTCCGCGAGTGCCTCCCAGCGGCAACTCCACAGACTCCCAGGCAACGCCTGGCGGAGTGTGACTGAAAGATAGGGGTCCATGCCATACAAGGCTTCGCCGTAAGCGTCCTGGCGACTCAGCGCCTGCCCGCTCAGCCACTTATAGCTGACCGCGAATTGTGTCTTCGTGCGGTGGCTCCTGCCCGAAAGACGTAAACCCAAGCTGTGTCGATATTGCATCAGAAGAGCGTCGCGAAGCACGGTCATCGTTGCCGGATCCGCCGATCCGGGCGCCATTGCTCCGGCCCACGCATAGACTGCCGCCATATCGAAATCATTCCCGAGGTTTTGTTTCAGGGCAGCACGGACGCCCCAGGATTCCATCGCCCCCGAATCGTAAACAAACGCATTTGAGTAGGGATCCTGCAAAAAATCAGGCCCCGTCATGACTCCGCGGCCAAATACGGCCGTATCCCCCGATCGATCGTGGAACCCGGCTGCCTCCAAAATTGTTTGCTTTGAGATCTTGTACTGCGCGCCAACTTCCTCGTGCCAGCCGCCCTCGAGTCTCGGCTTCCCGCCACGCTCCATTAGGATTGGAAAATTGTTGAGCTGGTCCATGGCCGTGGGACGAGAAGTAGTGAACATCGGGTCCGTCGCCGTTCCAGAAACAGCCATGAAATTTGCTGTCAATTTCGGAGACAACAGAACTTCCAGGTCAACACCCGGCCGAAATGAATCCGTTCCGCGTCCGATTTGCGCGGCCACCGCATCCGCGCCGACATGCAGCAACATCCGATCACCAATTGCCAGGGTGTTCCGCTGAGAGAGCCGCTCCCCCCGGAAGATCACTCCATCGGGGCCGAGCCAGGCTTGGCGAACCACCAGCTCTGTCACTGGCCCGCCCGCCGAATCCGCAGAAGGCATCCACACAGTCGCAAATCCGCCCGCGGGAACATCGCGCCCGAAACTCATCTGCCCCGCGAACAAAAGCCGCCCCGTCGCCCCAACCGGGGTGTCATATCCAACCACGGTTGCCGGAGCTTCAGGCAAATTGGAAACAGAGCCTGGGCGGTCGGAGCCGCTGGTCAGTTCCAGCTGAGCGTGCGCGCGACGCCGGCCGCTGGAATCCGAGGGGTCATTGGAAACAGCCAATTGGCTATCCGTCCATTCCAGCACGGGTCGCGTGGCTGCCGATGTCCGCAACGCCCATTTCCAGTCGTCATTTGCCTTGGATGGCGCGGGCCCGCGCCGCAACCGATCCAGCGACGCGAACACCGTGGAGAGTTCAACCTTAACCAGCGTGGTCACATTGGGCACTACTCGGACGTGGTGCTGAGTTGAGGGAAGGAATCCCGCGAGAGAAACTTGCAATTCGTAAAAACCGGCCGGAACCCGTGCATCGCTGAATGTTCCATGCTGATTCGTGAACAGCTTTGAGCTGAGGGAAAAGCCCAAGTTTTCCGCGACCAGCTTTACGTTTGCGCCCATCTGCGGCGTTCCGGATGGATCAACCACTACGCCCGACAGCGTCCCATAATTAGTGGCAGCGCATGCCGCGGTCGCGAGGAACGATCCGCCCGCGAAGGCCAGCACCCAAGCCATTCCGTATGCCAAGCCCCGGGTTCGCAAAGCATGAGACATCGTAGCCCCCCTCATGCGCATCAATTCGCGGCCGCGCGCTGCGGCACCGGAGCGGTCACCGTAAACTCCTGCGCGCGCGTCAGCGTCTGTTTGGCCACCTGGTCGTTGATGGTGATTTCGAGCTTGTATTTTCCGGGTTGGAAGGAGGCGAGTGGGACCATGGTCTCAATCGTCAACTCATCCCCGGTTTGCTTAAATTCCGCCGAGGTTTCCGTGGCGTCGAGCATCGTCTGATCGCCGCGCGTGACATGGAATCGAGCCACAACATCCGACTTGTGCGTCTTGTCGTCCACCTTCAAGTTGTACACTTGGAAATAAATTCCCATCTTCTGGTCCGAAGTGAACTCCTGTTTCAAGGCGGGCCGCACCTTCACGTCGCCTAACACGAACTGGCCGATTCCTATTTGGTTGGGCGCGATATGTTGAATATCGTCGGCGAGGATCAACGTTCCTGCATCCAATTTTTCATCATCATAGCGCGGAACCGCAAGCCGCGTGCTGACCACTCCCACGTTGCCGCTCTGTACATCCTTCAGGACCATGTCGATTTTGTATAGCCCGGGACGCAACGGGATTGTTTTTCCGTAGATGGATTTCTTGGTCAAGTATTGTTGGAATAGGGAGTCCGGAAAATCCTTCGGTAGCACATCCTCAAACGAATTCACGATCCGCCCGCTGGGCGTGGTGATCCGCATGTAAAGATTCAGTTTGGCCGAATGTACGCCGTCCTTCTCCTGGAAGGACATTTCACGATTTGGCAATTCGATGGTTATCGGCACCATCACGGATTCCGAAGTGATCCGCAGGAACGAGAAGTTGTAATCAAAGGGAAGCTGGTTCCGGATGATACGGGAAGACACCAATTCGTCGGGCTCCTTGGCGTGTACCGGGGGTGCCCTGAAAAGTTTCGCGGCCAATTCGTAGCGGTAAAATTCATCGTTATTTCCGGGGGCATCGTAGGAGCCCGTCGGCATGTGCGTTCCATCCGATCGTGTGAATCGTTGTGTCTTGTCGGCCAGCCCTTGAGCTTCCAAGTCGCTTAACCCCGCCCCAGGCACATAAAGGAGCGCATCTTTTTCTTCGGGATCGGTGGCCAGCTTGTATTCATTCGAGCCGGATTGGTCAACAAACTCAATGTCAATGTTGGGGCCGATTCCCTCGAGGTAGTGGTAGTTCCACACCTCAAACGGGTAGGTCGAAGTCTCTCCGCCACCCTCTTCCGGAGTGCGGTTATACGATCCGCCGGAGGGGTGTGTGTCAGTTGAATCCGGTTTGCCCCAAATGATGTAAATGCGCCCGCGGTCCGTCTTCCATCCCGGAACGCCGGAAGCAAAATGCTCGTTGGCATAGGCGATCCGCCGGTAGTGCTCTTCCTTAAATTCGTTTTCGGGAGTATCCGGCGTGGGGTCGCGGCGCAGCCAGAATTGTTCGATAAATGATTCGCGGTCTTCGTTGGTGGTAAGGCTCAGGAACGCTTCCTTCTCCGGATCCGTGATGATGTAAGCGACCTCGTCATCGAGCCAAACTTTATAGGGGTTGTCCAGCTCCTTTTCCGCTTTTTTCTGCTGGGCTTTGGTCAATCGCTTGGGTAGGGGCTGCTGAGCTTGAGCTGCCTTATCTTTACTGGTTTGGTCCGTCCCCGCAGGCGGGTTTTGCGCCCAAATACCTGGAATTAAGAGAATAGACGCGCCAATGCTCAATAAAGCAAATCGCCCTAGGCTCTTCATAGATACACCTCTACCCTTCTTAGACCGCAAATTTTAGCCCCTGTGGGAGGGGGCGTCAACAAGCGAAATATCACTGTTCTACCCCGGATACCTTGCTTGGATTGCGGGGGTTAGGGGCGGGTTGCCCGCGATTTTGGGCGATTCCGGGTTTGGAACGGGCTAGCCAGGTCAATGATCGGCAGTTTTCCGCAGGGCCAGGTCGCGTTCCCGTCGTGCCAATTCATTCGAGGGGTCAATGGCCAGTGCCATGTCAAATTGCTCGAGCGCCAGGGCCGGTTCTCCCATTTGCATGAGCAATTCGCCAAAATCATTGTGAGCTTGCACGCTTTCCGGAAATGCGGCCAACACTTTCAGATAATCTTCCCTCGCTTTGTCGAGCTGGCCCGCCTTGGCGTGCGCCTTCGCCAAATTGTATCGGGCAGTGACGTAATCCGGTTGAAGTTCGAGGGCCTTCCCAAGTTCTGCGATGGCCTCTCTCGTACGCCCCACGGCCATATACGCAGTCGCAAGCTGGTTGTGACCCTCCGGCTGCTTGGGGTCAAACTGTACCGCTTCTTCCAACACCGACACGGCTCCACCCGGATTGAGCCGCGATAGCATCAGCGAACCCAGCCACACACGCGCCAAATAATCGTGAGGATATTTTTCTTCTTGGCGCCGCATCACCGCCTCTTCCAGCTCACGGCGCCGGTCACCCACGCCACGCGGCAAGATTTGGAATGAAAGGTGCGCCATCTCATCGGTTGACTGGTTCCCGCTTCGCACACGTTTCGGTGGATGGTTTGGGTTCCGCGGATTCGCCTCTGAATTGTCGAAATGCCAGCGCATGGAAATCACGCTTCCTTTGGGCAGGAACACTGGCGCGTTGTAGTGGTACACCGCTTGCCACTTTGGATTCCATTGCGGAATACGAATCAGCCATTTCCGTTCACCGCTGGGGAGAGTCGCATAGCCCTCGATGATGTGCCCCAGATAATGGGCGTGGGGATACACGGCAAGCACATCGGCATCCATGGGGAGCTGAAGTCTATCGGTGGCAACGAAGTCGCGTTCCCCCGCGGGGATGTCCAGGGCCCCGTCATGTTCCAGTTGGACCAACAGAGGAAATCGGGTCGGTGGTTTGTCTGTGAAATAGAGGCCAATGGAAGGCTTCACCGTTTCGCGTACTCCCATGGTCATCAGGTGCGCGTTGAGCACCAGGTCGTCACCCGGCTCGAGCCGCCACGCAAATCCCTCGGGCTCCACCCACGGCATGTTTCCGGGCTTCCAGAAAAGAAAGTGCGTATCCAGATCGAACGCGCTACGTACAAGTTTCAAATCCATTCCAGGGAATCCCGCACCCGGGCGGGATTCCTGCCGGCGCGCCGACCTGGCCCGATCCACATACACATTTGCGTGATGCACCACTCCGGGCGCTCCCGGACGGATTTCAATTGCGCTCACATAGCGCGTGGTTTTTACCGCAGGCGTGAAGATGAAATTCCAGAACACGTCGGGTCCGGAGGCGCGAACCGTCGCTGGCTGCTGCGCCTCAAGAATCAGGTCCGGAGGGCCGAGCTGCCATCCCTCCACAAATTTTGGCGCAGGTGGCTCATCGGCTAAGGATCCCTCCTGAGCGCCTCCTTTCACCCATTCACTGATCAAGTGAATTTCCTCATCGCTCAGCCTGGGATCTCTTGCGAATTCGCCATAGCCTGGCTCCGGAAGCCACGGCGGCATCGCACGGCTGCTGGTGACAGCGGCAATTTTTTGCGCATGCTTTCTTGCGTCTGCATAACTCAGCAAGGAAAATGGGCCGGATTCGCCGGGGCGATGGCAGGTTGAACAGTGCTGGTACAGGATGGGAGCGATGTCGCGCGCGAAGGTAGGAACTTCCGGAGTGGGTTTCGTATTCTGCGCTGCTGTTACCGTCAAAGTCAGCCCGATGACCACGCCAATTGGCGCGATCCCTTTCGCCATTCTCAACCACAGATTTGTCCCACCAGTCCGCACTCGCATCTCCTTATTTCAATGTCAAGACTGTCATGATCATTCGTTCCCCCGCCAACGCCGGCCGCCCAGAATTCCTTTAGAATGAAGAATTAACCGTAACGTTGCTCCCGGTAAGCGAAGTCTTCCTCAACTTCAAGGACCCCATTGCATTCTCCCTTGAATCAATTACAATGAAGACCCGGTGTGGTTCGGTACGTCTATCTATTTGGGGCCTTCCGCGCTGTATTCCGCGTCAGTGGCGTTGCGCAGGTTGAGTCAGATTTTGCCCCCGCATGCCAGGTCCTAAAGAAACTTTTGGGTGAAGGAAAACGTATCATAGATGAAAGGGCGGTCGGATTCGGAGCCCTTGGCAAGTCAGACTGAATAGAGAGAAAATCACATGAAGGCTTGGAAGAAAGTAACGATTGGTGTCGGAGTCGTCATTGTCGCGGGCGGAATCGTTCTTTACAGCGTCAAGCAAGCAAATAAAGACGTTGTAACCGTCCAAAGCGCCAAGGTAGGTCAGGAGCACTTGACCACCATTGTCACCGCTTCGGGACAAGTGAATCCAAAGACGTACTCCAATGTGCTGGCCCAGGGCTTTGGGGCGATCACTCAAATCCTGGTCAAAGAGGGCGACCACGTCAAACGCGGCGATATTCTTCTGCATATTGACAGCATTCAACCGGCGGCCGACGCACGCGCCCAGAAGGATAGCATTGGTTCGGCTGAGGCGGCCTTGCAGTCTGCTGAGGCTGCTTATCAAGCTGCCCAGACCGACATCAAGACGCAGCAGGCCAATTTGGACAATGCCAAGATCACCTGGGATCGAGGCCAGGGACTTTTCAAGGATGGACTGATCCCGAAACAGGATTACGATACGCGGAAGACTGTTTATGACGGTGCCGTTTCATCTGTTTTGGCAACACAGTCGAGGGCCTCAATGGCCAAGGCCCAAGTGGAACAAGCGCGCCACTCTTTGGAACAGGCCAAGTCCGTGTTCACTCACACCAACGACGTTTTGGACAAAACCACTTATCGCGCGCCGATTGACGGCATCGTGACCTACATCGCTCTGCGCAAGGGAGAAAATGTTGTCCCCGGCATTCAGAATTCTACCGGAAGTTATTTGATGACTATTTCGGACATGTCCGTGGTCACATCCGAAGTCATGGTGGATGAGACCGACATCATCAACGTGCGCATCGGCCAACCCGCTACGGTCACCATTGATGCTCTGCCCGGACAAACTTTCACGGGCAAAGTTACCGAAGTGGGCAATCAGGCAGTGCTGCGCAGTTCGGGCTTGGCCTCCACGCAGTCCACCACTGGGTCGCAAGAAGCCAAAGATTTCAAAGTAGTTGTGACCCTCGATAACCCGCCGACAGGAATGCGGCCCGGACTTTCCTCGACCGCTAAAATTGTCACTGCAGAGAAGGACAACGCATTGGCCATTCCGATTCAAGCGCTGGCCGTCCGCTCTCGCAAACAGCTGGAAGAGGCCGCCAAGCAGGCCGCCGGAAAGGGTAGCGCGAGCGTGACTCTTGCGGCCGCCAAGCCTGATCCTGCCAACACCACCGGTGACCCCAAGAAGGACGACATTCAGGGTGTGTTTGTGATTCGCAACAGCAAAGCGGAATTTGTTCCTGTACAGACCGGAATTTCCGGAATCACCGATATCGAAATTACCGGCGGTCTGAAAACGGGCGACGAGATCGTGACGGGCAGTTATAAAGCGCTTCGCACTTTGCGCCCGGACACACCCGTCAAAGTGGACAACACCGTGCCCGTTACGCCCACGGATACATCAAGTTAATTTGTCCCGGCATAGCCTGGGCCAACTTTATAGGTTGGCCGGCGTCTAAGGACAAGGGGAACACACGAATGCCAGTGGAAGCAATCGCTTCGGATTCCTATCGTCAGGATCTCGTGGACCAGGGCCTCGCCATTAAAACCGAAGCCCTGACCAAAATGTACGTGATGGGCACCGAGGAAGTCCACGCGCTGCGTGGGGTGGATATTGAAATCCGGCGCGGCGAATACGTGGCCATCATGGGTCCTTCCGGATCCGGAAAATCGACCCTGATGAACCTCATCGGCTGTCTCGATTCGCCCTCCACTGGAAAATACTGGCTGGCCGGGCGATTGGTCAGCGAACTCGATGACGACGAACTGGCTTACATCCGCAACAAAGAAATCGGCTTCGTCTTTCAAACCTTTAATCTTCTTCCACGCGCATCCGCGCTTCATAACGTCGAGCTGCCTTTGATTTACAACGGCACTCCCGCCGCCGAGCGCCTCGAACGCGCCAAAGAAGCGCTGCAAATCGTGGATCTGAAAGACCGCATGTACCACAAGCCCAACGAACTTTCCGGCGGCCAGCGTCAGCGCGTGGCCATCGCCCGCGCGTTGGTTAACAAGCCTTCCATCCTTCTCGCCGACGAGCCCACCGGCAACCTCGACTCAAAAACCGGCGAGGAAATCATGGGCGTTTTTGAGCGCCTCCACCAGCAGGGCAACACCATCATCCTCGTCACTCACGAACCCGATGTCGCCGAACATTCCTGGCGAGTCATCCACATCCGCGACGGAAAAGTAGAATCCGACAAGAAAATTAAGTAGCTTGGTTGCGGATTTTCAGGCACGATCCTCTCTTACTCGACACGCAACGCCGTCATGGGATCAATGCTTTGCGCTCGCCGCGCCGGCACGAATGTTGCCACCATCGCCACCATAAGGATCGTTATAGCCACCACGATGAAGTATAGCCACGGCTCCCGCACGTGGATGCCGAAAAATAAAGAGTCAAAGACCCTTGGCAAGGGCAGCGCCAGCAACGTGCCGATGGCCACTCCGGCCGCCGTCATCTTAATCCCCTGCCACAAAATCATGCGCAGCACGTCACTACCTGTGGCTCCCAGGGCCATGCGTATGCCGAATTCGTGCCTCCGTTGGCCCACCGAATAGGAAACCAGCCCGTAGATTCCGATCCCTGCAAGGATCAATGCCATCACCGCGAAGGTCCCCAGCACGCCCATAAAAAATGGATTGCCCCCCTTTTGATACTCGATCACTGCGCGCATGCTCATCAAACCAGACAGCGGAAGCTCGGCATCCACTTGCGCAACCGCGTTCCGCAAAGCCGAGGCCAGGCCATTCGGATCGGAGCTTGACCTCACCATCAATGACATCGACCCCACCGGCCGCTGCAAAAACGCTTCATACACTTCGGGATCGTCTTCGGTACCCTCCGAATAGGTTTTCACGTTCCCGACCACTCCCACAATTTCACTCCACTGCGACGGCGCTCCACTCACGACCAATCCGATCTGTTTTCCCAGCGGTTCTTGGTCCTGTAAAATGCGATGTACAAACTCCTGGTTCACCATGACAACACTCGGTGTGGCCGCGACATCGGTCTCCGTGAATGTACGCCCGCGAAGCAGCGGGATGCCCGCTGCACGAAAGTAATCCGTGCTGACCACAAAATCGAGTGCGGTCATCCGCTGGTTCGTGGGCAAATCCTGTTGCCCTTTGACTCGCAGTGTCACGCTGCTTGCACCCGTCGCTGGCAAGTCAGAGGTTACAGCGGCGGTCTCCGCGCCGGGAATTTGCTCCACGTGCCGTATCACGTCATTGACGAATGCGATTTGCTTCGCCGCTCCTTTATATCGCGCATCGTCAAGACGGAACGACGCCGTAAGCAACGAGTCTGCCCGAAATCCCAAATTCTGATTGTGGACATCGGAAATTGCCCGGATAAGAAGTCCGGTTCCCACCAGCAGTAGCAGAGCCAGGGCAATTTCTCCGACCACCATCACGGTGCGCAGCCGCGTTTGCGACCGGCCCGCCGATGCCGCCCGGCTCTCGTCCTTGAGATTTGTGTTGATGTCGGTCCGAGCCGCGTTCAGTGCCGGCGCCACGCCGCACAGTACCGCGCAAACTATGGAAATACCCAGCGCATACAACAGAACATTCCAATCCAGCCGGAACGGAACGGCGCTGATCGCTTCGTTGAAGCTCAAGCTCGCCCGCATGAAATTGATGCCCCAATAGGCGAGCAGCAGGCCTGTGCCGCCGCCCAGTACCGCGATCACCAGCCCTTCGGTGAGTAATTGCCTGACTACACGCAATCGCCCGGCGCCCAGTGAGATGCGGATTGCCAGCTCCTTCCGGCGTCCCGCCGCGCGTGCCAGGAGCAGACCCGCGACATTGGCGCAGGCGATCAGCAGGACAAATCCCACCGTGGTCATCAAAATCGCAAGGCCAGTGGAAATGCTGAAATCGTAGATCAGAAAATCGGGCAATGTGCGGACCGCTACCCCCCAGCCCTTTTCACTCTCCGGGAAAGCGTCGGCGGTGCGACGCGCCACAGTTACCGCCTCGGCGCGTGCCTGTTCCACGGTTACGTTCGGTTTCAGTCGCGCGAACATGTACAACGACCGATCATTGCGGGCGGCTGGGGATTGGTCTGCGGTATTTATTACCAGCGGAGTCCAAACCTGCGTCGTGTAGCCCAGCAGTTGGAAATCCTTCGGCATCACTCCCACCACATCGTAATTCTCCCGGTTCACTCGGATAGTCCGTCCCACAACCGAAGGATCCGACCCGAAGCGGCGTTCCCACAGATCGTGACTCAGGATGGCCACATGGTCCTGGCCAGGTTGGTCTTCGCTGATCAAAAACGTGCGGCCAATCTCCGGCGAAACTCCCAGCACGTCAAAATAATTTGGCGATATTGCCGCGGAGCGAACTGACTCCGGTTGGTTCTCTACTGTCAAGCTCACTCTGCGGTTTGGGTCCCCGGCTGTCACATCCACGAAGCACTTGCTTGCTGCTTTCCAGGAAATGTAGTTTGGCGCGGAGACGGGAGTTGCATCGGTTTGGAATCCAGGCACAGGGTTGACTGTGGAAATCACTACCACGCGCTCCGGCTCGCGCCCCGGCGGGCGGCGCAACAGGAATGCGCTCACCAGACTAAACATCGTTGCATTTATGGCGATGCCCAGCGCAAGCGTAATTACGGCGACCGCGGCGAAGCCGGGATTTTTCGCCAACATCCGCAAGCTGAATCGAAGGTCTTGCCAGAGCTGATCTCCCCACTGCCAGCGGCCGGATTCGTGAAATCGCTCTTCCGCCTGCATGACATTTCCAAAGGCCCGCCGCGCGGCGGCCCGCGCTTCCGCATCGCTCAATCCCTGTTCCCGCAAGCGCTCGCTTTCGTGCTGTATGTGCGCTTCAACTTCTGCGCTGAAATCGCTGTCCTGCCGCCGGCGTCGAAACATACCGTTAGCCCTCCTCTGCCAGACTCAGAATCCGCCCGATCGCGGCCGCCTGCCGCTTCCACTTGGCAGTTTCCTTCAATAGTTGTTTGCGGCCAACCGCGGTCAGCGAATAAAACCGCGCCGTCCGGTTGTTCGACGAAGTTCCCCACTTGGCGGAAATCCAACCGCGTACTTCCAGTCGCTGAAGAGCAGGATAAAGCGCGCCGTGTTCCACAAGCAGATCTTCCTCCGAACTCTGCTGGATCGCACGTGCAATGCCCTGGCCGTGTTGTGATCCCGCAGCCAGTATGCGCAGAATCAGCAGGTCTAGCGTGCCCTGCAGCAGGGACAGCGGCTTCTTGTTTTCTTGGGTAGACATTTGACCCCAATTTACACACGTTCGGGTAAGCCGTCAACCCAAATCAATCTAACCCTGCCGGCCAATTATCCAAGATGGAAGAGGAAGGACATTTTCTAAGAGGATCGCTTTATCCGGTTTGGCCTCGAAATTCACTGATCTACCTTAACCATGGCCGCTGCACAAAATATTCCGGCACGGCCGTCCGCGAATCTTTGTGCACGCGCAGCAACTGCCGCCGCGTCAAAATCCGCAGCGCCGCCTGCACCGCGCTCTTCGAGAGCCCCAGCCGCCCGGAAACCTGCGCCAGGCTGATCCGCACGCTACGCCGCGCCGCGCTGTGCGTCATGGAGTAGAGCAGCAGGTACACCAAAAACGCTGCCGCGCTCCGGTCGTGCCCCACCAGGTCGCGCAGCAGCACGTCCACCAGATAGCTTTCCAGTTTGAGCGGTGTTGATTTCACTCTGACTTACCTTTAAACACTATAGCATTCATTACTGTAGCTTACGAAATGGGATTGTCAAGTCCTTCCAATCCCGCTAGGATTCGCCTCGCGTTTCACCCTATCCGGCTTCGGAGGTTTGCTCATGATCAAAGGCATCAAGTTTGGCAGCGTTCCCGTGCGTGATCAGGACCGCGCCCTGGCTTTCTACACCGAAAAACTCGGCTTCAACATTTTGACTGACCAACCCTTCGGCGCGCAGCGCTGGATTGAGCTGGGCATTCCCGGCGCCGAAACCGGAGTTGTGTTGTTCACTCCTGACGAACACCAGAGCCACATCGGGACGTTCTCGCACATCAGCTTTTTCTGCGACAACGTCGACCGCACCTATCAGGAGCTGAAGCAACGCGGTGTCGAATTTCCTGCTCCGCCCAAGAAGGAGCCTTGGGGCACTTTCGTCACCTTCAAGGATCCCGACGGCAACCAGTTTGTTTTGTCGTCAAAGTAGACCGGAATTGAAGCGCTGAAAACCGCAGACGCTAAATCGACACGCCTGACCGGCAAGAGGGCGCGAATAGGGTAGCCTTTTTCGGGAACCGTTCTATTCGTATCGCAACGCCTGAATCGGATCGATTCGCGTCGCGCGCCGCGCGGGCAGATATGCCGCCAGCAACGAAACCACCACAATTACAGCGACCGCGGCCATTGTGACCGCAAAGTTGCGTCCGCTCATGCCGTACAAGAGGCTGGCGACAAGCTTGGCCGAAGCAAGCCCCGCCGGCACGCCCACAGCGATTCCCGCCAACGTGAGCAAAACCACTTCACCCAGCACCAGCCGGAAAATGTTCGCGCGCGTGGCTCCCAGAGCCATCCGCACGCCGAACTCCTGCGTTCGCCTGGAAACGGCCATTGCCGTCACTCCATAAAGTCCAATGCACGCCATCAACGTAGCCAGCGAGGCAAAGGCCGCAGATAGAAACGCGAACAGCCGGTCCATAAAATGTGTTTCATTGATCTGCGCCTCAACGGATTTCATTTCATACAGAGGTATCGTTGCATCCACCTGTCCGGCCGCCTGCCGCGCCGCCTGCCCCAGTATCCGCGGATTCTGGCGCGAGCGGACATAGAAGGTCATAGCCGACGGTTGTGCATTCTGGAGTGCGGGTGTAAATGTGTAGGGCTTCGGCTCTTCCTTCAGATCCGTGGTTTTCAGGTCCTTCACCACGCCCACAATTTGCATATCCAGCGGCACGGTGCTGCCACCGAATCCGACGCGATGGCCCACGGGATTGTCGTTCGCAAAATAATGCTTGGCGAAAGTTTCATTGACGATCACCACCTTGGGGGCTCCCGCAACATCCGCTGGCGTGAATTCACGGCCCATCAGCAACGGGACTCCCGCTGTGGAAAAGAACCCGGGCAGCATCTCATTCCAACCGGCCTGGCTGTTCTGATCGGGATGCTCGAATCCCTCAACGCGCACCGTATTCTCCCATGCATCGTTGGCCAGCAGCGGGAATGAGGATGCGCTTGCGGAATCGGCGCCCGGCATCCGCCCGAGCGCAGTTTGCAGATCCAGAAAGTATTGACGCGAGCGTTCCGGCGTGAACTTGTGCAGTGAGGGATCCACCGTGAACTGCACCAATTGGCTGCTGGCAATGCCCGTATCAATCGACATCAGTTTGTACAAACTGCGCGCGAACAAACCGGCGCCCATCAATAACACCAGCGATAGCATCACCTGCGCCGCGACCAGCAGACGCCGCACTCGCATTTGTCCCCTCCCCACCGAGACCGAGCCGGACTCATCCTTCAGTGTCCGCGCCAGGTCCGGCCGTGATGCCCTTAATGCCGGAAGCAACCCGAAAAGGATCGCAGTAAATAGACTGAGTCCGGCGGCAAATCCCAGGATGCGCCAGTCCGGCACTGCATGAATTGCCACGTCAATGTTGTCGTAGGGAAGGAACCGGACCAGCGAAGACGTCACCCAAATGGAGAGAAGAACTCCAACCGCGCCGCCCGCCAACGCGATCACTAGACTTTCCGTTAGAATGAGCGCCACAAGTGATTTTCGTGAGGCGCCCAACGACAACCGAATGGCGATTTCCTTTTGCCGCGCCGCCGACCGGGACAGCAGAAGGCTTGCCAGATTTACGCAAGCGATGAGCAGCAACGTCCCCACCATTCCCAGCAAGACGTACAGCGGCTTCGAGAAGAATGTCTGCAGGTTGCCTATTCCTTTGGAGGCATCGCCAACGATGAGTTTGTTCTTGAGATATCGTTCGCCAAATTGTTCGTTCCGTGAAACGGCTGCCAGGTCATTGCGCAGCCCGGTTTGATATGCCACCGACATTGCGCTTTTCGCTGCCGCGCCACTCACACCCGGCGAAAGGCGCGCGAATAATTTCAGCCAGATGCTGTTCCGCCGCGCCATGTCGTCCCAGGTGGGCGTGACCGTGTTTTTCATCATTAGCGAAACGAATACATCCGTAGGATGCATCGCTTCAAATCCTTCAAACCCGTGCTGGACAACACCGACGATGGTCATCGGATGTCCGTTGATATCAATCACGCGGTTTAAAACCGAGGGGTCTCCTCCCATGCGTCTTTGCCAGTATTCGTAACTGACCACCGCATACGGCTCGGCATCTTTTACTTTGTCGTCCTCCATCGTCAGAGTCCGTCCGAGTGCTGCTCCCACGCCAAGAGTATCGAAATAATTCCCGGAGACAAGCTCAGCCGTCGCCCGCTCCACCGGACCGTGGTCGGCGAGGTCCACAATTTCCTGCCAGCGCCCCGCGATGCCGGTAAACACTCCCGGATTGTTGTCGCGCAAATCCACGTACATCGGATAGGAGAAGCTTTGCCGATACCCACGTGAGCTGCCTCCGATGAACTGGCCGTTCCACGAGAGAAGTACCAGCCGGTTCGGATCCTTCACCGGAAGCGAGCGCAACAGCATCTGGTCGGTGATCGAAAAAATGGAAGTGTTTGCGCCGATGCCCAGCGCCAGCGATATCACCGCAATTGCAGCAAATCCTGGCTGCTTCCTCAGTGCTCTCACGGCGTATCGAAAGTTCTTCGCCAACTGCTCCATCCAAATGGATATGGACATGGCTCGAATCTCCTCTGTTATCCGTGCTTGGTTCCCAAAGGCGCGGAGAGCGGCGTAGCGCGCCTCTTCGGCGGACAGGCCCGCGTCGTGTTGCTCTTCTTCTTCCTCTTTCAAATGAACGAGCAATTCATGCTGGAAATCCGATTCCCGGTGACTCCAGTCCTCTTTCTGCTTCCAGAAAAAAATCCGCCGCCAGTGCATCTCAATTCTCCTCGGCGGGGGAAATGACGCGGGCTATCGCGCGGGAAAGCTGTTTCCACTTCGACTGTTCCACGTTCAACTGGGCTTTGCCTGTGCGCGTCAGCCGGTAAAACTTGAATTCACGGTTCTTGTCCTTGCTTTTTTCCCACTTGGAAACGATCCAACCCTTTCTTTCCAAACGATGAAGCGCGGGATAGAGCGATCCGTGTTCGACCAGCAAAACGTCCTCCGTGGTGCGCTGGATATGCTTCGCGATCTGGTGGCCGTGCGCCGCGCCGGCCAGCAGCGTGCGTAGAATCAGCATGTCCAGCGTGCCCTGCAGCAACTCCGGGCGCGAGTCTCGCCGCGGATGAGAAGCTTTATCGAGTGTCATGGTAGAGTCTCTACCTCAGAAAGATTAGACGTCCCCAATCCCAAAATGTCACCACCGAGTTTCGGGTCGATTGGTTCTATCCGGCGAATTGGCAAGGACACTCACTATGTCGGCGTGTCTTGGTTTGCCCGCGGTCAGCCCGGCTGATTCGGCGTCATAGTCCGGGGCACGTGATATAAACAAGGTTTCTCCTGGGAGCCGAGCCTGTGTTCTCCGCGCGCACCAATTGGAATTTTCAAACCAACCGCTTCGCGCGCTCTCTCGAGACGCACCGCCAAAGCGGCAAGGTCCTGCTCGACCTGACCGCCTCGAATCCCACCACCTGCGGATTTGAATATCCCGCAACGGAGATCCTGACCGCTCTCGCGGATCCGCGCGCTCTCCAATACGCCCCCGAAAGCAAGGGCCTGCGCAGCGCCCGTGAATCCGTCGCCGCCTATTACGAGCGCCGCCCGGGATTCGGCCTCTGCGCCGGAAGCGTGGATCCTGAACGCATCATCCTCGCCGCGGGCACCAGCGAGGCCTACAGTTACATTCTTCGCCTGCTTTGTGAGCAGGGCGACGAAATTCTCTGCCCCGCGCCCAGCTATCCGCTTCTCGAATATGTCGCCGGCCTGAATGATGTCCGTCTCGTGCCCTATCCTTTGCTTTACGATCACGGCTGGCAAATCGATTTTGCCGCCCTTCGCGCCGCGCTCACTCCGCGTTCCCGCGCCGTGCTCCTTGTCCATCCCAACAACCCCACGGGTTCCTTCGTCAGCCCCGAGGAAGCCGTTGAGTTGCACGAACTTTGTTCGCAACGCGAAATCGCCATCGTCGCCGACGAAGTTTTTCTGGATTACGCTGAGGGTTCAAAGCCTCACTCTACTTTTGCTTTTGATGGCCCCGCGCTCACCTTCACACTAAGCGGCCTCTCCAAAATCTCTGCACTGCCGCAGATGAAGCTTGCCTGGCTCGTCGCCAGCGGCCCGATAAGTGTTGTGAACTCCGCAATCGACCGCCTCGAAATTATTGCCGACACATATCTTTCCCCCGGCACGCCCGTGCAACTCGCTCTGCCGCGCCTCCTGGCCATCCGCCATCAGATGCAGCACCAGTTGCAGACCAGAATCTCCGCCAACCTCGCGCATCTCGATTCCGCGCTCGCCAATCATTCACTCATTTTCCGCATGGCGCGCCAGGGCGGCTGGTACGCCGTTCTGCGCGTTCCCGCCACCGGATCTGACGACGATCTTGCCGTCGACTTGATCGCGCAACAGTCAGTCCTGGTTCATCCCGGACAGTTCTTCGATTTCCCGCGCGATGGATTTCTGGTTCTCAGTCTCATCGCGCCCGAACCGGACTTCCGCGAGGGTGTCCAGCGCCTGCTTCGGTCTGTCAAAGAGGCCCACTCATGAAAGCCAAGTCACGCGCCAAGAAAAAGAATCCAGCCACCGTGGATGCTTATGTCCGCAATCACGGTACTCAATGGAGCGCTCTCGCCAATCAATTGCGCGCCCTGGTCAAAAAATTGATCCCCGGCGTCGGGCAATATATGAATCCTTGGAGGCTCCCATCCTTTGCATCGCACGGCCCGCTTGGCTATTTCATGATCGGCAAGAGCCACATCACCTTCGGCCTTTACCGCGCAACTTCACTGGACGATCCGGAAGACTTGCTCGAAGGCACGGGGAAGAATCTGCGTCATGTCAAGATAAGAACTGTCGAAGACCTGAGCCGCCCCGGTCTCAGCCAACTCATCCGCGCCGCTGCTGCATTGAATCGCAAAGATCCGATGTTGAGCATGGTCAAAAGACGGAAATAATTCTTACACCGCAATCTTTGCTGCTACGTAACACCCAAGAACCGCAATTTCATTTCTCCGCGCACGCAACTCTTCCAGCGCCGCGCTCACTTCCGGATCTTGCGTCGAAGCCGCAAGGTCCAAATAGAATCGGTATTCCCACGGTCGGCCCTGGATAGGTCGGCTCTCGATCCGTAGCAAATCAATTTTTCGTTTGGCGAACGGCTCCAGCGCCTCATGCAGCGATCCCGGCCGGTGTGCTAGGTGCAACACCAGCGAAAGCTTGTTCGCACCGCGCGGAATCTCCATCGAACGGGACAGCAACAAAAACCGCGTGTAGTTTTCGCGGTTGTCCTCCACATGTTCCCGCAAGATCACTCCTCCATAAAATGTCGCGGCATATCTGCCCGCAATCGCCGCGCGAGATGCATCCTTTCCTTGCACAATATTTCGCACGCTCCCGGCCGTATCTTCCGCCACAATCCTGCGGATGTGCGGTTGCTCGCTCAAGAAGTTCTCGCACTGCGCCAGCGCCACGGGATGCGATTCGACGGAACGGATATCTTCCCATCGCGCTCCTGGCGCCCCGATCAGGCACATCATGATGGGAATCACAACTTCGCCTTGAATTGTCAGTTTGCGCGCCAGAAGCAAATCGCACGAGCGTTGCACCGTACCCGCCAGCGAATTTTCAATCGGCGCCAGGAGCACGTCCGCGACGCCGTCATCAATCGCGGAATAAAGCGCCTCAAACGACGGCCGCGGCACTAGCTCAATCTGCCCGCCGAAGAATTGCACCGCCGCTTCCTCACTGAACGCGCCTCGCTCCCCTTGAAACGCAACGCGAAGTCCAACTCCACGTTCCTGGTCATACCCACCCTCCGTGCTCATGGCTTTGTCCGTTGAGCCGCGGAGCTTTCAAGCGCTTTCGTCGCTTGTTCCGCCGCGCGCCTCGATTCGTTCACAATCTCGCGGAACAATCGCGAAATCGCCTCCGCATCCAGCACCCCGGGATTCGCGTCCAGCACACGCCGCACCACTTCCTGTTCGCGGACCGGATCGTGCAGCTCAACGCCCTCTTCCCGTTTGCTCCGCCCAATCTCAATTGCCAGTTGCGCGCGGACGCTCAGCAATCTCAGAAGCTGTTCGTCCACCTTGTCGATCCTGCTTCGCCATTCTTGAATATCCATTTCTCATTCTCCTGTTCTCATTTTTCAATCGCCACAAAAACAAAACCGGCCGCTCGCCCTGTTCGGGAAGCGGCCGGTGGATGATTCCTTGTGTCGCTTAGCTCGCTATTTCCTTACCTCGCTGCGCACAAGCTCCGCCGCCCCGCTTCCCCCGCGGTAATAAGCGGAGGAGCGGTAACTAAAAGCGAAGCTGTAAAACAACTCTGTGGCGCGTTGCATGGTATTCAACATTCGAATTCTAGCAGTCACAGTTGCCCGATGCAAATTACCCCAACTCATTTCCCAAGAATATGAATGCCTCTTTAAATTACCGCGCGCATTTGTTGCAAAAAAATCCACAGCCTTAACACAACGTCCAATCTGTCGAAACTCCCGATTCATGCACTCGTAATACTTGCCGCATACCCTCCGCAAGTCCTCGCGGCCCCAACACAAGCGATGAATCCAAATTTCCTTGGAGGAAACTAAAGATGCGTAAAGTTCTTGCCCTCGGACTCGCGGTCGCCATGCTCAACCCCGCGATCCTCGGCGCCATGCCTCAAAGCGCCGAACATTTTCAGACCACGACTCCCATCAAGCACCTCGTGATTATTTTCCAGGAGAACGTTTCCTTTGACCATTACTTCGCCACCTATCCGAACGCCACCAATCCCGCTGGAGAACCGACTTTCCACGCCAAAGAGGGCACTCCGTCGGTCAATGGTTTGCTTGGCGGGGGCTTGCTCACCAACAATCCAAATTTCTTGAACGCCGCCAACGCCCCCGGCAACCTCAATCCCTTCCGCTTCGACCGTTCGCAGGCCGCAACCACCGATCAGGATCACACTTATAAGGATGAACAGAAGGCCTTCCACGCGGGCTTGATGGACCTCTTCCCGGTCTCCGTCGGCACCGCGGGACCTCCTCCGGCTGGCGACACTACCAAAGGTGTGGTCATGGGTTATTTCGACGGCAACACCGTCACCGCTCTTTGGAATTACGCCCAGCACTTCGCCTTGAGCGACAATTCCTTCGATACTACCTTCGGCCCCTCCACTCCCGGCGCGCTCAACGTCATTTCCGGGCAAACCAACGGCCTCACTGTGCACAATGCCTCTGCCGATAGCTTCGCCACCGATCCCGACGGCAATGGCAGTTTCTCCATTGTGGACGACTCCGATCCATTCGGCGATGTTTGTTCCGGATCGGCTCTCGTCCAAATGGCCGGCAAGAACATTGGTGACCTGCTCAGCGCCGCCAACATCACTTGGGGCTTTTTCGAGGGCGGCTTCGATTTGACCATCACCAATACAGACGGCTCGACTGGTTGCAAACGCACCACCACATCCGCCGTCACCAACGTGAAGAAGGTGGACTACATCGCGCACCACGAACCATTCCAGTATTACGCGTCCACCGCCAACCCCACGCACAAGCGCCCCACTGCCGTCAGCATGATTGGACAGAACGGCGACGCCGGCAATCATCAATACGACATCCACGATTTCTTCGACGCTGTAAGCGCAGGAAATTGGCCTGCGGTCAGTTACCTCAAGGCGCCGGGCTTTCAAGATGGTCATTCCGGTTACAGTGATCCTCTCGATGAACAGACCTTCCTCGTCAACACCATCAACTTCCTTCAGAAGCAGGAAGATTGGGACAACACTGCGGTCATCATTGCCTACGATGACTCCGATGGCTGGTACGACCACGTGATGGGGCCCATCGTAAATCAGTCCACCAGCTCATTTGACCAGCTCACCGGCGCCGGCAATTGCGGCAATGGCACAACCACCGCGCTGCCTGGCCCACTTTCCAGCGGAAAGCCCGTTCAAGGCCGCTGTGGTTACGGCCCGCGCATGCCGCTCCTGGTAATCTCTCCTTTCGCCAAGAGCAATTTCGTGGATCACTCCGTCACCGACCTCTCCTCCATCGTGAAGTTTATCGAAGACAACTGGCTCGACAGCGAACGTATCACCGGTTCGTTTGACGCCATCGCCGGCTCCCTCAACAATATGTTTGATTTCGGCTGGGACCGCGATGGGGGCGATCGCGACCGGGAGCACAATCGCAGGCTCTTCCTCAACCCAACAACCGGTCAGCCCTTCGATCGCGACGACCATGACTGAGCGGGGCGCGTTCGTCGCCAGTGAAAGGTAGTCCTGGCATGAATCGATAGGCCCGAGTTGCTTGCCCGCGGGTGCAGTCTCAACTGGGAGACTGCACCCGCAATGATCTTTTTCCGCCCTCGCCCGGCATCGGAATCGCTCTTCCACTACATTCCCGATTCCAGCGCTTAATCCCCCGCTGCTATTTGACTGGGCAACCCCGCCACATTTTCTTCGCCCTCAAAACTCGAACTCCGTTTAGAATCCATTCAGACGGATGAGCCAATCGCTCCCTGGCGCCAGCGAGCCTATCGACCACCATGATCCACATTGCCGACACATCCACTCCTGTCGTCATTTTGAAATTGTTCGAGCACCTCGGTTTGGGGCTTGCCCGCAGCCTCGGACGCTTGGGCGTCGAAGTCTACGGCGTCAATGACACTCTCGAAGTTCCCGCCGCTCACTCCCGTTATTGCCGCAAAACGTTTTTGTGGAACCTCGAACAGGAGAACTACCAGGATTCCGTCCGCTTCTTGCGCGACTTGAGCCAAAAGCTCGGCCGCAAAGCCATCCTCATCCCCACCAGCGATCACACCGCTCTCTTTCTGGACGACTGTGCCGACCAACTGTCCGACGTTTTTATTTTTCCGCGCCGCGACGCCGCCGTCACCAACAATCTCTCCAGCAAAAAGGGCATGTACTACCTTTGCAAGGACCATGACATCCCCACGCCGGAGGTCACCTTTCCGCAGTCACGCGCCGACGTCGAACAATTCATCGAGCACGCCGCTTTTCCCGTCATGCTCAAGGGCATCGACAGCTCTCGCTTATTCATGCGCGCCGGCATGCGCATGGTCACCGTTTATGACCCCGCCGATTTGCTTCGCCAGTACGACAAAATGGAAGACCCCGCCGATCCCAATCTCATGCTCCAGGAATATATTCCCGGCGGCCCCGACACCATCTGGATGCTCAACGCCTATTTCGACATCAATTCCGATGCCCATTGCCTGGCCATCGGCCGCAAAATCCGCCAGTTCCCGCCTTACGTCGGCATGACTTCCCTTGGCCGCACCGAACACAACGACACCGTGGAAAAAACCACGCGCCGCTTCATGAAGGAAATCGGCTACCGCGGCGTCCTCGATCTCGGCTATCGCTTCGATGCTCGCGACGGCCAGTACAAATTGCTCGACGTCAACCCGCGCGTCGGCGCCACCTTCCGCCTTTTCGCTCAGGACAACGGCCTCGACGTGGCCCGCGCTCTCTATCTCGACATGACCGGCCAACCCATTCCCGACTCTTCCACTCACGACGGCCGCAAGTGGGTCGTCGAAGAAAACGATTTTTTCTCTTTCCCCACCTACCATCGCGATGGCTCGCTCACTTATGGCCAGTGGCTCAAGTCCTATCGCGGCGTGGAAGAAGCAGCTTGGTTTGCCTGGGACGACCTGCTCCCCTTTGCCCGCGTTTGCATGCGTTCCGCTCCGCGTTTATTCCGCTGGATCCTGAAGCCTGACAAAAGCCGCGCCCAAACCACGAAAGATCAGCCTGCGGTAAACAACCGCCTCCCCGACAAAGTTGGCGCCCACACTCACGGCGCCTGAGTTTTCACGCTCTTCTCCCCTCCTGTGCCGCGTGACCTCGCACACGCGCAGCCGTGCCGCCCGTCACTGTTTTCCGCCCGCCGAAGGTGTATTCATCGCTCTGAAAGGATGAAGAGTGCCGCGGCAGAGCTTCCCAGGGGTCTCGCAGGATCGAATGAATCCGGAGGCTACGGGGAGCCGCCCGGTTCGCTTCGGGGCACGCACGGGAAGTGCGGAAGCAACCAAAGGCAGACCGTCGGGCTCGCCTCCATCCTTACACTTTGGGCAGCGGCAGGGCGCCAGGCGTAAAGCGAAGCGCCACGCAGTTTCGACGCACCGGCCACTCGGCCGGAAAGGCTTTCCTGCCCGCCGCTGCCCTTTCTTTTGTCTCGCGGGCGAGATACCATTTTGGGAGAGGACCCCCTATGCCCCGAGTCTCACACGGCAAGGCCGCCGAACTCCACGAACTGGCCGCCCACGCTCATCGCGCCGCTGCCGCCAGTCACGATAAAAACGACCACCAGACCGCTCACGAGCATTCCCAGAAGGCCATGGAATACGCCATCAACGCTTTCTGGCAATCCCAGGAAGCCCACCAAAAATCCGAAAAAGCCGCCGGCAAAGAGCCCAAAAAAACCTAGGATCGAATGTGCATTCCCTGTGGCACAGGGTGCGCTCCGATTTATGGAGCGGCCCTGAGGCTATTGAATTTCCCGCACGGGCAGGTTCGGCGAACTATGCAGTGGAAGGCTTCGGATTTTTCTTACCACGTAAACTCCGCTTCTTTCACTTCACTTTCACGGTCGAGCACCACCGGCAATAACGGGCCACAGTCCCCGAATCCAGCTTCACGTCATGCCAGCGATGCAATCCAACTGTGCACGCCAGGTTTTTCAGCCAATTCGACTCGTGCTCTCGATTGGGCCACAGCCGCTCCAGTGATTTTTCTGATGGTTTTGCAAAGTTGCCTTCTCGCTTCGCGGGCTCCTTGGGATCGGCCACGGCGTTTGCTCGTTTTCTCCGCGATACTTTAGCACGGCCCCCTAGTCACTCCCCCGCCACAAATCGTCATCCCGAGTCTGCCTATGGCGCTCTTCTGCGCACGCAAAGAGGGAGATGTGCTCATTAACACAAAAGCCACTGAAGGAAATTTTTCTATTTTGAAGTGCGGATTCAATGGGGTGTATCATTCAGGTGAGCAAGCCGGTCTCACTCCGCTACCTGAGTGAGTTTGTTTTAGGTATAATATGCGGTAAGTTACCGATGGTGAAGAAGCAGTCCCTGCTCTAAAGGAATCTAGGGCATGAGGCCGACTTACCGGGACTCATCTCGGCCCTCAGCCTAGAAAACAAGAGGCCCGCTGGCGAGGTAGGCAACCAGATTTATTGCGGCTCGGCGATCGCGAAGAAGAGGACTACTTCGCGGAGTCGAAAATGAGAAGTTTCTCGCGTTCCAATCGTATGCCACGAAAACATCTAATACGGACTAGTGGGGACGTACGCGAATTCCCGCGATATAGCATTTCCGAAGCAGCTTTCTACGTTCGCATTCCCTACACCACGCTTCACGCATGGACACGCGGGCAAGATTATGAAACTGGGGGTGAACACCGTGTATTTCACTCGCTTATCGCGCTCGCTGACGAAAAACACAGACTACTCTCTTTTTACAATCTAGTTGAGGCGCACATACTACGCGCCACTACCGTAATTCACGGAATACCTCTTCAGAATGTTAGGAAGGCTTTGGATTACGTCCAAAGAGCGATCGGTGGAAAGCATCCGCTGCTAACTCATGAGTTTGAGACATCTGGGAAAGACATTTTCATTCAGCATTTGGGCCTAACCATCAACGCGACCAGATATGGTCAAACCGCAATGAGGACCATAATTCAAGAACATTTGAAACTCATCCCACGAGATGGCTATGGATGGCCGATAAAGGTATTCCCAATAAATTCCAAGCGATTGACGATTGACCCCTTATTTTCTTCGGGAAAACCGATTGTAAGAGATAAGGGAGTTACGGCGTCTGTCATTTGGGGCAGGTCGAAATCAAGGGAATCTGTCGGGGAAATCGCAAAGGATTACGGGCTGACCGAGATTGAAGTCCAAGAAACGATTGAGGACTACGAGTGGAGAGCAACAGCAGCTTGAAGAGCCGCCAGTATTTTTCCTTGATAGAACCTTTGGGAGAATTGAACTGGCGGCCATGCTGCGTCAAAATGAATTTATCGTCATCACTCTCTTTGAAGAGTTCGGTGAGGCTGAATCCAAGATTGCTGACCCTGCAATCATAGCGGATTGTGGATTTAAGAATCGGGTTCTTCTCACCGGAGATCAAGACCTTGTCTATACTTGGTCAAAGGAAATAGTTCAGGCAGAAGTCGCGGTTTTCGTCACAACGGACAATAACGAAGGCCCTAAGCAGTGGGGGCCACGAATTATTGCAGCCCGGTCTGGGATTTTGAAAGAACTCGGCAGACGCAAGAAGCCATTTACCGCAAGAATCTCAAGAGAAGGCCGCGTAACCCAGGTAAGAGTTTATGACGGAGGGAAGTGGAAGCAATTCACAATTGGGAAGAAAAATAAGCCTCACGGCAACAGATATAAAGAGAATTTCTCATAATCCCCTGACATTCAGTTTGCAATTGACACACATCATACTCTCTGGTAATATCTGTTGCAGGCTGAGACGAGCGTTTAGAATCGTCCTCTCGTAACTCCGCCTTTCCTCGTAGTGACTGCGCTTTGAATGAAGACCTTGAGCACCACCTCAAATCGTTCGAATCGCCAATGAATATGCGGGTCTTGTGAATCTGAAAAAGGAGGCCGGATTGGCCGGAGCACCATGGTCGAATCTCGAACATCTAACTTCCAGCCTCCAACCCGGAGATCAGTAACTACATGGATAACAGATAAATCCTTTGAAATCCGCAGTTACGAGAGGGGGTTTAAGACCATGAAAACAATCAACTTTAACCCGCGCATTTGCCATACATACGCCGCTCGCGCCTGTAACCCCTGTATTAGCAATACATACGAAAAAATGGGGAGGGGGGGTCTCTATCCTAGTGCCGCGGGGGTGCGGCAAATCGCACCCGGGCGGCCCGCTCATGCGATATGAGCGGCAGAATCATACAAACACCCGCGCGAAAATATCGTCCACGGCATGGAGCTGCCGCTGTAAATCAAACGCCCGCGCGATGCCCTCGGCATTCAGGTACTTGCTAAGGCGCGGGTCCCGGCTAACTCGATCGATGAATGTCGCGCCGCCTTCCCACGCGGACATGGCGTGCTCCTGCACCCACTTGTAGGCCTCGTCGCGCGGCGCGCCCGCTTCCACCAGGTCCAGCAGGAGCTGGCCGGAAAACACCAGCCCGCCGGTGGACTCCAGGTTGCGCAACATGCGCTCGGGAAAAACGCGCATCCCGGAAACGATGTCGGTCATGCGCGCGAGCATGTAGTCCACCAGGATGGTGGAGTCGGGCAGAATAATGCGCTCGACGGAGCTGTGCGAGATGTCGCGCTCGTGCCACAGCGCCACATTTTCCAGCGCGGCCAGCGAGTTGGTCCGCACCACGCGCGCCAGTCCGGCGATCTGCTCGCATCCCACCGGGTTGCGCTTGTGGGGCATGGCTGAACTGCCGCGCTGCTCGCCGGCAAACGGCTCTTCGGCTTCGCGCACTTCGGTGCGCTGCAAGTGGCGGATCTCCACCGCGATTTTTTCGAGCGTGGCGGCGATGATGGCCAGCGTTGATAAATATTGC
>Ga0209167_10000108_pt1 | contig 83285 bp, 64 predicted proteins | sample Coa_R1_9_FD_187154 | JGI IMG/M metagenome (GOLD analysis project Ga0209167, IMG submission 187154) | Surface soil microbial communities from Centralia Pennsylvania, which are recovering from an underground coalmine fire - Coalmine... | ecosystem: Environmental > Terrestrial > Soil >... | reverse complement strand
CCTTCCCCACGATGTGATATGGTTTCTCCACGACGGTTCTCCTTTTTTGAGATTTTCCCAACCCGATTCTATCCGAACCGGGTCAGAGAACCGTCGCTCAACCTCTAACGGAAGTCAGGACACCTTCCTGTGAATCTGCCAGCGCCTCATTCCACGCTCTTCATGCGCAGTGCGGCGGCAGCCGACCCGGAGGCTACAAATTTTATCTTGGGGTAGGTATCGACAGCGGATTTAAGATGGACCTCCCATTGGCGGAGATACTGGATTTCATCAAGGAAGATGTAGGTGGGTTCTGATTTAAAGCTTATGCCGTCACACTGCCCGAAGTAGTCTATCAGCTTGTCGAGGCTCAGGCCGTTGTAGACAGGATTGTCTACAGAACAATAACCAATTGCCGTTGGCTTCACGCCTTTGCTTAGGAGAGTTTGTATGGCGTGATGAATCATGACGGTCTTGCCGACTCGCCTAGGCCCCATCAATACAACGGCCCGCCGTACCTCGCGCTCCCTAACTGAGCGCCGCGCCTGCCTCGACGCGCTTCTTGACTTCGGCTTGCAAGGTTTTCTTTTTCCGGTTCTCAACCACGACCGTCTGCACCTTGCCGCCGCGCTCGACGAAGCCTACCACGGCAGTCTTATCTTTTCCACCGACTTCGCCGCTCATCTTCTCAAACGAACCCATTCGCAAAGCGCGGCGGATGCGATGATCCATGAACCACGCCGTCTTTTGCGTGACGCCGATAGCCCGATGGACTTCATACGAACTGACACCGTTCTTGCAGTTCACAACTTGCCACATCGCGGCGAGCCACTTGGATAGCGGTAGCGGGCTATCCTCGAAGATCGTCCCCGTCTTGAGGGTGAACTGCCGCCGGTCATGGCGGACGTTGCACTGCCACCGGTTGTACTTGGGCTGCCATGCGACGTTATCGCTCCCGCATCGTGGGCAAGTCACCTTGCCATCGGGCCAGCGGCGCGCCAGCACGTAGGTGTGGCAGTTCGCAGGATTCGAGAAATAGACGATTGCTTCTTGAAGGGTCTTGAGGTCTTGTGCCATGCTCAGAGCGTAGCACTTTTACATGGAGTTGTCAAGTATATTTTTACCAAACTAAAGGGGGGAATACCATTGAAAGCCAAGATGAGTGCCAAAACCTTGACGCGGTGTACCGCGATGGCCTTATGGGTCGCGCTGGCGCTCTCAGTTCGATTGTCGGCGCAGACCTTCACCACGTTCGACGCTCCGGGGGCGGGCGCTGGCTTCTTCCAGGGCACCTTCGTTAACAGCATGAACCCGGCGGGGACGATCGCGGGATTCTACACTGACGCGAACTACGTGGTTCACGGCTTCCTGCGGAGCAAATAAAGCGGCTTCGCAGACCGGAGTCGAGGTTATCTCTTTTTCCTCGCAGGACGCGTTGCTTTCCTGCTCAGTTTCTCGCGCGTTTTCCTAGGCAGCTTGGCGAACACCAGGGCGTACGCCTGACGCAGCAGTCGCTCGACCTCGGCAGGCGGCAAGGCCCGAGGGCTCGCGAGCGCGATCCACTTGGCGCGCGCCAGATAGGGCGCGGGGATGACGTTTTCGGCGTCGACCAGGCCGTAGAAATCCTCGTCGGAGCATTTCACCGATAGCCACATGCCCGGCGGCTCGAGGGCAGGACGGGCGCAAAGGGATACGGTATCCACCCTAGGGGCCCGGCCGGCCGAATAGAAACTATACTGATTCCAGCAAGAGTTACATTCCACAACGCAGCGCGCCCCAAACCATCCTTCGATTTTTCAATCGGGAAGCGGTATCCGCCGTTTGGCACAACGGGTGCTTCGGCGAATCAATTCTATTCCGTATTGGCGTAGCCGGATGATGGCATGACGGACGATTCCGGCTCGAGCGGGGGGACCCCGTAACCAGTTTAGGATTAACTCCTTGCATCACCCCACTCAATTCTTTCGGAGGAGATTGAAGATGAGGCAACTCGCGAAGCTAGTGAGCTTGGCTATGACAGCGCTCCTGGCGGCGTACGCGCCGGCGATGGCCGCCACTTTCAGCGGAACTCTGAACGCGCCTGCCGCCGGCGCGACCAGCAGCCTGACGTGGACCGGCAACGTGACGGGGGTGATCGGCGATACGGGCGGCACCGGGCTGTTCAATCCGCCGTGCACTTCCACCCTCTGCGACATCTACACGCTCACCGTGAACGTGCCGGCGACCTTTTACGCGACGAACCCCAATTATGCCGTCCACGTCAACGTGACCGATGTCCCGAACGTTCCGGTCACCGACCTCGATCTCTACGTGTACGACGCGAGCAACAACCTGGTGTGCGACGGAACGTCGTCAAGCGCGACCATCGAAGACGTCGATTGCGGACAACTCGCAGCCGGGACGTATCAAGTGCAAATCGTGCCGGCGGTGGCCGTCCAGCAGGCCTACAACGGCCAGATCATCCTGGAGCCTGAACCGGCGAGCACGATCCAGAACACGGGACTGGTGCGCTATCACAAGGACGATTTCACCTTCAGCACACCGGTGGAACTCACGCGGCCGAACAACCTCGCGAGCACCGGTTCTACCGGGCTTTTCATCGACTCCGATGGCGAGCCGCGCGTAGTGCATGACGCGGTCGGCAATCTCTTTGTCGCCGCGACACAAGGCGTACCCTTCGGCAGCGACATGTGGAGTTCGCTCGATGGCGGCGCCACCTGGAACTACCTGGGCGAACCCGACGGGGCGCAGGCGGCAAACGTCATTTCAGGCACGAATGGCGTCGGGTTGGGCGGCGGCGATGAGGACGTGATCGCGCTGCCGAATGGCCAGGTGGACATGACTTCGCTGTGGCTCGGCTCCAACACCACCTGCGTATCGGCGAACCAGGGGACAACGTGGCTTTGCAACCCGAACGGGTCCACGGTGCCCGACGACGATCGCCAGTGGCTGGCGAACTACGGCAACAGCATCGTCTACATCACCAGTAAAAATCTGGGCACCGTCGTGGCAGGACCCGATACGCTCTACGTCGCCAAGTCCACGGACGGTGGCATCACGTTTCCGACGGTCAGTCCGGTGACCACGCCTGAACTCGGCATCCAGCCGGGCGATGAGGGCAACATCGTCACCGACAACAACGGCAACGTCTACCTGGTGTTCTTCGACACCAGCGGGACCATCATCTACATGGCGAAATCGACGGACGGCGGCGGCACCTGGATGATCAAGCAGGTGTATGCCGCGCCGCCGTGTACACCAACGCTGTGCATTTCACTCGCGCACGTGTTCGCCTCTATCGCCGTCGACCGCGGGAACAATCTTTACATCGCGTTCAGCGACGGCACCTACAGCTACTACACCAGTTCGACGGACGGCGGCGCCACGTGGAGACTGCCGACCATCGTGCAGTCGGGATTCGGGGTGAAGTCGACGGTGGAACCCTGGGTCGTGGCGGGCGATGCTGGCAAAATCAACATCTTCTACTACGGCACGCCTGACAGGAACTTCATGGACAGTAATGCCAACTGGGTGGTCTACATGGCGCAGTCGCAGAACGCGCTCGCCAGGGTGCCGACGTTTTCTGTCGCGCCTGCCACTTCCTACGTCATCCACACCGGAGCGATCTGCAACATGGGGACGGCGTGCCCCAGCGGCACACGTACCATGCTCGAGTACTTCTTCCCCGATACGTTCCTGGATGGAAATGCGGAGGCCGTCTTCCCGGACAGCATCCACGTCCAGGATACGACGGCGCCCAACACGACGGTTTGGTTTGTAAAGCAGACTGGCGGCAACAAGATTATCGGCCAGTAGCAGTAGTCATCGTACGATTCTGGCGCCGTGGGCTTTCGAGCTGTAGAACAGCGGAGCCCACGGCACACGACGCCGCGGCGCTCAGGCCGGAAGGCGCGCCCTCCACACTCTGCTAAATCTTGACGATCGACCACTCGTCTTCGCTTGCCGTGCCGGCGGTCATCTCCACGAGGGCCGCCCACAGGGTCACGAAGTGGCAAGGCAGAAACTCGGAGCCGCTCGACATGAGACTGATCGTATGCTGGCCGAAGTGCGGCGGTTCGACCTTGGCTCGATCGCAGTACTTGATGAACTGCTTCTGACCTTCATCCACGTTGGCGGAGTTCGTGTCGATGGGCGCATTGTGGGGATTAAAGCTCTCCCACTGCTGCTGCTCGTTGGCTTCGATGAAACTCAGCTCCAGCAACGCGTCGGAAGCCTTCTTGCTCAGGCAGGTGTATTCGTCCATGAGTCCGAGCATGTGGCCGAATTCGTGGACGGCAGCGGCCGGGTAGGTAAACAAAGGCTGCGTAGAGATGTCGAAGTTTCCGGTATCGACTCCGTCGGGAATACTCACCTTGGCGTAGCTGGTGGCGCCTGTCGACTTGCTCTTGCTGGTGGCGAAGATGGATTTCTTGGACGTCCGGCCGGTCACGTTCATCAGCCCGGCGCCGGTCAGAATCTGCATGACGCCGGCGCGCTTCTGTCCCGGGTTCGCGCCATAGGCCGTCACCCGAACGGAGAGGTTGGGATTGACGCCGGCCAGTTGCCTGGCCAGGAATTTCAACTGCGTTGCCGCGTGGGTAGACGGCTGGTTGCCGACGAGATCCACATAGAAAGGAAATGAATTGGTCAGGTCGCGCAGCAAGTCACCGCTGGAATTCGTCGGTGCGACCGAGCCGGTGAACAGTTGAGCCACCGTCGGGGCGAATCCAACGTGGTCTTTGGGCACCTTGAAGTACGTCTCGCGCCCGACGCTCTCGCTGCCTCCCCCTCCCTCCCTGATATTCAGCACAAAGTGGGAGTCCATCATGTCGGGAACCGGCTTCACCCGGAAGACCGGCTTGTAAGTGCCCGGGAACGACTTGTTCGTGCACTGAAACCCATATTGCCCTTCCCAATTATCCTTGGCCAGAGCTTCGAAGAGAGTCATGAACTCGGCTTGCTGCGTGGCGTCCAGCGCCGTCTTCACGTGCAACTTGACCTTGACGCTGAGCGTGTTCCCGTCCAGCTTGGCGTTGAATCGGCCGACGCCCGTCTTCGGACAGAAATTCGTGGCTTCCGGCATGATTAAGTCCCCCTAAGATTGCTACCCAGCGTGCTCGGTCGACGCCGAGATGGTGCTGGTGTGTCCTGAGTAGAAAACCAGTGTATACCCCGGCTCGTTTTCGATGCAATTTCTTGTCGCGCGACATCGGCGGCGAAGAATTCCCTCTGCTCCGAGGGGGCGGTTGAGTGTAAACTATCGAGCCCCGGCCCATGGAGATCCTGAGCGGTGCTTTCCGGAAAGCAGAAGCTGCTTCATTCCATCGGCCGGGCGGGTGGAAGACTCAAACTCAAGGAGGTTCGATTCGTGGCAACGCTTACGGCGACAGGTTACACCTTCATCTACGTCTTCAACGATGACGCCAAGAACCCTTACTTCCCTCTGACCGTAAAGGAAGCGTTAAACCATATCAGCAGCCAGCCGGTTGGGCAGCAGCTTCTCACCGCCATCTCCAACTCACCGGTGGTGCCGGACGCGAGCGGTTTCAAAGTCAAAATCGTGAGGCCCAATGTCGCGGCCACCATCGGCACTCCGGGCGCGGAAGGGGGCAGCCGCGCTGTGGCATTCGACGAGGCGGCGGCGAAAGGCGGGGGAGGGTCCAAGGCAGCATGTTACTGGAACCCCAACATCGTCGCGACGCCCGGCGGCGGGGGGACGCGTCCGGCCTATATTGGGCTGGCGCACGAGCTGGTCCACTGTATGCACTACGTCCTCGGAACGGCGAAGAACTCGTATGACGATGAGGAGAAGTTTACGGTGGGTCTGGCGCCCTACGACACTGTGGCAGTTTGCGAGAACACCATTCGCGCCGAGCATAACATTGCCCTGCGCGCGACGTACTGAGAGAGGCGCTTGCGTCAAGACTTGGCTTGGCCCAGAAATTTTCGGCTGGCGGCGGCTGGCGCAGAGCCTGGTTCTGCGCGGCTGCGCCGAGCGTAGCTCTGCGGATTTCCCCCTCCTAGATCGAAGAGCTGTCCATTGGTGCAAATTATCGTCTAAGTGCCGCGGGGTGCGGTGACGCCCGTCACGTGGCGGTGTGATTTATGACCACGGCGGAATTCAGGTCGCCGGCGCGGACGGTTTCTTGGTCTGCGGCATGGGATTGGCGCGCGGCGAGTGTTCGCCTGCGACCGGTGATGTCTCGCAAGCGGACACCGGCCAGTGAACGCCCGAAACGCTGGAACAACTTAGTCCAAACAAATCAATATCGTAGCGGTCTACGAAGGGCGGCAAAGCGCTTGCTTTACTGTCTTTGCGATCTCACGGCTCCGGCGGGGTGGCGATGTCAACGCTGATCCAGGACTTGCGGTACGGCCTGCGCATGCTGGCGAAGAATCCCGGGTTCACGGCGGTCGCCGTTCTCGCGCTCGCCGTGGGAATCGCCGTCAATACGACGATCTTCACCGCCTACGACGCCGTGTTGCGGCCGGTCCAGGCGACAGACCCAAGCCACGTCGTGAACATCTATCAGTCCGCGACTTCGCACGACCGTTATGGCCGGGCGTTTAATTATCCTGACTACGTCTACTACCGCGATCACAACGTTGTGTTTTCCAGCCTGATGGCCGCTTCGGGAGCCGAGCTGGCGCTGAGTGACACGTCAAATGTGGGCCGGTCGGCGGCCCCAGCAGGAGGAATAACGGCCCTTGCGGGTATCCGGTTCTTTCAGCAGGTTGCGGGTACCGCGGAATTCATTCGAGCCGCGGTAGTCTCCGAGAATTACTTCGCGGGACTCGGGATCAATCCTTTCATGGGACGCGTTTTCACTCCCGAGGAAGCTCGCGGCTCTGAGCCCGTGGTGATGCTGAGCTACAACTTCTGGCAGCGGCGTTTCGGCTCACGTCCTGACATCCTCGGCAAGACGCTGAAGCTCAACGGAAAACAGTTCACCGTCATCGGCATCACGCCGAAGGACTTCATGGGCACCTACGAAAACGTGCAAAGCGTCTGGCTGCCCTTCGGCGCTTTCCCCCGGCTCGAACCCGGACGCGATCCGTTCCACAACCGCGAGGACGAATGCTGCAGCTTGTATGCGCGCCTGAAGCCGGGCGTCTCGAGACCAGAGGCGCAATCCGCGATGACGGTGCTGGCGGACCAGCTTCGGCGCACCTATCCCCCGGGCTCGAAGAACCATCAGCCGGTCACCATCACCCTGACACCCGGTTCGCCGTTTGGACCGGGTCTGTCGGCGGAAGTCCTGGGCGTCGTCGCCCTGGTGATGGGCGCGATGAGCCTGGTCCTGTTGATTGCCTGCGCCAACGTCGCCGGCATGCAGTTAGCCAGGTCGGCGGCACGCCAGAAGGAGTTTGGCGTCCGGTTGGCGTTGGGCGCGAGTCGCGGCAGACTGGTTCGGCAACTGCTTACCGAGGCGACGCTGCTGGCCGTCCTGGCGGGCGGCGTAGGACTGCTCATGACCTGGTGGGCGGTGCGGTATCTCGTGGGCGCCATCTCCGATGCGCTGCCCGCCGAATGGGGAATACTGAGCCTCCAGGTGGATCCAGACCTTCGGGTGTTTGGCTACACGCTACTCGTCTCGCTGGTCGCGGGGATTCTCTTTGGTCTCGCGCCGGCGCTCGAGTCTTCGAAACCGAATTTGATTTCCGTGCTGAAGGAGGAAGGCGCGACCTTTGGCCGGCATCTGGCGCGGATGCGGCTGCGCGACGTGCTGGTGGCCACGCAGGTGGCGGTGTGCCTGGTGCTGCTGATTGCGGCAGGCCTACTGGCTCGCGGTTCAGCGCGCGCCGTCCGGATCAATCCAGGGTTCGAGACCAGGAAAGTACTCGGAATGGGCATCGACATTCCGGATGGCCTGGGGTACGACGCCGCCAAGCAGGGAGCGGTCGTGCACCAACTGGTGGATCGGCTGAGTCGGGTCCCAGGAGTAAAGTCGGTAAGCGTGGGGCGAGCGCCCCTCGCGGGCGGCCTACGCAGTACTGCCGTCTTCCTCGGAAATCAAAAGGAGTCGAAGGCACAAGCGCCCGTCCTCAATTACAGCTACGTCTCGCCCAATTTCTTCGCCACGCTCAGTATCCTGATCATCCAAGGGCGCACGTTCACGGATGACGAGGCCCGTTCCCGAGCCAACGTAACCGTTATAAGCCAGGCCGCAGCGCGGACGCTGTGGCCCGGCCAGGATCCCATCGGCAAGTACGTGACCCTCGACGCACGCGATCAATACCACGATGAACCGTTTCCCTCCGGTCAATCCTTTCAGGTCATCGGCATCACACCTGATCTGCGCAGCGTCTGGCTGAATGAAGTGGATCCCGGATACTTCTACATGCCCATACCTCCGAACGCGTATTACGAGAGCATCCTCGTCCGGACTGAGGGCGATCCCAACTCTTTGACGCCAGCCCTGGGGCAGCAGATCAAGGCCGTTGACCCGAGCGTCATGGTTTACGCGGAGACGCTCGACGGGCTGATTACCAACAACCCCGGATTCATCTTCTCGCGGGTGGGCGCCATCCTCTCCACGATCATCGGAGTGCTGGGACTGCTCCTGGCCTCGATCGGCATCTACGGCATGGTGAGTTACGTCGTCGTGCTGCGCACGCGCGAAGTGGGCGTCCGCATGGCGCTCGGGGCACAAAGAAGCGATGTGTTGCGCATGATCGTACGTGGCAGCATGAAGCCGGTGGTGATTGGTTTGATCTTCGGTGTGGTCGCGGCCGGCGCTGCATCGCGGCTGTTTTCCACCTTGTTGTTCGGCATCAGTTCCTTCGATCCGATGGTTTACTTGGGCGTTTCTTTGTTCCTGGCATCCGTTGCGGCGCTGGCAGCGTGGATGCCCGCCCGCCGCGCCACCAGGGTCGATCCGATGGTGGCGCTGCGGTACGAGTGAATTCTAAATTGTGAATTGTGAATTCTGAATTGAGACCAAAACGAGATACAGACGGTCCGGCGCGGTCGGAAGCAGGTGTCATTCCGAGCGCAGCGAGGAATCTGCTTTTACGCTGCGGAGCGAGGCTCGCCAGTGTTCGTAATTCAGCATTCACAATTCAGAATTCCGACGGTCTTGAGGTGACTCGATGACGACGCTGTTCCAAGACCTGCGCTACGGCCTCCGCATGCTGGCGAAGAATCCCGGGTTCACGGTGATCGCCGTACTTACTCTCGCGCTCGGCATCGGCGCCAATACCGCGATTTTCAGCCTGATCGACGCCGTCCTTCTCAAGACGCTGCCGGTGAAGCATCCTGATCAACTCGTTCTCCTGCAGTGGGAATCGCCGCACGGCGTGACCGACTACCTTCCGTATCCGACTTTCGACCAGCTCCGCGACAGCAACCATGTTTTCGGCGGAATGTTTGCATTTTGCAATGTCGACCTTGGCACCGATGTGGACGGCAGACCGGGTGCAGCAGCGGGCCAACTAGTTTCGGGAAGCTACTTCTCAATGCTCGGCGTACAGGCGATGGCGGGACGGACATTCACGTCAGAGGAAGACCGTGTCCCGGGCGGAGACCCGATTGCGGTCATCAGCTACCGATATTGGAAGCGCCAGTTCGGGCTTGACCCATCAGCAGTGGGGAAAACCATCACGCTCAATGGTCTCCCATTTACCATCATCGGGGTCACCCCACCGGAGTTCGATGGTGTCAGCGTAGGGGATGCGCACGACATTTGGCTGCCCATGATGATGCAGGCACAAGTGATGAATGGGAGGATGCTTCTGAATGACCCGAAGGGCTGGTTTTTCAGGATCATGGCGCGCCGCAAACCGGACGTCACCCTGGAGCAAGCAACAGCCAGTCTGAATGTGGCTTACCAGCAGGTCTCCAGGCAGGAAACCGGCACGCTGATCACTCCGGAGGTGGAGCGAGAGTTGGCCGGCCAAAAGATTAAGCTCCTCCCTGCGAGCAAAGGCCTTTCCGATTTACGCGAGCAGTTTGCGCGACCACTTCTTGTCTTAATGGGCCTGGTTGGCCTCGTTCTGCTCATTGCGTGCGCCAATGTCGCCAGTCTGCTTCTCGCGAGGGCGAGTGCGCGTCAAAAGGAGATAGCGGTGCGCGCCGCGCTGGGAGCCGGCCGAGTGAGGATCATTCGGCAACTCGTCACCGAGAGTTTGCTGCTTGCTGTCCTCGGCGGCGGCGTGGGCCTTCTCTTCGCGCACTACGGCAATGAACTTCTTCTGGCGCTCCCTTTGGCCAACGGAAGACCTTTGGACATCACCGTCCGGCCGGACGGCACAACGCTGATCTTTACGGCCTGCGTCGCCCTGCTGGCTACGGTTCTTTTCGGCCTCGCTCCCGCCTGGAACGCGGCTGGGGTTGATTTGAATGCAGCGATTAACGCAAACACCCGGGGTGTTGTGGCGGGAGCCGGGAGTCAGCGGTCCCGCTGGGGCGTGCGCAAGCTTGTGGTGATTGGCGAAGTCGCATTGTCCCTGTTGCTGCTCGTGGGTGCCGGAATGCTCGTGCGCAGCCTTTTGAAGTTGCGGGATGTCAATCCCGGATTCAACCAGGATCGAGTTCTTCTTTTTTGGGTCGACCCGACACTGGTAGGCTACAGAGGCGATCAGCTCGCGAACCTCTACAAGCAGCTGACTGATGCCATGGCGAAACTTCCCGGAGTCCGCTCCGTAAGCATTTCGGCGGTTCCACCCGTGAGCCGCGGGCAATGGCGCACCGGGTTGTTCGTCCAAGGGCATCTCCCAGGCCGCAATGAGAATACGACTGTAGCATGGAACCTGATAGGGCCCAATTTCTTCCGGACCCTGGAAATTCCTCTGCTCCAAGGACGTGATTTCGCTCCGCAAGACGACGCGACAGCTCCCAAGGTGGCAATCATCAACGAGGCGATGGCACGGTTTTATTTTGGAAACGACTCGGCGATCGGCAAGCGGCTCAGTTTGGTCAGCCCTGGAGCAGGAGAGATTGAGATTATCGGCGTGGTCGGCGACGCGAAACACACGGGCTTGCGGGAGCCAGCACCACACATGCTCTATCTGCCCTACATTCAGGCGCCAGCCGGCAGCTTACCCTTTGGCATGACGCTGGAAATTCGCACCGCCGGGAGCCCAGAGAGCCTGGTGGGCGCTGTGCGGCAAGCGATCCGAGAGGTCGACCGTAACGTCCCCATCCTGGCCTTCACGACACTGGCTGAAGAGGTCAATAATTCGCTCGCGCAAGAACGCGCAGTTGCCGAGTTATCGGGCTTCTTCGGCCTGCTGGCGCTGATTCTCGCGTCGGCCGGCCTTTACGGAGTCATGATGTACACGGTGGCTCGAAGGACAGGTGAGATCGGACTTCGAATGGCACTGGGGGCGCGACGGCGGCAGGTATTGTGGATGGTTCTGCGAGAGTCGCTTGAACTCGTAGCGATAGGTGTTGCGCTCGGAATTCCACTCGCATTGGCGTTCGCGCAAATAATATCAAGCCAGCTTTACGGAATCACAAAGGGCGATCCGCTGACGATCTGCGTGGCGGCGGCCCTGCAAGGAAGCATCGCGGTTATCGCTAGTTATGTCCCGGCGCGCCGAGCGACGAGAGTCGATCCGATGGAAGCCCTGCGCTACGAATGAGGCGATCAGCAGTCAGCTATCAGCGCTCAGCTAGAGATCGAGCATCCGGCGAGCGCTGGCTGAAAGCTGAAGGCTGAATGCTCAAATCGGAGGATACGAGTGGGCACATTATTCCAAGACCTTCGCTACGCCCTGAGAATGTTGCTGAAGAACCCCGGCTTCACGGCGGTCGCAGTCGCGACGCTGGCGCTCGGCATTGGGGCCAACACGACGATCTTCAGTTGGATCAACTCCACCCTGCTCAATCCTATTCCCGGCGCCACAGACACCGGCCGCATCGTCTCGGTGACGCGGGGAGGAACGGTCCAGGATCCGGGCGAGTTCTCCTATCCCGATTACACCGACCTGCGCACCGCGAGCCGGAGCTTTTCCGGTCTGATCGCCTTCGCTTTTCGCCCTCTCGACCTCACGGGCACGGGCAAACCCGAGCGGCTCTGGGCGGCGCACGTTTCCGCCAATTACTTCGACGTGCTGGGAGTCCGGCCCTGGCTCGGCCGCGGCTTTGGGCCCGCCGAGGAGCAGACACCCGGCGGCGCGCCGGTCGCAGTACTCAGCTACGGCCTGTGGCAGCGCCGCTTCGGAGGCGACGGGCACATCCTTGGCCGGACGATCTTCCTGAACCAGCATCCTTTCACGGTGGTCGGAGTGGCCCCGCGGGCTTTCCCGGGAACGATGACCGGCTTGCGCACCGACCTCTGGGTTCCGCTCATGATGCAGCGTCAACTGGCGAGCGGCTCAGACTGGATTCACGATCGGGGCGACAACGAGTTGATGATGCAAGGCCGGCTGGCGCCGCATGTGTCGAGCGAGCAAGCGCGGCAGGAGTTGAACCTCCTCATGCAGCATCTGGTGGAACAGTTCCCGAACAACCACTTCGGCCACAACGACGTGGAGGTCTATCCCCTGTGGCGCGCCCCCGACAGCGCCAACGGTTATTTCTATGTTCTGCTGCCCATGCTGATGGGTATCGCAGGAATCGTGCTGCTGCTGGCCTGCGCGAACGTCGCCAATCTGCTGCTGGTGCGATCAGTGTCGCGTCGTCGCGAGATCGCGATTCGGCTCTCGATCGGGGCCAGCCGCTGGCGCGTCGTGCGACAGCTCCTGGTGGAAAGCGTGCTGCTCGCACTGGCCGCCGGCGGCGTCGCCATGCTGATTACGGCCTGGTCGGCCGGGACTTTCAGCCGGTTCATCCCCGCCACCGATTTCCCCATCGCGCTTGACGTCCGCGCCGACCGCACCGTGCTGCTCGTGGCGCTGATCGTCTCGGTAATCACCGGCGTGGTCTTCGGAATCCTGCCGGCCCTGCGTTCTTCGGCACTGTCCCCAGCGGCAGTTCTGAAAGAAGAGACCGGCAGCGCATCCGGCGGACGTCGCAAAGCGCGCCTGACGAGCACGCTGGTTGTGGCGCAGCTTGCCCTCTCGCTTCTGCTGCTGGTGGCGGCGGGACTCTTCATCCGCGGATTCCGCCGGGCGCAACGGTTCGATCCCGGCTTCAACCCCGACCACGTGCTGGTGGCTTCCTTCGACCTCTTCCCGGCCGGCTACACCCGTGAGAAAGGCCTGGAGTTCGACCGGCAACTCCTTGCCAGGCTCCGCGCTCTCCCCGGTGTGCGGTCTGTGACCCTGGCTGACAGCATACCGCTCGGCTTCACGCGCAACACCGAAATGGTGAAGCTCGAAGGTTACGTGCCTCGGCCCCGTGAAGCCATGGACGTCCGCAGCGCCGCTGTCGGGCCGGACTACCTGCGGACGATGGAGATTCCTCTCGCCGCGGGACGCGCGTTCACCAGTGAAGACACCGACGAATCCGCGCGGGTCGCGATCGTCAATCAAGCGCTGGTCGAGCGATACTGGCCGCACCAGGAAGCCATTGGAAAGCGCGTCTGGGCCGAAGGTCACTGGTCAACGGTGATGGGCGTGGCGCGCAACAGCGACTACGATCAATTGAACGAAAAGCCGCGGCCGTTTCTGTATCTGCCGCTGTTTCAGGACTACACGAGTCATCCGATCATTCACGCCCGGGTGAGCGGCGATCCGCTTGCCTTCGCGCCGGCCGTGGAGAAAGCAATTCACGAGCTGAACGCGGACTTGCCGGTCTTTGATGTGGATAGCCTCGTCTCGCGCGTGCAGGTGGCCAGCGCCAACCAGCGGATCGCCGGCACCTTCGTGGGCGCCTTTGGCCTGCTGGCCCTGCTGCTCGCGGCGGTGGGGATCTATGGCGTGGTCGCGTACACCACCCGGCAGCGTACTCACGAACTCGGAATCCGCATGGCGCTCGGCGCGCGTCAGGCGGACGTCTTCCGTCTGGTCATGGGTCAGGGACTGCGCTTGACGCTGATCGGCGTGCTCCTCGGAGTTGTGGTCTCGTTGGCGCTGACGCGATTCCTGCGTGGCGTACTCTTTGGCGTCGCCCCGAGCGATCCCTTGACGTTTGTCAGCGTGGCCAGCCTGCTCGGTCTTGTGGCTTTGCTGGCATGTTACATCCCGGCCCGCCGCGCGACGAAAGTGGATCCGATGGTGGCGCTGCGTGAATCATGAATTTGCCGCCTTTGCGTTTTCGAATGCGATTTAAGGAGGCCTTCATGTCAAGGCGTGCGGTTGAGTCGCTGCTGGTTGCCTGTCTGGTAGCGGGCACGTTATGGGCCGCGAACGACCCATTCGTAGGTAAATGGAAGCTCAACCCGTCCCAAAGCCGCTTCCCCGACGAAATGAAAGTTACGGCAACCGGGGCAAACAGGTACGCCTTTGACTTTGGCGCGGGCGATCCCGAGACGATCGTGGCCGATGGCACGGACCAGCCCGGCATCTTCGGGACCACCCTGGCGGTCACCGTCGAGGGGCCCGACACCTGGAAAGTCGTCCGGAAGAAAGGCGGCCGCACGCTCCTTACGGGGATATGGAAACTCTCCCAAGACGGTAAGACGCTCAGCGACACCTACCGGGAGAACCAACCGGACGGGTCGACGCTCAGCCTGGACTATGTGTACCAGCGGACGACGGCAGGCTCAGGTTTCGCGGCCACGTGGGACAGCGTGAGCGAGAAGATGAATTCGGTCTTCGAGCTTCAGATCCAGCGCTTCGAGGGCGACGGCCTTTCATTCATTACGCCCTCTGAAAAACAGACTCGAAACCTGAGATTCGATGGGAAAGATTATCCGGACGCGGGCCCGGATGTGCCCCCAGGCTCTGCGTCCTCGGGACGCCGGGTGAACGAACGCACTCTGGAGATGACCGACAAGATCAAAGGCAAGGTCATGGACACGCGGCAGGTCGAGCTTTCACCGGATGGCAAGACCTTGACGATGACCGTGCACCCCGCGGGTCAACGCAAGCCGAACATCCTGGTGTTTGATCGGGAATAGGAGAGTGGCCGGCGGCCAGGACCGTAACTACAGACCACGGCGTTCTGAATTCAGAATTCATAATTTCCTCCCGCGCGAGGTGATTCGATGACCACACTGCTCCAAGACCTACGCTACGGACTCCGCATGATGGCGAAGAGCCCCGGTTTCACGGCGGTGGCGATTCTCACGCTGGCGCTGGGCATCGGCGCGAACACGGCCATCTTCACTATCGTCAACGCCGTGTTGTTGAATCCCCTTCCCGTCACCGACGCTTCGCGGCTCATGCAATTGGATACCACCGACAAGAAGACCACCGTGGCTTTGGGCAAAGCCACCCGCTTGGGAATCTCCTTCCCGAATTATCAGGACTACGCCCGGCAAGCCGACGTGTTTTCGGGGCTCGCCGCTTTTCAGCCTATTGGGCTGACCATGAGCGGCGGCGAAAAGCCCAAGCTCTTCCAGGGATACCTTGTCACCGCGAACTACTTTGATGTTCTGGGCGTCAAAACCATCGCGGGGAGGACGTTTCGCACTGACGAAGACCAGCATCCGGGCGGCGACACCGTCGTGGTGCTGAGCTACGGCCTTTGGTCGCGCGAGTTCGGAGGCGCGCGCGACATCATCGGCCGGCGGCTGACCCTGAACGGGAACATCTACACCGTCATCGGCGTGACCGCGCCGCAGTTCAAAGGGACTCTGTTGTTTTCGAGCGCCGACCAGATCTGGATTCCCGTCAGTATGCACAGTCAGGTGCTCGCCGGGTTTCTCGAAGCGAATTTCGAGGACCGCCGGTTCCTCGATTTCACCGCCGTTGGACGATTGAAGCCGGACGTGAACGAACGCCAGGCGAAAAGCGCGGTCGAGACCATCGCCTCACGGCTCGAACAGCAATACTCCAAGGACAACCAGGGACGCAGCGCCGTGCTGTCGCCCATCGCTGACGCTTCACTGGGCATCAACGTGCACGACCAGGTCGCGCGGGCGGGCGAAGTCCTGATGGGAATTGTCGGACTGGTCCTCCTGATCGCCTGCGTGAATCTGGCGAACCTGCTGCTCGCGCAAACCGCCCGGCGCGAAAAGGAGATGTGCCTGCGCGCCGCGTTGGGCGCGGGATCCGCAAGGCTGGTGCGCCAGTCGCTGACCGAGAGTTTTCTGCTCTCGCTGGTCGGCGGCGCCGCCGGATTGCTGATCGGCTACTGGGGACGCTCGGTGCTGTGGTCCTATCGTCCCGCATTTTTGGCACAAGCTGATTTGGCGCTGGCGCTCGACGGCCGCGTACTGGCGTTCACCTTTGCCATCGCCGTCTTGACCGCGATTCTCTTCGGCATGGTCCCCGCCTGGAAGGTTTCCCGGCCGAGCCTGACGGACACCCTCAACACCGGCGGGCGCAGCGGGAGCCTGGCGTGGGGCAGGAGCCGGTTCCGCCAGGCGTTGGTGGTCTCCGAGGTCGCGCTCGCCCTCATCACCTTGGTCGGAGCCGGGTTGTTCCTGCGCAGCCTACGCTACGCGCAGAGTCTTGATCCCGGGTTCGAATCGAAGAAGCTCTTCGTCGTAGGCGTCGACCTGGGTTCGCAGCACTATGACCAGGATCACGGCGAGCAGTATTACCGCGCCGTTATCGATGGTGCGACGTCGGTTCCTGGAGTTCAGTCGGCAGCCGTCGCTTCCAACTTTCCCCTGGGCGGCGGACTGGCGCGCACTATTTTTCTGGAAGGACAAGACGAGAAGAGCGGGCACCGCGGTACCCTGACTTCCCTCGACAACGTTTCGTCCGGATACTTTCAAACGGTCGGAATCCCTTTGCTGCTCGGCCGGGTTTTCAACGACCTCGACCGTAAGGAAACGACGCCGGTGGCGGTCGTCAATCACGCCATGGCGAAGCATTTCTGGCCCGGCCAGAGCCCGGTGGGAAAGCGATTTCACTTTTTCGGTGAAACCCAACTCCGGGAAGTTGTGGGCGAAGTGGGGGATTCCTGGCAGTTCGGCGTGGCGGAAGACCCGCAACCGGTAGCCTACCTGCCGATCGCCCAGGACTACCCGTCGTTCGGCGTGCTGCACGTGAGGACCGCGGGTGATCCGGGCGGCGTTATCCCTTCAGTGCGGGAGCAGGTGCAGTCGGTTGACCGCAACCTGGCACTAATCGCGGTGAACACCATCGGTGAGCTGCTGGACCAGGGAATGTGGGCTCCGCGCATGGGCGCCATGTTGCTCGGCGCCTTCGGACTGCTGGCCCTGCTCCTCGCCACGGTGGGTATTTACGGCGTTCTTTCCTACTCGGTCTCACAGAGGACCCAGGAAGTAGGAATACGGATGGCGCTGGGAGCCACGCCAGGATCGGTGCTGCGGCTGGTCGTCGGGCAGGGCATGCTGTTGGTCGCGATGGGGGTGGGCATTGGCCTCGCGGGATCCCTGGGACTGGCGCGTTTGCTTGCCAGTCTACTTTTCGGAGTTAGGACGTCGGACCCGGCGACATTCATGGCCGTCGCGCTGGTCTTGGCCGCCGTCGCGCTGATCGCGACTTACATCCCGGCGCGCCGGGCAACGAAGGTGGATCCGATGGTAGCGCTGAGATACGAGTGAATTGTGAATTCTGAATATTCATAACTCAGAATTTCCGTGGGATTTGAGGTGATGAGATGGCGACATTGTTCCAGGACCTGCGCTACGCGCTGAGAATGTTACTGAAAAACCCCGGCTTCACGGCCGTCGCCGTACTGACGCTGGCGCTCGGTATCGGCGCCAACACCGCCATCTTCAGCCTGCTCAATGCCGTCATGCTGCGGGAGTTGCCGGTCCAAAAGCCCGATGAACTGGTTCTCTTCGGGACGGGCCGCGCCCGGGGCAGCACCGACGATTTCGCGAGTACCAAGGTCTACTCCTACTTGTTCTACCGCGAGCTGCAGCAGAAGAACCAGGTCTTCTCGAACGTCAGCGCCGCGTTGAGCATACTGTTTGGAGGAATGCACGGCGCAATCGGCGACAGCGGCAGCCTGAAACCGATGAACGTCCAACTGGTTTCCGGCACCTATTTCCCGACACTGGGCGTCCGGCCGCTTCTCGGCCGCGCCTTCACCGAAGCCGAGGACGAGCCCGCCGGCGGCCATCCAGTGGCAGTGATCAGCTATTCGTGGTGGAAACGCCGCTTCGCGCGCGATACTTCGATCTTGGGCAAGACCGTCAAACTCGGGTCCACCGTGTACACCGTCATCGGCGTCGCGCCGCCGGAATTCTTCGGCACCGAAGTTGGAGAGTCTCCCGACCTGTGGATTCCCCTGTCAATGGAGAAGCAAGTCTCGCCCGGCTGGAATGGCTTGGACAACAAATGGTTCGAATCGCTTTATGTCCTCGCCCGGCTCAAACCCGGGGTATCCACCAAGCAGGCTGAAGCCAATGTTAATCTGCTGGCGCGCGACATCTGGCACGAATTCGCGGGACCGGTCCTCACCAAGGAGCAGCAGCAGACACTGCAACGCGCTCACATCGAGCTGACTTCCGTGGCGCGCGGAGTTTCCCACCTGCGCCTCGAGTTCTCGCTGCCTTTGCAGATTCTGATGGTCGTGGTGGGCCTGGTGCTGTTGATTGCCTGTGCCAATATCGCCAATTTGCTGCTGGCGCGCGCCACGAGCCGCGAGCGCGAAATCGCGGTGCGCCTGGCGATCGGCGCCAGCCGGATGCGCCTTGTCCGGCAGATGCTGACCGAGAGTCTGCTGCTGGCGCTGGTGGGCGGCGCGCTGGGAGTGTTGTTCGCCACGTGGGCGAGCGACGCTCTGCTTCGCATGGTCTCGACCGGCCCCGAGCCTTTGCCCTTGAACATCGCGCCCGATCCGCGCGTGCTCGCCTTCACTTTTCTGGTTTCACTCGCGACCGCCATTCTGTTCGGAATCGCTCCGGCGCTGCGCGGGACGCGAGTGGATCTGACGAACTCACTCAAAGCTGGACGAGGCGCCGTCGCTTTGGGCCGCAACCCGCTCGCCAAGACGCTGATCGTTTCGCAGGTGGCGCTCTCGCTCGTCCTGCTCATCGGCGCCGGACTCTTCCTGCGCAGCCTCGTCAAGCTGGCCCACGTCGATACCGGATTCGCGAGGGATCACGTTCTGTTGTTTGCGATTGATCCCGTGGATGTCGGCTACAAGGAGGATGCGCGTCTGGCGGACCTCTATCAGCAGATCGAGCAGCGGGTGAGCGCTGAGCCCGGCGTGCGTGCCGCCAGTATTTCTTTCTTCACCTTCAATCAAGGTGAGTGGAGCAGCGATGTTGTGGCGCAGGGTGGCCCGCCGCCCGACAAGACTCCCAATGTCACGCACAACGTCGTTGGCCCAAGTTACTTCACCACAATGAGTATCCCCCTGCTGGTCGGCCGCGTTTTCGGGCCACAGGACACCGCGACTTCACCCAAAGTCGCGGTCATCAACGAGACGATGGCGAAGGAGTTTTTCCCGGGCGGTTCTCCCATCGGCCGCCACTTCGGTATCGGCGATGATCCGAAGCACAGCACGGATCTCGAAGTGGTCGGGGTGGTGAAGGACGCGAAATACGTCAGTCTGCGGGAAGAACCAGGGCCCGCGGCTTATTATCCTTACACCCAGCGAGTTGCTTACTACTACGATTTGGAGGTCCGCTACTCGGGCGATCTCAAAGCCACGGTCGCGGAAGTTCGTCGCGCCGTCGGCGAAGTGGACCACAACCTCCCCGTCACCTATCAGGACACTCTTGCCGAACAGGTCGACCAGTCGATGGCCAGCGAATCGCTCATCGCACGGCTCTCCGCCTTCTTCGGGATGCTGGCGGTGTTCCTCGCTTGCATCGGCATTTACGGACTCATGTCCTACGCGGTGACGCGGCGCACGAGCGAGATCGGCGTCCGCATGGCGCTGGGTGCGGGGCGCTCGAAGGTACTTTGGCTGGTGATGCGCGAGAGTCTGCTGCTCGTCGGACTGGGGCTGGTCATCGGACTGCCGGCGGCGCTGGCGGGAGACCGGTTCGTGTCCAAGATGCTTTTCGGTCTCAAGCCGACCGACCCGGTGTCGATGGCGGGCTCGGCAATACTTCTGCTGGCGTTCGCCGCCCTGGCGGGATACCTGCCCGCCCGCAAAGCGTCGCGGGTGGATCCGATGGTGGCGCTGAGGTACGAGTGATTCCAGGAGCGCGGGCATCTTGCCCGCATCTCGAGGTTGGGATAAGGGGGGCGGGACGCCCGCGCTCCCAGTGGAGGCGAGTCGATGGGAACACTGATCCAAGACCTGCGCTACGGCTTGCGGATGCTCTGGAAGAACCCGGGCTTCGCGAGCGTAGCGATACTGACGCTAGCGCTGGGAATCGGCGCGAACACGGCCATCTTCAGCGTGATGAACGCCGTCATCCTCCGATACCTGCCGGTGCCGAATCCGCAGCAGGTAGTATACCTGCGCTTGAACGATCGGCCCTCCGGAACTTCAGAGACAGGCGACGACAGCTATACCTTCAGCGAGTACAGCTTCGAGCAACTTCGCCGCACGCAGCATGTGTTCTCGGACCTCATCGCCTTCGTGCCGCTGAACATCGGCAAAGTGGCCGTGCGTTACGGCGAAAATCCCGAAGAGGCCGCAGGCGACATGGTGAGCGGAAACTTCTTCAGCGGCTTGGGCGTCCAGGCGGCGCGCGGCCGGACGCTCACGCTTCAGGACGAAACGCAGCGCGCGCCGTCCGTGGTTCTGAGCTATGCCTATTGGACGCGGCGTTTTGCCCGCAATCCGTCGGTCCTCGGCGAAACACTTTTCGTCAAGGCAGTGCCATTCACCATTATCGGAGTAGCCGCGCCCGACTTCACCGGGGTCGAAGGAGGAACCACGACCGACTTCTGGATTCCGCTACAAAACCGTCCTGACCTGCCGGCTTGGGGGCAATCCACCGTTGACGGCCACAGCCTGTATGGGACGCCAACCTGGTGGTGCCTGATGATGATCGGACGCCTCAAGCCGGGCATCACTCAGGCGCAGGCTCTCGCCCAGCTCAACCCGAATTTCCTCGAGACCGCCTACCAGGGGATCGGCTCGCGAAACCCGAAGGAGCATCCGCCGCAGATCTACTTCTCCGCGGCACGCGGAATCGGCGACAGCGACCTATCCCAGCGCGTGCTGGTGCTGATGATGATGGTGGGTTTGGTGCTGGTGATTGCCTGCATCAACGTGTCGATGCTGCTGGTGGCATGGAACAGCACGCGCCAGCGCGAGTTCAGCCTGCGGATGGCGCTGGGGGCCGGACGCACGCGCCTCTTCCGCCAGTTGCTCGCCGAAAGCCTGCTGCTGGTGGTCGCGGGGGCCGGACTGGGGTGGCTCTTCGCGCTATGGTCCACGGGCGCATTGGCGGCCTGGGCCGAGCTTGACATCAATCTTGCTCCCGATCGTCTGGTGCTCCTGTTCACCCTGGGAGTATCGCTTCTGGTCGCAATGCTCTTCGGCCTGGCGCCGCTGCGCAACGCCCTGCGCGTACCGCCCGGCCTCGCTCTCAAGACTTCCGCCGCCAGCGCCCGCCCATACCGAGGCAAGTTCCGCAGCGGTCAACTGGTGGTCGCGCTGCAGGTGTCTTTGTGCCTGGCGTTGCTGGTAAGCGCAGGGCTGCTCTTGCGCACCTTGCGCAATCTCGAGACCGCCGACCTCGGAATGCGCGCCTCGGGATTGCTGGTGTTCGGTGTCTCCCGGCCCCAAACACTCCACACCGACGCCGAGGTCATTCGGTTCTACCAAACCCTTTCTGACCGGCTCCGCTCCCTGCCTGGAGTCGAATCCGCTACGCTGATGCAGAACCGGATCGGTTCCGGTTGGAGCAACAACACCAACGCCGTGGTGGACGGCCGTGCCCCGAATCCAGACCGCTTCTCGCCGATGCGATGGAATGCCGTGGGTCCGGACTACTTCCACGTGCTCGCCGCGAAGCTCGCCCTTGGCCGCGACTTCACCGACGCCGATTCCGCTGCAGCCCCCAAGGTGGCCATCGTCAACCAGACCCTTGCCCAACGTTATCTCCCAGAGCGCGATCCGATCGGTCACCACTTGGCGCTGGACCATGGGCCCAAGGCTCCTCAATACACCGTCGTGGGCGTCGTGGCGGACAGCAAGTACACCGGGGTGACGGAGGGGCCGACGCCGATGGCCTACTTCCCTTACACGCAGATCCCCGGGGTCAGCAACATGCACTTCGAGCTACGCACGGAAGGCAGTCCCACGGCGTTGCTGCCTCTGGCACGCCAGACCGTGCGCGAGCTTGCGCCGGATTCGCCGTTGTTGCAGCCGATGACTCAGAGGGAGCAGTTCGAGGAGTCGTTTACGCTGCAACGGTTGTTCGCGCGGCTCTCGATGTTCTTCGGCTTGCTGGCAGCGCTGCTGGTGGCGACCGGCCTTTACGGAACGCTGGCCTACCGGGTGAGCCGGCGCACGGCGGAGATCGGCGTGCGCATGGCGCTCGGCGCCCAGCGCCACCAGGTCCTGTGGATGGTGCTGCGTGAGAGCCTGGCCGTGACCGCGGTTGGCGTGGTGGTCGGGTTCCCCCTGTCCATTGTGGGCGCACGCCTGCTGCGCTCGACGCTATTTGGGATCGGACCCGGCGATCCCCTGACTTTTGCCGGTGCGCTCGCCGGTATGGCGCTGGTAACTCTGGCCGCCAGCATGATTCCGGCGCGTCGCGCCACCAAGGTAGATCCAATGGTGGCGCTGCGGTACGAGTGAATTCTGAATGTTGAATTATGAATTGTGAATTGGGAAAGCACACGTTCTGTAGCGGCGGACTCGGGCCGCCGTGTCTTGGACCTTTGAGTCTTTGCGCCTTAGCGTGAGGATGTTTTACGCTTTTCGTGAACAAGAATCTTCACGCCAAGTCGCGGAGGCGCCAAGAACGCCTCGAATTCATAATTCAGAATTCATAATTCCTCCTGCGTGAGGCGAATCATCATGACGACACTGATCCAAGACCTGCGCTACGGCTTGCGAGTGCTCGCCAAGAATCCCGGCTTCACGGTGGTGGCCGTCGCGACGCTGGCGCTCGGCATCGGCGCCAACACCGTGACGTTCAGCGTGATCAACGGCCTGTTCCTACACCCCAAGGGTATCCAAGACCCGACCCATCTGTTCGCCATCCGGGTGAGATACACGAAGCTGAATCTCAAGAGCATTGTTATCTCGGTTCCGGACTTCGCTGACGTGCGCGACAGCCGGCAAATCTTCTCTTTCACGGCGGCTTCCGACGAGGAGGGATTCAACTACCTGGGGCCGGCTGGCCCTGAGCGGCTGATGGTCGCCAAGGTTACCTGGGAGTGGTTCAACGTTTTCGGAGTACGGCCCCTGGTGGGCCGCGTGTTCCGCCCGGAAGAGGACCAGCCGCACGCGAACCAAGTGGCGGTCCTCGCGTATCACACCTGGCAGCGCCTGTTCGGCGGCGATCCTGCCATCGTCGGCAAGAGCATCCAGTTGAATCACGTGGACTACCGCGTCGTCGGCATCATGGGTTCTGATTTCGAGTGGCCCCGGCGGGCCGACTTGTGGGTGCCGCTGGGTCTCGCGCCGAGTGAGTTTTCGCGCGACAACTATTACAACGAGTGTTGCTTCGTGGTGGCACGCGCCCGGCCGGAGATCTCAGCGGCCCAAGCCGAGGCCTTCGTCGGTGTACTCACTCAGCGATTGATTGCAACTTCTCCCCAAGGTAACTACCCCAAGGACTCCGGCTGGGGCATCTTCGCGATTCCCTTCACCGAGTACACGGCCGGCGACATGCGGACGCCCATGCTGATCCTGCTGGGCGCCGTGGGATTCGTGTTGCTGATTGCCTGCTCGAACATCGGCGGGCTGATTCTCGCCCGTACGTCCGCTCGGACGCGGGAGTTTGCTATTCGTGTGGCGTTGGGTGCCGCGAGGCGCGACCTGCTTCGACAAGCGCTTACCGAGGGCTTCCTGCTGACGGCCCTCGGCGCCGCCCTAGGCATCATCGCGTCCTACGCCGGCCTCGGCAGTATGCTCAAGCTCGCGCCCGGACGCCTCTCTTCCCGCCTTGTGGTGGGAATCGACGGACACGTTCTTCTGTTTACCGTTGCACTCAGCGTCCTGACGGGAATCTTTCTGGGCGTCGTCCCGATTACGCAGCTCTTCGGCCGCGAGCAATCCGAAGTTCTGAAGGAAGAAGCGCGATCGGTCACCGCCGGCCAGGGCCGGCAAAGGCTTCGGGAATCCCTGGTGGTTGGACAAGTCGCTCTGGCGCTCGTACTGCTGGTGGGAGCGGGGTTGCTCTTGAAGAGCCTGACGCGGATGGCGCAGGTGGACCCTGGGTTTGATCCCACAGGCGTGATGACCGCTTCGGTCCAGCTCCCCGAGAGCCAGTTCGGCAACGAGGACAAGCAGTCTGCGTTCTATCGAGCCGTCGATGAGAAACTTGCCGCACTGCCAGGAGTTTCCTCCGCCGCCAGCGCCGTTGCCCTTCCCTTCACCGGCTTTACGCCTTCTTCGTCCTTTAACATCGAGGATCGCCCACTCGGGCCGGGCGATCCTGGACCTCACAGCAACCTGAATTGGATTTCGCCCGAATACTTCAAAGCCTTGCGAATTCCGCTGCTCAAGGGGCGCTACTTCACCGATCAGGACCGGCTCGAAACGCAACCCGTGGTCGTCATCGACGACAATCTGGCGCGCCAGTATTGGCCTAACCAGGATCCCATCGGGCGACGACTCCGTCGCGGCAACAATACACCCTGGCACACCATCGTGGGCGTAGTCGGCCATACCATGCAGTCGGAGCTGGTCGGCGATTCCGGCAAAGGCGTTTGCTTTTACCCCATCTTCCAGCAGCCGATTCAACAGGCGTTTCTGATGGTCAAGACCAAGGGCGATCCCACATCCATGGGCAACTCGATTCGGGCGGTGGTCGCTTCCGTCGATCCCGGCCAGCCCGTCGCCGGCCTCGAGACCATGGAGCAGTACGTTGCGAGTTCACTCGGGCCGCAGCGGATCGCGGCGTCCCTGCTCGGCTTCTTCTCGGTCGTGGCGCTCCTGCTCGCCTGTCTGGGGCTCTACGGCGTGATCAGCTACAACGTCGCGCAGCGTACCCACGAAATCGGCATTCGGATGGCCCTCGGCGCCCAACGAGACCAGGTCTGGCGCCTGGTGCTCGCCCAGGGAATGCGGCTGGCGCTGGTCGGCATCCTGGCCGGAGCCTGCGCCGCAGGATTCGTCGTGCGCTACCTGAGGAGCGAGCTGTTTGAGGTCAGCGCGTTCGATCCCCTGACCTTTGCCTTGACCAGCCTGGTGCTGCTCGCGGTCGCGGTGCTCGCCTGCCACATCCCAGCGCGACGCGCCACCCGGGTGGATCCGATGGTGGCACTGCGATATGAATAAGCGAACAGCTGTCAGCGCTCAGCTTTCAGCTAAAGATTGGCAGCTTGACAATCAGTAGCTGATCGCTGACGGCTGAGAGCTGTAAGCTTTGGTTTCTATTGTGCCGGGGTGGTCCGGGGAATCTCCGGGTGGACGCGCCGGTTGAACTTGCGGCGGTTCTTGAGGTTGGTTGTCTCGTCCTTCTGACCGTTCTTGAGCATCTTCTTCTGCGTCTTGAGCTCACCCTTGAAGCGCTTGTGCTCGGCGCGTGAGAGCGGGTGCTGCTTCATCGCTTTCTTCATCCCGCGCTGCTGAATCTTGAGGGTCTTCAACTGCTCTTTGTGACGTTTCCTGAGGTCGTGCGACTCCTGGTCACCCGCCCACAATGGTCCCGCCATCGCGCCGAGAACCAGCGCCGTCACGAGCAGCATCAACACTCTTCGCATTACACCCCCACAGCGTTCGGGTCGCGCTCCGTCTTCCTCCACTTGCGCAGTGTAGCGTTCAGTGGCCCCTTGACGCAAGCGTTAACATGCGGGCTGGACTCCGCGCTCGCGTAATTCCACTCGATTCATCACGCCGCCCGTCTTATTGATACTGAGAGTATTACACGGTGAACGGCCGAGGCTAGCCGAGGAATCCACGGAAGTGCTCGGGCGCGACGCTGTATCCCGGGAAGATGTTGCCGGTGCTCTTGGCGCCCAGATGCCGCACGAGCACCTCGGCAAAAACGTCCCGGAAATCGGTCGTGAGCGCGAGGTCGCGGCCCTCGTTGAGCTGCTCGGGCGCGAGTCCCGGCCACTTGCCGTACACCTTGCCGCCCTTCACCGGCCCGCCCAGCACAAACATGGCGCACGCGTGGCCGTGGTCCGTGCCGCGATTCCCGTTCTCGCGCGCCGTACGCCCAAACTCCGTCATCGAGAGAACGACGACGTCCGCCATGCGCTCACCCAGGTCGCGATGGAACGCCGCCAGCGCGTCGCCAAACTGCTTGAGGCTCGCGGCAAGCTGTCCCTGGACGCTGCCCTCGTTGACGTGGTGATCCCAGCCGCCAACCTCCGCAAACGCCACTTCCAGTCCGACGTTCGACTTGATCAGTTGCGCCACCTGCTGAAGGCTCGCGCCCAGTGGCCCTTTGGGGTACTCGGCGCCGTTCGACGGCTGGTAGTTCTCGAGTCCCAAGCGCTCGAGCGTCGACACGGCATCAAACGTCTCGCGCGCCGTGTGGCTGAGCAGCGGATCGGACGTGGAGGCGTAGAGCGCCTCGAAGGCGCGCTCGACCGGCGTCCCCGACGGCAGATGCGCGCTGGGATTGACGCGCAGCCGGAAGCCGCGCAGGTTCTGGACGGCGAGCGCGGGCGCCGCACCCTGGAGCGTACGCGGCAGGCGCGGTGCGACGGCCACAGCGCGGAACGGGGTCGATTCAGCCTCCGGCTCCACTTGCAGGTAGCGGTTCAGCCAGCCGTCTTCGGTCGACTTCACGCCGGGAGTCGCGGACTCCATGTAGTCCTGGGCGTCGAAATGGGAGCGCGTATGGTCGGGCGAGCCGGCGGCGTGGATGACCGCGAGCTGGCGCGCGTCAAAGAGCGGCTTGAGCGACGCGAGGCTGGGGTGGAAGCCGAAGAAGCCGTCAAGGTCGATCAGCGATTGCCCGGTGGCATTCGTGGCCGCACTCGGTTCCGGCACGTTGATCGTCGGGCGCAGCGCATAGTACTCGCGGTCGCCGAACGGGACCACAATGTTGAGTCCGTCAGCCGCGCCGCGCTGGAAGATCGCGACCAACACCTTCTTGCGATTCGAGAATCCCGGCTGCTCGATGGCGAACGCCGTGCGCCGCATGAAGGTTGGGACGAAGCCCACGCCAAACAGGCTCAATCCCGCCGACTTGAGGAAATAACGCCGCGTCAATCCCATTTGCTCTACCTCCGGCTTGCGAAAGGGCACGACTTGAGTCGTGCCGTAGCAGACGCCCCTATTGATTTTCTCGGGGCCTTCAGAGTCTGTGTGATAACCGGTCGGCGGATCCTGTAGCGCCGCTCTATGAGCGGCGAAATTGTTGAAAAGGCAAGGCCGCCGGTCACAGACCGGCGCTACAGCAGGGGTTGTCACACAGACTCTTCAGGCCCTGAGGCCCAGCACCGCAGCGGCTAAAGCCGCACTCTTCTCGCGACCCCTTTTCGGCACGCCTAAAGGCGTCCCTTTCGCCGCGGTCGCAGACTGCCGCTACACCAAGACGCCGCGCATAGAGCGGCGCTACAGCGACTAACGCCGCTGGAAATCCGGCGACGCGATCAATAATGCCGCCACGGCGCGATCGCGTGGCACCGCTTGAATCGCTGCCGACGCTGCGCTGCGGTCCGCCGAAACCGTGCCACCCGCGCCTCCAGCTCCTGCTCGGCTCGTCATCTCTTCGAGGATCGTCTCGCGCGTCTGCGCCGAGAGCGTCCCATGGAACAAGCGCTCCGCCAGCGTATCCATCACGCGACCGACGGACGCGCTATCTGCCGTGTCGCCCGCGGTCCCACCTGTCGTACCCGGCGATGCGTCCTCCGCCGGCGCAGCATCGAGACTCGAGAAATCCACCCGAGTTCCCACGATACGATTCCCCGCCAGCGCCATGGCGAAATTCATACGCATCAGCAGCGCGCTCGAATTGATCCAGGTGGAGGCGCGGTCCGGGAACCCCGTGGGCGCCTGATACTGGAACATCGGCTGGCCCATCTGCGCGACAAGCTGGACGAGCGGCACGCCGGCATCGGTCGTGGCGCCGAGGGCGCGAATCGTGCTCGCCACGAGCTCCATCGGCGACTTCACTTTGGCGCGATACGCGGCTTCGGAATAAAACTCGCGCGAGGTCAGGATCGTCTTGAGCACGGCGCGCAGATCGCCGTCCTTGGCGAGAAACGTCTTGGCGGCGCGATCCACCAGGCCCGGCGGCGGGTCGTCCGCGACAAAGCGGCGACACAGCTTGAGCGCGATGAAATGAGCGGTCGCGGGCTGGTGCGCGAGCTGGTGCAGCACTTCGAGGCCGTCCTCCATGCCGCGCCCGGCGGGAATCGTGTGGCCGAGCACGACCTTTTCGCCGTAGTCGTGCATCCCCGGCCGGAAAATGAATCCCCCGCCCTGCCCCGGCCGGTCGATGGTCCAGCCCGTCAGGCAACGCGCCACCTCAATCACGTCCTGCTGGGTGTAGCCACCGTTCACGCCCAGCGTGTGGAGCTCCATCAGCTCGCGGGCGTAGTTTTCGTTCAAGCCGCGGGTGGCCCGCTTGGCGTTCGGATTCACGGGACGCGTCATTGGATTGCCACGTGCCGCGCGCGTCGCCTGTCCCGGCGGCAGCCCAAACGGACGCCAGACGCCGTAAGGTGTCCGTGCGAGCGGACGAGGCGGCGCGGGCCGGTTCTGAAACGCCGGATTAGGCGTCGCGCTCATCCAGTTGTCGAGATAGAAAAGCATCGCGGGACTCTTGGCCGTCGCTTCGAGCAGGTCCTCGAACTTGCCCACGGCGTGCGGCCGGATCGTGTCGCGCTCGAACGACGTGGTCAGCCAGCGGTCCGCGCCCTTGGGCACGAAGATGTTGAAGTGGTTCATCCAGAACTGGACCATGACTTCCTGAAGCTGGCGGTCACTGTAGACGGCGCGCAGGATTTCCTCCTGCGCCATCTCCACGATGACGCGGCGCGGCAGCGGCAGCTCCGGCTTCGCCGCACTGGCGGTTGGCACGGTCGTCGACGCCGGCGTCATGGTCATCGCTTCGCTGCCCGCGGACTGCCGCTCCATCGCGTTGCTGTTTTGTCTGGTGGATTTCAAGACATCCAAGAATGACGCCTGCTCGGGCTTCTGTCCCACGAGCTCCGGCTTCTGTCCCGCGAGGTTACCCATCTGCGCGCGACGCTCCGCCCGCATCTCCTGGAAATCCTCCGCCAGCTCTTCTGTCGACATGGAGAGCGTCGACAGCGCCGCGACTTTGGCTTCAACCTCCGAATCGTTGATGCGCTCCGGGTGAAGCTGCTGGTCGAGGAACTTCTTGATCCCCATGCGCTCGACGCGTTCCACGTCGCCTGGACGCGGGCCGAAGGTGATGCGATTCAGAAGCTGGAGCACTTTTTCGTCTTTGCTCAGAGGGGTCGTCCAGGATGGCGGTGGCGAAGCCGCGACGGCGCCCGTCAACGCTTTGGCTGAAGTCTCGGCCGCCGCAGGAACCGGAAGCGCGACCAGCGAGCTGATCACCGTCACCAGGCAACAAGTCGCGCCGAGGTCACGTCCGACGTCGCCAGCCTTCATGGATATCGTTTCAAGGCACCGCATCCTGGAAGCTCCGCCGTTCATATTCTATGCTAACCCTGTCTCGGGAAAAAAGTTGCGCCAATCAGGAGTTCCTGATTGTGATAATCTCGTTGACAGGCATAGGATTAGCGAGCGAGTGAGTAGTGAGTAGCGCAGACCTGCGGGGTTGAGGTCTGCGCCTTTTCCGTCCGAACCAGGTGGCGATTCGTATGAGAACAACCATACTCGGAATAGGAGTCTTTGCGACGTGCGTCGTCGCCGGCCTTCTGATCGTGAGCGAGCCCCCTCGAACCAAGGCCGCCCGGTCGTGGGATCCCAAGGCCGCGGCCGCTTATCTCGACCAACGAGCGAACTGGTGGATGACCTGGCCGGTGGCGGCGCGCGATCACGACACCTTCTGCGTCTCCTGCCATACTGCGGTGCCCTACGCCATCTCGCGGTCCGCCCTGCGCGGTCCCCTCGACGAAACAGCGCTTTCTCCAGGCGAACAGAAACTCGTCGCCAACGTCACCAAGCGAGTGCGATTGTGGAAGGAAGTTGCGCCGTTCTACAACGACAAGAACGACGGGCCCGGCAAGGCCGTCGAGTCGCGGGGTACGGAGGCTGTCCTCAACGCCCTGATCCTTGCGACCTACGATGCGCGCCGCGGCGAGATCAGCGCGGACACCCGCGCCGCGTTGGACAATATGTGGGCAACCCAGCTTACGTCGGGCGACAAGAAAGGTGCGTGGCCGTGGCTCCAGTTCAACAATGAGCCGTGGGAAGCGAACGACTCCGCCTACTACGGAGCGGCGCTCGCTGCGGTCGCGGTCGGGACGGCGCCCGGGAACTATCGCGCGATGCCTGGAATCCAGAGTAACCTCAAGCTGCTCGGCGAATACCTGGTGGACGCGAGCGCGGCGCAGACTCCACTGAATCGCGTCGTGCTGCTGTGGGCTTCGGCGAAGTTGCCGGGACTCCTCACGTCCGAGCGCCAGGAGCGGATCATCAAAGAAGCGCTGGCGAAGCAGCAGGCGGACGGCGGCTGGAGTCTCGCGTCGCTCGCAGGCGATTGGAAACGAGCCGACGGCACGCCGCAGGAAACGAAGAGCGACGGATACGCCACCGGCCTCGTCACCCTGGCGCTCGAAGAGGCGGGCCTGCCGCGCGAGAACGTCCATCTGAAGCAAGGCCTTGCGTGGCTCGCGACCAACCAGAGTCCGACGGACGGCCTGTGGTCCGCGAGTTCGCTGAACAAGCAGCGCGATCCTTCCACCTATACCGGGCGTTTCATGAGCGACGCCGCGACCGCCTACGCCGTGCTCGCGCTTACCGAAACCACCAAACCCTGAAGCTCGGACGCCTGACCACGGACCCTCGATCCCGGCGGCCCAGGGTCGTTCCATTTTGGAACTGGTGCCCGGCTGAGGGCCAGTCTCATGCGTCTCATTTGTCTCATTTCGACCTGAGGACTCTTGTAAGCCTATGAAAACATAGGACGAGGCGAGTTGAGTCACGAAAGGCCAGGTTGACAAAATTTGTCAACCGCCTGGCTGCGGCCAACCTCTAGTAGTTAAAGGAGTTACTCCGCGCGCCGCCCCCAGCCCGAGCTTGTTTGACACTTTTTGTCACCCCTCTTCCGCCCTCCCACGAGGTTAGGGGGTTCAGACCCCCCAGGGCAGCGGGTCACATCGATGTAGCCCAGATAGCTAGCCATTGACCCGAGGGCGTCCCTGCCTCTCCCCGCTAACTCGCCCTTTCCTGAGGTCCGTCCGCCAGCGCGGACCGGCGACCGAAGTAAAAACGTAAAGCGGATAAAGCTCGCGGAAAATACGCTCGACCTGGCGAGCGAAGTCCGGCGCCCGGAGCGGGCGCGCGTTCGGCTCGAAGACCTTGCGCACGATCCAGGCGTCGAGCGTCTGCCAGTCGTCCGCGCGGCGCGGCAGTCCCGGATGCTCAGCCCACGCTTTCTTCTCCATGCGATGCCAGTAGGTCTCGTAGCGGCCGCGCCGCACGATGTCGCGCAGGAGTCGCTCGAACGTATGCCACTGCGTCGCGACTCGCGGCCGGAAAACCGACCGGAGCGCGCCCGGCTCCTTGCGGTCGGTCGCGTAGATCGAGAAGCCGGCGGTCAGGCATTCGGCGGAGAGGCCGACGTAGAGCCGACCGGCGTATCCGCGATCGTGCCGGCCATCGAAAACGTAGAGATAGAAATTCGATTTGTACGGGCTCTTGTCCTTGCTAAAGCGGATGTCGCGATTGATGCGCGAGAAATTGCCGTTGGTCTTGCCGGCGGTTTCAAAGTGCGGGTTGAGCGCGAGCAGCGCCGGCTCGAGCTCCTGAAGCAGCGCGCGGAATGCGCCTTGGATGTATTGCTCGTAGCGCGCGCGGTTCGCGTCGAACCACGGCTTGTGGTTGTTCTGCGCCAGCTCGCGGAAGAAGTCGAACGACTCGGCGGTGAATCCGGCGAATGCTGATTCCACGTTTCCTCCTGCCGAAAAAGGCGGGCAAGCCCGCCCCGGATCGCGCCTAACCTGGCACGCGGTAGGCCAGGGGTGGGCCGGGGATGCCCGCGTTCCTAGGCCGTGCCGGCTGCGACTCGGCGCACATAGACCACATAGTCGGTCGCGGCGGGCTTGCCGCCCACTTCGCGCACCGCCGCCGCCACCTGCCCGCGATGATACGCCGAGTGCATGGCGAGGTGCAGCAACACGTCGGCGATGGGCGTTCGAAACTCGACGCCTTTGGTGTTGCGATACACCAGGTCCTGAGCGAGCCGTTCCGGCGTCAGCGCGTCGAGCAGCGCCATCCAGCGCTGGTGCAGATCTTCGACGGCCACGCGGCATTCCTCGAGCGTGAGCTCCGGCCACCCGTCGACGCTCGGGTGCGCCGGCGTCTCGAAGCGCGAGAGCCAGATGCGCTCGGCGCCGATCACGTGGCGGAAGTAACGCCGCGAGCGCTCGGCGGCCGCGAGTCCTTCGAGGCTTTTGAGCGCCTCGCGATTGCCCCACAGGTCGTAGTCGAAAAGCTTGCGATAGAAATTCGCGTCCATTGCTGCTCCCTTAGGCAGACGTAGCGGCGAGTTTATCTCGCCAGACTTAGGCAAACGTAGCGGCGAGTTTATCTCGCCAGACTCAGGCAGACGTAGCGGCGAGTTTATCTCGCCAGACTTAGGCAAACGTAGCGGCGAGTTTATCTCGCCAGACTGGCGGCGTAAAGCCGCCGCTACCGCGCGAAACTTGTTGTTTTGTACCGACAGCAATCGTAGACTATCCAGTTTACTCCGCCAGCTGCCGGAAGAGACAGCCAACTTCGAGGTAACACGATGTCAAGTGCGGGCCGCAAGGATCGAGTGGATCGTCGCGATTTCCTGAAGATCGGCGGCGCATCCGCCGCCACGCTGGGCGCGTCGAGCGCGCTCGGCGCCGCCGGCGCGGATGGCTCACCGGGCGCGGCCCAAGCCGCGTCGGCCGGCGCTGCCGACGCCGAGTTCGCTCCCGCGAGCAAATATCCGAAGCTCGCGATCATCACGCCGTACTCGCGCGAAAAACTGGCCTTCGCGACCGCGACGGGCTACGAGGGCGTCGTCGTGCCGCTCACCAAGGACTTCAACCCGCAGCTTTCGGACTCGGCCATCGATCAGATTCTCGCGACCTCGCGCGAGACCGGCGCGCGCATCATCAGCATCGAGTGCATGTGGGGATTCAACCACATTCATCCTGACTCGGCCAAGCGGCAGGAGGCGCAGGCGGGCTTCATCCGCTGCCTCGAATTCGCGCACCGGCTGGGCTGCAAATTCTGCGGCACGTTCACCGGCGGAATGCCCGGCCAGTCTCTCGATCGCCAGGCGAAGGAGTTCGCCGCCGTCGTTAACGAGAAGTATGTGCCAGTGCTCGACAAGCTCGACCTCAGCATGGGCTGGGAGAATTTTCCGACGGCGGACAACTTCGCTACGGTGCCCGCCGCCTACGAGCAGATCTTCTCGTTTGTCCCCAGTCCGCGCCTCGGACTCGAGTACGACCCGTCACACTTCATCCGCCAGTACATCGATCCCATCGCGACGGCGTGGCGCTTCCGCGACCGCATCCGCGCCGGGCACGCCAAGGACACGGAGATTATCGAGCCGGTGCTGAGCCAGGTGGGAATCCACGGCGAGGGCTGGTGGCGCTATCGCATTCCCGGCCAAGGACTGCTCGACTGGCCGAAGTTCATCACCGTGCTGCTGCAGGCGGGATTCCAGGGTGGACTCGCCGTCGAGCACGAGGACGAATTCTGGGACGAGCGCAACACCGAAAATCAACCGGACTTCCCGCAGGCGCGTAAGGACGGCTTCATCCTCGCGCATCGCTTCCTGCGCCAGTATCTGCCGACGCGCTTGAGTTAGGAACGCGGGCGATGTCGCGTTGCCGGAGCCGCGGTGGATCGTGGGGCGAGCCGTCTACAGCCCGCCCGGCGCGCCTCCCTTGTTCAACGCCACGTGGACACGTCGGTTCTTCGACCAGCAACTCTCTTCATTTTCCAGGCACACGGGGCGGTCCTTGCCATAGGAAATCGCCGACAAGCGCTCCGCCGGAATGCCCAGCGCCAGGATGAATTGCTTGGCCGACTGCGCGCGGCGGTCGCCGAGCCCCAGGTTGTATTCCTCGCTGCCGCGTTCATCGCAATTTCCTTCGAGCGTGACGGTGACGTTAGGGTGCGCCTTGAGGAAATTGGCATCGCCGGTCAGCGCTTGCTGGGCATCGGGACGCAGGTCGGATCGGTCGAGGTCGAAGTATGCGTCCTTCACTTGGGTGCGGAACTGGTCGTCCAGGCTCTCCTCCTGAACTTGCGGCTGCGGCGCGGGCGGCGGCACCGTCACGGTGATGCGCGCCGTGCAACTGCCGTTGCCGGCGGGTCCGGTGAGGGTCATGGTGTAAGTCGTCGACTCCTGCGGCGTCACCGAGACCGAGCCTTGCGCCTGCTGCTTGCCGAGGCCGGGCTGGAGGTCGAAGTCGGTCGCGTTCTCGGAGGTCCAGCTCAGCACGGCGGATTTCCCGAGTTCGACGGCGGCGGGTTCCGCGGTCAGATTGCAAGTGGGTGGAGCAGGCGGAGGAGGAGTCGGCGTCGGCTCCGAGACGCCGCCGGCCGGCAGTTGCGCCGGCGTCCTTTTGTGACAAGCGCCGGCCAAGAGAATCAGTGACAGCACAACGGCCGAGCGAAGAACTGTTATCTCTCTGCGCATGACATCTCCTCAATTAATCCTAAGATTTGAATCACTGACGAAGTACCGCCGCGAGCGCTCCCCGAAGCGCGAAACTCCCACTAGGTATCTAGTGTCTAAAAAACCGCGGCTGGGGTCAAGGCGATTCTTGCCGGGGAGGCTACTTGGCCTCTTTCCAGTTCTTCCCTACACCCAGGTCGACGCGCAGCGGGACGCGTATGGCGTAGGCGCCTTCCATCTCGGCTCTGACGATTTCGCGCGCGCGCCCGGTCTCGGCATCCGGCGATTCGAACACCAACTCGTCGTGGACGGTGAGGATCATGCGCGTCTCGAGCCCTTCACGGCGCAGGCGGTCGTGGACGCGGATCATGGCGAGCTTCAGCAGGTCGGCGGCGGTACCCTGCAAGGGCGCGTTCATGGCCTCGCGCTCGGCGCGGTTGCGTGCCTGGACGTCGCGGGTGCGAATCTCAGGGATAGGACGGAAGCGGCCGAAGAGCGTCCGCACGCGGCCCGTCGAGCGCGCTTCCTCCAGGATGCCGTCGAGGAATTGCTTCACGCGGGCGTAGCGCTTGAAGTACTCGTCAATGTACTCGCGCGCCTCGGTCCTCGAAGTGCCAGTGCGCGCCGCGAGTCCAAACGAGCTGAGCCCGTAGATGACCCCGTAGTTGATGGCCTTGGCGACGCGGCGGTGTTCGTGCGTCTGGAGCGCGGCGGGCACGCCGAAGATCTCCTGGGCGGTGCGCGAGTGGATGTCCTCGCCGCGCGAAAACGCCTCGATGAGCAGCGGGTCTTCCGACATATGGGCGAGCACGCGCAACTCGATCTGCGAGTAGTCGGCGGCGATCAGACTCCAGCCGGGCTGGGCGACGAAGGCGGAGCGGATGAGCAACCCGAACTCGTCGCCGATGGGGATGTTCTGGAGGTTGGGATTCGAGGACGACAGGCGTCCGGTGCGCGACCCTGCCTGGTTGAAGGTGGTGTGCAGGCGCCCCGTCTCCGGCTGAATGTACCTGGGCAGCGAGTCGACGTAAGTTGACTTGAGCTTGGCGCGCGTGCGGTACTCGATGATCTTCTGCGGCAACTCGTGCTGTTCCGCCAGCGCCTCGAGCACCGAGGCCACCGTGGAATACTGGCCGCTCTTCTTCAGACGCTTGCCGCCCGGCAGCTTCAGTTTTTCGAAGAGGATTTCACCGAGCTGCTTGGGCGAGTCGATGTCGAAAGGGCCGCCGGCGAGGTCAGAGATTTCGCGCGTCAGCCGGACAAGGTCGGCCTCGAAGGCGCGCGACATCTCGCTGAAAATCGCGGGATCGATGCGTACCCCGGCAGTCTCGACGTCGGCGAGGACGCTCGAAAGCGGCAATTCGATTTCGTGGTAAACGCGCGCTACGCCCTCGCGCTCGAGCTCACCCGCGAGCAACGCTGCCATCTCGTGCGTGCGCTCCGCCGTTTCGGCCAGCGAGCCTGACACCTTGACGCCGCGCCGGCGCAGCACGATGTCCCCAAGGTCGCTCGAGGCCAAGGGCTCGAGCAGAAACGCGTAGAGCAGCGTGTCATCCGTGACGCCCGCGAGCTCTGCCGACGACTTCAGGAGCAGCAGCCGCAGCAGTTTGGAGTTGTGGACAGCCTTGGGATGCCCCGCGTCGGCAAGCAATGACTTGAGCGGCGCCGGCACTGCGGCGCCGGCTGAGCCGTCTCCCAAGGGGATGGTCGCGATGTGGCGGCCATCGGAGAGTCCGAGGGCGGCGAGGCGTCCCGCGAAACCTTCTTCGCCTTCGACGGCCATCGCGAGTGCGACCGGCGTGCGCGACTCGAGGCGCTTGACCCAGGCGTCGATCGCCTCGGCCGTGTGCAGCCCCTCCGACTCGACTCCCGCCGAGGCCGGGACAGCGCTTGCGGCCTGCTCGAGAAACTCCTTGAGCAGTGTCGTAAAGCCGAGCTCCTGCGAAAGCGCCGTCACGCCGGGCAGGTCGAGCGCGCCGGGCGCGAGGTCGTCCACGTGAACTTCGAGCGGGACGTCGGTGCGAATGGTCGCGAGATCCTTGCTGAGGCGCGCTTCACTCGCGAAGTCGCGTAGCGCGTCGCGATAGCTCTGCCGCTCCACCTTGTCGTAGCTCGCGAGCGCGTTTTCGAGCGTGCCGAAGCGCTGGATGAGGTCCGTCGCGCCCTTGGGCCCGATGTAGCTGCGACGCTTTCCTTCCGCCGTAGGCGTTTCCTTGCCGGGCAGCGGCCGCGCGCCCGGAATGTTGTCACTCGAATCGCCGGTGAGCGCCAGCCAATCGACGACTTCGGACGGCGCGACACCCAGAATCTCCTTCACTTTGGCCGTGTCGCACAGCGTCTCGACGTCGTTCGCGCCGCGCGCCGGCTTCAACACTTTGGTCCGCTCGCCCACCAGTTGGAACAGGTCTTCGTCGCCGGTGACGATGAGCACGTCGAGTCCCTTGGCCTCACCCTCGCGCGCCAGCGTGCCGATCACATCGTCGGCCTCGAATCCTTCCTTCTCGACGATCGGCAGGCCCAAGGCGCGGCAGAATCGCCGCACGTAAGGGAGCTGGACGGTGAGGTCCTCGGGAAAGGCGGGGCGGTTGGCCTTGTAGGTCTCAAAGAGCTTGTCGCGAAAAGTCGGCGCGGCGAGGTCGAAGACCACGGCGATGTGCGTCGGCTTGTGGTCCTTCAGAATCTTGCGCAGCGTGCGCAAAAAAATGTAAACCGCCTTGGTCGGCACGCCGGAGGGCGAGACGAGCGCCGTCTGCATGGGCGCGAAGAAGGCGCGAAAAACCAGGGACATCGCGTCCACAAGAAACAGTTTGTCGCGTGAACTTGCCGCCGCCAAATCGCCTCCGAGGCTTCAGATTGATTGTACCGTATCTGCCAACTCCCGCGCGGCGCACGTCGCGGCGAATAAGGCGCAAATGTGTTGTGTTCTTACCACACCGGCCGCAGGGAGTCATTCCTGACTTTGCCGCTATCCTGCTTGCCTAGAGCGAGTTAAACTGATTATGGATTTTGGAAGACCAGGTGCACCAAGCAAACGGGCGGACGGGTGGGGGTTAATCTTGGTACACCAGAACACGGTTGCAACTCCTGTGGGCATCGCGGGCATCGGGCTGCACACGGGTGTCGAGGTGAAGCTCCGCCTGCGCGCCGCGCCCGCCAACTGCGGTATCGTCTTCCGGCGCACCGACCTCGAGGGATTCGAGATCGAGGCGCGCGCCCGCAACGTGGCGCGAGTCAGCTACGCAACTAGCCTGATGCGCAAGGGCGTCCTGATCTCGACCACCGAGCACCTGCTCTCGGCGCTCGCCGCCTGCGGCGTTGACAACGCTTACGTCGAAATCGACAACCTCGAAGTGCCCATCCTGGACGGTAGCGCTCTGCCTTTCGTACACCTGATCCAGAAGGCGGGCCTCAAGCGGCAGCGCGCCGGCCGAGTCTACGCCCGATTGCTGAGACCCGTGGAGGTTGTCGAGGGTGGGAAGCGGATCGCCGCCTATCCGTCTGACAGTTTACCGGACTGCCTGAGCGTGAGCTATCGCATCGCCTTCCCTCATCCGGCGATTGGCGAGCAGTCGTTCGAGTACGTTCAGAGTGAAGCCCGCATGAACGGGCGCCCCAGCGCCTACGAAACCGAAATTGCTCCGGCGCGAACCTTCGGCTTCCTCGACGAGGTCGAGCGGCTGAGGCAAAGCGGGCTGATACGCGGCGGCTCGCTCGAGAACGCGGTGGTTCTGACGCGCGACGGAGTAATGAATCCGGAGGGCCTGCGCTTTCCCGACGAGTTCTGCCGCCACAAGATCCTCGACCTGCTCGGCGACCTCTCCTTGTTCGGTCACCCACTTATCGGCCACATCGTCGCGGAGCGAGCCGGCCACGCCATGCACGCCGCGCTGGTCACGAAGCTCCGGCGCGAGAGAAACTCATGGGAACTCACTGGCCCGCAGGAGGTCGCGAGCCCGCGTCCTCGCGCGCCTCGGCCGGTTGCCGCCTTGACAGCCCTCGACGGGACGGCATGAACGCCGGAGGCCGGCGCGTTGAGCCCAACCAGCGCGGTTTGACAGCCTGGGGAGGCTCTGCTAGATTGGAACGGTCGAGTTGCGCACTGGCTTTCTGCCAATCACGCGGCAAGTTAAGGGCGGGCTGCTCCTCAGCGCAATCCTCCTTATAGCTCCTGGCTGTGCCGTACGGCGGACAACCCACATCGCTGCGTCCCAGGTGCCGCCGGCTCCACGAGTCGCGACGACCAAGGAATTGGTCGGCCGGCTGAACGCCGAAAGCGCGTCGATTCGCACCCTCAAGGCCACAGTTGACCTGACGCCCACGGCCGGCTCGGTTTACTCCGGCGTGATCCAGGAGTACCATGACGTTAAGGGCTTTATTCTGCTCGAGAGGCCGGCAATGATTCGCATGATCGGGCAGGCGCCGGTGGTACGCACCGACATCTTCGACATGGCGGCGGACGGCAAGCAGTTTCAACTGTATATTCCGTCCAAGCAGAAGTTCATCGTCGGCGACGTCGCCTTTCATCGGCCGGCCAAGAACGCGCTCGAGAACCTGCGTCCTCAGCATATCTCAGAAGCCCTGCTGGTTCCCGGCATCGACCCCGCGACGGAGGACTACTTCCCGGAGGAAGCCGAGGAAGGTTCGCGCGATTACTACGTGATTAGCGTTCTCGCGCGGCCGGCGCCGGGCGGCGGACCGCCCGAACTCAAGCGCAAGGTCTGGTTCGACCGGTCGACGCTCGATATCGCACGCCTCCAGTTCTATGGCGAGGGCGGCCACCGGCTGGAGGACGTCGACTACTCCGATTACAAGGATTTCAGCGGAGTCCGTTATGCTGCGAAGATTGAAATCCACCGGCCGGTCGAGGACTACCGCTTGCAAATCAACATTTTGAACGCCACCTTCAATCAGCCCATTGCCCCAGAAAAATTCGAGCTGAAGAAACCTGACAGCGCGGAACTCGTCAGATTAAGTGCAGGCCCTCAGACGGAAGACACGGCGGGATCGGAGAAGCGGCAGTGATGAATCGGATGATCCTGGCGAACGTGGCGCACCGGCCGGTGCGGACGGTGATCAGCGTCCTGGCCGTGGCTATCGAAGTCGCCATGGTCATGGTGGTGGTGGGACTGACCAGCGGCTTGCTCCAGGAATCCGCGAAACGGGTCGAGGGAATCGGTGCGGACGTCATGGTTCAGCCACCCGGCTCGTCCTATTTCTTCGGCGTCACGAGCGCCCCCATGCCCATCAAGATCGGCGACCGGCTGGCGGAGCTCCCCCACGTGCAAGCCGTAACTCCGGCGCTGTTCCACATGGAAACCAGCGGCGGCCTCAACGTGATTTACGGCATCGCCATGGAAAGCTTCGACCGCGTGTCCGGCGGATTCGCCTTCCACGCGGGCGGACCTTTCACGGGTCCTTACGATGTGATGGTGGATGACGTCTACGCCCGGGCCAACCACGTGAAGGTGGGGCTGACTCTCAGCCTGCTCAACCACCAGTTCCGGGTCTCCGGTATCGTGGAACACGGCAAGGGTGCGCGCATCTTCGTCCAATTGGCAACCCTGCAGGACTTGCTCGACGCCCACGACCGGGCCTCGATCTTTTTCGTCAAGTGCACCGATCCCGGCTACGCCGACGACGTGGTCAACAGCACGCACCAGCTCCTGCCCGAGTATAAGGTGCTGCCGCTTCGGGAGTACGAGAGGCTGATGACCTCGAATAACCTGCCGGCCCTCAGCGCCTTCATCACCGCGATGATCGGGGTCGCGGTGGCGATCGGCTTCCTGGTCATCTTCCTGTCGATGTACACGACCATTCACGAGCGGACGCGCGAGATCGGGATTTTGAAATCGCTGGGGGCATCGAAGGGCTATATCATTGCAGCCATCCTGCGCGAGGCGGCTTTGCTCTGCCTGGTGGGAATCGCCGGAGGCTGGGGCGGCGCTTTTCTTACGAGAAAAATCATTCTGGAGGAATTCCCGACACTGACCGTGGCTCTCACGACCGTGTGGGCGATGCGCGCCGCGGGTCTGGCTATCGCTGGCAGCCTGATCGGCGCGCTCTACCCCGCCCTGGGCGCGGCGCAGCTCGATCCGGTGGATGCACTGGCCTACGAATAGCGAGCGGCAAGTCGTTCTATGGAACCGATCATCTCGGCCAAGGACCTGAAGAAGGTCTATCGCGTCGGCAAGGTCGAAGTACCGGCGTTGCGCGGCGTGGACCTCGTGGTCCAGGAAGGCGAGTTCGTCGCCGTCATGGGACCTTCGGGCTGCGGCAAGTCGACTCTGCTGCACATTCTGGGAGGATTGACCCCTCCGACCAGCGGACACGTCTGCGTCGACGGCAATGATTTCTCCACCATGAACGACGCCGATCGAACGCGTTTCCGGCGGCACAAGATCGGCTTCGTGTTCCAGCGCTATAACCTGCTGCCCACGCTGACCGCCTGGCAGAACATCGCCGTGGCACAGGACATCCAGGGGAATGGGTTCAACCCGCACCGCCTCGACGCCATCGTGACCATGCTGGGAATCCAGGAGAAGCTGGGACGCCGTCCGTACGCCTTATCGGGCGGGGAGCAACAGCGTGTGGCCATCGCGCGCGCCGTCATCTGCGAACCCAAGATCCTGCTGGCCGACGAGCCGACTGGCAATCTCGACACCGAGAACTCGCAGATGGTGTTAAATATGCTGCGCGAGCTCAATCGGTCCTTTCGCCAGACGATTCTCATGATTACGCACAATCCCGAAGCCGCCGCCGTGGCCGACCGCGTCGTCCGGATGCGCGACGGCCGCGTGATTTACGGGTAGAATAGAGCCAGAGCACTTATGGCGGAGAGCACCGACTTTCGAAATGGAGTTGCGTCGCAGGCCTCGGCACACGGCGAAGCCGGCGTCGCCGAGCACGTGTGGTCGCGCGTCAAGCTGGTGGTCAGCCGCACCATCTTCTGGTCGTACGAACGCGGGAGCTGGCAGTACGACATCATCTGCGCCGTGATCCTGGCCTTCATCTTCCTCACGCCGCGCGCCTGGTTCCGGGATCGCCCCACCTTGCAGTTGACCGATCTGCGTCATATCCAGGGAGTGGTCGAAATTGGCCATGGCAAGAACTGGCACAGCTACCAGATCGATTCCCGCCTGGCCGAGTCTGTGTCTCCAGGAAAACCCGAGGAAGGCGTCCGTCAGATTCTGGAGCGGCGCCTGAAGAAACCCGTGAACCTCCAGTCGGTCGAGCCCATCCGCGACAAGAACAACGTGATCCTCGGTTATACGGTGGTCGTCGCTCAATGAGACGACCTGAGCGCGACAGCTCGAACCGTGGCCGGGGACCGAAGTGGTCCGAATGCGGAAAATGCCTTCGCCGGCCATGCGGCCTTACGATCACGCTCGCGGCGCTGCTCTTTCTGGTCGCCCGGCCGTCCGCCGCCGCCGCGGGCCCGCTCCGCCTCCACAAGCACCGCCTGCCGCCGGATCTTGCCGAAATCCTTTCCCACATGAACGAGACTGCCAAGCGGCTGAGGACGCTGTCGGCGGACCTCGAATACACGAAAGTGACCGTGGTCGTCGATGACAAGTCAACGGAGCGCGGCCAGCTTTTCTATCAAAAGGGCAAGAGCCCGCAAATGCTGATCGACTTCAAGCAGCCCGATCCCAAGACCATCCTGATGAAGAGGAACAAGGCGGAAATCTATCTGCCCAAGATCAACCAGATCGACGAGTACAACCTCGAGAAACACAGCGAACTGGTACAACAGTTTCTCCTGCTGGGATTCGGAACCGAGTCAAGCGAGCTTCGCAAGGCTTACAACGTCAAGCTGACCGGCGAAGAGGACATCGGCGGCGATACGACTGCCGTTCTCGATCTGACACCGCGCAAGGAAAGCGTCGCCGCCCAGCTTGCCAAGGTGCAACTTTGGATCAGTGAAGAATCGTGGCTGCCGGTGCAGCAGAAGTTCATCGAGCCCAGCGGCGACTATCTTCTGACGCGTTACACTCAGGTAACGGTCGACCGTGAGCTTTCCTCATCGACTTTCGAGATTCAAGCCGCGGACGGCGTCAAGCGGGTCAAGCACTGAAGATTCTCCCGCTTTTATTTTCTACAATTTGCGGTCGCCATTCGCAGTTCAGGCCCGCTTTTTCCCCATTCGGACTTTTCCCATTGCCGCTCCCGGCCGGCTGTTCTAGGCTATTCGATGTTGGCGAAGAGGGGCCGGGAATCAGGGCGATCATGCAAATGAGCTATACGGTTTTCAGGCGCAGAGTACGCGGCGTCAGCCGGCAGCTCCGCGAGTGGCGGATGATCGCCAGAGGTCTCGTCTCCCGAAAGCATCCCGTCGACGCGCACATCATTCCCATTCGCCGCTGCAACCTTTCCTGCACCTATTGCAACGAGTTTGACGACTTCTCGAAGCCCGTGCCCACGGCGGAGATGCTGCATCGCATCGACCGCCTGGCCGCGCTCGGCACCAGCATCGTCACCATCAGCGGTGGTGAACCGCTGCTCCATCCTGAGCTCGACCAGATCATCCGCCGCATTCGCCGGCACGGCATCCTCGCCGGCCTGATTACCAACGGCTACCTCCTCACGCAGGAGCGCATCGAGCGCCTCAACCGCGCCGGGCTCGACCATTTGCAAATCAGCATCGACAACGTGCTGCCCGACGAAACCTCGAAGAAAAGCCTGAAGGTGCTCGACAAGAAACTGCAATTGCTCGCCCAGTACGCGGAGTTCCACGTCAACATCAATTCGGTGCTGGGCAGCCCGGTGCGCCAGCCTCAAGACGCCTTGACCGTGGCGCGTCGCGCCCTCGAGCTAGGGCTGACGAGCACGGTCGGCATCCTGCACGACGGCGGCGGACAGCTTCAGCCTCTGAACGCCGAGCAGGAGGGCATCTTCCTCGAGATTATGGCGATGGGCAAAGCGTCTTACGCGCGGCTCAACCGCTTCCAGCAGAACATCGCGCGCGCCAAGCCCAACGACTGGCGATGCCGCGCCGGCAGCCGCTACCTCTACATCTGCGAGAACGGCCTCGTCCACTATTGCTCGCAGCAGCGCGGCTATCCGGCCATTCCCCTCGACGAGTACACGCCGGCGCATCTCGAGCACGAGTATCACACGCTCAAAGCCTGCGCGCCGCACTGCACCGTCTCCTGCGTCCAGCAGGTCGCGATGCTCGACAACTGGCGCGATCCTCAGACGCGCGAGGCCTTCAATCCCGTCGAATCCCTTGTCCAGTTGCAGTCCCCGACCGGGGAATCATAGGCCGGACAACCTGGCCTTCAGAGCTTCAGCTTCCACTCGATTTGCGCCAGCACACCACCCAGAATCTTCACATCGTTATTGGTCAGCCCGAGATCCAGCAGCAGCCGGCGCAGCTTGATAAGCGTGGCGGCGCGGCTCTTCGGTTTCAGATACCCGACGTGATCGAGGACGCGTACGGCGCGCTGGAACACGTGATCGAGCGACTGAAGGTTGGCGGAGTCGGAAAGGTGGACGCGCGCCGGCGGCCGCTCCACCGCGACCAGTCCGGCACGCGCCAATTCGTAACAGCAGACGGCGACGGCTTGACCGAGGTTCATCGAGGCGCAATTCGCCGCGGTTGGAATCCGCACCAGGCCGTGGCAATAACTCATTTCTTCGGTCGAGAGTCCGGTCTTCTCGGAGCCGAACAGCAGCGCCGCGTACGACGGTTCCCTGCCAGTGCGACGCCCGAGCCACGACGGGAGTTTGTCGAGCGGAATCAAGTCGCGGTCAAGATTGCGCCGCGCCCCCGACGTTGTACCGAGGACCAGCGTCGCCTCGCCCACCGCGGGCGCGAGATCCTCCGTCGCCTGAGCGCGCGCCATCACGTCTTCCGCGCCCACGGCCGAGCGCGCCTCCTGCCAGACCGGCGGATAAGCCTTGACGACGGCGAGTTCGCGGAGGCCGAAGTTCGCCATAGCGCGCGCCGCCGCGCCGATATTGAGCGGATTACGCGGGCGCACCAGCACCACGCGCCAGCGGAGCGGCTGGGTGGTCACGAGGGGATTGTAACAGGAACGCCGGGTCCGCGGGACACCGGGAGGAGCGCGCGGCACACTCCGATCCGCCGCGGCGCGGTCTCCATGACTAGCCTACACATAGCCTACAGTGATTCTACTTCGGATTTGGCGGCTTGGCCGGAGCCGCCGGAGTCGGCTGATCCGTGGGCGCCACGCCGATGATCTTCACGTTCGACTTGAACTGCTTGTAGTCCGAATAGCGGATGATCTCTTTGATGTGCACGGGCGGGCCGTCAGAGAAATGCAGCGTGTCATCGGCCATGGTGAAAGTCGGAAACCAGAATTTGCCGTCGATTTGCTCGCGGTAGGTGGTGAACCGGGGAAACAGGTTCTCCTGCTTGCTCTTGACCAGCTCGCCCACCGGCTTCCCTTCCGTCTTGACGATCTGCAAGTCGCGGTCGTCGACCCAGACCACGCCCTGGAAATACTGATGGCGTTTCTCGATCTCCTTGGGCCGGATCGAGAACACGAAGGCGGTGATCTGGTCCACCTTCACGTGGCCGAGGTACTTGATCTCGTACTCCGGGAGCTCCGTCGAGGTCAGCACGAACGGCTGGATGTTGCGCATGGCATTCAAGTCTTCCGGCGTCATGATGACGCGCTGGAGCGTGCTGACCGGCGCATACGTGACGTGCTCGATGCGGTGGCCGGCGTCGTCGTAGAGGATGTCCCACTCCTGCTGGTAGACGCCGTCCGGATGGCCATCCGGGTCGAGGGTCTCAACTTTGTTGATCTGGTGGTAGGTGTAATTGTCGCGCGCTTCCTTGAAGAGCGTTTCCTTGGTGGCGAATTCCTGGACGATCTGCTGGATGCGCGCCGGGTTCGGATCGCTGAGGTCCGGCGCGGGTCCGGCGGCGGGATGGCCCGCGGCGGCCATGACCTTGGGACTCTCGGAATCCTTGTCGGTGCGGTCGGCGGCAGCCAGGGCGTCGTTGATTTTGGTTTTGACGGGCGCCGCCGTGCCCATTTCGTTCACCGGCTGCGAAGTTGAGGGAGACGCGGCCGGGGCGGAAGACGCGGCCGGGGCGGAAGACGCGGCCGGCGGGGCGGGCAAGGCGAGGGGGCCTGACGCGGCGGGCCGGGCCGGGCTCGCAACCTCTTTCGACGAGCCGGCGTTCTTCTGTGCCGCCGCCCACTTCTCGCCCGCTTTCTGCAACGCGTCGATCACTTCGTCGCTCGCGCCATCCTTGTGGAACTTTTGCGCCAGGTCGGCGTTCATCTGAAAGTCAACGCCGCGCTCGCGAATCAGCGCCACCATCTTGTCCGTCGAGGCTCCGCCGATCAGCAGCAAGCCCACGTCGTCTTTCGTCAGGGGATGCTCTGCCGCCGCCGTACGCCGGGGCGCGAGACACATCAGCGCCAGCCCCAGAATCGCCGCTGCCTTGGCGGCGCTCGCTAGCTTGCCGACAGTTCCACTCACCTGGGATTCCACCATAAACGTCGCAGTCCGGAGGCTGGTTACTCCGCACCAAGCCCGAAGGGTCCTCCGGCGCATCACTCTGTTTAATTAGAACCAAGGCGCCGCAGGAAAGTTGTCCCTGACCCATCAACGATTTGGTCCCTGGCGGAACCCTGCCGAAAAGGGGGTAGGTGCACGGTCGAGCGGAATCTCGATGCTAACGCGACCGGCGGCGGTTCTTTAGCCGCGACTGACGCAGCTTGTTGGCCTTGCGTTTGGGCTTGGAAATCGCGAACGTCCCACCGCCCACGCGGCGTACCTTCCAGCCTTTGGCCGGTGACGCCGGACTCGCAGCCGGTTTCGGCGCTGCGGGAGTCGCGGGTGGCGTGCCGATAACTGCTCCCATCATCTCTCCTTCACTCGCGGTTCTACTTCGCGGCGGCGATCGAGCTGACCTGGATGGTATCGCCCTGGAGCGTTCCAGTCACCTTCACCTTGGCCCCGGCGAAGTCCTTGGCTTTGTCCTGATCGCTCAACTGATAGACTTTCTTGTTGGCCTCATCAGCCAGAACGAACTTGGCGCCGCTCTTGACGCACTCGAGCGTACAAGCCTTGTCGCCTCCCGGCATCATGTGTTTCAGGCCGCACATGCTGTCACTGATGTTGCCGACGAAGGTCTTCGGCGCGGCAGGCGCCGCCAGGGCCATCCCGGCCGCCAGGACGACCATCGCGCCCCACTGAACTAGTGTCCTCATGCTCATTCTCCTTCGACGAGAATCGATCACGATTCCGGCGGTGGCGGCTGGCCTCAGGTAGCAGTTGCGCAACCGGGCGCGCTTCCCCCACGGTCTTAAACCCGTTCCGACTCGCGCCCGGAATCCTCCTGAGCGCCTGCGAAGAACCTATTCGCTCACGTCGATGCTTTTCGCGGCGTTCCCCCTGCGGGTCGGAACGTAGTTGACGGTCGCTTGCTTGCCCGTCGCACCGGCCAGGTCGTCGAGCTTGCCTGCCTTGTCACCGACCTTGATCTTGGTACCGCCGCTGACCGTGAAATCGTAGGGAATACCGGCCGAACTGTTGACCACCACGAGCTTATCGTCGCTCTTCACCAAGGCGATGCTTCCGCTGAGCGTCTCGGGCTTCGACCAATTCGCCATGGCTCTCTTGGCGCCCGCGGCAGCCTTGGGAGCCGCCTCCGCTGCCGGCTTCTCAGCCTCCTGGGCGGCCAGCGATGCCACGCCGAGCAACGCGAACAAAGCAAGGACCAGAACTGACAAGAGCGTTTTCTTCATCGCAGTTCACCTCTCCTTTTGTGAGTTCACTCGGTTCTTGTCTTTAATCTTGAACGAACAACGGCTTGCCGGCTATCGGGCGAATCCTGTACACGCAAGAAAGCCAGGCGGCGACCCCACTCGCCGCTTGGGCTAGGGTTCGAATCTCCGACCGCACTTCCAGGGACCTCAAGCGGACTCAGCGGTCAACGTCGATCGCCTTGGCGATGTTGCCGGACCGCAAAGGAACAAACCGCACCGTGGCCTGCTTGTTGTTGAGCGCCGTCAAACTCCCGGTCAGCGGCCGCCCGCCGACTTTAATCGCCGTGGCGTCGGTGACTTTGAAATTGAAACTCGCCGCCGTCGACTGGGTCAGCACCACTTTCTTATGATGCTTCACGACGCCCGTGGGCTCCTGGACGGTCGTCGTCGTATCCTCGAGCACCATGAGGAACTTCGGCACTTCGTTGGCCGGGACGGTCACGACAATGAGCCGTTTCTCCGGCACGACCATGGAGATCAGGCCGCTGATTTTTTCCGGCTTCCCGAGCAAGCTCTTCAGACTGTCAGGCTGCGTCACGGCTTGCGAGGCCGTATCGGCCGGTTTGGGATCGGCGGAACCATGGCCGTCCGCCACCTGTGCCAGGCAATTCACACTCAAAGCGCCGCCCAGCAGTAGCTGAAGCACGACGCTCGCTGCTTTTCCCATCAAGCCTACCTCGCCTTCCAGGATGCCCGCGTCGCATCCACAGCGGCCTGCTCAGAACGACCGCGTATCCGCCTATATTAACTCAAAAGTGGCCCGCACACTACGACTTTCAGCCTCACCACAGCCGGAACAGGGCAGGCTTACCGCTTACGGCCTGTGCCGCTCGAGGACGCCGGACCCGAGAGCAATAGCGTAAACACGCCGTTCAGCCACGGGTCGAGCGTGGCGCGGTTACGGAGGACCTCGGCCAGCGGCCGTTGACGCGCCTCGTTCCGGAGCCCTTCGCGTACGGCCAATACCGCCAGCCCGGTACGGTTGGTCCACAACAGGTTCCCCTGACTGTCCCAAAGCTTCAGGATCACCGTCGTCGCCGGCACCGTGCCACGCCGGGGAGCCAAGGTCAGATGAGCGACGGTCTCCGAACTCTTGCCGGCAATCCGCTCCTCGGCGCCGTCCCACTTGGCGACCAGGCGGCTCACCGGCGCCTGGACCTCAATCACTTCGGCCTCGAGCACGGCGTCCACACGGATCAGCGAAGCGACGCGCGCCACAAATCGCGGGTCATCGGTCGGCCGCGTGAGCGCCGCGTTCGAGGCAGCGGCCGGCGCCGAGGCTCTCGACTGAAGGTAGCGCGCCATATCGAAGTTGCCCGTCGCTGGATCGATGGCGTCGAGCGCCGACGCCGCAGGAGCCGCCGCGGCCGTCTGGGCCGGCGATGCAGCCGTAGCGCCCGCCTGGTCTTGCTTCGCGGGCTCGCCTTGCGTGTAGTCGGTCATATCGAACTCGCCCGTGGACGGGTTGATGGCGTCGAGGGTTGAGCTGGGACGTGACGCCGAAGCGGCAGACGGCGGCTTCGCGGCTCCCGTCGGCTCCGTCTTCGCCGGTTGGGGCGCCGGCTTACCTGCGTATGCCGCCATGTCGAAATCGCCCGTCTCGGGATTGATCGCCGCGAGCGTTGAGGAAACAGGACGCGAAGGAGGAGGCGATGGAGAGGCGGCGGCTCGGGTGGCTTCGGACTTCAGCGCGGCGCGGAGCACGTCCCCGACCAGGCGTGGCGCCGCGACGTACCACTGGGCGCGCGACTCGAGGTAATTGTGCATCGCGTCGAACAAGGCATCGGCGCCCGGCACACTCGATTCGGGAAGGATGACCACTTTCCTGATCCGCTGCCGGATGTCCTCCGCCGGAACGAAGAAGGCGTCGCGCGGCGCATCCAGCCGCTCGAGGGTATTCGCGCCGCCCTCGGAGGAAACCCAGGCGGTCACCTCGGCGCCGGGAACTAGCCTCTGCGTGTAGTCCTCGGAAGCGGCGAGCGTGACCTCGCGTCCGCCTTCGGTTCGCAAGGTAAGGTGAGTAGGATCGACGGCCGCGACGACGCCCACGAGCTTCGTCTCTGAGTGTCGTTCGCTCGCCGGCGATGCGGCGCGTGGAGCAGCGAGCATGGCCAAAACAACGAGAACGGTCGCCGCGACGCTCGGTGTGTACAGCCGGAACGTCCTGGCCGGGCGCGGTCCTTTGCCTTCAATAAGATAACCGCTGGCGAGAGTTCGTTTTAGTTCGTTTCCGGTCTTCATCGTCAAGCGGATAGCCCTTACTTTCGCCTCAGGGTTGACAGTTCGTTTTTGAGTTCGTTCCTCGAGGCTTCCTTTTTTATCTGATACTTAGATCGACGGCACCCCCGAAATAACTATCTTTTTTTTGCATTCGTCACCCTCTCGCCAGGCTTCGCTCTTTGTTCGCTTTTTGTTCTCCCCTAGCGGTACTCCGATTCGCTGGGCCGGTCCGCAGGCTCAGCTCCTTCCGATATCGCGATGCGCGAGCTTGGTGCGATACCCCTCCTCCGCCAGCGCATGGCTGATCTCCTCCGCCAGCGCGACGGAGCGGTGACGCCCGCCCGTACACCCGATGGCGATCGTCAGGTAACTCTTTCCCTCGCGAACGTAGTGCGGCAGCAAGTACAGCAGCAAGTCCATCAGCCGCTTTACAAACTCGTGGGTCTGCGGATAGCGATCCATGAAGCGGCGGACCGCCGGGTCGCGTCCCGTCTTCGGCTTCAACTTCGGCACGTAGTTAGGATTGGGCAGGAAGCGGACGTCGAACACCAGGTCGGCATCCTGCGGCACGCCGAAGCGAAATCCGAAGGAGACCACGGACAGCAGGATCGTCTTCCGCCCCGCCACGCCGCCGAAGCGCGCTTCGATGGAGTTGCGCAGCTCGTGGACGTTCATGCGCGTCGTATCGATGACGGCGTCGGCGAGCTGGCGCATGGGCTTGAGTAGCATGCGCTCCAGGCGGATTCCTTCGCGCACCGGCAGATCGCGTCCCAGAGGATGCGGGCGCCGGGTCTCCTCGAAGCGGCGGATCAAGGCGTTGTCAGAGGCTTCGAGAAAGACCAGCGACGGCTTGAAGTGGTTGCGCGCCAAGCTGGCGTACATGGCGGGAAGTTGGCTCAGCGCTTCCCCGCCCCGGATATCGACCACCACGGCGGCGCGCTCGATGCGGCTGCCCGGCTCGCCGCAGCGCTCGGCAAACTTGGGAATCAGATCCACCGGCAGGTTATCGACGCAGTAGAAGCCCAGGTCCTCGAACGTCTTCAGGACCGAGCCTTTGCCCGACCCGCTGAGTCCGGTGATGAGAACGAATTGTCGCAGCGGTCTTTTCTTAACGCTCTTCATCAGACGGTATTAGCAGGTTGCTGAAAGACCTGCTGGAAACCTGTCATTCCGAGCGAAGCGAGGAATCTGGCTCTGAAAATAGGGACGGTGCGAGATTCCTCGTCGCCTTCGGCTCCTCGGAATGACACTCTAGGTAAGTTTTTCGGCAATCTGTTAGAACTCCGTCGACGGGGTGGCGGTGGCGCACACATCGACTCTTGATGTGTGCGAATTAACCCCACCGAACCATAGGGGCCGCGGCGTTCTCACGACTCGGGCTCGATCAGACCCAGGTTGCCGTCGTGCCGCCGGTAGACCACGTTGACGCGCTCCGTCTCCGAGTTGCGGAAGACAACCACGCCGCTCGACGCCTGCTCGAGCGCGTCGATGGCCTCTTCGAGGGTCAAGGGCTTGATGGCGATACGTTCGGTCTCAATCACCCCACGCTCCTCGTGGTCTACCGCCGCGGGACGCAGCACGTTGAGCAGAATCACGGAAGTGGGGCTGGGACGGCGTTTGCGCGTCCGCTTGCGCTCGAGCCAGCGCACCGCCTGCCGCTCCAGCTTATCGATGGCGCCTTTGACGGACGCCAGCGCGTCGGATGTCTCTTCGACGCCCACCATCGTCTGATCGCGGAACTTTACCGTGATCTCCGCCATGCGCCGATGCTTCTCCGCCGCCAGAATCACCTTGGCGTCAAACCGGCCGCGCAGGATGCGCGTGAGCTTCCGCAGCCGCTCTTCCGTATACTTGCGCAACTGCGGCGTGACTTCCATTTGCCGGCCGGTGAATTCGAGTTGCATGGCTGGACCTCCTTGATTCGATCGCAGGGAGGCGAGGTGGGATTCTCAAGCCTTGACCCGGCGCTGGTGCGTGCTGGGGATGCGCATGTCCTCACGATACTTGGCGACCGTGCGGCGCGTCACGCAGATACCCTGTTCGCGCAACCGCGTCGTGATCTGCTCGTCGGTGAGGGGCTTCGCGGCATCTTCTTCCTCGATCATCTTCTTGACCAGCCGCTTCAAGTTGATCAGCGATGTGGAGCCCCCGGAAGGCCCCTGCACCGCTTCGGAAAAGAAATAGCGCAGTTCGTAGACGCCTTGCGGCGTGTAGGCGTACTTGCTGGCGACCGCGCGGCTCACCGTCGAAGGATGGACGCCGACTTCCTCCGCCACTTCCTTGATCATCATGGGCCGCAGGAAGTCGATGCCCTTGTCGAGGAATTCCTGCTGCCGCCGGATAATGGCCTCGCACACCTTGACGATGGTCTGCTTGCGCTGCTCGATGTTTTTGATGAGCTGGATGGCGGAAATGAAGCGTTCCTTCACGTAATTGCGCACCTCGCGGGTGGTGCCGCTTTCCTCGAGCATCCTCCGGTAGTGGTGGCTCAGGCGCAACTGCGGCAGGCCTTCCTCATTCACGATCACCTGATAGTCGTTGCCCATCTTGACGATGGCCACGTCGGGCTCGATCAGCCGCGGCGCCGAGTTGTTGTAGCGCTGGCCGGGACGCGGGTCGAGCCTGCGGATCAACTCGACAGCGCGCTCGACCGCGGGCACCGGACGATCCATCGCCCGGGCGATCTCGCGGTATTGCTTGTTCTGGAGCCGCTTGAGGTTCTCGGGATCGATGATGATGTGCAGGGCCAGCGTGTTCTCGGGCGCCAGGTGCTTGAGCTGGATGGCCAGGCATTCGCTCACGTCGCGCGCCGCGACGCCCAGAGGGTCAAATTGCTGCACCAGCGCCAGCGCCGCCTCGACGTCCTCCGGCTTGTGCCCGCCCGTCTGGGCAATCTCCTCGAGCGTCGCCGTCAGATAGCCGTCCTCGTTCAAGTTGCCGATGATCGACATCGCGGTGTCGCGCACCGCATCCGTGGCGGTGCTCAGGCGCAACTGCCACTCCAGGTGATCGGCGAGCGACGAGGGCTGCGCCAGGAAATTCTCGAAAGAGGGCCTTTCGATATCCTCCGCTGCCGGCGATTTGTAGCCCGGGTCGAGGTAATTGTCGAAGAACGAGCCGAAGTCGATCTCCTCGAAGGAATCGTGTTTGTCGCCATTGGCGGTTTCGGCGGGAGCCTCGGGTGGCTTCTCCGCCTCGGCCTCCGCCTCCACCTTCTGCTCGACCTCTTCGAGCGACGGGACGGCCTCGGACAGCTCTTCGAGCACGGGATTCGCGACCATCTCCTGGTTGATCATCTCGCGCAGCTCGAGCTTGTTGAGCGCGAGCACGCTGACCATCTGCACCAGGCCAGGCGTCAGGATCTGCTTCTGCGCCACCCGCAGGGTGAGTCCGATTCTTGGCTGCGTTCCACCCATCAGATTGCCAGTCGAAAATTGTCGCCCAGGTAAATCTTCTTCACCTCGGCATCGTTCCCCAGTTCCGCCGGCGTCCCCGCCCGGAAGATCCGCCCGTTATTGATGATATAAGCGCGGTCGGTCACCTGCAACGTCTCACGCACGTTGTGGTCCGTGAGGAGCACCCCGATGCCCGCCGCTTTGAGTTGGAGAATGATACGCTGAATATCCTCGACCGCCAAGGGGTCAATGCCGGAAAAGGGTTCGTCGAGAAGGATAAAGGTCGGCGAGATGACCAGCGAGCGCGCCACCTCGACGCGCCGGCGCTCGCCGCCCGAGAGCACGTAGCCATAGTTGCGCCGTACCTGTTGCAACCCGAGCTGCTCGAGCAGTTCTTCCAGGCGCTCGCGCCGCTGATGGGCGGTGAGCGGCAGCGTCTCGAGCACTGCCATGATGTTCTCTTCGACGGTGAGCTTGCGGAAGACGGAAGGTTCCTGCGGCAGATAGCTGATGCCGTTGCGCGCGCGGAGATACATGGGCAGCGCGCTGATGTCAGCGCCGTCCAGGAGCACCTGGCCGGCATCGGCGTGCACCAGTCCCACGATGATGTAAAACGTGGTGGTCTTGCCGGCGCCGTTCGGGCCGAGCAACCCCACGACTTCTCCCTGACCGATCCTCAGGTTGATGTCATCGACAACTTTCCGGCCTTTGTAGGATTTGGTTAGGTCGACCGTGGAGAGAATCTGCATGATTCGTTCGCTGACTCACGCGTCGCTTGGAAAGGGTGGGCGATTTTTCACCTCCGTCCACAGCGAGCGTATCATCGTGAATATAGAATGTCAAACTTTGGCCAGTCGTGAAGCCCTTATCCTCATCGTAAAGCGAGGGTGGCCCGCCCTGCATGACGATCTTTCCCGTCGATGCGAGGTAGTCGGCGTGGTCACCGCTCGCGCGACGCTGCGGTTGGGTCACCTGAACGTGGCCGTCCGCGACCACGCGGTCGACTTCGGAGCCGCCCGACGCGGAAGCGGGCGAAAAGTAGACGCTCATGCGGTCGGAGCGCAGGGTGGTCGTCTCGGTCCGGAGCTCCACGTTGCCGTGATAGTCCGCCTTGCGGCCGTCTTCGAAGTAATCCAGATGCTCGGCGCGGATGGTCAGCGGATGGGCCGCAGAGTCGGTGGCAGCCGCCGGCGCCGAGCCGCGCGCGGCAGTGGGCGAGGCAGCAGCCAAATGCGAGGTCAGTACCGGCGCACCGGCGCTCAATCGGTGCTGCTTGCCGTAATAATCGAGCGCGGGCGACTCGATCACGTCGACGCCGTGCCAGGCGCGCACGTGTCCCTCGTAATGCACCACTTGATCGCGTCGCCCTGCTTGAACGCGGTCGGCGAGCACGTTAGTGGAATCCGCCGGGGTCGCGCCCGAAGCTGGCGTCGAGGCTCCACCGGACGCCGGCCTGGCTCCCGGCACGGCCATGGCCCCGCCCGCTCCGGTGCTGGCAGCTTCCACCTTGCCGATTCCGTCCGCGGTGTCGGTGTCCAGGTGAAGCAGCAGCCGCTCGGCCTTGATGCGCGTGGCCGCGTCCCACACCTGCGGGTGGCCGGTCAGCGTGAGAAGCTGTCCCTCAGGAGAATAGTCGGCCTGGTCCGCGCTCGCCTGCCGGTCGTCACCTTGGAAAGTGAACTTGCCGGACTGCTGAAACGCCACCACGTCCTCCGTCGCCGGATCGAAAGTGGCACGCAGCCGCTCCGACGCGCTCTCGCGTTTGCCGGTTCCCGGAGGCGAGCCCGGCGGAGGCTGCCACACGAGGCGCGTCCCGGACGTCCCTGCCAGGCTCTCGATGCGATCCTTCGCGTCGAAACGCATGAACAACTGTCCCGCCGCAAGCTCGCGCTGGCCCTGCTTGGGATCCTCGGGCACGAGAGTCAACTTGCCTTCGCCCACCGTATTCGCTTCGACGAGGCTTCGGCCGTCAGACCGGAAATTGAAGTCGACTTGCGATGCGGTCAGGGTCTTCGTCGACGGCAACGCGCCCAGCGGCCGCCTCGGAGACCCGTCGGCGGACGACGATGTTGTTGCGCCGGGTGTCGCGGCGTGGCTCGAAGCGGCCGGAAGTATCGTCAGGCGTACATCGCCCGTGGCGCTGCCTTTCTCGGGCCTCGCATGTACGCCGTGGAACTCGACCTCCACCGCTTGCGCTTCGAGATGCGACACGCTGTCTGATTTCCCCGCCGCGCCGCGTCGTCGCAACTCTGCCTTGACTCCGCCTTCCGCCACCATGTTTCGCAGCGCGCCGGTCGCGGGATCGAAGTCGCCGCGCAGGCGACCGGATTGCGCGGCAATCGACGTCATTCTCGAACTGGCGACCGGAGTTGCGGTCGAAGTGGTTGGGCGCGGGCCAGTCTCAATCGCTGCCTCGACGGCCTGCTCCAGCACCGCCTGGGTCAGGCGATTCCGGCTGTCGAGCGTCACGACTCCGCTGCCTGCGGTGACGCGATTCGTCCCGCGCGTGACCTCCAGCGGACCCGCGAGCGTGATGCGGCCCGTGTCCTTGTCATAGCGCAGATGAACTGCCTTGAGCTGCACCGGCGGCTGCCTCGGCTCACGCCATTCGCCGCGAACGTCCTGGCGCAGCTCGAGCCAGCCATCGCGCGTCGCGTAGACCAGTCCTGTCGCGGAGCCTGAGATGGCCCCGGCCTTGAAGCGCACCGGCTGGTCGCTTGCAAGCTGGGAGCCTTTCTGCTGGTAGGTCACTCCCGAAGTTTCGAGGTCCACGGTCTGAGGTCCGTGCAGGTTCTCGGCGCCGGGCAACACGCCCGGCGGCGCATTGATTAAGATTTGCGTGGTCCCGGGACTCGTGAAATTGCCCGTCAGAGAGTTGTACTCGGCGCGCTCCGTCCGCAGCACATCGTGCCGGTCGCCCTTCCGGCCGAAGACTTCGACCACCACGTCCTGAAGCACGGTCGTACCGCCCCCTTTGAGGGCCACGGTGCGCGCGGCACGAATGGTGAAGACCTGGCGGTTGTCGTCCGAGCGCGTGTAGGTGTAGCCCGACGCCTGCTGGTCGACGTTGCCCGGCAGGCTGGGCGGCGGCGCCGCCGGCGGTCCCTGACGCCGGTTGCGCCCGCGGTAAATGATGCCCACGCCGATGAGCGTCGCCACGAGCGCGCCCGCCAGCAGTCTACTCAAAAGCTTCGTGTGCGTCTGTGTTCTTTCCGTACTCAATCCCCAGTGTCATTCTGAGAAGCCGAAGTCGACGAAGAATCTCGCCCTGAAAAGGCAAGCACGAGATCCTTGACGCCGAGTTCGAGATTCAACAGTCCGTCCCAGGTCGACTCCTCGAGCGTAAACGCCAGGTCGATTTCAGTTCCCGCGCCGAGCCCGGACCATTCTTCCGCCTTGCCCCAAGCCACCGCGTCGAACCACTTGGATCCTTTCCCCACTCGCAACTTTAGATGCCGTTCTTTGAAGACTCGTGGCGCGGTGGTGAGACGAAGCCCGCGCGCGCCAAATACCGGAGTGGGATTGCCCACGCCGTAAGGCTCGAGCCGTTTCAGCGCCTGATAGAATTTCCAGTCGAGAGTCTCGAGCTCGACCGCGGCGTCGACGCGCACCTCGGGCACGAGGTCCTCAGGCGTGAGTGTCTGCCGCGCGTAGGTCTCGAACGCGGATTCCAAGTCCGCGATGCGATCCGCCGGCAAGGTAAAGCCCGCCGCCTGAGCGTGTCCGCCGAAGCGCACGAACAAGTCCTTCGCCGCGGTGAGCGCGTCGAGCAGGTGGAAACCCGGGATGGATCGGCCAGAGCCATAGCCTACGGACTGGCCTCGCTCGTCCTCAATGGCGATCACCAGGGCCGGCCGGTGGTAGCGCTCGGCCACGCGCTGCGCCGCAATGCCGATCACGCCGCGATGCCAGCCCGGCCGCGCAAACACCAGCGAGTAGCGATCCTTCCAGGCGGAAGCCGACGGCTCCTGCAGGATCGTGGCAATCTCCGCCAGGATCCGCTCCTCCACCTGCTGCCGCTCGCGGTTCAAGCCGTCGAGCCGTTCCGCGATGGCGCGCGCTTGGCCGCCGTCGAGGCAGGTGAACAGGTCGATCACGTCGCGCGCGTTCTCCATGCGTCCGGCGGCGTTCAAGCGGGGCGCCAGCCGGAATCCCACGTCGCCGGTCGAGACGGCGCGCCCGCGTACTCCCGACACATCGAGCAGCGCGCTCAATCCCTGGTGGACGGGCTCGCGCAGCCCCGCGAGTCCGAAATGCGCGATGACCCGGTTCTCGCCCACCAGCGGCACCACGTCCGCGATGGTGCCGAGCGCCACCACCTTGAGGTACGACTGCGTCACGCGATCCGAAAGTCGCGCGCCCAGCAGCGCTTGCGCGAGCTTGAAGGCCACCCCGACGCCGCTCAGGTTTTTCTCGGGATACCGGCAGTCGGCGCGATGCGGATTCAGAATCGCCGCGGCGTGGGGCAGATCGCCGTCCGGCAGGTGGTGGTCGGTGACGATCGAATCCACTCCCAGCTCGCGCGCCCTTGCGATGACCGCGTGCTCGCGGATTCCCGTGTCCACACTGAGCACCAGGCGGTAGCCCTCGCGCGCCGCGCGCTCGATCACGTCGGCGCGCATCCCGTAGCCGTCCACCATGCGGTCGGGGATGTGCGCGTCCACCTGGGCGCCGAGCGCGCGCAACGCCGTCAGGAGCACCACGACCGCCATCGTCCCGTCGACGTCGTAATCACCGTAAATCAGGACCTTCTCGCGCTGGTCGAGGGCGCGCTGGATGCGTCCGACGGCGGCGTCCATGCCGGCCATCAAGAAGGGATTGTGAAGCTGGCTGAGGCTGGGAGAAAGAAAGCGCTGCGCGGCTTCGGCGTTCTCGATGCCCCGCAACGCCAGAATCCGCGCGATGGTCGCCGGCAAGCTCAGCTCGCGCGACAGGCGGTCAACAGTTGCCGGATTGGCGGCGGGCTCGAACCAACGCATCGATCATCGTTATCGTGACAGAGGAGTCGGGAGGTTGCAAGCGCCGCTCAAGCCTACGTGAAAATGCGGGCATTCGCTCTCGAGCGGCTTTGCTGCCCCGCTGTGCGGAAAGGCTACGCCTTTCCGGCAAGGCGCCAAAGCCTTAGTTTCTTGTTTCTGTCGGTCTGCGGGAAGGCAAAGCCTTCCCGCACAGCAGAGCGGCGGAGCCGCTATTCCCGCAAGTGCCTTCCTGGATCGATCGATGCGGGCAAAAAAACACAGCAAACGCTTATCGACACTATCGCCCTTCGCGGTACAATGCCTGCCGGAGAGGACATCACCTATGCAACGTCGTACATTTTTGAAGACTGTAGGCATGCTCCCAGCCTCTGCCTGTCTCGGTGATTTCGTCGAATCGACCGCGTTTGGCCAGCCAGCGGCGGCGCCGCTCAACCGCTTCAAGCTGGGCGTCATCAGCGACGAGTTCTCCGAGGACTTCGAGTTGGCGCTCAAGACGATGAAGGGCTTTGGACTCGAGTGGGTCGAAGTGCGCAGCGTCTGGGGCGTCTACAACACGGAAGCGACGCCCGAACAGCTCCGGCGCATCAAGGACCTGCTCTCGAAGTACCAGTTCAAAGTGTCGGTCGTCGATACCGCGCTTTACAAGTGCAACCTGCCGGGCACTCAGAACATCGTGGGCGAGAAGGACGCCTATCCCTACGCGGCGCAGATGGACCTGCTCAAGCGCGCCAGCGACCGGGCGCATGACCTGGGCACCGAGAAGGTGCGCGTCTTCGCTTTCTGGCGTACTGCGCATCCCGAACAACACTCGTCCCGCATCGCCGAGGAACTCTCGAAGGCGGCGGAAGCGGGCCGGCAGCAAGGCGTACGGCTGGTGCTTGAAAATGAGGGAGCTTGCAACGTCGGCACAGGACACGAGCTCGCGCAGATGTTGAAGCTCGTGCCCGCCGCCAACTTCGGCGCCAACTGGGACGTGGGCAACGGATACTGGCACGGCGAGATTTCGTATCCTGAGGGCTACGCGGCGCTCGATAAGTCGCGCATCTGGCACATGCACCTGAAGGACGTGCGTTGCGGAGGCACGGCGAGCAACGAACAGAAGGCGGAAGCGTTCCGCAAGCCGGGCGAGCGCGTGACCGAGCAGTCAAAGTGTCACACCGCGATCGTGGGCACCGGACAGGTGGACCTCAAGGGACAGATTCACGCTCTGCTCAAGAACAATTATCAGGGCACGATGTCGCTCGAGCCGGAGTACGAAGCGCCCGGCGTCACGCACTTTGAGGCCACGCGGCGTTCGCTCGAAGCCTTGCTGAAAATCATGTCGAGCGCGATGGCGTAGAGCAGGCTGGCTGAAAGTCCCGCCCAGAGTGTTATTCCGAGGAGCAGGCGCTCACTCTGAGCGCGGCTTGCAATCCTTCTCCGGACTCTTGGTCATCACGAAAACTTCGCGCGGATCACCGAGGTCGCGTGCCGACGGCGTGATGATGGTGCGCGGGCTGACGTAAATCTTGGTCCCCTTCTGGATTGCCACACGCACGTCCTCCTCACTCACAAACTCGACGGGACGCGGCGCCGCCGAAGTCTCGGGCGCGGGCTGCTTCGTCGCGGCCGCGGACGAGGGCATCACGTTGAGCGGCGGGGAGCCTGATGGAGTCGCACTCGGCGCGGGCGATCCTGCCGCGTTCGCGCGACGCGCCAGGAAGCGTTCGACGATGCCGGAGATTTCGGCAGTGCTCGGCTCCTTCACTCGGCCGCGAGTTCCCGCCGCAGCAACATGGGGCGCGGAAGTGGCGCGAGGTTCAGGCGCAACCGGCACGCCCTCGGCCGTCACACGACGAATCTCGCCCGAAGCCTCGACGCGATTCACCGGACGCTTCTCGTAGGCGAGCCGCTTGATGTTCACCAGATGCATCGGCGAGATATTGTCCGAAGTGATGTTGCCGCCCGGCGTGCCGCAGCCGAGCGACATCGACGGAAACAGCCTGGTCGAGTACCCGATCGAGCCGTGCGGCGCCGACGTATTCACCACCAGGCGAAACGCCGGCGCCTTGAGAGCAAACTCGCGCGCTACCTTCTCATCCGCTGTGTGAATCGCCATCGTGTGGCCCATGCCACCGAACTCGAGCAGCCGCGTGCAGACGTCGAGACCCTGCTGCCAGTCTTTCACCACATAGAGCGAGAGCACGGGTGAGAGTTTCTCGGCCGAGAGCGGATACTTCCGGCCGACGCCCTCGAGCGGCGCGACCAGGGCGCGCGCGCCGGGCGGAATCGTGATGCCGGCTTGGCGCGCGATGCGCTCTGCCGACTGCCCAACCATCTTCGAGTTCACGCGGAAGTTGGGGAGAATGAGCGCCCGCGCCACCGCCGCCGCCTGCTGCGAATCGAGGAAGAAGCCGCCTTGGCGCTCGACCTCCGCCTTGAAGCGGTCGGCAATCGCCGCGTCCACCACCATGTGTTGTTCAGACGAGCAGATGGTGCCATTGTCAAACGTCTTTCCGGTGAGGATGTCCGCGACTGCCTTGGGAATGTTGGCCGAGCTGTGAACATAGGCGGGGACGTTGCCGGGTCCGACGCCGAGCGCCGGCTTGCCCGAGCTGTACGCGGCGCGCACCAGGCCCGCGCCGCCCGTCGCGAGGATGATCGCCGTCGAGCGGTGCCGCATCAGATCCTGCGTCGCTTCCATCGTCGGCTGGCTCAGACAACTGAGGCAGCCCTCCGGGGCGCCCGCCGCGAGCGCCGCTTCGGCCATCACCCGCGCCGTCTCCTGGATGCAGCGCACGGCGGCCGGATGTGGGCTCATCACGATGGCGTTGCGGCCCTTGAGCGCGATCAGCGCTTTGAAAATCGCCGTCGACGTGGGATTGGTGCAAGGAATGATGGCGGCCACGACGCCCGCGGGCACGGCGACTTCCACCACTCCGTTCTCCGGGTCCTCGCGGATAATGCCGACGGTCTTGAGACCGCGGATGGCGTTATAAACGTCGCGCGCGCTGAAGAGGTTCTTTTCAACCTTGTCAGCGACGACGCCGTAGGTGGTCTCCTCGACCGCCAGACGCGCCAGCGGCTCGGCGTGCCGGCGCGCCGCATCCGCCATCGCTTGAACCACGGCGTCCGTCTGTTCCTGGGAAAACTGTGCGAGGACTTCCTGGGCCTTCGCGGCCTGCTCAACGAGGCGGCGCGCTTCCTGGATGGATTCGAGGTCGCGATCCAGCATGGAGTGAATAGGCGGTCAGGCGCTCGCGCGGCTGCGTCTTCTGTAGCGGAGCTCTATGAGCGCCGACACGGCGGTCAGACCGCCGCTACAGGGAACTCGCTCCCACAGGATGACGCGAGGTCGCAGTTCAGCCCGTTGACGACTTCTTTCCCGAAAGCGTTCCGCCCGGGAGGATTTTCTCCGCTTCGTTATGAGGACGAGGTATCACGTGGACGCTGACCAATTCCCCGACGCGTCGCGCCGCGGCGGCGCCCGCGTCGGTCGCGGCCTTCACCGCGCCCACGTCGCCGCGCACCATCACCGTCACGTAGCCAGCGCCGATGTACTCCTTGCCGATCAGCGTGACGTTGGCCGCCTTCACCATGGCATCGGCGGCTTCAATGGCCCCCACCAAGCCGCGCGTTTCGATCATTCCCAGCGCCTCAAGCGTCATCACGCCTCCCTGTCCCGGTAACGATGGCAAGATACCGCGAGCGAATAAGCCTCGTAAGGACGTACAACCTAACACGAGTGGCAGGTCGGCGCAAGGTGGAATGGCGCCGCGGAAAACTTAAATCCACTCCAGCGCGCCGCGCTTCCAGATCCAGATGTAGCCGATGATGAGGATTCCCAGGAAGACGAGCATCTCGACCAGGCCGAACAGTCCCAAGACCTGGTACTGGACGGCCCAGGGGAAGAGGAAAATGGTCTCGACGTCAAAGATGACGAACAGGATGGCGATGAGGTAGAAGCGCACGGTGTAGCGACCGCGCGAGTCTGATTCGGGCGTGATGCCGCATTCGTAAGGCATCAGCTTCTCGACGCTGGGCGCGGGAGTGGGGCGCACCAGCTTGGTGATGGCGAGCGTGGCGAGCGGGAAGACGATCGCCAACGCGACAAAGATCAGAACCGGACCGTATGCGTTCAGCACCGTTTAGAACTCCTCCCTCTGTCGAGCCCGATCATAACATAGCTGCTAAACCCCTGGGACGGCCCATCTAGCGCCTAAGCTGTCTGATGAAGCGTCCGACGAATACGAACAGTATCACCGCGAGGGCGACCGCGCCCAACCAGATGATGAGCGCGTAAAACACCTGACGGACGAGGGCAAGTGAAAAGTTCCTGACAAACCCCGTGATGATGTCGAAAAGGCCGACAAAGAGTCCAGTGCCGAAGAAAATGAATGCCAGTAGGATGGCCAGTCCATACAGCATGTCATTAACCGGTATCTCGCGCTTCACTTTGCTCCTTGCGCGGGAGGCGCGACCGCTTCCTCAAAAGCCATATGTGGTATCGGTGGCGCGGCGGGGACGCTACATTATCGAACACGCCAAACTTTTAGGCAAGCGCGATGCCAAGTCCGGGCTCGCCTTCGAAGGAGCAACACGCACTTACCCCGCTGCCGGGCCGGACGGCTTATTGGCCTTCCGCATGAGCCGTGCGACCCTGCGCGATGTCGATAGCGTGTGGCAGCAAGTCGAGAATGCTCTCGAGCGACTCGGTCACGCCGCGCACGCTGCCCGGCAGGTTGACGATCACCTTGCCGCGGCGGACGCCCACGACGCCGCGCGCCAGCAGCGCCCGGCGAGTCTGCTTGGCTCCTTCAGCGCGCATCCACTCCGCAAGTCCGGGCACTTCCCTCTCGATGACGGCGCGCGTGGCTTCGGGCGTCACGTCGCGCGGGCTGAGTCCGGTACCACCCGTGGTGATCACGGCGTCGCAGTCGTCGCCGTCCGTCCAGTCTTTCAGGCGCTGGACGATGCGGTCGAGGTCGTCGGGCAGGACTTCGCAGGCGATGACCTTCCAGCCTTGGGACTCGAGCCGCGCGCGCAGCGCCGGACCCGAGCGGTCCTCGCGCCGGCCGGCCGCCGCCGCGTCGCTCAGCACCAGAATCTTGGCGCGCAGCGCAAGACTCAACGTCGCCTCCGGTAAGTGCCACTCTTGCCGCCGGACTTCTCGACGAGCCGCAGGCCGGTGATCTCGATCCCCTTGTCGATGGCCTTCGTCATGTCGTAGACGGTGAGCGCCGCGACGGCGGCGGCAGTCAACGCTTCCATCTCGACACCAGTGGGGCCGGTGGTGCGAACCGTGGCACGAATCTCGACGCCGTGCTTTCGGAACTTCGCCTCGACGTCCACGTGGCTCAGAAGCAGCGGATGGCAGAGCGGAATCAGCTCGGCGGTGCGCTTGGCGGCAGCGATGCCGGCGATGCGCGCGATCTCGAGCGGATCGCCCTTGGGCGCGCGCGCGACCGCGCGGCGCGTGCGCGGGCTCATCTTGACGCGGACTTCCGCGACCGCCTGGCGCAGCGTGTCGGATTTGGCCGACACGTCAACCATGCGGATGCGTCCGGCGCGATCGTAATGGCTCAACTTAGGCATCACAGGCTCTTCCGGCGCCAAGGCCACTCACTGTACGGGACGCCCAGCACCGAGCCAAGGTCACGCAGGCCGGAAAGAAAGACGCCGATGCCCATCGCCGTGAGTGCCCAACGTAAGGCGCCAGACGCATAAGTTGACAAAGGGGCCAGTTGCGCCGAGGATCTCGACCAACCGATCGCGATAGGAATTAAGAGGGCGAGCATGGCGCCATAGACAATTCCCATCAGCGCGTGGGTTATTCGTTCTCCAGCGTATAGGCCGCCGAGCGGACGGCGCACTTGCTCTTCGACCATAAAATCAGCCAGTGTTGCTGCAATCTCTGCCATGAGCATAATGATCAGCACAGCGGCCCAGAACCCCTGCCATTGGTACCATGGGAGTGTAACGAAGAACGTGGCATACAAGAAGTCGCGCACTGCATGCCACCTCAACTCAGCATGGGCAGGTTGCCCCAACCCAGGGAGCCGCGCGCGCCACGCGTGGTAGTAAAGCGTATCGAACCCCCCGAGTAAACCTTGAACTGCGAAGAGCCATAGCACTCCTCTCAAGGCGGTCTCACTCCTTAGTCTCGTTTCAAAGCCCGACTGTCAATTGCCAATCCTCAAAACGTCCACCCAGTCGCCTGCCGCCAATTGTGTCTGCTCCGGGTGGACCACCAGAAAGCAGTTGGCCGCGGCCACCCCCACCAAGTCGCCGGAACCTTGCCAGGCGACGAGGTTAACGACCGGGTCGCCATCCGCCGTCTCGACGCGCGCTGGCATGAAGGTGGTGAGTCCGGTCTTCTGCGCCAGAGGCTTGCCAAGTCGTGCACGCAGGAATACCGGCGCGGCCGGTTCGGCGCCTGCCAGCATCTCGAGCGCGGGCCGCGCAAACAGCTCGAAAGTGACGTAAGTTGAAACCGGATTCCCCGGTAATCCGAAGAAGAACTTCCCGCCGGCGCGGCCGAAGACCAGCGGCTTACCCGGCCGGATCGCCACGCTCTCGAAGTAGAACTCAGCGCCGAGCGCGCCGAGCACCGTCTCGACGAAGTCGTACTTGCCGGCGGAGACGCCTCCGCTCAGCAGCAACAGGTCCGACTTCAGGCCTTCTTCAATCAGGGCGCGCAGGGGCTCGATCTGGTCGGGGGCAATCCCGAGCAACTTCGGGACGCCGCCCACCGCCTCGACTTGCGCCGCAAGCGTCAATGCATTGCTATTGCGAATCTGGAACCACTCGGGCGTCGCGTCCGCCGGGACAATCTCGTCGCCCGTGGGCAGGATGGCGACCTGGGGCCGGCGGAACACGCGGACCTGGGTCCGGCCCACAGCGGCCAGCAGCCCGACTTCGCCCGCGCCCAGCCTTCTTCCACGAACCAGCACCCGGGATCCCGCCTGGGCCTCGCTCCCGCGCGGCACCAAGTTCTCGCCCGCCGTAACCGGCCGTACGATCTCGACCCGCGAGCCGCGACGGCGAGTGTACTCAACCATGACCACAGCGTCTGCACCGTCGGGAAGCGGCGCGCCTGTCATGATCTCGATCGCCGCACGCGGTCGGCTGCCTAGATCCCCGAGCCAGGGCCTGCCGGCGCGCGCTTCGCCAATACACTCGAGTTCAGCGGGAACGCTCGCGACATCGGCGGCGCGCACCGCGAATCCGTCGCGCGTCGCGCGGCGAAACGGCGGAAGATCGCGGTCGGCGAGGACATCTTCGGCGAGGATGCGGCCGCGCACCTGCGCGAGCGGCGAAGTTTCCACGGGAGGATTGCTCGCCGCCGCCGTCAGGCGAGCCTTGACTAGAGAGAGCGCTTGCTCGAACGTCAGCGTCATACAATCCAAGCGAAGCGATGCCGAGAAACCACTTTGATTCTGTAGCCGCGGCCAAAGCTCTACAAAGGCCGGCGCTCAGAGAGCGCCGCTACAATCCGCCGATCTCTCTCAGCCAGATCGTCTGGTCGCGTTCGGGGCCGGTCGAGACCATGGCGATCGCGACTCCCACCTGCTCGGCGAGAAACCGCAGGTAATCCTGCGCCTTCTTGGGCAGCGCGGAGTAGTCGCGCCGCCCGAAAGTGGACTGCTGCCATCCGGGAAGCACCTCGTAGCGCACCTTCACGCGCTCGAGGTCTTCAACTTCAGGGGGAAGGTCGGCGGACTTCTTGCCGTCGAGCTCGTACTCCATGCCCACGGGAATCTCCTCCAGATGGTCGAGGATATCCAGCTTGGTGATGACGAGGCTCGAGAGGTGATTCAGTCGGGCGCTGTAACGCGCCGCCGGGACGTCGAACCAGCCGCAGCGCCGTGGCCGTCCTGTGACCGCGCCGTACTCGCCGCCGCGCTCGCGGAGCTTCTCGCCGTCAGGACCCGAGGCTTCCGTCGGAAAGGGCCCACTGCCGACGCGGGTGGTGTAGGCCTTCGAGACACCGACCACCGCGTTGATGCGCGTCGGCCCGACTCCCGTGCCGGTGCACGCGCCTCCGGCGGCGGCGCTCGAGCTCGTGACGAAGGGATATGTGCCGTGGTCAAGGTCGAGCAGCGTCCCTTGCGCGCCTTCGAAGAGCACGCGCTTGCCGCGATCCATTTCGGCGTTGAGGTAAGCCGACGCGTCGACCAGCCGCGGTACGATGTGGCTGGAGGCTTTGAGGCAGCAATCCACCACGTCGTCAGCCTTCAAGGGAGCACAGCCGAACAGCGCCGCGGCCTGACAGTTCTTCTCCGCCACAACTTCGCCCACCTTGCGGCGGAACGCGCCGGGATCCCGCAGATCCGCGGTGCGCAGCCCGCGCCGGCCCGCTTTGTCCTCGTAAGACGGCCCGATACCCTTCGACGTCGTGCCAATTTTGCCCGCGCCGCGCGCCTGCTCCGCCGCCAACTCGTGCGCGCGGTGGTAGGGCAGAATCAGGTGGGCGCGCTCGCTGACCAGAAGGCGGCCTGCCACGTCCACACCCGCCTTTTCGATCGCGGCCAGCTCTTCCGCGAACGCCAGCGGGTCGATCACCACGCCGTTGCCCAGCACGGCAGTTTTTTCTGGGCGAAGGATGCCGGTGGGAATCAACTGGAGGATGAACTTCTTGCCGTCGATAATGACGGTATGCCCGGCGTTGGCGCCTCCTTGATACCGGGCGACGATGTCGAAGCGCTCGGCGAGGGCGTCGACGACTTTGCCCTTGCCTTCGTCTCCCCATTGCATGCCGAGCACAACTACGCCTTGGGACATAGGAAACCTTGCAACGGGCGCACGGGACTAGCCACAGGCGCGAGAGAAGTCACACGTCTCCGCCCTGCGGGTCTCGAGCGACCGTGATTCTAGACGTATTTCTCGAGCATCTTCAGGATAACGTCCTTGGACGTGGCGCCGACCACTTGCTCCTGGACCTGGCCGTCTTTGAACAGCAGCAGGGTGGGAATGCCGCGAATGTTGTAGCGGCTTGCGACAGACGGGCTGTCGTCAACGTTGAGCTTACCCACCGAAGCCCGGCCGGAATACTGTTCGGCGATGGCCTCAACCGTGGGCGTCATCATCCGGCAGGGCGCGCACCACTCCGCCCAAAAGTCCACCAGGACGGCCTTGTCGGCCTTCAGCACTTCCTGCTCGAAGTTGGCATCGGTGAAAACCTTGATGCTGTTCCCTGCCATGATCATCCCCCTCCGTTTCGCGCCGGCGGCTGCCCGACATCCTGCTACACGGCCGCACTTTGGCTCGCCGGCTCCTCAGTCTTGATGGACTCGAGCTTCGTTCGCCGCTGCTCCTCGTAGATCTTCAGATACTCAGAGGCGGAGACAGGCCACGAGAAGTCCTTCTGCATGCAGTTACGCATCACCTGTCCCCACGCCGAAGGCCGATGATATGCCTCGACGGCTTGCCGGATGGCGGAGAGCATCGCATCCGCCGAGTACTTGGTGAACTTGAAGCCGGTGCCGGCGCGCCCATCGAACGGCTCGACGGTGTTCTCGAGACCTCCCGTCGCCCGCACCACGGGTATGGTGCCGTATTTCATGCTGTAGATCTGGTTCAAGCCGCAAGGCTCGTAACGCGAGGGCATCAGGAAGATGTCGGCACCCGCCTCGATCTGGTGCGCCAGCGCGTTGTCATAGGCGACCTTGACAAGGAACTTCTCCGGATACTTCGCCGCCATCTCGCGAAAGAACTCCTCGTAGGTAGGATCGCCAGTACCCAGCGCGACGATGTAAAGGCTCATCGCCATGAGCTGGTCGGCGGCCTCGGCGATCAGGTCGAAACCCTTCTGGCGGTCAAAGCGCGAGACAATGCCGAGCACGGGCCGGTTCAGGACCGGCTGGCGCGCGCCCATCTTCTCGATCAGCGCCTTCTTGCACAGCATCTTCCCCTTCATGTTGTCGAGCGAATAGTTGGCGGGAATCAGCTTGTCGGTCGCGGGGTCCCAGGCTTCGTAGTCGACTCCGTTGACGATACCCCGTACCCGGTCGCCCCGCTGCTTCAGTACGCCCTCGAGGCCGAACCCGAACTCGGCGGTCTGGATCTCTTCCGCGTACTTGGGGCTGACCGTGGTAATGAAGTCCGAGTAGATGATAGCGCCCTTCAGCAGGTTCACCTTGCCGAAGAACTCGAGCGAGTCCATGGTCATCAGCGCGGGATCAAGGGAGAGTTGAGGAAGCACTTCCGGCGGGAAGATGCCCTGGTAGCCCAGGTTGTGAATCGTAAAAACAACCGACGAGCGCTCGAAGTAGCGGTCCTCTTTATAAAGGGAGTGAAGATAGATCGGTACCAGCGCCGTCTGCCAGTCATGGCAATGAACGATGTCGGGCGGAACCGGAGAACGCTTGATGAATTCGAGCGCCGCCAACGAGAAGGCGCCAAAGCGCACTGGGTTGTCGGGGTAGTCCTGGCCGTTTTCCTGGTACAGACCTTGGCGGTCGAAGAACTCGGGGAACTCGACCAGACAGTGCCGGACACCCGCGATTTCGCCGCCATCCAGAATGGAGATAAACCGAAGTCCGGAAGCGAGCGGCACCGTAACGCCTTGCCCCTCGGGAAGCACCGGACCCGGCTTGGTCATGCGATAGCGGGGGAGGATGACCTGAACTTCGTGTCCGCTGGCCGCGAGCGCCTTGGGCAAAGCGCCGACCACGTCGGCGAGTCCCCCGGTCTTCGAGAAAGGCACTGCTTCCGATGCCACAAAGACAATCTTCACTGTTACTCCCGTTTGATTGGATGACTGAGCGTCTCAGCCTGAGTTGCCGAATGTTTCACGTTAGAAGAAATCCGGCCCGCAGTCAACACTTCATGGCAGACTTGGGCAGCCGGCAGCCGCTTTCGATCCGGTATTCGCGCGGCCGCCGTCGATGGGAGCGCCTTCAACCCTTGCCGCGTCCTCGCCGCCCCAAACTTGGACAGCACTTCCTCTCGGACGCCCGGGTGCGCGAGCGCATCGTGGAATCCGTCCGGCTCGACGCGAACGACCTGGTAATCGAAATCGGGCCGGGCAAAGGCGCGATGACGGAACTGCTAGCTCGCCGGGCAGGACGCGTCGTGGCTGTGGAACTGGATACCGCGCTGGCGGAGCAGCTCAAGCAGAAGTTCGGCGGCGACCCGCGAGTCGAGATCGTCCAGGGCGACATCCTCTCGACGGACCTCGCAGAGACTTGCCGCCGGCACCAAGCGCAAGCCTGCGTCGTCTTCGGCAACCTGCCGTACTACATCACGTCGCCCATCCTGCATCACTTGTTTCGGTATCGGAAGTCAATCCGAGGCATGGCGGTGCTGGTACAACGCGAGGTCGCCGAGCGCATCATAGCCGCACCCGGCTCGCGCGCCTACGGCTACCTCAGCGTTCTTGCCCAGTTGTACTCCGAACCGCGCAACGCGTTTCCCGTACTCCCCGGGGCCTTCTCGCCGCCACCCAAGGTCCAATCCGCGCTCGTTCAGTTTGAGATGGCTCCGCGGTCCTCACCGTCCGAACTCGGCCCCATCGACGATGAGAAATTGCTGGAGTTCGCCAAGCGCTGCTTCGGTCATAAGCGCAAGAGTGTACTCAACAACCTCGCGGCAAGCTGCGGGCGGACGGCCGTCGAGCAAGCGCTCGCCGACTTAGGTTTCGCGCGATCCGTGCGCGCCGAGCAGCTTAGTTTGCCTCAGCTCGCCCGATTCTACGCGCGCCTAGAAAACCGTAGGTCAGGACACTAGACCGCCTGTCGTAGGCGCTGAATCCAAACTGAGTTAACTTCAAATTTGGAATCAACTCTGGTGGGCCTATACAAACAGCGGGGTACCGTCGTCGGCCATATCGGCTGGAGGGTGGGTGCGAACATGCAAGGGCGCGAGGAGCAACGCAACCACGAGCAAGGCACCCCCCCAGAAAGCGGCTGTTCCGCGGTGCTGGCGTACCCAGTCGCGCAACAGTCGGGAGTCCGACGTGTCAAACTTGCCTTCGGCTCGATCTCGGATCGGAGTCGTCACTTTCTTGTCTCCCACGAAGACCACTCGTTGGGCCTTTCAGCTTCTCCGAATCAACGACGCTCGTCATCAGGGCGAACCGGGGCCGCCTCGGCACGGCACAACCGGCGAATCGCCGTAATCGCGACCAAAGGCGCTCCTATGGGCATCAAGCAAAGAATCGCAATGACCTTTAAGAATCCGTGCACGCGTTTCCTCCCGAACTGGCAAAGGCAAGTTTTCTACCAAACTCACGGGCAAGCCGCGCCCATCTAAGTCGGTGATTTCCGGCGGGTAACGGCCCAGGTCGATTGCAGGATGAGATCAGACGCTGAAATCATGACTCGGCGCTGTGTCCAAACGGAAACGCCGTCGTGGTTTCCCTGTGCACAGCACGTCCGAAATACGTCGCCACATTGACACTTCCCATGGCTGTTGCAGAGGTGATATGCTCGGCCGTCTTTTCGTCAAGGTCGATCGCCCCGGAAAACGCTTACGCGGGAATCGCCGGACCTCGATCAGCCGACATCCACCAATGAGGCAAGTGAATGCGAACTTTAGGATTGATCCTGCTGGGGATTCTAGTGCTCGTGGCGGTTGCGATTACCTTCACCATCGGCTGGAGGCCCTTTATCGGACCGCGAGCCAGACCGCTCACCAGTCGTACTTTCGAACGGACGCCGGAGCGCCTGGCCCGGGGCAAGTACCTCTTCGAAGCCGTGGCCGGGTGCGTCGACTGTCACTCACCCCACGATTGGACTAAGCACGATGAGCCCATCCCGCCCGGCATGGCGGGCGCCGGCGAGGACATAAGCGCCGTTCTTCGGGACTTGCCCGGCCACGTGGTTGCCCCGAACCTGACTCCTGACCCGGAGACCGGGAGTGGCAACTGGAGCGACGATACACTGGCGCGCGCCATTCGCGAAGGCGTCGGCCATGACGGGCGAGCGCTTTTCCCTTTCATGCCCTACGAGCACTACCGGGCTTTTTCTGACGAGGACCTGGCATCGCTCGTCGTCTTCATCCGCTCGCTACCCCCGGTACGCAACCCCTTGCCGAAGACGGAGATCATTTTCCCGGTCAAATATCTCATCCGCGACGTTCCCCACCCGCTCACCAGCCCGGTTCCGCCTCCCGACCTGTCCGATCCCGTCAAGCGCGGGGCGTTTCTGGTCAATATCGCCGGTTGCGCCGACTGCCATACGCCGCAGATCAGAGGCGAGTTCCTGCCCGGCATGGACTTTGCGGGGGGATTCATTCTGGACGGACCCTGGGGTCGCGTGGCAAGTTCCAACCTGACGCCCGACCCGTCGGGTATTCCTTATTACGACGAGGCCCTTTTCGTTCAGACGATGCGCACAGGATACGTCAAAGCGCGAAAGCTCGCCCAGATCATGCCCTGGGCGGCCTACCGAAACATGACCGATGACGACCTCAAGGCCATCTTCGCCTACTTGAAGACGGTCAAGCCGGTCAAGCATCACGTCGACAACTCAGAACCGCCCACTTACTGCAAGCTCTGCCGATCATCGCACGGTGCGGGCGACACGAACTGACGCTCAGATACCCAGCAGCCAGCCGCGCGCGGGCTGCCGGGTCATCTGTGAAATCGCGAAGACGTACCACTCGAGCTGATGCCGATAGTGCTGCTGCCGCGCTGGCAAGTCGGCGTCAGTCTTGAAGTCGACCACCGTCCACTCGCCATTCTCCAGGAACGCAAGGTCGATGTTGCCTTCGAGCAACCTGCCGCCTTCCGTCTTCAGCATGATAGGAAGCTCGCGATGATGGCGCGCGGCGCGGCTGGCACGCCCGAGTAGCGGGTGTGCAAGAGTCGCCGCGACAGCTTCCACCGCGGCTTCGATCTCCGGCTCGGGCGATCCCAGGACGCGTGCATGAAGCCTCGCCAGCCGCTCGATCTCCGCCCGCCGGCTCTTCTCCTCTTGCACGACTGCGGACTCGACGCCCAGCTCGACGTCGCGCAGCACCGTGTGTACCAGCGTCCCGAATCGCGGACCTTGTGGCCGGCCGGCGCGCTTGGCGATCAGCTCAACGTCGATGGCTGCCTCGAAGCCCGGCGGCCCTTCCGGTGATTCGGTCGGCGTGAATACCTCAAATTCCAACCGACGACCCAGTTCGATCGTGCCGTTGCGGTGCGTTTTCCACTCCTCGTAAGCCTTGAGACCTTCGCTTGACGCCTCGCCTTCTTCCTGCAGCACCTCGGCCTGGCGAAGACCGAAGTTGCCCTCGGACTTGCCTTCGATGTCAAACGGTACCAGCGTCTGCGGGTCCCACCAGACCACGCTGTGCTTTCCCGTCTGAGGACGGTGTAAGCCCGGCTTGATCGAGGACTCAATCAGGCGGTCGTCCTGGACCAGTAACGTGCTCTCGCCTTGGAATTCAACGCCCGGCACGGCTTCTGTCTTCCGGCGTTCGTCCTGGGGAGGGTAGAGCGCCTTGTGCAGCGGAGCCAGCCAGCCATCTCCCCAGGTGCGAAAGATCCCTTCCCAGCTTGCCTGATCTTCAACCGCGGGCACCACCAGCAGGTCGCGCGCCCGCGTGGCCGCCACATAAGCTACCCGGACGCCTTCCGCCCGGTCGCGCTCCCGCTCCTCGTCCTGATGCTCAAGCAGTTCCCACGGCACGCAGCCCACCAGGCGCATGGCGCAAAGCCCCTGCTGAGCGTCGACGTAGAGGTCAGGTTCCTGCGATGCCAGGCGGCACGTGATGTCCGCGAGAATTACCACCGGGAACTCCAGGCCCTTCGCGCCATGCACCGTCATCACGCGAACACCCTCGGCGCCCGCCTCGAGTACCGGCGCCTCGCCTGATTCCTCGCGCTCCGCTTGAGTCGTCAGCTCCTCGACGAATCCGCGAAACGAGAGCCCGCCCGAGAGCTCGAAGCCGCGCGCCAGGTCGGCGATCCGGTAGACGTTCGCCAGCACCTGGTTCCCTGCCGGACGCAGCGCGAATCCCGCATGGGAGCGCGCGCCTTCGAGCAGCGCGTTCACAGTCTCGACGATAGGCCGCCAATTGCGCCGCCGGTGGAGTTCGGCTAGCGACTCAAGCGACTCACGCACCGGCGCGAACTCGGGTTTGAGCGGCTCGGGCTGTGGGCGAAAAGGATGCAGGCTGCCACTCTCCTTCTTGAAGCGGAGTAAGAGGCTGTCGGGTATAGAAAAAAGCGAGCCTTTGAGGGTGGCGAAAACCGACAGCTCGTCGTCCGGCCACTCGATGGCAGTCAGCGCGGCGCGAAGCGTCTCCACTTCCTCCCGCTGATGAAAGGAGCGCGCTCCCACCAGAAGATGCGGGATGTCGCGCGTCTCGAGCGCCCTGAGATACTCGCGCGTCAGGTCCACGCGGCCACCCTGGAACCGCCAGGAAACGAAGCGCCGGAACAGAATGCAGATGTGGCGCGGCTGGATGGGAATCCAAGCCTGGTTGGGGTCCTCAGGGTCGCGCACCTTCCACTGGTTCTTACTGGGGTCGAGGAGCCAGGCAACGAAGGCCCCGATCGTGTCCGGCAGAGACTGCTCGACCGCCGCCTTGGTCACTCCTCCGTATGGCCCGTAAGGATCGGGCACCGGAAGAGCAATCAGGCACGGCTGATCGGCCCTCGCCTCGGCGTGTTTTTCGAGCGGCACGTAATCCGATTGGCCCGCCGCCACGTTGCCGGTCATCTCCGATTCAAAGGCCGCGTTGACAAACTCCTGCAGCGGCCGCACCGCGCGCCAGCTCTTCCGCAACTGGACGACACCCACCCCTTTCGCGCGCAGCGTCTCACGCAGATACTGGTAGAGGACCACGTCGGCGCGCCTGAACCTGTAAACCGACTGTTTCGGATCGCCGACCAGGAACAGCTTGCCGGGCTTGGGGCGCGCTTTGAGGCCATTCGTCTCATTGGGATCGGCCGAGGCCAGCAATAGAAGTATCTTGGCTTGCAGCGGGTCCGTGTCTTGAAACTCATCCACAAAGATGTGGCTGAACTTACCCTGAAGATACTCGCGCACCTGACGGTTTCCGGCAATGAGGCGGTGGACGCAGATTAACAGGTCGACAAAATCGAGTTTGCCACCTGCCTGCTTGAGGTCGTCATAGCGGTCGACCAGTTCCCTCATCTCATGCTGAAGCAGGGTCGCGAGGTCGGCGTCGGCGCCGTCCTTGAACTCCTCGAGCGCCTGGATCAACTCCTCGCGTGCTGTGACAACATCCTCGCGCTTCACATCTTCGGCGTATGCCCCACCTCCCTTGCGCTTTTTCCCGCTCTTGAAGTCGCTCGACAACTTGATCAGCAGGCCCTCGAGTGTGTCGTAATCCCGCGCCGCCACCTCTTCGAGACGCCGGATGGCGCCCGCCGTGTCGCGCACGGGGCGCAAATCCTCGAACAGGTAGTCTCGGCTTCGCTGGCACTTGGCGCTCAAGTCGGCGAGTGCGAGCACCTGGCGAACCAGGCCGTCAATGTGGCCTTCGCGGTCAAACGGCCGTGCGCTCCACGGTTTCGGGAAATCCCTCCACTCAATCAACCTCGAGCCCGCCGCTTCGAGTTGGTCCATGGGAGACTGGTTTTCCTGGTAGCCGCGAAATGCCAGGCGGCTGAGGCAACGGCGTAATCCCGGGGGCGGCGCCGCCAGTTTCTCCTGACTCCAGCGCCGGAAGGCCTGCCGGTAAAGCCGCGACGCCTCAACCTCAGAAAGCTCCACGAAAGCGGGATCGATGTTGGCCTCGACGGGCCGCGCGCGCAGAATCTCCGCGCAGAAGGAATGGATTGTTCCAATGTGAGCTTCCTCGAGATGAGCCAGCGCAGCTTCGAAATGACGGACTTCAGACGCGTCGGGCGACGAAGCCGCGCGAGCCCGAGTCAAGGCGCGATCGAGCTCCTGCCGGAGGCGCAGCTTGAGTTCGCCTGCCGCCTTGCGAGTGAAGGTGACGGCGACAATCTTGTCGACCGGCGTCAATCCTGACTTGAGCACGGCGACGACGCGGCTCACCAGTTCGGACGTCTTGCCCGTGCCAGCGGCCGCCTCGACCACCAGGCTCTCGCCGAGCGAAGTCTCGATCCGCCGCCGTGCTGCGTCGTCGGAACGATCCGGGAATTCGATTACGGAAGGCATCGGATTTTTTGGAGCGCGTCCAGCCGGTCTTGCGGCTTGCGTTTGACGCGCCCCTCCTCATAAGGCCCGCAGACCGCGCGGTAGTCGCAGAACTTGCACGCATCCTTGCGCGGCGCCGCGGGCAGGAAGCCCTTCTCGATGGATTCCTCGATCCCCAGCATCACGCACCGGACTCGCTCCAGGGATGCCGGCCCGAGAGGAATCGACACCTGCTCGTAGCGCCCGCGCTGCGTGCAGTAGTAGAGCATTCCGGATTCGACTTTCTTGCCGAGCAGCTCTTGGGCGGCGAGCCCGTAAAGCAACGGCTGGAGGATTTCGCCGTTGCCGACCGATTCCGGCCTCTCCATCGGAACCCTGCCGGTCTTGTGATCGGTCACGCGCAGCACCGGGCGACCGCGGTGCTGCTCGACCAAATCGATCGAGCCGCGCAGCCGGAAGCCGTCGAGAATCGTGGCTTCGCCGGGACTGCTTGCCGGGTCGCGTTCCGGCCCGATGTGAAGGCCGAACGCGTATTCGAAGTGGACGGGGAGCCATTCGGCATGAATCGCCACGAGCTGGCGGATCCAGCCGCGCAGGTCGGTGCGAAGGTCTTCGATCTCACTCCGCCAGATCTGCGGGATGGCAGGAGCAAGGTCCTCCTCGTATTTGGCCGCCACGCGATTGAGGACCGCGTCGGCTATCGCGATCGCTTGAGGCAGGTTCGACGCGGTGACCGGAAGCAGCGCCGCCCGCTCCATCTCGCGAAAGACGTCGCGTTGCACCTCATGAAACAGACCGCCGCGGGTGAGTGGGTCCATCTTCTCGATGGCGGCGGATTCCTCGCGCTCCTGCAGCCGGTGGATGGCATAGAGCAGGAATTTGTAGGGGCAGGCGGCGAAATGCTGGAGCGCTGACGGCGAGTAGCTACGCGCCATCATGCGCTGCGAGGCGAGGACACCGAGCGTCGATTCGTCAGGGTCGACGATTCCGTCCGCACCCGACCAGGACCGCCGGCTCCAGCGGGCGGCGCGTGTCCTCAGCGAGCGCGCCAGGATTTCGTTCACTCCCATGAGATAGCGGGCGCGCCCTTTGACATCGCGCGAGGGCTCGCCCTGAAGCGGCGCGCGCAACAGTCCATCGAGCACGGCGAGGTCGTACTCGGCGTCGTCGATGGCCTTCGCTGCTTCCTTGGGTGCCGGCCAGCCGAGATGCGACTCGGCGGACTCGGCGGCGCGCTTCTCGAGTTTGGCGAGCGCGGGCAGACGGCCTTCCGCGGCGCGCAGTACTTCCAAAGCGTGGAACGACGGGACACGCGCCCGCCCCTCGACGATGTCCATTCTAGGATAGGAAACGGAAAGCGTGCGGCGCGCGGCCGCGATGGCCGTCCGCAGCAGCAACCGCTCTTCCTGCAGCCGGTCATCCTGAATAGTGAGGGCTGAACTGGCTTGCTTGCGATACTCGTCGAGGAGTAGCGGATCCTCCGACGGCCGGCGCGGAAACACGCCCTCCGCGAGGCCCGGCAGGAAGACCAGCTCGAACGAACGGCCTGCCGCCTCCTCGATCGTGGCGACCAGCACGTGGCCGTAACGCCGCAGCGGTGGCTCACGGCGCAGAAAGCTCAGGCGCTCCGTCAACACCTGTCGGATTTCGGGCAACTCGACCGGTCCTACTTCGTCCATGGGTTCGAGTTCGCTCAACACCGCAAGAACAGAATCCGGCTCACGCAGCGCCATCTCGGCGAGATCCCGAAGCGCGCGCAGCCAGTCGCTCCAGCGCGCGTGCTTGGGGAGCGAATCGAGGAACTCGACTACCGGCAGCGCGAACCGCTCGAGGTGATCGAGCCGCGCTCGCTGCTTCCGGACAAATTCGCGCCGTGATTCATCCTCGCCTTCGAGTTCCCGAAGCTGGAGGTCGAACTCAGCTCGCAGGCCCGCGAGGCGGCGTGACCAGCGGTCTTTGCCGCCGATCACCGCGGCGTCGATCAGCAGCTTCTCCCAGCCGAAGGGCGCGCGCAGCGTCCCATCGACCACCGGCGACTCGTCGGTCTCGACCGGCCTCGTCGTCTCGCCCAGTTGAACCGAGCTCCCGGAGAACAGGAAACTGAACTGGCCTTGGGCTTCATCCTCGGGCGCGATCCACCGACCTATTGGCTCAGGCGGCGCGCCGGATTCTTCGAGCACCGGCACTTGCCCGAGCGAGAGGTACTCGGCAAACTTCGATGCCGGGAGTCCTTCGGCGGCGCAGTCGAGCAAGGCGAGAAAAGCGCGACCAGCAGGATGCGGCCGGATGGTGCCGATGGTGAAGTAGCCGGGGATATCCGCGCGCCGCAAAGCGTCTTCGACCAGCGGCAGATAATCGTTGGGATGGCGCAGCAGGATCGCCACCTGGTCGAAGCTCGTACCGCGTTCGGCGGCCTGGCGAATGCGTCGCGCAATCTCGACGCACTCCAGACCCTCGCCCGGCGCAGAGAAGAAATCCACAGTGCTGTCGAGCTCGCGGGGAGGCGGCGCCTCGGTCGAGAAGACGTAGCGTCGCAGCCGGTCGAGTGAACTCAGCTCAGACGGCGCGAGGGAGGATCCCTGCTGTGCGCGCGCGTTTTTCGATTGGGCAGTCGCCGGGCTAGCCACTGAATCACCGGCCTCGTCCGCTCGCGCGGCCTTGACACGCAAGATTCGCTCGAGGGTGGCGACGTTTTCCTCGTCTTCAGCCAGAGCGGTCGCCACAATCGCCGGGGACTCTGCGATGATCGCTTCGAGAAACTCGCACTCGAGTGCGGAGTCCGCCGAGACGTCGAGCCAGAGCATCGGCAGGCCCAGCAAGCGATGCTTCCCGCGTTGAGCGACTTCGGTGGCGGCGGCGAAGGTCGCCGCAAGATCCGCCAGCGACCGTTCTTTGAGCTGCTTCTCGTAGCACTTGAGCAGGCGTGCCAGATCGCGGCCCGGGGCGCCCGTGCCGGCGAGCCGGGAGGGGTCGACCCTTACGAGCCGCAGCTCGCCCAGCGTCGACGCTAAGGCTCTCGGGAATCCCGGAGTATCAGCAACGGGATGAAAATAGCCGAGTTCGGCTTCCTGGCGACACACGTAGACGCTGCGCGCGGCCAGCGCCTCCATCCCGAGGCGGCTGAGTGGAGCGAGGTTCAGGCGCGCCAAGGGCTCAGCCGCAAGCGACGCCGCAAGCTGAACCAGCGTCAGGCGGTGGACGCCGAAGGCCGATCCAGTGTGGTCTGCAGAGGAGCGTACCAGGTCGTCGGCTGCACCGCGCGTGGGCGCGAGAACCAACACCTCCGAGTCCGCAGGCCGCGACCGGAGATACTCGGCAGCGCGCTCCAGACGTTGGTGATTGGCGGATGAAATGAAAAGCTGACGTATGGACACAGGCGAGCCCACGGCGTAGTCTATCCCACGTCATCCGGGGACATCAATCTCGATCTCCGCGGAACGACACGAGTCGCACGCTGCCCAAGACTTCACACGTGTGTTAGCATAGGCTTCCTGAGGAGGTCCTCACATCCCATTGACCAGCGGTAAGCTGCGGGCCATACCCCTCGGAGGCCTGGGCGAGTTCGGCATGAACATGATGGCCTTCGAGTACGACGATCACTTGATCGTCGTCGACTGCGGCGTGATGTTCCCTGACGCCGAACTGCTCGGCGTTGACATCATCATCCCCGACATCACCTACTTGCGCGAGAACCAGCATCGCTTGCGGGCCATTTTGCTGACGCACGGCCACGAGGACCACATCGGCGCGCTGCCTTACGTGCTAGATGAAGTGGACGCGCCTGTCTACGGGACGCCGTTCACCCTGGCGCTCGCGCGCGCCAAGCTCATGGAACACGGCCTGGAGGATGTGGTCGAGCTGCGCGAGATGCTCCCGGGCAAGCCCTTCGACCTCGGGCCGTTTCACGTGGAGTTCATTCACCTCACCCACAGCATCATTGACTCGGGCGCCCTGGCGCTGACCACGCCGCTCGGCACGGTCATCCACACCGGTGACTTCAAGTTTGACCCGACGCCCACCGACCAACACGTCAGCGACCTGCACACCCTCGCCGATTACGGACGGCGCGGCGTGCTGGCGCTCTTCTCCGACTCGACCAACGTCGAGCGGCCGGGCATGACGCCCTCGGAGCGCGGCGTCAGCGAGCGCTTCGCGGAAATCATGGCCGAGGCCAAGCACCGCGTCCTCATCTCCTGTTTCTCGACCTCGATGCACCGCCTCCAGATCATCACCGACCTGGCGCAGGAGTATCATCGGCGGCTGTGCTTCATCGGACGCAGCATGTTCCGCAACTCCGAGATCGCCATGCAGATGGGCCGCCTGCGCGTTCCCGAGGGCCTGCTCGTCCAGCCGCAGGATATCCGCAAGCTGCCGCCCCACGAGGTCGTACTCGTGCTTGCCGGCAGCCAGGGCGAGCCGATGTCGGCGCTGGCGCGCGTCGCCGTCAACAACCACCGCTGGGTGAGCGTCGATCCGGGCGACGACGTGGTCATCTCGGCGCGCATCATCCCTGGCAACGAGAAGTCCATCTTCCGCATGATCGATCACCTGTGCCGGCGCGGCGGCCGCGTCCACTATCAGGACGGAAGCCAGCCGCCCGTGCATGTTTCAGGTCACGGCAGCTCGGAAGAGTTGCGCCTGATGCTCAACCTGGTCCGTCCAAAATACTTCATCCCCGTTCACGGCGAGTACCGGCAACTGCGTCGCCACATCGAGGTGGCCAAGGAACTCGCCGCCGTTTCGGGTGAGGCGTTCCTGCTCGAGAGCGGCGACGTCTTGGAATTCGACGACCAGGGTGCGCGCCTGTCCGGCCGGGTATCGGTGGGACGCGTCTGCATCGACGAAGGGACGCTCGACGAAGTGGGTGACGTCATCCTCAAGGAGCGGCGTCACATCTCGGCGGACGGCATCGTCATTCCGATCCTCGCGATCAACACGCATACCGGCAGCATTGAGGCTCCGCCCGAGATCGTCTCCCGCGGCTTTGTGCCGCTCGATGAAGCTCAGGACCTTGTGCAAAGCGCCCGCGAAGTCGTCCTCAAAACTATCAAGGGCTCAAACCTCGAGGAGGTCGGCGACTGGGGCGTCCTCAAGGAGAAGATCCGTACCGCGCTGCGCAAGCACTTCAGCGAAGAGACCGGCAAGCGGCCCATGATCCTGCCGGTGATACTGGAAGTCTGACGGCTTGGCAGTCTGATTCAACCAACCTTCCCATTGTCAGTTCGGCGAAGAGTCTGACCAACCTTGAATGGAGGCCAACATGAAAAAGTACATCGCGGAGTTCATCGGCACTTTCACGCTGGTACTTTTCGGTTGTGGGACGGCGGTGGTGGCAGGACAGCAGGTCGGCAATACGGGGATCGCCTTTGCCTTCGGATTTGCGCTGGTGGCGATGGCCTACGGCATCGGCCCTGTCTCGGGCTGTCACATCAATCCTGCCGTGAGCCTGGGCGTGTTTATGGCCGGGCGGATGTCGAAGCACGACCTGATCGGCTACGTCATCGGCCAGATTCTGGGCGGGATCGCGGGCGCGGCGGTGCTGGCGGTAATCGCCAACGGCATGCTCGCGGGATACAACATCTCGCAGGCAGGACTGGGTCAGAACGGCTGGGGCCAGTCCTACCTCGGCGGATATAGCTTGCTGGCAGCGATGGTGTTTGAGTTCGTCGCCACGTTCCTCTTTGTGACGGTCATCCTCGGCTCGACGCGCGGAGGCGCCCCCACCGCGATGGCTGGACTGGCTATGGGAATCGCGCTTACGGCCATCCATCTCTTTGGTATTAATATCACCGGCGTGTCGGTGAATCCCGCTCGCAGCCTCGGCCCGGCGGTGCTGGTTGGGGGAATCGCACTGGCGCAAGTGTGGATGTTCCTCGTCGTCCCGAGCCTGGGCGGCATCGTCGCGGGAGTGCTCGATCGAACCGGAATTCTGACGCCGGCTGAATGAGGTACAACAAGCAAGAACTGAACCATCGCTGCGAGCCGGCTTCGGTCACCAACCCTGTTGGCCGGCGAGGGAGAAGAGTTCTCTAAGACAAGGGGGATAGGGAGACGACCGTGCGAACCAAAGTAGGTCTGGGACTGTTGATCGTGGGTTGCTGCTGCCCTTTACTTCTGGCGGACCAGGTCACGCTCAAGAACGGCGATCGCCTGAGCGGCAGCATCATCAGCTCGGACGCGAAGACGCTGACGCTGAAGTCCGAATACGCCGGCGCCGTCCAGATTACGTGGGATGCCATCACGGACATCACTTCGACTCAGCCCCTCTACCTCGGCTCAAAAGGCGGACAAACCATCGTCGGCCCGGTCACGACCAGCGAGGGGAAGTTCCTGGTCGCGACTAAAGAATCCGGCACCGTGACTGTGCCCAAGGAAGATATCGTCTCGGTCCGCAACAAGGACGAAGAAGCAGCCTATGAGGCGGCCATCGACCGCTTGCGTCATCCCAGCCTGGCTGACCTCTGGGCGGGTACTCTCGACTCCGGGCTGGCGCTGGTGCGGGGAAACTCCGAGAGCACCACCGCCAACCTCGGACTAAACGCCGTGCGGGCGACGACGCGCGACAAGATTACCCTCTATACCACCTCCGTCTTCGCTCGCAGCGCCGTGAACGGGAAGACCGCGACCACCGCCCAGAACGTCAGCGGAGGGATCCGCTACGACCTGAACCTGGGCGACCGGTCGTTCGCTTTCGGCACGCTCGACCTCTTCAACGACCGCTTCCAGGACCTCGACCTGCGGACCGTGCTCGGGGCGGGTGGCGGTTATCACGCCGCGAAGAACGACAAGACCACGCTCGACCTGATGGCGGGCGGCGCGTTCAATCGCGAGTTCTTCACCACCTTTAATCGCTCTTCCGCCGAAGTTTTACTGGGCGAGACGCTCACTCGCAAACTCCTTGCCGGGACCAGCTTTAACGAAACGCTGTTCTTCTATCCCAATCTCAGTGAGACGGGAGAGTTTCGCGGCACCTTGAACGCCGGATTGGTCACCAAACTGAGCCGGCTCTTGAGCTGGCAGCTTACTTTCGCCGACTACTACCTCAGTAATCCGGTGCCCGGCAAGAAGACCAATGACCTGCTGGTGACCACTGGGATTCGAGTGAGTTTCGGAAAGCAAGCCCAGTAGCGGAAGTCGTACCGAAGCGCCGCACGGCCGGGCCTGCTACTCAGTGAATCGCAGCGCCTCGCATCAGATTGACATCAAGGAGACTGGATGCCTCTCTACCAAGCAATTGTCCTGGCCATCGTCCAAGGACTCACTGAGTTCCTGCCCATTTCGAGTACCGCCCACCTGACGCTGTTTCCCTGGTTCCTCCACTGGCAGGACCCTGGACTGACGTTTGACGTGGCGCTCCACGCCGGCACCCTGGTCGCCGTTTTGGTCTATTTCTGGCGCATGTGGTGGGACATGATTCGGGCGGCGTCCGGCGTGCGCGGCTCCGTCCCTGACCCCGAGGTCCAGCACCAGCGCATGCTCTTTTGGTTTCTCGTCGCTGGAACCATTCCCGGCGGCATCGCCGGGTATCTGTTCGAGCACGCCGCGGAGACGCGATTCCGCGAACCGGTGGTGATCGGCACGTCGTTGATTGTGGTGGCGCTCATCATGTGGGCGGGGGAGCGCATGCAGGAGGACGTGGTCGCCGCCGTCACCCGGGTCGGCCTCTCGGACGCGCTGGTGGTCGGCGTCGCTCAGGCATTCGCGGTCATCCCCGGAGTCTCGCGTTCCGGGATCACCATGGCGGCGGGTCTTTTCCGCAGCATGACGCGCGAGACAGGGGCGCGCTTTTCGTTTCTGCTCTCGACGCCCCTTATCGCCGGCGCGGCGCTCAAGAAAGCGCTCGAGATCCGGCACGAAGGCTTGGCACCGGACATGCGCCTGCCGTTTGTCATCGGGATCATCGTCTCGGGTATCGTAGGCTACCTTGTGATCGCCGCGCTGCTGCGCTTCCTGGAGCATCGTACATTTAAGCCGTTCATTATCTATCGAATAGCGCTTGGATTGGTCGTCCTGGCCCATGCCGCCACGTGGATTTGATCGTCTCAGCAAACGGTCAGAGGGCTAGTACTACTACGTTAAGTTAATATTGACTCTTCCAGCCGCACAATGTACACTCTGGAGGCATGAATGCCCGAGAACTGCAAGCTTGCGCGGATCGGCTGGAAGAGTTTTTGACAACCATGCTGGC
>Ga0209167_10000107_pt1 | contig 84797 bp, 122 predicted proteins | sample Coa_R1_9_FD_187154 | JGI IMG/M metagenome (GOLD analysis project Ga0209167, IMG submission 187154) | Surface soil microbial communities from Centralia Pennsylvania, which are recovering from an underground coalmine fire - Coalmine... | ecosystem: Environmental > Terrestrial > Soil >... | reverse complement strand
CTGGGAACACCGTGACTATGGCGATCTCAGGCGTTCAAATCTCTTAGGAAAAATGTGATGCCTCGAAGAACTCCCAGAGGACAGAAAACCGCCCTCGCCGATGTTGAAGATAAATTGAAAGCGGGGGCTGTGAAGAAGGGTCTAACGGGGCGACGAGCAGCCAATTACGAATTTGGAACCCTTAATAAGATCGGCCTGATGCGAGGTAATCAGGCCACCGCGAAAGGCAAAAGAGCGGCGAAGAAGAAATAATTCCTATGTTGAAATTTCTCATTATGAGCCAGCCGCGAAGTCAGTCGAAGTGGCTCAGCCAATATCTCAGTTTCGGGGACCAGAAGGTCGGCCACGATTTATCAATGGGCTGCAAGACTCTCGATGAATTTGTTTCTCGAACCACAGGATATGATGGAACTGTTGAGACATCATTGGTCCTAGGTTATGAGGTTCTGAGGAATCTTTTTCCCGAGACTAAGTTTGGGACCCTCAGTCGTCCGGTCTACGAAATCGGAGCCTCATTTAATCAGATTGGTCTGGAGGCCGATTGGCCCTTTCTATTAGCCCAAGATCTTATGATTTCCTCGTTGGCGTGGAATGAATCAGGAGTTCTCTCGATCTCAAAACGATCCCTCAGTTCTAAGATGATCCGGTTCAATGTGGCCGAATATCTCACGGGTCGAATTCCCGATGAAAGTTGGGACAAATCGATGGATCGAAATATCCAAGTCCCGGCGCCTGAGATTCGAAAAAACGTTGAACAGAATGTCCGGAATTCGGCCGCCCTCATCTGGGACATTGCTCGTCGAGTATCCGAGCTTCGGGCGCGCGGTCTTGAGGAATCTGCAAGTTGGCTCTAGTTCGCCAATGTCACTGGGGCGACCTGTTTCCTGATTGCCTCGATATGATGAAAAGCCACTTTGAGGAACTTGGTTGCTCAGGGGAATTCGACCCCAATTTCCCGGCTATTCAGGAGGCCGATAAAGCAGGCAACATGATTATCTTAGGGGCCTGGGACAACCAAAATCTGGTTGGCTACCTCGGTTGGACCTTGATGAATGCCCTCATAATGAAGGCCAAGATTGCTCTCCAAAGTGCCTGGTACGTCCGGCCCGAGTATCGGAAATCCGACATCGGGCGACGACTTATGTCAGAGGGCCTTCGAATTCTCCGTTCTCTGAATATCGACTATGCCTATCCACATTTCTTTATAACGGGCGATCCCCAGCATGATGCCTCAATGAGTCGATTCATTCAGTTATTCGGGGGAATTCCCCGCCAGACAATGTTTGAAATTAAGCTGAGGTAAATAGAAGTGCCTTGGATTGGCGGAGCATTAGCGGGCGCGGGGTCCTTGGGAAGCGGGGCGCTTGGTTGCCTTGGCTCATCGAACGCTGCCTCTGCCGAAACTAATGCCCTCAATAAACAAATTGGCTTCGAGCAAAGCATCTTACAGGCATTTAGTCAACAACTGGCCCCGTGGTATAATAGCGGCACTGCGGCCCTCAACCAACTGGATACGTTCCTCGGGCTACCTGGTCCGAATAACGCTGCTCAAATGGGAACTCCGGGGTGGGGCGCAGGACTGGAAAGTCCGTCTCAGTTCTCGACCAACTATCTCGGAATTCCCCTCGCAGGAGCCCCGACACCGTATAATATGCCGACGCCGACGATCAATCAATTTCAAGCATCGCCGGGTTATCAATACCAATTATCGCAGGGCGTCAATGCGATCCAAAATGCCTCAGGACCGACGCAAGGAGTTCTATCTGGCAATACGCTCCAGGCTCTTCAGAAATATGGAACCGGCCTAGCTAATCAAGACTGGTATAATTGGCTCAACAATTATCAGAACCAATACAACACTCAGTGGTCGGCGAATAATCAGAACTATTGGAATCAAATCCAGGGAGCCGCAGCGGAACAGCAGAACATTGTCAATCGGCTCGGCGGCATTTCGACTGGGGGTCAACAGGCCGCGACACTCACCGGACCTCAGTCGAGTCTCATATCGGGAATCGGAAACGCCTTCGCTGGGATCGGACAGGCCAATGCCGCAGGAATTCTCGGGCAATATGGAGGCTTGTCGAATATCCTACAGGGCCTTCTAGGAAGTGGCAGTTCAGGAACAAATAATCTAAGCAGTCTGTTCCAGGGTCTGTTTAACCAAGACTTTAGTGCTGGTAGCAACACACCAATTTCAGGGGGATATAATCCAGCCTCCGGTGGAGTGTATTAGGATAAATCATGGCTGATGTCAATCAACTCATTGCGACGTTTCCTGAGCAACTCCAGCAAAATGCCCTTCGTCAGGCTCAGACACAGAACGAACAGTTGATTGCGCGGCAGAATGCCCTCAAGTTGCAGCAGAATGAAGCTGGGATAAATGCCCTCCGTAGCGTCCCGATTAATCCGACGACCGGAATGCCCCAAATGTCAGGAATGGCCTCTGTGTGGCAAGCAAGTCCACAGACGGCCCTAGATACCTATGAGGCCCTGGGGAAGATCCAACAGCAGCAACAGCAAGCCCAGGTCAACAGTGCCAAGGTCATTGACTATTGGGGCAACGTTGCCTATGATGACATTTATAAGCCATTCAAGGAATATGCTGATTCCCTCGACCCCAATTTGCCCAACCGGGATCAATTGCTTCAACAGAAATTGACTGAGATAAAGAATCGAGCCGTTGCAGTCAGTGGAATGCCAGATCAAATTGTCAATCGATTTGATCCATTTATCGGGAACCCGAAGTCCCTCCAAACTATGGGACCTTTGTGGGAATCCCGCCAAGGGAACGTCGCCAAAGGGTGGGAAAATGCCCGTATAATGACCGGCCCAAATGGTCAGACCTATGAAGTAAATAGATATAATAACCAAGCTCGGGTTCTAGGGGATTCGTCGGGCAAGACTGTTGCCCTCCCCACGGGATCTGTTGAGGCCACGACAGGGGGATTTAAGTCGAGCGAGGCCCCCATATTTACAGACGCTTCTGGAAAACAATGGGTTCGAACCGGGCCAACAGCGTTTGTCGATAGGGCCACGGGACAGCCGGGAACTCCGTCGGGAAATCTGACTCCGCTTTCAACCCGGCCAGCCGCTGTCGAGCGTCCGATGCCAGCGCCCCAGACAGCGCAGGTTCAACAGCCCGACGGAACTTGGGCGGAGGCGGGGGTTTATAGATTTCCTGATGGCCGGGTTGTCGATGCCAATACGAACCAAAATATCGATCCGTCGAAAGTTCGGATTGCCAAATCGGAGCCGTTATCTGGGGAGGCTCTCGACATCGCGGCAACGAACTATCTCGTGACAGGGCAAGTTCCAGCTCTTGGTTGGGGACCTCAGGAGAGAGTCAGGGTTCTAAATAGGGCTGGGCAGATTGCCGGAGAATACAATTTATCTCCCGCCCAAGTTATCGGACTTCACGCGGCTGGTAGAGCCGATTTTGCCGCCGCAGTTCAATTGGGCAAATTGCGAGCCAACGTCTCGAACTTCGAACAGACGGCTAACAAGGAGGCCGATTTAACATTGGAGTTGGCTGAGGGCGGGATTGGATCAAAGGCCGTTCAGGATCGCCTAAAATCAATGCAAGATGATCCAAATGCCCCACTAGAATTGAAGTCTCTCGTAGGAACTAAACCCGTCGAAGGCACCGCTCAGTCAGGAATTCCAGTCCTAAATCGCTGGATTCAGGCTGGAAGGACCAATGTAACGGGTGATCCTGACGTTGTTGCCTTCAATGCAGCAATCACTTCGCTCAAAAACGAATATGCCAGAATTATGTCAAGTCCAGGAGCCACGGGTGGCCAGACTTCCGATACTGCGCGGCGCGAAGCTGAGGGACTTATAAACAAGGCTCAGACACCGGAGCAATTGAAATCGGCTATTGCGTCGATGAAAATCAGTATGCAGAATAGGATCGACTCTATTGATAATGAATTTAATTCAACGCGAAAGAGAATTGAGAATCTGGAACGACCGACAGACAGACAGAGAAATCAGGACCAGAAACCCCAGGATAAGTTCGGTGGTCATACTATGGACGAAATTGCATCTTCCATGAAAGGCAAAACGCCCGGCAAGATTTATCCCTTCGGAGACGGATACGGAACAGAGATCGATTCTAATGGCAATATAACGAAATGGAAATTGCGGCCCGGTGGAAATCCCAGTAATCCCCAAGATTGGCAGCAACAGTAATGCCTATTTCGTTTGGAGATCCAATCGACACCCCAGGAGGCAATCGGCTTCCAAATCTGCCCTCAGAGGAAGTCTTCGATCCGCGAAAGGTCAGGCCTCGAGGCGCAGGTGGCACTATAACGACCGGGCAAACACCAGGACAGGAAATTCCGCGTCCCGGTGGGCTTCCAAATATTATGTCAACTCCACCGGGATGGGGGCCGCCGTCAGCATGGCCGATTCCTGAGGGCTATTACCAAGCCCCTCACGAAGATCGCCCCGCACTTCACTTGAATGTGGCGCCCCATAAGGACAAAAAGCCTCTAAAGGATTATTCTCCCGGTGAAGCTGCGGGGATGGTTAGCCACTTCGAAAGTGCTGGAAATCCTTATGCAGGATACGGTGGGGCCGATCTCAGTAAAGCTCCTTTGGACGAAACAGGTTTTCCAATCTGGAACGGGAACAAAGGTCCTAGGGGTATAAGTCACGCCGCAGGTCTATATCAATTCGAACCCGGAACTTGGCACAAATATGCCACAGAACTAGGGATAAAGGATTTCAGTCCCGAGTCACAGCGGAAGGTCTTTGATGCAGCATTTAAGGCAGAGGGATTTTCACCGTGGGCCAATTATAATCCCCAATTAGCTGCTGCAATTGGAATGAAATGGGTTCCAACCTCCGAATCAATTGCATCAGAGCAAAATAGAAGTAACGTCGATGTGAGGCATATGGCACCCGAGGACTATCTTTCTCTGTTGCCAAAAATAGAAAACGATGATTCGACTTCGCTAAAGCGGGCGAATTTAATGCAGTCGCTCGACCGGGGGGAAGGTATTCAGGCAATTCCGAGCCTCGAAGTCAGTCCCTCGGGAAACAGTCTCAACGTCGTTGACTATGATGGGCGAAATCGGGCCCAGGCGGCCATAGACGAGGGAATTCCCTCGATCCCGGTGGCAATCCGTGGAGCTGATCCTAATGCCATTTATGACAAAATCGTCGGGACGAATAAAAAGGCCCTCGATTACAAATTTCCCCAAGTCCCAAAGCCCCCACCGTTAGACGCAGCTTCGATCGCGCGGAACATTGTTCCAGGAGCATTTGCCACTGGCGGTCCTGGTCGCGAAGCTGAGGCAATGCAGGCCAGAATGGCAGCGGCGCCCCAGCCGCCTACAGGGCCTCAACCGACAGTTTTTGACCAACCTCCCCAACAGCCGATTCCAACCGCCCCGGCTCCGACAGCAACCGGAAAGCCTGATTTCTACCCCGAGATCGTGGCGGGGATAAATAAGGACATTATCAACCCGTCGGCCCAGGCGTATCGTGGAGTCAATGTTCCATCGCCCGCGGACAACGTAACAGCCGGTCAAAGGATCGCGGGGGCGAATAATCTAGCAGCTGGAAACGTGGGACTTCCGTCTCCCAGTGCAGCCGCTCCGAATCAAAACTCCTTCCTCTCATTATTGTCGTCCCTAAATCCTATTTCCTCGGCTCAGGCGGCAGAGCCCCAATTTGGCACCCCTGTTACAGCACCGCCTACTACGCAACCGGGTCCCTCCAGTGGAATCAACTTTGGATCGCCAGTCGATGTCCCAACCCCGCCCCAGCCACCTAGCTTTTGGCAAAATGTGGCCCAAGGAGCCATGAATGCCCCATCAATGGGGGGATTTTCGCTAAATGAACTTGCCCCGTTTGCCAATGTAGCGTCCTATCCCATTCGCGCCCCGATTGCCGACGTTGCCTCAGCCGGTGGTCAATTAGGCCGTTGGGTGGGAGGGGGACCCAAGCCATCGATGGCTGATTGGGAACAGGGCCGGAACGCCCTTTTGGGGGCAACTCAAATTCCAACAGGGCCAATAGGCCAGTCAATTGAGAATGCTCTGTCGGCTCCGGGGCGCTGGATCGGCTCAGCCGCGGCAGACCTTGAGAACGAAATGGGCCTTAGCCAGCCGACGAGAAATGCAATTCGATATATAACAGAATTAGGGACCGACATCGGTTTGCCCATAGCGGGAGCAATGGCGCCAGAATTGACAGCAAACGCCTTGGCACTTCCTGCACGGGCCGCCACCGCGCCAATTCGGGGCCTCTACAATCGCCTCGCTCCCTTTGCCAATGATCCGATTGCTGGTCGCATCAATAGAGCCTATTCTGATGAAATGTCTGTTTCTAATCCTATGCGAGATGAGACTTCTAGGGAGACTCTTGAACGAAGTCAAGCCGTTGGCTCCCCTATGACTCTTCTAGACATTGGTAAACACGTAGGCCCCATAAATCAGCTTGCCGTACAAGCGTTAAACAAGGCATCCCCGGAACACATAATGGAGTTCGTACATGAGTTAGAAGGTCGTATGGAGGGCATACGACCTGATGGGGTGTCACCCCCAGTTCCTTATAGAGGAGCACTTTCTAGACGCGAAGCAGCAATTGATACTTTAGGCAATCGAGATTTGATAGAGAGCAAATTTGGGACTAGCAATGTGCCTGAAATCGAAGACAATCTCCGCGAGACCGCGAGAGCAGCTGAAAAGACTATTATTGATAAAACTGCGCGGGTTAATAAGGAGTTCTCTAATCGATCGGCTACGATTAACAATGAATTAACTAAGAACCAAGCTAACCTAGATATTATTAAGAGACAGATTGCAGAAAACAAAGCAAAAATCAAAGAACCTTGGGGGAAGGCTATTCCTTTGACGAAAGAAGACGAAATAGCCTATGCAGCTCGGAAGAAAAGTCTCGAAAGGCACGGAGAATATTTAGACAAGAGGCGAGGAGAGATAGAGAAAGATTTAAGAGATGCAAATTCTAGACTTAGCTCTCTTCCAAAAGAGATAGAAGCACGCTTAAAGACAGAAACGGGTGCTCTTACGAACGACCTAGAGTCAGCACTTCGCGCGCAACAGGCGCTTCAGGCCGGACAAAGAGCCTTTAGTCAAAATCCTCATGTGGTTCGACGTCAAATAAATGCTCTTCCAATTGAGTTAGATAAAGAATTGTATCGTCGCGGTGCCGCCTATACTGAGGCACAGTCAATGAAGTCAGGCGAAGGGAGAATTGGCAAAGTCTCTGACACGCCAAATAAACGAGAACTGTTTGAGGCTCTATATCCGACTCAAGGCGAAGCCCAAGCAGCTATGAGGCAGCTTGATAATGAAGCCGAGATGATAAGACGAAGCGTAGCTTTTATAGATCAGGCAAAAAGGAAATTGGGACTTCCATTAGAGAACATGCCTGGCCGTGATATAGGCTATGATTTGGCCCAAATTGCAGTTCATCTAGGCCATTCGTGGTGGTCGTGGCCCTATTGGGCCATTCGAGCCATTTATTCCCCAACTGCTAGGCAGGCCCTAGGGGGTAGTTTCATGCGCCAGGGAACCGCAAATAGCCTCCTTAGGGAATTCTCGAATCCAAATATAAGTCTGTCACCAGATGTAAATCAATTGATGACGCCCAGATCATCGATGCCAACTAACAATCTACGAAACATCGGGGCCGGAGTTGACTACATGACAACTGTTCCATCCCAACAACCTCAGAGCCGCCTATCGTCGGATTGGACTCCAATTCAATGAGTCGAAAGATCATCATAGAGTCCGTTGAATCTCCCTCTTCGATGCGATTTCCATATTGCAATGACCCCGAGTCATTGGGCGATTGGTATGTCGATGACGACGGCAATACTCGGGTTGTAATCGTTGGCACAGATCCTCTTGACGATGACCAAGCCTTTTTGGTCGCCATTCACGAAATCGTCGAAATGAAACTGTGTCGAAAGGAGGGAGTTCCCCAAGAATCGGTCGATGAATTCGACGCACAGTTCAAAGGCCCGGGTGAACCGGGGGAAGATCCCCGGGCGCCCTATTTCGACCAACACAGAAAAGCCCTCATAGTGGAATATCTTTTAGCAACCTGGCTCAATATGGAGCATTATGATTCGCGATGAGGCTATTGATCGTCGATAGCGAGTGTCAGGCTCTCGATCTTGCAATGAGAGCCGGAGACGTCGGACATGAGGTCCGGTGGTTCAGATATTGCCCAGGACATGATCTGAAATCCGGCCTCGGAATGAAACAATTTAAGATCATCGACGATTGGCGAAGCAGCCTCGAATGGGTCAAAGACGGCGGTTTCATCCTGACGACGGGCAATTTTCGTTTCCTCCATGAATTGGACCGTTGTCGAGAGATGGGCATCAAGGTCTTTGGCCCAACAGTTCAATCGGCCAAATTGGAAATCGACCGTGGGGCCGGCATGGAGGCCATGAGAGCAGTCGGGATCGACCTTCCTGAATATCACGAGTTCGCTTCTCTGGAAGAATGCTATCGATTTGCCCGAAAGCAGGATCGACCATTTGTCTTCAAGCCCCTCGGAGACGAATCCGATAAATCGCTGACCTATGTCGCAGATGATCCGGCGGATTTGGTCGGTTGGCTCGAACGGCAGATTAAGGGTGGGAAACAGCTTAAGGGAAAATGTATTCTCCAAGAAAAGATCGACGCCATTTGCGAGATCGGCGTTAGTGGATGGATGGGAAAGGACGGGTTTCTCGAACACAAGTGGCAGACATGTATTGAGCACAAAAAACTTATGGACGGAGAAATAGGCCCTGCGACAGGAGAACAGGGCACAATTTGCCAATATGTCGAAGACGATATGCTCGCTGGAGAGATGCTGCTTCCAATGGAACCAATTCTTCGGTCCTTGGGTCATCGGGGCGATTTTTCAATCGGCGCCATTGTTGACAAAAAGGGAAAGACGTGGCCCCTCGAATTTACGTCGAGATGTGGTTGGCCAGCCTTTCACATTCAGGTCGCAAGCCATCGGGGCGATCCGATTAAATGGATGAATGATCTATTGGACGGAAAAGACAGTCTCAAAGTCTCCTATGATACGGCTATTGGGGTCGTGATCTCCCAACCCCGATACCCCTATGAGAATTCCCCCGAGAATCTGGTTCTCGGCAATCCGATTCGGGGAATTGAGAACCCCCCGCCTGGGACCGACATTCATCTCGTCTCGGCCATGATAGACCGAGGTCCTGAGATGAAAGACGGAAAGATCGTCTATGGGCCTCAGTATCAGACAACGGGGGAATATGTAGCTGTGGCGACGGCTCTCGGAAAAGGAATAACAAAGGCCCGCGATAAGGTCTATGGATTTATCGACCAAATCAAATTGAGTGACAAAATATATCGAACGGACATTGGAGAGAAAGTCATTAAAGCCTTGCCAAAGCTGCATGAATTCGGCTATCTGGTGCAGATGAGGCCGTGAGGCTGATGATCCGGCGACCAGATCGGGCATACAATGGGCGAATTAGGATCATGTATCTGGCAACTATGCATGGTCCTAAGAGAGCGAAGCACCTTTGGCTGCCGCTTTGCCCGCCCCGCGAAACAGCGGGCAATCGGCTCGGGCCTCAGATTAGATGAATCTAAGGACGCATCAAGGTTCGGCCTTGTGGCTAATTGTCGCGCCAGTCAGCGGGGATTGGGCCAACCACGAGAACTCTGTCCTCGTGGGGCAGCAGCAGTGAGTGACAATGTGGGCGACACATGCAGCAGGTTGAGGTCGTAGTGCTCAATTCTGTCTTAAGAACCACAGCGACTACACTGGTCGCGGGCTGTAGCTTCTCGCTAAGCACGCTAGCTGCTGGTAAACTGTCTGGCGCCACCGATGTCTATAGTCGTTTGCTTCGTAACGCAGATGTCGGTGGCAGCGCCAGAAAAGAGGACCTTAGATAATGCCCACGGTCGTCATCAGCCCGATTCCACTAATTCAATTTCTCGATATAAATGGAAAACCTCTCAGCGGAGGGCTTTTATTTTCCTATCAGGGTGGGACGACGACCAAAACAAACACATATACTGATGCGACGGGGAATACTGCGAACGCGAATCCGATTATCCTTGATTCCCTCGGAACTGCGCCGCAGGGGATCTTTGTGCCGCCGGGGACTGCGATCAAATTTGTCTTATCTCCCCCCGGCGACACTGATCCGCCCTCGGCCCCCATATGGACCGTTGACAATGTAACGGCGGCTCAGACGACCTTTGGAACAATGGCATCACAGAATGCCAATAATGTTAATATAACTGGAGGAACTATTTCAGTAGGAACCCTCGGTTGCACGGGGGCAACAACGCTCTCGACCCTAACGGCAACCGGAGCGGTCCTCTGTTCCAATAATCTCACAGTCTCGGGAATAACGTCCCTAACAGGGACCTTGGCAACCGGCTCTATCACGGCCGCGGGAAACATTACGATGACTGCTCCTGCGGCAACAGATTCAGCATTATATTCCAATGCTCCTAGCGGACAATCAGCCTATTACGTATTTCAAAACACCGGCTCTAGTCGATGGGATATTAAGAAGGATAATACGGCGGAATCGGGCTCTAATGCAGGAAGCAATTTCTCTATCGACGCCTATGGGGATAATGGAATTTACTTATCGACGCCGATTGAGATTGTTCGATCAACGGGCGTGGTGACGATTTCCTCCGGCCTGACGATAACGACTGGAATTACGACCATTGGATCGACAACAACTCATAATGCACTCGCGACTTTTAATGCTGGGGCGATTATAACGACTAATAATGGCCTTATGTTTTCGAACCAGGTTAGTGACTCAACGGCGGGAGTGCCTGCTGCTTGGGCGACACCGGGGGGTGCTGGTCCGTCCTTTTGGCTCCCAGTCGTTATAAATGGCGCTGACTATGCAATCCCGGCATGGACGCTTTAGAGGATCTACAAGAATGAAATCTAAGTTAATCGCTGCTGGAATCATGTTCCTTTTGCCTCTTAGTGTGGCTTGGGGTCAGGGATGTCAGAGAGTAATTCAAAATGGCTTAGTGAATCCTAACGATCCGGCGAAATTTATTGGCAACTGTTTAATTGGCTCCGCCCTTGGATCGGGGAATGGTGTTTATCCACCAGCAGGGCTGACATCAAGTCAGGGTTTTGGGGAGATCGATATTCTTAATAGCCAATATGGTATAAATCTATTCTCAGGTCCCAATTCTGGCTCCTTCCAGGCATTTCAACTTGGCTTTGTGAATGGAGTTCCGACTATCTCGGTGAACGCCCTTGGCGGGGGAAGTAGTGCCCTCAATGTCGTTATAAATGGCACCACTTATCCGTTTCCGGGGGCCGGGAGTGGAAATGTTGTGGGACCAACACCCTCGGCGTCGAGCGGGAATGTCGCGATTTGGGCGGGGGGAGAAACGCTAAAGGGAACTGGCAACGTAGGAATTGCCCCGTCGTCCGCTTCGGGTGATTCTATCACAAGCTATTCTTTGATTTTCAACTATTTTGACAGTAGTGGAAACCCCCAAACTACGTCGCTAACAGCAAGTGCGGCCGGGGTTTTGGATTTGACAAATAGTGTAGGCGCTTCGGAACTTATAGCTGGGGCACTGTCGATAACAGACAATGCTGCTGTTGGAGGAACATTGGGGGTTACGGGGAATACCAGTCTCGGCGGAACCTTAGGTGTAACGGGGCTTTTAACTACGACCGCTGGTCTCACGGTTGGAACGAACCTTAATGTTGGAGGAACGTTGGCTGTTACGGGGACTAGCAACTTTGTGGGGAATGCTAATTTTGCGAGTGAAATAACGGGGAGTCCAGTTTCGATCGTCGGGAATACGAACGTGACGGGACTATTGACTGTGTCGACTACTTTTGATGTAACATCAAATGCAACTGTTGGAGGAGCTTTAGCCGTAGCGGGGAATACGACCTTAGGGGGCAACGTAAATGTGGCGGGAAATATAACCGGAAACCCAGTTAATATCGATAGCAACCTCGATGTTACTGGGGCTCTTGCACTTACCGGAAATGAGGCGATCACGGGGAATGAGACAATTAGTGGGACCCTAGGGGTCACTGGGGCTGTCACGTTTAGTGGTGCCGCTACGGTCGATGGGCTTTTGACGGCCGCTGCAAACATGACCGTCGATGAGGCTCTAACGACCAATACACTGAGTTCTGTGTCGAATGCAACGGTCGGGGGAACTCTGGGCGTTACAGGGGCTGCAACATTTAGTGGGGGAGTCGCAGGAAATCCTAATTTCAGCGGAAGTCCTACGGTTAGTGGTTCTCTTACTGTGGCATCTTTGGCAGTGACAGGAAATGGCACTGTTGGGGGAACTCTAGGAATCTCGGGGACTTTAACAGCGACTACTATTGGAGGAAGCCCTTCGTTCAGTGGAAGCCCTAGTATTCTAGGTACTTTAGGGTTGGCTGCTTCAACATGGTCCGATACGCAAGCTTGTTCACCCGGACAGATTTCTGTAGACTCTGGGTATATTTATGTTTGTGTTAGCCCCGGAAACACTGTCAAACGGGTTGCGTTGGCGAGCTTCTAAAGAAGGGAAACCAATCAAATGAGAAAATTGGTTATTTCGTCCGGTTTGCTTTTGGGTCTGTTGATTAGCCCCCCTACTATGGCTCAACAGTCGACTGCGCCTCAGGCTTCTGTGGCAGAGCAAAGTCTCTCTGCTGCAATGACTCAAATACAGACCTCTATCTGGCTTTACTCGAAGGAAAAGAAAGATCAGATTGACATGTTGGAGAAGCAAATTGGAACTCGGGAAGCTGAGTGGCATCAGTGGCTTCTGAAGTTCTGCGGAAATCAGTGGCCTGGAAAATGCATTTTCCGGCCTTCGAATTCTGGGCCTCCGATAGCTCCCCAGAAATAGAGACTCTGTGTGATGAAAAAACTCCCTACGTTGACTGCAATATTAGTTGCTTTTCTTCTGTCGTTGTCTTCTGCTCATGGGCAAGATCTTAGTGGTACGTTTCCTGGAACGATTCAATCTACAGGTAGCACGACGCCGCGGACGCTGGCAAATCGGTTTGCCGAAGTGGCTGATGTGCTCGACTATGGCGCCAAGGGTAACGGAACCGCCGATGTGTCATCGGCGGTTCAGGCTGCAATCAACTCGCTCGGCAGCAGCGGCGGTACGGTACTCTTTCCACCTGGAGATTTCTGCATTAAGAGTGGCCTTTCCGTTACGACCTATGCCGTCATCTTCAAAGGTCCGGGAAGCGGACAAAAGCTCAGCGTAAATGGACCGGCGGTCCTGGATAGTTGCGGCGCCGATACGACTATTGTGACGTTGAACCAGAATTACGATGTCATCCAGGGGCTAGCGATTCTTGGTTCTCAGGTACTTACGACGACGCATGACGCTGTTGTTATCGGCGCATCATGCGTGCTGTGCATAGTACGGGATACGAACATCGAAGGGGGACACTACGGAATAAACGTCATGGGGGTCAACAATACGGTCACGCAGACGACCGTCTTCAACACATACGGATCGGCTCTGGTCTACATAACCGGCCAGGCTAATATCCTACAATCCAAATTGGATCAACTTTACCCCTATGCGGTGCCTTCTCCAGGGTCAATTTCTTCCATCTCTGCTTGGGCCTCCACTCATTCGTACTTGGCCGGTAACATCGTTTCGCTAGGTGGGTTCTATATTCAAGCGACGGCGGGGGGAACGAGCGGCGGCAGCGCGCCTACGCTGCTGAACTACGGCGCGTCTATCGTTGACGGTTCGGTCACTTGGAAGCTGATGGCGCCGGCGACGTTCTACGGACTCCAACTCGATACGGGGGCGAGCGGGCCAACTGAAATTATAGCATCCGATATGACGGGAGCCTTTACTGCGGGCTTCACCATGACGAACACCGGCGCCGGGACGGCACCTAGTCAGGCTACGATCGCTCAGTCATCTCTTGGCGAAGGACTGACAGCCAATGTTCTAGCCCATGATGGGTCTGGATTGCAGGTGGTAGGCTCCAATATAAGCAATTGCGTCCTCTCGACCTGCGCGGGGATTTCGACGACAGGCTCTTGGAGTAACAGCCTGATTGCGACGGGAAACCTTATTATCGACAACGAAACCGGCATCTCGCTTGGGGCTGGAACGAAGTCGGTATTGACGGGGAATCATGTTGCCGGTTCGGGTGTGGCCGGAGTCGGGATAGCGGCAGGCATCACTGACTTCACTATTGCCGGTAACGACCTCAGTGCGTCGGCGGCGTGGGGGACGAACTTGGTGGGCGTCTCAGTTGCGTCTGGAGCGAGCGATTACTACACGATCGCGAACAACAACCTGAACGGCGCGACGACGCCGATTAGCGACGGCGGTACAGGCCAACATAAGACGATATTGAATGATACCGATGGGTTCCTGACCGGCACATGGACGGCGGCAATCGTCGGCAGCGGCACCGCCGGGACCTTCAGCTACGCTAATCAGACCGGATACTATGAGAAAATGGGGCGGCACGTCAGCGCACGAGTTCTAATGAACGTGAGTGGCACTAGCATTTCGCCGACCGGAAATTTGACGATTACTGGACTTCCATTCTTGGCCAATAGCGCGAGTGGCGATTATGGGATATGCTCGTTCGGCTTCGTCAGTAACCTGACGCTCGACACGAATTATCTTAGCTTTAGTGGATATGTCGCATCGGGGGCAAATGTTATAACACCAGTTGAAAACGGATCGGCCCGAGGCGCGCAGCAACTAGCGGCGGCAAACCTATCGAACTCAACGCCCATGTTTATGCTTGACTGTGAATATAATAACTGATGTGGACACCCTCTGGCACATCATCGAGGTCGAGCAAAACATGCCTGACGCGTCCCGCCAGCACGAGATCATCCCGATGACCCCGATCCGTCGTCGATAAGCAATGGCTGCTGAATCCCCGCAGACGTGGATCAACTCGCTGGCGCTGACGCTCCTGGGGGCTCTGCTGTCGCTGGTGGTCGGCGGGCTGCTGTTCTATGCCCGCAGCAAGCAACGAGCGGCAGCGGCGATTGCTGACGCACATCTAAAGCTCCTTAACCGAGTGGTAGAGTTGGAGAAGAGTCTTGCGTTGGTCAATCAGGCCGTGGTGCCGATCAGCGCCGCGTTTCAGGCGATGCTGATAAAGGACCTAACCCACGCGCACACGCCGGAAATTGACGCGTTGCTGGCGAAGATCGGGCCGCCCCTTGTGCTGACGCTCCGGGACGTAGACCGACTCGGCGTACTGTTGGCCGAGGTTACGGCGGATAATACGATCACCGAGAGGGAGCGCGATGCGGCGAGAATGCTGCCGATGGTCATGCGCCGGGTACTTGCCGACAAGGAGTCGAGCGGCATCGAGGCCGAGCCGTTGGTGCGGATCATCGTCACGACGCAAGAGGGCGTGAAATATTGAGGAAAAACCGAAGCCGCAGCGGTCGAAGCCCGCGAAAATGAAAGGAGGCCGGAAGAAAGAGTGGCCTTGGCCGCCCTGGCGGCCGCATCGCCGGCCAGTGCGCCTCGCACTGGTTTTACCCATCATCACGCGGAAAGGAACGATCATGTCCACAACCCAACTCCCGAACGATGAAGTCCTCTCGATCCCGATCGTGGTCCTCGATGCGGACGGCGCGGTCGTGCCGGCGCCTGCGGGCGACGTGTTCACGGTCGTATCGAGCGATCCCACGAAACTCGGTGCCGTCGTCGGCGTGATGCCGGCGGGGCCGCTGGCCGGGCATCCGGCAGTCGCGATCAACGCCCTGATCCAGGCTTCGACGCCCGGCGTGCTGTCGATTACGGTCTCCGATTCGGCTGGCCTCGCGATCGACACGATGGGCGTCGACATCGTCGCCGACACGACGCCGAAGGCGATCGGCCTCGACCTGACGGACGCGCAGGCCGTGCCGCAGCCGGTGCCGACCAACCCCGGCCCGTAATCGAGGCGAGGGGCTGCGTGCGGCATCGCGCGGCCCCGGCCTCGGGAGGAACGCAGATGGGCGTAATTCTGGTAATCCTCGTCATTCTGATGCTCTTCGGTGGAGGCTTCGGTTTCTACCACGGCGGCCCAGGTATCGGCGGCGGCATCGGCGGCGTGTTGTTGCTTCTCATCGTGCTCTTCTTGCTCTTTGGCTACCGCTGAAAGGAGAAACCTCATGTCAATCGGCCTGATCTTTTGGGTTTTGATGCTTTTCGCTGCGATCTTCAGCGGTTGGCGATGGTCGCCGTTCGTCGAAGCGAATCGAAACTACTTTGGGATGAGCCTCCTGTTCTGGGTACTGTTCTTCCTGCTCGGCTGGCACGACTTCGGGTTTATCATTCACCAATGAGGCGGGAAATCCGCAAGGGCGTCGCAGTCGGCCTCCTAGTGGCGCTGCTGACGAACCTAGCGCAATACGCCTGGTCCGAGGTGCAGCGCCGAGCGCTCGCGCTGTGGACGGATCGGTACATCGCCGGTGTCGCGGCGCAGCAACAATCCGTGATAAAGAATCGTGAAAATTCTCGCTAATTCGCCGAGAAATGTGTGAACCGCCTCACATTCGGGACGCTTTTTTGACGCTGATCCTGTAACAGCGAGAGGCATGGAGCCTGAGATGATGGGGATCAAGGTGACTGGCGAGATGAACGCCGGTTCGATCATGCAGGCGCTGGTCCTCGTTGGCTCGATCACTGCGGCAGCGGTTGGCGTAACGGCCTATGTGGATGGCGGCTTCTCCAAACTGACCGCGGCCATCGCGGTACAGACGGCACGGATCGACGTGCTCGAAAAGACCACCGCGACTCGGATCGATGCGGTTGAGCGCACGGCGTCGAGTACGGAGCAATCGGTTGCCAAGGTCAGCAACGACTTGAGCCTTCTGCGCGGCGAGCTGGTCGGGGCGAAACGCATTCCAGGACCGTGAATGAGGGTCATGGAAACGTGAATAAACCGCCCTGCCCCACTTGCGGCGGCCGTGGCGTCGTGCCGCGCGAGATGCCAAGGCTGCCCGATGGCTCGGTTGACCCGAAATTTGTGCAGTCGCGGTTCCCGGCGCTGTGCGGGTCGTGCAACGGCAGCGGCGTGGTGCCCGACAAGGCCGCGCGGGCGCAGAACATCGCTGCGGCGAAAGCGGCAGACGGGAGTTAGAGCGTGAGCTTCTACACCGACGTTATTCTCAAATCTCCGGCGCGGCTCTCGTCCGACCTTAATCGCGATCCGGCGCTGATCGAGCCCGAGACATTACGCCGCGCGCGGGCTGTGATCGCCGATGCGGAGATCAAGGGAATCACGCTGGCGATTTTCGAGGGCTACCGCAGCCCGGCCCGACAGGAACTGTTGTTCCAGCAAAAACGGACGCAACTACAGAAGGTCGGTTGCCACGGATATGGGCTGGCTGTCGATTTGGTCAAGCAGCTCCCCGCGACCCGCGAGCGCCGCATCGTGCATTGGGTACAGCGAACATTCGGCGGCTACCATCCGGCGCACGGCTCGTTGGTCGTCGGGATGCCGACGATGCTGTGGTCGTGGGGCGGCGACTATACGTTTCTGGGCAAGCTCTATCGGCTGCATGAACTCTGCTGGGGCGGCAACTGGCCCGGGCTGGTTGACATGGTTCATGGTCAACGGTGTTCGGTTGCCGACCAATCCCGGCTATTCGCCGGCACGTTCTATCCCGATGTCGGGTATGATCCCGGTCCATAGGAAAGGAACCTCGATGACAAGGAAACTCGGACGCCTGCCGCGCGCTCACAATTCCAGCATCCCGCATATGTCGGCGTTGATGGCCGGAAAGCCTGTGCCGGTACTGCCGCCAACGGTCGATAACGCCAGCGCGCTTCCGGCCGATGGTCTGGGGCAAATGCTGAACGACACGCTGGGCGACTGCACTTGCGCCGCCGTCTATCATGCGATCCAAGTATGGACCGCCGCTGCGCGCGGGGTGGAGATCACCGAGCCCGACAGCGACGTACAGGCGCTCTACGAACAGGCGTGCGGTTATAATCCGGCCGACCCGAACACGGATCAGGGCGGTGTCGAACAAGATGTGCTGACCTTCCTGCTGAAAACGGGGGCGCCAATCCAGCCGTCGCCGGCGCCGCGGGTCAGGCATCTTATCGCCGCCTTCGTCGAAGTTGATCCCCGGATGCTCGATGATGTACGGGCGGCGATCTACGAATGCGGCGTCTCCTATATCGGTTTCAACGTACCGGCTTACATCATGGCACAGGAACCGCCGGCCGTATGGGATGTGGACCCGAGTGCCGACAACTCCATCGTCGGCGGCCACGCGGTTGTGCTGACGGGCTACGATGCCAGCGGTTTCGACTTCATATCCTGGGGCAAGAAATACCGGATGACCTTTGCTTTCTTTGCGAAGTTCACGGACGAGAGCTATGCCATCGCCGATCCGAGTTGGATCGAGGCGACCGGCAAGACGCCGGGCGGCCTAACGCCGGCAGCGCTGGAAGCGCAGATGGCGGCGCTGAAGGCGGGCGCGTGATGGCCGACTTTACGATGCCGTTGACACCCGCTGAGGCTATGGCTTTGCAGCGGCTCTTGGCAAATCCAGAAGTCGCTCGAATCGCCGACGAACTCTATGGCGCCGCCGGCGCGGTCGATGCGCTGAAAACGGCGCTCGCCGAGTGGCTGACGGCACAGACGCCGGCGTGATATAAAACCTCGAAATCTCCGGCCGCAAACGGAGCAGGCGCGATGACACAACCTATCCCTGGCTTCCTCGCCTCGGCGGTTGCGTCTATGGCGCATCCCCGAACCATCGCGCTCGGCTTTGCGGGCCGGGGCGAGGGAGATTGAAAGATGGCAGATGTCGTAAACTTTCCCGTTCCCTCCAGTCCGATCCCGCCGTGGGCGCCGATTGTCCAGGGTCTTATCCGGCACGCGCTGACGGCTGCCGCCGGCGCTGGATTCATCGCCTCGGCCTATAACACGGACTCGACAGCCGCGATGCTGAGTGGAATGGCGATCAGCATCGGAACGGCCGTGGCTGGGGTCGCGTGGAGCTGGTGGCAGAAGCACCAGGCGGCGAGCGCGGCACATGCAGGAGCGGTCGCGAGCGCCAATGCCGCTACGCCGTTGCAAGTCACACCTGCAGGAGCCCAGCCATGACCCGCCGCCTCATCCCCGCCGCCGCGCTGGCGTTCGCCCTCGGCGCGTGTGGCATCGTTCCGCAATCGCCGCCGACGCCGACTCCGGCAATGATCCAGACCGAAAGCCAGAGCATCGCCGGCATCAGCGCCGCGCCGATGGACATTCTGACGACCGGCGTCGAATTGTCGAACGGCTACTGTACGACCTATTTCAACAAGCTGGTCAACCAGGCGGCCGGGCTCAACCTCGCCAGCCAGGAAACGACGCTCGCGGGCGGTGTCACGTCGGGCGTCATGGGGCTGACGGGTGCCGGGGCGGGTGCGACCGCCATCGCCGGCATCGCGTTCCCGGCCGTGTCGGCAAGCCTGCAAAACGCGGCCCGCACCGCGACCGGGGGCATCCAGCCCGCCGCCGTCTGGCCGATGGTGCAGAAGGCCGAGAACGCCTACCTGTCGGCGCTGCCGGCGAACGGACCGACGACCAAGACCGAAGCGGTGATGTACGTCGGCGGCTACGCGGCGCAGTGCCAGCCGGCCGGCATTCAGTCGCTGGCGCTCGAAAGCCAGCTCAACGCGAACCCGGTGGCGAGCGGTGGGGGCGGTGCGACCCCGGCATCGCTGCGGCTGGCGCCGCCTTCGGCCATCCGGCCGCCGCCGGTTGTGAGCGTGCGGTGATGCTAAAGCTCGCCGACTACTTCGCGACCCGGATGGCACCCGGCGGGGGCCTGCCGACGATCGCCAACGGCAAACTCGCGTTTGCGTCCGGCTCGAAACCTGCGGGGCCGCAGACGCCGCTCGGGATTCGGCTGGTAGGTACTTCGGTTCATGGTGGCGATGCCCACGTCTATCCCGTCGCCACGGTCGCCGTCGCCGATCCGGTCGACGCGTTCTACGACGTAACCGATTACCTCGGCGACGGGGGCTGGAGGTCGCAGGCCGATCCGGTGAACGACTGCGGCAGCATGAACGTCGTGTGGCGGCATTTTCCGCGCGACCTGGCGCACAGCTTCGGCAGCGTCGCCTTCGCGTTCGCGACGCTGTGGGGCACGCCGGGATTGCAGTATTTCAACGGCCTCCAGTGTCCAGCGCGGCCGAAGGGCTATGGCGCACGCTATCCGGTGTTCGCCACCGGCATCCCCGAGGGCGCGTGGACGACGCTGCCTATCTGGTGGCCGAACAACGCCGAGACTGCGGCGCCGTCCTGTGCGGTCGATCCCGCGGGTTCACGGACCGCGCTCGGGGCGCTGTGGCGCGGCGACGTGATGTGGCCGCTGACGACGCCGGGTGGCGTCGGGACGGTCGAAATCCCGGTGATGATCGGGGAAAGCTATTGGTTCGGCGCGCCCGATCCGCCGTACAATCTGGAGAAGTTGTACTTTGCCGAGGGCCTCGGCTGCATCGGTTACGACTTTTGGCAGGATAATTCGATCGAGGGCACACAGGTCGCAATCGGCGCAGCGCCGGATTTGCTTGACACGAACGGCGCGAACGTCAGCCAACCCTCGCTCCCGACCGGGACCAGCGGGGAATGGGCGCTGGTGATACGGGTCGCGTTCAATCAGATCGTTGCGGCGAGTTCGCTGGGGCTGCCGGCGGATTTAACGGCGCAGCAGTTCTTCGCCGGGATCGCGGGGTTTCCGGGACAGGGGCCGGCGGCGGCGGTTGCTGCGCGCTAGGCGGCGATCATGCGGATGTTTGCTCCGTCAGCTGTGTATCAGTAATAACACGACGGCCACGAATAGCAGCCCGAAGGCGCGGAACAGCGCGCAGGCCGGTCGTCGGAACAGCAGCGCCCAGAGGAACGGGAAGCCGGCTAGGTAGATCGCCGCGATGATCTCGGCCGGGGTGAGGTCGGTCATGGTTCATTCTCCAAGGCTGCGAGGGCGGCGCGGAGGCGATCCGTCGATACAGCTTTATCGGCGTACTCCTGTGCCGCCCCGATCAGCTCCCGCACCTTCGGGTCGCGCTTGAGCATCGCGGCGTAGGCGGCGAGCATCGCTTCCCGTGAAGCGTGATAGGGTGTTTGCGCTTTTCGTAGTTCCTCCATGCCGATCTCCGCGAGGTCGGGCTGCGGCGGAGCGTCGAGGGCGGCGAGTTCGGCGAGTTCGGCGAGTGCCCAATCACGGTCTTTTTCTGCATTGGTTCGATAGGTTAGCAATGTGAGCGCCTTGCGAAGTGTAGAGAGCTTCTGTTCGGCGATCGGGGCGTCAGTCATCTTTCATCTCCGTCGAACAAGTCGTCATTCGGGCAGGGGGTTTCTAAGACGTTATGCGCGCAATCACCGTGATCGGTATCTTCAAGACATTTGTACCAGCCTTCAGCGAGGTTAGCGGCACCACAGGCCGGGCACGGCCAGATGCCGATGCTATCGCGCTCAGCCATCTTTCATCTCCTGCGAACGGGCGCGGCGAGCAGCCATGAAGGCGGCGCGCATGTGTTCCTTCTCGGCTGGCGAAAAGCCATTCTTGCCTCGGTTGGGAAAGTAGGCCGCTAGCGCACTCTCGACCTCCGCCTCGCTCGGCGGTGCTTCGGCCAGTTCTTTGCGGGCATCGGCCAGACCTTTTGCGTAACCAGCTTCCTCCTCACGGCGTAATGCGACGGTGTTCTCGGCCCGCATCCGGTACATGGCACGGTCCGTATCGCTGTCCTCGGCACGGCATCGTGCGGTAAATTCCTCCATTTCTCGGAAGGCTTTGATGTCAATTTGACAAGCCGCGTCCGACATCCCACTAGGCCCGAAATGTTCCAGTGCGGCCAAGCTATCCGTGAAGGTCTCACCACAATGGAAGCACGTCCACGAAGTCGGCGGCGCTTCGGCCATCGCGGCGAGGTAGGCGGCGATGCGTCGCCACCGATACGGTGCGACCGTTGCAGATGCGATTGGCTTGCCGTGCTCGTCACAAATGTCGATTTGCACGCAACCGTTTTTAATCGTAGCACCGAGTCTTACGCAGCTTTCTTCGGCCCATACCCATTCGGCCCGCTCGATCGCCTCTTCCTCGGTCATCGGCCTTGCGCCTTCGGGGGCGCGGGCAGGGGGAGCCATTTAGTAGGCACGAGGTCTGACATGTCCTCCTCGTTTGTCCCCCATTCCCAGCTATCCTCTCCAAATCTTCGGTAGCCGATCCAACAGTCTAAGTTGTTGGACAACAATACCAGATCAAAAAGATGGTCGAGGGTCGCAATGTCGCGCCACTCTGTTGCCTCCCGCAGCAGCCTCAGGACGAAGGCTAGTTCTCCTGCTATGCCAAAGGCGTCCTCGCTCAACGAGCCCTTGTCGCGGATCACTTGGGCGAGTCGAATTTCGTCATCTTTTGTCATGGTTCTATTCCTGCTAAGGGGGATTGGAGGGCCAATTGACTCGAGTTCCCTGTCAAAGATCGGAAGGAACTATGGATTGGAAGGGGGAGATTCAATGGACCTCCGTCCCCAGGATCGGGATCGGAGGGAAATTCAATATTCCCCCATGAACTTAATTCACGCCACTGAGATTCACTGTCATTGACAACGGTGTGCCGACCACGAGCCAAGGCGACGCAATTGGGCGTACCGCAGGTTACAGGTCGGCGATCCTTGGGTCTTCGAATACTAGTGAACGTCGATAGGCAGATGCAGCACTTTAGGGCTTCGGTAATTATTTTTGCCATGACGACGATCCTCCATCTCTCAGTCAAACATCTGTTTGGCCCAACTCAGGCGCTGCGTTTCTAGGATTTTCTCCTGCTGCTCCCGTGTCAGAGTTTCGAAGTCACTAACAGCCTTTTGCATTAACTCGGTCAAGCGACTATTTCGGCGCGCTTTTTGCATTGCAGTTTCTAATTCCTCTATCAATTCTTTAGCTCTCTCGGGAGATAACTCTCGGTCGTATAGGAAGATCTTTTGTCCATCGCCGGAGACGGTAACTAAAGGCGGACGAGTTGATTTAGGCGGCTTTAGGGCGTGCTCTATATGGGGTGGTGGGCGGCCGGTCAGCCGGGCCTCAGTGCAACAGCCAGCAGCGTTGCATTCATCTTTGTGAGGGCACCCATTCGCATAACAGAGGCAAAGGATACTTGGGTCCTCTACTATTGGTCTCAGGTTCTCTAGATCATAGGTCCCAACGGCGACATAATACCCATTGCCGTTGTCACTTAGGTTCGCCGTTAGCAAGGTCGGATTTATTGACGAAACTATGTATCTTCGCCCCGGTCTGTTGACTATTGTAACCACGGCACCGATTCTGATCTTTCCATGACCGACATCGATGGAGTCGATGGAATCGGAATTGTGGTCCATTGGCATCTTAATCTCCTTTCGATTGCTTGATGAACTCTGGATTGCGGGGCTAGTGAGGGTCACCGATTCGAAATCCGGGGACTGGTGGAAGATGGTCGGGACAGCTCCAATCATTGGCGTCGGGGCGATTTCTATAGAGCGGCGCGTCCATCGGACCCTTGCCGCAGGTTTTGCACCGTATGAACTTCAGGGGACTGTTTTGAACCGGGGGTTTCCACGGCTCTCGGCTTGCGTTTCGAAGATGATAGGCGATGATTCGAAGATTCTCATCAATAGAACTCAGATCAGCTAGAGTGACGTTGGCGGTTAGTTCTCGAAGTCTCTGGCGGGCCGCCCTTAGGACCTCAGGCTCAGTGATCTCAGATTGAATGGGATCGACTTCAGGGAATTCTACAAGGGGCATCATCGGATTCCTTTGCTTTTCCAACCACGGCCCTTTGACCGGGCCACGAGGGTGTTGTAGTCGGCAGTCTCAGCCGGGGTTATTCGGGTTACACGACCAGCTGCAACGGCCTCTGCAATCAGGGCCTCCCGATCAGCGAGATCAATGACCTTAGGTGGCATCGGAATCACCTTGGTTGTTCGACGAGGCTTCGATTTAGTCGCTGTTCTCAACTTCTTAGGCAGAGGAACGGCTACTGTTGGTCTCGCTCGGCCGCCGGGTTTATTCAGGCTTTTAATTCCCCGAGTCGACATTATCCTAGCTACAGTTGAGCGTTTCATGCCTAGGATGTTTGCTGTCTCAGAGATCGTTTTACCTAGGGCTATGTGATTTCGGATTGATTCAACCGCGGGGTGGTCGATAGCGGTTCTAGGAATATAGGTTGACTCTCCTTGGCGCCGGCGGCTCAAAGTTGACCGAGGAATTCCACTTCGACGTGTCGCTTCTTTTAGGCTCCTCACCCCAGCTAATGCGGCTTCGATTTCTTTGTCGGGGAATTTTGGCCTACCTCCGGGTCTGACGCCAGCTGGGATCTTATGTCGGATCATTGCGGCCCGGACAGTAGGGGCCTTGAATCCTATTTCGATGGCGATTTCGCGGGTCGTTCTGCCCTCCCCAGCGAGCCGTCTGATGGCCTCTAGGTCCTTGGGGCTGACTAAACGCCGCTTTCCCTCGCCCAATTCGGTGATCCAGGTCGGAAGACCGAGGTCCTGGAGGAATTGGGAGACCCGGGCAACGAGCGAGGGGTCTTTTATGGAGGTTCGGATGAGTGTGGGCACGATCTTAGATGCCTTTCTTGATGTCGTAGGTGAATCTAATACTTTCCAAATTTGGTTCTGGCACTTCTGTCGAATTGTCCTTTTCACTACGCTTCTCTGACTGATTATATATTTGTCCTGGAATCCAACTAAGGACCATGTTTAGAGCCTCAATATATATCTTGTTGTAATGTTCCTTCACCTTAGTTTCAACCTGTTCGCTTTCCAAGTTATGAATAAATAGTCTTATTTGCCATTCTAGGCCACGAATCGGATCTACATGAACCGGTGTCTTTTCTACAGACGGTTGAAAATCCCCTATATTCAATTTGGCTCTGAGAGAATGATACTCTCCTAATAGGAGGTCATAATCTTCTCGAATTTCTGCATACCTTGGGCAATCAGATTCACAAGATATTGTTTTAGCTGAATCGTCGGGTAACTTAGGCTCAGGCTCTGTCAGTTCTTCAACTGAAATATCTAAGAGACTTCTCAATGTTTCATCGGGCTGGGATTTCGCAGGTTCCAGGGAGGGAGAAATAACCGGCAGCTGATCTAGGACATTTGGACTAGACAATTTAACCAGGGCTGTATTGAAATCCATTCCATGAATACGAGATATATAGTCGAATATGTCGCCCTTGGCGTTGCATCCAAAGCAATAGTATCTGGCACGAGAGGACCTACTGCTTTGAAAGACGTGAAAGCTGGGCGTGTCTTCCTTATGAAAGGGGCAAATGCCGAAGCCGTGAGCGTCTAGTTTAACGGTCTTTTCGACGACCGCAACTAATAGCGGAAGGCTGCCCACGATCCTTTGGACATCGTTCGCCCGTTTGGCTCTGTTATCAACAGCGGTCATTTTCCCTTCCCTGGAATCCTGCGAGATCAATTCAGTGAACCTACGTTCAGCGGTGCAGATTTTCAATCATAGCCAGGGGATTCGGCGGTCATTTGGAAAATACCTCCTTTAGGTCCTTTGCTACGTCCCAGCTGGTGGCGTAGTTTGATTGGGATAGCTCGTCTATGGCATGTTGGATCAGAGTTTTGTCTAGGGGCCTGATGTCGATGGAGCCCCGGCCGACCGCGCTGTCGAATGACTCGATGAGCCAATTCCGCGCTCGGAGGGACGATTTGAAGATCCAGTCGGGAACGTGAATGATGAAGTCGGGCATTAGGCGTAGCCTTCTGCGTTAAATGGTTTTGGATAGGGTAGACATTTCTTCTCGTATTTCTTTCCAAAGACTTCCTTCTTGGTTCTTGGGTATGTGGGCGGTGCAGTATTGGTACTCTTGTTCGCCGCTTATGATTTGGCCGTTGCTGTGTAACTGTGTCTTATATGTCCCGCGGAACGTGGCAGGGTTGCTGCATCCCGAAACGTTGCATTTGAAGTTCAAATTGCGAAACTCTTTCAACTTACGGACTAGTAACATTTCTTAGGGCCTTTCTTTGGCTCGTGTGGCCCGCCGTCGATGACGTAGAATCCCCGGCGATTTGCCTCACCGACAACGTAGTAGGCATTGCCGCCATAGTGAATGAATTCACCCAGTTCGGGGAATTCTTCGGCGTTGTCTGTGTGGCCTGTTATTTCCTGATTATAGTCCGTGAAGGCGATTTCGGCACCATTTGGATGGACCAAGATCCATATCCTGTCACGCAGGTTGGTGATTCCGGGTATCTTTGTGTATTTGTTTCTTATTCTCTGGGCTTCGGCGTCGGTTAAACGAGGCATCAATGAGGTTCCTTTCTTAGCCGATGATGAGTGTGGCACCGATGAAGGCGATTAGACAGCCAAGCATGGCTGCAAATGTTAGCCCTGCTATATCATCTGATCTTCTTGTCCTTAGTATAAATACTAAGGCTATTAGTTCGGCTCCTATACCGAAGGTTGAGAAGCCGATTCCAACGACAAGTGCGGTCATTTCTTAGGTTCTTTCTTTGGTTCCGCCGGTTGCGAGGTCAATAGGTGCTGGTGCCCATTTGCCGGGGAGAAGTCCTGATGGGCGAATGAGTCCGGACTTCTCGGCGGCTGTGATGATAGTTTTGATTTTGTCACTGGTGACTTTCTCTCGGAGATAGTTCCACATCCAGGATTCGTCCATATCGACTCGTTTGTCGCGGGCGATTTTGGCATATTCTTGCCACATGGCTTGGTGCATGTCCTGAATGAGCTGAGTATCTGATTTCTGTTTCATCGCTCTAAAGACATCCGGCATCATTTCCTCCGCGTCTAGGAGCCACTGGCGGCCTCGGAGAAAGTCGCTCAATGTCACGGTGAGGCCGTTGCCCGCAGAGACCGCGGAGATCATAGATAACTTCATCGTGTGTTCGTTTCGGCGGCCAAGATAATTGACCAACCGTCCATAGGTTGGGGTGGGGGCCAGTTTCTCGTCGTTGAACCAATGTCTGATGGCGTCTTGGGCCTCGTCTTCCCATTCAAATGGACCGTGGAGTTCGTTGAAGAGGCGATCGAGTTCCTTCTGAAGGCTCTCTATGTCGGACTCGGGTCTCTTGGCGAACATGTCGCGATATACTTCGGGAGTGGTTCCGTAGACAAAGACGACGCGGCTGGTGAATCCCTCACCCCAGGCGGCCTCGGGAAAAGTCGATAACGCTGCTGGGGTGGCGGCGGCGAGGATATTGACTGTGGGGTTCTCGATCCGGGAGCTTTTGACGGATCGCCGAGGCTCTGTGTGAATGGGGCCGTTGTCATAGAGTTTGCTGAGGGTTGCGAGGAAACTGTCGTCGTATTTCGGAATCAAGACGCCGAATTCTTCGCAGAGAACGGTCATAGCAGAGAAGATGGTCATCCCGCTGCCGTTGGTACTGACTTTGGCGGAGGCTTCGAGAGAGTCGATGAACGAGGCTTTTGTTGGGGCGTCGGGACCGAGGAATAGTCCTTTAATTGGAGCTAGCATGGCTCTGGATCTCTTTATCATGTTAGTTTTTCCGCTGGCTGGACCTCCAGCCAGTACAACATACAAATTAGGGTGCAGTTTATCTATATCTGTTTCTGTCCATACTCGTCGTTCTAGAACAGACGCTAATATGCTTATTCCGGTCCACAGTCGGAATGAGTCGGGACTCCTAAGGGAGGAAGTTGAATCCATAAAAGATTCTATCCAGTCTGACATCTAGAAAGTGGTCTATAGATCAATGTCTATAGCATGTTCAGTAATAGATTTTCTGCGTCGTACAGCTGGGACTCCACTTAGTTGCCGCATTCTGGTATGAAGTAGGTTATGATAGGCTCTATCTGGACAGATTACTAAATTGAATGGAGTATGATTGTCGGTTCCGTCTTCATTCATGTGATGGACAACCGCCCCTTCTGGTAATTTTCTTCCTAATGCTTTTTCAGCTAAATATATGTGCTCTCTGACCTGTTCTCCATTTACAGTTATGAAAACGTAGCCGCTATGTATAGATCCTGTTCCTTTTTCTCGTCTTATTAAGTCGACCCGGCCGTATACCGTGATAGAGTCGTAGTGTTGTCGGCAGAATCCTTTCGTGAAAGCTGATTTTTTGCAAGCTTCAATGCTACATAATAGCCCCTTATTTTGAACAGTTAAGATTATATTTGGGTCTCCATGAAAGCGTTGGCGCTGATAGTGTTTCGAGCACAGCCCATTCCCATGAACGGGATTACCGCAGATTATACACCTTTTTCTAGACATTTTCCTAACCTCTTCAGTTTGTCGACGTCGGTCTCCGTCCATACGCGGCGTTCGAGAACGGCGGCAATTGTGGCGATGCCGCCCCAAAGGCGAAATGAATCCGGGCTTCGCATGGTCTCTGTGGATGCCACAAAGTCGGTGATCCAGTCAGAAGGCATCTGGGCAAATTTTCTCGATCCTCAGATTCAGAATTTCTTGTGATTACATACTATATGACCGCACTGGCGGCAAGTTGGTGTATTTTCTATATCTTTTGGAAGATTTGGGGGGAGTTTTAGTCCGTGAACCCTAGCTGCTCTTTCTTCGAACAAGATTAGACTATAACGAAGATTCTCGATTATGTTCTCTGTTTCTCGGCAAGGAATCTGACCATTTAAGTAAATGCAACGGTGAATCAAGGCTCTTAGGACTTCCTGACAATTTGTCCCATCATACGGATAGCCGTGGTTTCCTGGGTAATTGTCACCAACTCTATGCATGAAAACTAATTGAGATTTCGACAAAGTTGTGCTCTCTGAAATCCCGGAATAGTTGTTCAGCTTAAACCAGTGACCGGGTTCTACGATTTCCATTTCTTTAGATCCTAATTGAGTCTAGGCCATGTTTGTTCCATTCTTCCTTCGTGCCGTCTTCTCGGATTCTAAATCGGTGGGCCCAATTGAAGCCGCCGACCGGCTCTCCTGGGATGGTCATAGAGCGACCTGATTTCGGATCTCTCTGGGTGATCTGAACCCAATTGACGCATTCACGGATTAGGGTTCTTTCGGATTCTTCGTCCGTGATGGGGGCTTGGAAGTAAACGGCATCGTGAAGCTGGGAGAGGAGTTGGACTTTGCTTCTCATGTTCTTCCAAAGACGGTACATACCCAAATTCAAGGCGTCTGCGGTCGCTGATTGAAACATATAGGCGACAGCCGATTTCAGTGTCTCGCGGCTATCTGGACGGTCGAAGAAGTCTCTCCTGCGACCGAAGGAATTGACTAAGAATCTGTGGCGTTGAAGTTCTTGAGAAATCCATTGGTGCATCTGCGGGATGCACGGGAAGGCGGTGAAATAGCGTTCTTGGAATTCCTCAGCAATATTCTGGGGTAGCCGAGTTTGTCGAGAAATCTCTTTGGGAGTTCCAAGGTAGTTCGTAGCATGGCCGACGCGCTTTGAGACGTCACGATAGGTGAAGAGACGATAAAAACGACGTTCAGCTAAAGCACGGTCCTTTCTAAGGTCTCCGGTCCAGGCCCAATCAGGATAGCACATGCGGGTTACGAAGGTATGTAAGTCGCCTGATTGGCAGGCGTCGAGATAGGTCCAGTCGCCTAAAATTGTACCGCAGAACCAGGCGACGTCGTGAGATTCGCTCTGGGCCTTATCGATGCCATAGAGCTTATATCCCGAATCGGGGATGAAGACCCGTCTAAGGTCCTCATGAATATTTTGAAAATTACTGGCTGTTCCAAAGGGGGATTTGGAACTACTAAAACGACCCGTATTTGTCCCTCCGATATTATATGAGCATCGCCAGCGGAAATCGGAGTCGATTTCCTTTTCGAGGACTTCGAGGGACTTCGAATGATCGCGAAACTGGAGAATTGCATTGATGATGGGGGCGGCCCACTTATCTTGGAGTTCGAGTTTCTCCAATGTCTCTCTGTCCATTGGTCTCTTGGTCTCACCGTTTATGTGCTTTTCAATTGGAATTAGCCTCATATGATCGTAGAACAGAGTTCGCAGTTGTTTGTCTGATCGGGGGAACTTGGGATCATAGGAACCCTGGATCGCTGTTATGATGGCGGAGAGGATTTTCTCGACTGAGGCTCGCTTCTGTGTGACTAGCTCTATGGCCTTATCGCGTTCGTCTATGTCGACGCGGAAGCCTCGGAGCATTAGTTCTAGGACGGGGCCTTGCAGGGCTCGCTCAAGATCATATATGAGAGTGTCATTGTCTCGCAAATTCTGCCTGACTTGGTCTATCTCTTTGGTGAGAAAATTGTCCCCGCCGCAATATATGGCCTGATTGGCTTTATTAATTTCGATCTCGTGGAACGCTATTGTTGGCATGGTTATTCGTCTCTTTTTAGAGAGTTGCTGTGTCGGGACATCTGTTTCCACGAAATTTCATTACAGTATATAGAGCCTAAAAATCCTAAGCTCTTAGGTAGTTCAATGAATCGACTATGATGCCACAACATCGTATCGTGGGCGATGTTCTTTGGAAATATGCCCATTCCGACCATATAAGATAAATCATATATACCGTTTTGGAATATCTTCTCTTTGTCTGATTGGAGGGCTGCTATAGCGAGTTTCCAGGCTTCGAATTCTAGTTCCGGAGTGGGCCAATAATTTATATTGGTTGAAGGGAATCCGAGATCAGTGGCGATCTTTCCGACATCGACGATATGACCTTGGTTATCGACGTTTGCATCCCTAAAGGGGATAACCAGGGCATCTGAGGGGGATCTTCCAAAACCGATGATAGATATTTGACGTTTGATTGTTTCGATGTCGCAGGAATACGATTGAGTCGGTCGTTTTAACCATTCATAGCCTTCTTTTATTCCGGCCTCGTTGGGACTCGGGATTGTCAGCCATCGTTCGGGGCGTCGTATTTCGGGGAACTCGGCTTCGCGTTTGGCCTTCGTCAGGTCGGGAATGACGCTCGCTCGCATGGGAGGGGCGCGAAGGACGGCGGCAGGATGAAAAGTTGCGAGGCATTTCTTCTCAAATCCTGTCAGGTCCTTCGCACTCATAGAAACTGTGCCGCGGAGGGCGGTGATTTTTGTCTGACCTAGGATGGCCCAGCAGGCGGCGTTGCCGAGACAGAGGATCAATGTCGGGTCGAGGTCGCGGATTTCCGTCCATAGGCTCTCGACGTGATGGAAGAACTCGCGCTTTAGGTGTGTTCCGCTGACTATCTTTGATGCTTTCCACGGGGGCATCGGGGTCTGTCTCTCGGGAGAAAAGAAGCCACCGAGGTCATTCTGGATGACAGATTTTGTGATGACGGTGTGCTCGGTGTCGTCGGAGAGGCGCTTAATTTTGCTAAACTTTCCGCGATCTTCGATGATCTTGCAAGTTGACCAGCCGATGTCGGGGAAATTATAAAGGGCAAACGGCCTTCGGTTGAAGACGTTGGTGACGGCAATACCATGTTCGGTTCGCAGTTTCTTCCAATAGTCGAGAAGATGGAATTCATTGGGCCAGATGCGACTTTTGCAATTATCGCAGGTGCCGTCGGTGAAGTCGACCATCTCTTTGCATTCATGACATTGAATTTGCATGAAGGGGGCGAGGCCGGAGATACCGAGTTCGAGGGTCAATTCGCGACCCGAGGGTCCTACGAGGGCATGGGACATCTGTTCTTCATGCCTCCCCCAGGCTTCGCCGACTATAACGACCTTCATATCTCTAAGTTGCCTTTCAAAGGGGTTTTCTGTTATAGAGGCGATCGAAACTGACTTTGATGAAGATTGCAATTAGGACGGGAATTCCGACAAGGGCTATAAGATAGGCACAGATGAAGGCGACACTCTGTTTTAGACCCGGGCTGTCGATGAGGAATTTGAACGCGATGGTTATGTTGAGAATGAAATAGGCAACTAGAAAGAGGGTCATTTGGGAAATCTTTCTTAGAGGCATTCTGTAATTAGGTTTATGAATATTGTAGCTGTTTGAGGAACTATCGAGTTTCCAAAGGCGCGCACAATATCCATAGGTCGGGAAATCCCATGATATGACAGAGTAGATGCGGGATTTGGGCTGTCGTTAAACCGCGTTCGTAAGCCGTGGTGACTGTTGAAGGCTGATGCCTCCTGCGCTGCAACGAATAACCTTTCTCTCGTAAAGAGAGGTCCTTCCAATCTCTTGCGGCTGGAGTGGGCCACCCAGAAGATTCTGCTTCTCCTGTGGGGTGCCCCGATAGCTGGCAAATTCGCGGCCCCAACAGCATAGTCAATTCCTTCAAGGTCATTCCTGATATCGGTGAACCATGACAGGCCATCCATTCCTGCAACTTGCTCTCCAAAGACTGTTGAAGGTCGATGCTTTTCGATGAGTTGGAAGAAGTTGGGCCATTGATGTCGGTCATCGGCTGTTCTACTCCGATTTGGGCTCGCTATAGAAAACGGTTGACATGGGCAACTTCCGGTCCAAATGGGCTCGTCTTTAGGCCAATTTGACATCCGCAAAGCTAGAGGCCATCCGCCAATTCCGGCAAAGAAATGGCATTGGTTAAATAGTCCTAAGTTAACATAGTTAGCCATTATTATACTTCTATTATCTACTATGCCCTGTGGTAGCACATTGGACGAAATTAACCGTTCTAGCCATTTAGAACAATAGGTGTCTATTTCGTTGTAATAAGCGTTCATCTTATTGCTTTTCGGAGTAGCCAGGATGTCTGGAAGGCGCTTTCGGCTGAGGCGGCGTAAGCAGGGTCGATTTCAACACCGAGGACCGAGCGGGCTCCGACGGCGTCGGCGGCCCTGAGCGCAGTGCCGCTGCCGCAGGTGGGGTCGAAGAAATCGGTTGTTTCGTCTATGAGCATTGAGAAAAAGTGCCTTAGCATCGGCTCGGGCTTCTGAGAGGGATGAATCGGTTTATCGGATGTTGGACATCCATAGGTATTTGAGAGAGATTTGACGAGGGTTCTTCGACCACGGGAACATAGAAATGCTGTCTCGTAGACCCGGCGGGGAAAGGCATTGTCTCTACCCGGAATGATGCCGGCGTTGTCAGTCTTGTGCCAGATTAGGGGATGGTCGTGGACATAGAGACCACTGGATTCGAGTTTTTGTTTCGTTTGTTCGTAGAATTTCATAGAAAACCAGAACATGATGTGCGATGAATAGGAGGCGATCTTATTGATGTTTTCGACGAGCGGGTCGAGGAGGTCGAAGAAGCCGGAGAAATCATAATCTTCGGTTGTGCTAGAGATGGATTTTGCATAGCTGTCATATTGGATGCTATATGGGAAGTCGCAGTGAATGAGGTTGAACTGAGGCCCGCTGTATTTGGCGACCCAGGTGAGGAAATTGGTATTCAGAATTATTTTGGGTGATATAGACGTTGAACTAAGACTCCTGCTAAGATTGCTGGAATGGCTATCAGCATCATCCTTCTCTGAATTGATAAGTCCTTGACCATTGGTGACATTATTAACCCCACTATCATCCCTGCCGTCAGGGCCAATAGAGTCTCTTTCATTGTTTTTCTCCTGTGAATTCGATGCTGAGTCGAAGATCTCTTTGCTCGCTGAAATTATGTCGGCGACGATTTGGGCCGTTTTGCGTTCAGCTGTGTTCTGAAGGATTGAATAAGATTGGTCGAGACTCTGGGAATTGTTCAAGAGGGGCGAAGCGAGGTTCTTGAATACGGTGAGAATTAGATGAATCTGGCTGGGGGCCATGCTAATTTCGCTTGCGGTTTTCTGGACAGTCCAATCCGGGCGGGTGTCTTTGTATAATTGATGGAGTTCGCCGACCGCTGTGGCGTGATCGCGCCACGACAGATCGCTTCGCTTTATGTTTTCCTCTAGTTCAACGGCTTTGGCCGTTGTGTCGTCGAGGTCGTCCCAGAAGTCGGCCTTGACGGGGATGCCGAGATTGATGCAAGCCTGGAGCCTTCGGCCACCGACCATCAGGACAATCGAATCATCGGGCTCGGTTCGAACGACGATTGGATGAATCTGGCCTCGGGTCTTTATGGAGTTCTCTAGGGATGTCAGATTTCCGAGGTCCTTCCGTTGGCGATTTCGGACTATGATTTTCCGGGGATCGAGATCACGAGACATGGTCTATCTCTCGTCCTTTCTTTGCCAGTCGTCTCGGATTCGTTTGAGGATCATCATGGTGTCGTCGAAGCCGACGAGTTCCCAGCGATTGAGGCCGAGGGAATTTAGCTCGGATTGGAGTTCATTGAGATTGACCTCAGCTCCGGGGTCGAGTATTTTGTATTCCCAGATCATTGACGGGGGTCCTTTCCTGTCATGGGGTTTGTCTCCGGGGTTCGTCGACGGGGCTTCCGGTCCTGTGGTGCGAACAGGAATCGGTGCCGGTTGTCCATTGTTCGAAGAACGAGCTGCCCGGATTTAGGCAAATGGATTCGACGGGGGCATTCTTAGGTCTCCGAAGGGGGGTGGCCGTCTTTCCGGCCTGTCGCGACTTTCTTCGGCCCGGCTGCCGTTTGCCGGGTGAGGACGGACAGATAACAAGGGTCCATTTGTCATCGTCCGTTCCGAAGAGGGAGAACGGATCTCTTAGGCGGCTTTCCTGAAGGCAATCATGTCGAGGTTGCTGAAGACCCGCCCCTGGTCGTTCGCCTGTTGGGTTCGGCAGATGATGTCCATGCCCCGGAACAGGTCGTTGGTATCGGCGGTGGGGTTATAACTGTCGTCGAGCTTCATCTGCTCCCGGAGGCCCTTGTTCCGGTCGAAACCACCACCTTCCAGAAAGCGCCACAGCATGGACATGGAGCCGGGGGTCAGCCAGAAGTCATAGTAGACCTGGTAGTCGCTGAGGTTGAAACCGGCGCCCGTGATTGCGTCGAGGGCGGGCTTGGGAACATCGGAACCAGGGTCCGTGAGACGGACGTTGAAGCGGAACGCAGGGGTTCCCTTCACCTGGCTGTGAGTTGCTTCGACGGAAAGGAGCTTCCCGTAGAAGGTCTTTGAGCCGGGGAGACTCGGGCGGTCAGGAAACGATGTCCCTGGGGCGTCAAGCAGATCGCGAAGGTCCATTGGTTCGGCCATAGGAATTAGGTCCTTTCGGTGGGTTGAAGGAGAGCAGGAGATTCAGGAGATTCTGAATTCTGTGCTCTTTCTACTGCGGCCACTGTTGGGCCGTCGGTAGAGCGGGAGAGACCCGATTTAAGGGTCTCGAATTGTGTCTGGCGTTTGAAGGTCATGGGCTCTGTCCTATGCTACCTTGGTTCCGATGTCGTCGAAATAGCCTGCGGCGACGTAGTGACCGGGATGGTCGAACCAAGGGCTGTTGAGTTCCCACGTCTCAGCCTGCGGCATCCAACGAGCAACGCGCCAAGCAGGCTGACCGGAGGGATAGCGGCCCTTTTGGACCAGATAGTAGCCGGGGGGAATATCAGGAGAGGGGATCATTGAGAATTGTCCTTGGGTTATCGTTTTCCAAAGCCACTGGCGATGGGACCTGGGGGTGGGCCTTCTGACTTCGGTTTCATGGCGTTAATGAGATCCGTTGGGGGGTCTTTGTATTGAAGGGCGCAGAATATTTCGGCGAGGCCACTGGTAAGGTCATAAGATGGTTCAAGATAGACGGAGTTCTTGGCCCCAACGTTGTCAGTTGGCACGGTGTAGATTCTTCGGGTTCCTCGGTTGCCGTCGCCGTCTTGTTTGACGATGAATTGGTCGTTGAATTTCTTTCCGATATATGGACTGACGGCCTGTCCGATAACGGCGGGAAAGCCCTTTGGGTCGATGGCCTTTTTTTCTCTGAGCCTCTGTTCTGGGGACTGGGGGACATCGGCTGACATGTCGACTCGCTTTATATGTGCTGTGATGATGACATTACATCGCACCGATGATGATGTGACTTTGGTCATCAGGCGCATTATCATTTCTTGCGCCCCGCCGGTGTCTCGGCCGTGATCGTCGACGAGGGCTCCAAGATGGCCGTTCATGTCTTGGACCCAATATTTGGCAATCTCAGCCAATGTTGACATGGTGTCGAAGTCGAGAATTGTGTCGCTGTCCCAGTCGTTGATAGAGCCCCAGGACTTCTGACCGTCTTTCCACTCACGAAGGAGATTGATGACGGTTGACCAGGCAGACGACGACATAGGACTTAGAATGTTCCACTGAGTCCCTTTGATGTTCTCGGATTTGAAGTCCATCGGGACGTCAATCGGAATGTAGCTGATATTTTCCTCAGGTCGGATGCCATGTTTTTCCATATAGGCTTTATATGGATATCGAGAATCGGTCAAGAGGGCTCTGAGGATTTTGAAGCCTTTGTCGGTGTCGATCATCAGGAGCTTATAGCCCATTGCGATGAGGCTGGCTTTTGCCCCGGTCTTTCCGGCCGACTGATCTCCGATTAGGAGGATCTTGGCGGATTCGGAGATTGGATCAAGGAGGCTGGGCATCTCAGACAGACTCCTTCGGCTTATTCCATTGCCACGTTGGAACTCCGTTGATGGCCGTCTGGGGTCGAATGACTTTGTTCTCCATGATGGCCTTTTCGGCGGCTTCGACCGAACTGAGCCAGAGGAAGTGAGAACAGTCGGCCTTGAAGTGTTCGGCCAAGGCCGGCGAGAAGTCGATTGTCTCACCCTCGGCGTCGGACATATACATCACGGCGGGGCCATTGTAGAGACGTCCGTTGCAGGCGAAATAGGCTTCAGGGTCGCTGTCCATGAGGCTCCATTCATAGACGATGATTGAGAGATTTCGACCGTCTTTCCACTGAGCCACGGTGCCGAAGTCGACGGAACCAGCTTTTAGCCCAACTTTGTCGAGAGCTAGATCGTAGCTAGGGAAATCCTCTAGGTCGATTGATCGGGCCTTTGGGTCGATGAGGGCGAAGACGGGCATCGGTTATTTCCCTCTATAATATGGCTCTAGGTCCTCTCGGCTGACGAGGAACCAAGATTTGGGTCTGCGGTCGGGGTGACCGAAGGCTCGGAGTTCGCCTGCGTCGAAAGCTATGCCGGCGGCGGTGAAGGGTCCGTTATCGACGAGGCAAACCGGAAGGGTTGGTCCTGAGAAGTCGTGAGAGAGGACCACGTCACCGTGAACGGGGGTTCCATGCTTTTGAAGCCACTGTTCTTTGGTCTCGGATGGCGGGTTGATGTAGTAGCCCATTGGAGAGGTCCTTTGGTTGATGATTAGCGGGTCTCTAGGGGGTTCCAGATTCTCCTGACATAGAAGCTGTCGAGCATTTCCTGTCGGGCCGACGGATCTGCGGAGCAGACGGGGCGAAAGGTGCATTGATTCCGACCGAAGCCACAAGACGATTCTCGCATTGGCCAGTGATTGTCAATGGCATAAGTTATGGCTTCTTTGAGATAATATTTCAGATCGACGAGCCATTCTTCAAGCTGTTCTGTAGACCTTGGAATTGGGCGCCGTCTAAATCGGGTCCCTTCGACGAGAATCTGTGCCGCGTCGATGATAACTCCGTCGATTTCGTGTTCTAGAACTGTTTTTCCAGCAATGGAATATAGGGTCATCTGATTATGTGGATTATATTGTTTGAAATAAGTATCATCGAGGGGGGATTTGGTTGTCTTCTGGTCGACTATGTAGATTCCGTCGTTCCAAATGACGATTTTGTCGAGATAACCGCAGAGCAGGAATTCCTCGCCACTTGGGGCAAAGAGATCAATATCGCCTAAATGGAGTCTAAACGGAACCTCAACTGCGGGGGTTCCATCAGGAAAGGTCAGGGTTTTCAGTGAATCGGTTTTGAAGAAATCGAGATACCAAATAACGGTGCGGAGAAGGGTATCGCGGGACTTTGTTGGCTCGTCGGATACCCAAGGACGATTTATCTCGGAGTCCCAAGTGGCGGAAACTAGAAAGCGAATGACTTCAATTAGGGCTTTTTCGTGATCGGAGTCGGTTTTTGCCATCAGGCGATTATAGGTTTCTAGTGATTTGGCGAAAAGGCCACCGAAGGTCAGATGAGCATTAGCGAATGGACTTCCGTAACCTAGGACCATGGAATATTGATAATAGCGGGGGCACTTTTTTAGATCGTTGAGGCTCGTCGAATCCCAGGCAATCTGAAGGTTGGGGATTTTGGTCGAGAAGGATTGTCGGCCTTCGGAAGACAGGGCCTCAGAGGACTGTCGCTGGGCCTCTAGAACTGTGGCTTCGAGGCTCGTCAGACCTGTGCCATCGGTCATTGAATCTATCTCGATTTCAGAATGAATTGTCATAGATTCTACCATTTGCTTTCCAAGGCTTAGTGGTTCGGGTTCATTGTTGTCTATGATCTCAGTCATTGGAAGAGGTCGCCGATGTCGATGGCTTGGCTGGTGTCGAAGGTCTTTGGTTGGCGCTTTCGGGGGCCGGCGGCACGCTTTTCGGCTTCCTGAATGAGCCAATTCTCAGCTTGGCGCCGATAGGCTGCGATTAGTTTGACCAATTTGTCGTCCGTAATGGCTTCGGGCATTCCGGCAACCATCGAACGATTCATCAGATCCAGGAGTTCGTCGACGGAATCGGGGGTCGCCTCTGTGAGAGGAGAGGTTGGGGCTTCGCTGTCGGTCATTCGCGATCTCCCCCGATTTCGATGTTCCGCCAGTAGTCTTGTAGGTCGAGCAATTCGCGCCGGGCGCGACTTATTCGGCTCGATTCTGCCGCGTTGGGTTTCATGGTTTTTAGGATTCCGTCGAGGGTATCGAGTCGCCGGGTTATGTCGCTCTGGAACTCGGCCAGAAGTTCTCGGGTATCTCGGGCGTGGGTGATGTAGCGGGGCATCGAAGGTGGTCCCTTTCCTATGGATTCTGTTCTGGGGTTCTTCGGTTCAATTCGTCGATGTTTCGCCTCTCTAGGTCTCTGACGCCCTTGATATAGCGATGGACGATTTCACGAATGATGGTATTTATTCCGCCGGTTGTTCCGATTGTCTCGGCCATTTGGCGGATGGCTTCGTAGTCGGCCTTATAGAGCCGGATGCAGACACGCTCTAGAGGTTGTTCGCTAGGAGAGGGCATCAGAGGTCGATCTCCAGAGCTGTGGTCGGAATTCGAGGTCCTGTGTTGATGATCCAGAGATATTTGTCGGGATCGGTGGGACTGAGATCAATTCGGAGATTCGAGAAATCAGCATCTTCGGACTTAAAGCGATATAGAATTTGCTTCGCCCGTAGGGCCGGTGTGATGATCTTGTCTGACGTTGCCGTAATCCCGATCTCTAGGCCGAATTCGGATAAAGCAGCTTGTCGGAGAATTGAGCGGGCTATGTTAGATAATTGGGTCATTTTAGATTGGCCTCTAAGGCTCTGTCATCGCTCAATAGGTGTCGGCGTTCTTGCATCGTAAAGCGTTCCTCCCCCTTTACCTGATACCGTGGATTACCGCAGCCGTAACAACTGCAACGGCACGGCTGTTCTTTGAACCGCGCCATCGTTCGGGGATCAGTCCAACAGAGGCAGGTCAGATTGGCGTAATGTTGATTACGGTCTTCTTTTAATCGGCGCCGCATATGGGACTGTGCTTGGTGTCGACGTAGCGCTCGTTTCACCATGTTTGGTTTGTTCCTCAGAGGTCGATGTCGATGGGTTCGACGATCTGGACTTCGATTCCGATAGCTTGGAGGCTCTCTGTAAAGGCGTCTTGGCGGGCGAGAACGACTTTCTCGGCCTGAGTTCTGATCTCGGGCCTGAGAAGGAGAATTTGGTCAACGTGGACTGCGAGGCTGCTGTCCTTTGGGAGAGGGAGTCCCTCGGATTCGAGTTTCTGTTGAATTAGGTCGATTGCGATTCGGCGGGACTCGTGGTCGATGAGGTCTGCGAGGCTGATTGATTGAATTTGGGGCATAGGGAAGGATTCCTCTTCTTAGAGGTCGATGTCGATGGCCTGAGATAGCGGGGACTGTTTTGGTGATCGGGGAACTGGGGTTCGTTCGGCCCGGCGAATGTCTCGAACGAGTTGTCTGTCCGACGGCTCGCCCAAGAAATGACTTAATTCGTAGGCCCTCATGTCGGCTCGACAACGAGCCTCGGATTCTTGAGCCAGGAGACTGATCTCGGCCGCTGTGGGAAGATCGTCAATTATCGAGATTAGATTAAATCCCCTGTCGAAGAGGGCCAGATTGCCCGATCGAAGGGGAAGTAGCCATATGCCGCGATTGCCATAGCGGATGGAGCCGGCTTCTAGTTCGTCGGCAGAGAAGGTCTTTTTGTCGGAGAGAAGGATCTCAGTCTCGATTTCGGATTTCTCGTTGGGGAGTTCTTGTTCTTTCGTTGGGGTGGTTGGTTGGTCGGGCATTGGGGTGTGGCCTTTGGTGGTTGGTTGGGATGATAATGGAGGGGAGGGGCGATGGCAAGGGCGGCGGAGGGGGCATACGATCCGGCGAGCGGAGAGTGCATACAACCGATCGCCTCAGCCTCTTTTGTCCTTTTCCTTGATTGAAAGTTTATCGATATAGGGACTTCCGTCATAGGCCCAAACGGGCTTGGCTTGGAGGTCAAGACGATCATCGAGGACTAATCGAAGCCCATAAGCAGCTTTTCGGCGGGAGACGGGGGAACTGAATGTAACGTCGACGTATAGGCGATGTTTCCGGCGAACTGAGGTCGATCGTTTGGTTCCTCTCATAGGAAGAACTCCTTCTTTCTGGAGAAATAGAGCCGATGGGTCGCAGGTTCCGCCGGTTCGTGGATGCCTTCGTAGTCCATTTCATGTTCGATGACAGCGAGAGCATTGGACAGGTTGTTGCACCGATCGCCTAGATGATCGAGGACTGGGGTGGGCCACCGGAACTCTGAGGCGATTTTCCACAGAAACTCGGCTTCTCGCTTCTGGGTCCTGAGGTCGTCGAATTCGATCCTCAGATCAGTGAGTTCGTATTTGTTTCGACGGGACATTGTAGCGGCTCCGATAAGTGTGTGATTTATTGTGATTTATTGTCCTGTTATATTTGCCTTCATTCGAAAGTCTGCGACTTCCCATTCGGATTTATAATTTTTCTTTGATCTTACTTCAATATGAAGCTTCTTTGGGTCTAATGATACGCCGAATCTGGTGGCAATATAGTCGGATAGAATTTGCCTGATTTCGTCTTCTTTTATCTCTATGTCTATCTGCATTGGGGATTCTCCTGTTTTTAGAGGTCTATGTCGATCGCGGCCGACAGAGGATCCTCGGTTACTGGTTTGGTCTTTGGACCTGTGGGACGATTAGGGGTGATGAAAACATCTTTTTCGTTTGACCGAGTTGCAGGTCTCAAGGGTTCCGTGATCGCTTTGGTGGCTTTTTCGAGCAACGCGATCTGGTGTTCGAGACATTTGACCTGAAATTCGGCGCGGTCGCGGCCGTCTTTTAGGAATTGAAAGAGCGAGATCAGTCGATCGACATTGCCAGAGGCCACTGAGTCTCGGATAATCGACTCATTGAGCACGAGGGGCTCGAATGGGGGTTCGTCGGTCATGGTCTTCTGACTCCGATACGCTGCGACATCGCTCGGACGTGTTCGACCCGGGTCTCTCACTGAGCCTCCCCGATGCCAGCGAGCGCTTCGGTCAGCCATTTATGAAGGATGTTGAAGGTTTCTTGGGCTCTTTTTTGTCGCTTCTTTTGGGCCTCTTCCCAGGATTTCCACGGATGGAGGACATATTTCAGAGAATTGGCCTTCATATTAGTCGACTCCGATGAGGATGAGGGAGAGCCAGATGACTGCGACAACGAGGATCGCAGTTATGAAAGCGAGGCCGAGGCTGAGGGCGTCGGCAACGACATCACGGGCTCGGATTTCGGACATTTGATGGGGCTCCTGATCTGGGGGCTTTTGGTTTCTGGGCCAAATGTACGACTGTCTTCTGAGGGCTGCGATCCAGAGGGACTTGAGTTCGGGATTCATTGAGGGGTTTCCTTTCATGGGTTCTCACTTCCCGCTGCGCGGTCAAGCCGCGAGTCGGGTTGTTTCTTGGGTGCCTTTGTCTTCATCGGCATCGTGGGGAAATGGATTGTCGTCTTCGAGACGATAGCGGAGCTTGAATTCCAGAGTCGGATACTGCTCCCGAAGGGCTAATAGAATTGGTGTCGGAGGTGACCAAGGGGTGTTAAATTCTATGACGGCTTCGTCTTCATAGCTGTCGCTGTCCACTTCTAGGTTGGTGGCGTTCCATTTACAGCCCCAATTAGCTACGGACCAACTATACCAATTGTTGTGGCCGATGGACTCGAGTTCTTGTTGTTCCTCAGGAGTAAAGAGTCGACGCTTTCCTCCTTCTTCCGCGTACCAAGATGAGACTCTCTGGCCGTCGATCTCCCAGGCTCCTGAGCCTGTGTTTAGTAGTATCTTGGGCATTGGAATGATTTGGTTGAAGTCGAAGTCCTGCACAGGGCTCTTGACGCTGTCGAGGAACCTCGTGATTTCGTCTTTGTCGCCTTCGACTGTGAGTTGGTTCGCGGTCCAGTTAGGCATCTTGAGGCTCCTGTTTCTGAGAGATGAAGGTGAATTCGACCTTCGGTGTGCCACGAGGAGAGATCGCGAATTTCCCGGGGACATCCGTGTCAGGAAAGCCCTGAGACCTGAGAACCGCGGCAATGGCAGCGGCGATATAGCCGACGTGATACTCAGATTCAGACATCACAGTCATGATGTCTGTGTCATACCATCTGAGGGTTCCGTCGAGCTTCACCCAGGCTCGGTCGCCAATATCTGCGGTCTTGAGATAAACCGCGATGGCGTTTGGGTCGACAGCATTGGTTGGTTCTGCGCGAAGCGTCAGGGGGGTTCCGACAGCAATGGCGTCAAGAAGGGCTCTCGCGGGAGGTCGATAGCGGCTTCCGACGATATGATGGGATTGAAGGAGAGATTTTGTCTCATTGATCGTCATTTGAGGTCCTCCGCTTGGATTTTTCTCACTCATCTTGGTTCTCGGGCTCTTGCGTGACATTGATTCTGAGTTTGTTCCTGAGACCTTTATTGAGTGCTCTAAGAATTCCTTGGGCACAAATTGCAGATCCCGAGCGGCCCTCGAAAGAACAGGTTTCGTCGATGGATTTGTGAAGCAAATCATATCCGATTTGAAGGATTCGTCGACGCCAGAGACGTTCGGTAATTGAGGCGTTTGATAAATAGCGTTCAATATAGAAGAAGCCTTGAATGAGGCGTTTGGTGAGGAGTCGGCCGTCGGAGACTTCGATCATTAGGGGCCAAATGCGTTCTATGGCCTCGCTGTCGGTTCTAACTGCTGACATTAGATAATCAAGGGCGTTGAAAGCGCGACCCATAGTTGAGGGTTGGTTGCTTCGACCGCTATAGCTGAGAACCGGATCGCGGTTGGCTTGAGTTAGTAGGTCCTTAACTTTCAAGGCAACTGGGTCTTCGATGACTAGCATGGCGCGGTATTTGTCTAAAACGGCCATCGATTTTCGATTCGTGTTCGCGTCAAGAAAGCCTCGGGCTTCGTCGGTATGTTCGGATGTTTCAAAGACCATGCAAGGGAGTTCGGAAATTTCGGCTCTCCGAGCGGCGGCCCAACGGTGTTGACCGTCGATTAGATAGTAATCGCCACTCCCGGGACCGCGAAGAGCGACAGTTAAGACGCCACACGCGATCCAATTCCAGTCGTTGGCAAGTCGATCGACTCGACTGCCTGTTAAGGGGCGTTGGTATTCGGAATCGACTTTAAGTTCTCCTGTGGGGATCATTAGAAATGTTCCGGGGCGATTCAGAAGATCGCCTTTGGTGAGGGAAATTCCAGTTGCCTCGGGGGCTTTTGCGTTCTTTGAGACCATTGCTCTGACTCCCAAGATGAGAAACGGGGATTAGTTGCTGCTCGCTTTTAGGAAACGGTCAGCATTGAAGGCAGGGTTGTCGGATTTGAAGAGTTCCGCCAGGGCCTGACGGATATTGGCGCTCATGTCCAAGGCCCCAGCGCAATAACAGGCGTCGCGGTCCTGAGAGGCTTTGTCTTCGACATCGGGATCGTTGATCCTGAGTTTGTCGCATTCCTGTTGTTGCAGTTCGATCTCCTTTCGAATTGCTTGGGCGATTGCTTCATAGTGACGTTTGGAAAAGATGGCCACGGGTTTTAGTCCTCCGTCGAGATGTTGAGGATCTTTTGGCAGAGGGGAACCGCGATCAGGAGGCCGGTTGTGGGGCCACCGTTTCGGTTGGTCTTGATACACATTCCCAAAGTGATGGCCAAACAGTTTAGGATTTCCTCACCACTGAGAATCTTCCTCTGGGCCATTTCGTAGCAGAGTTCGTCGATCTTTTGACAGAGGGTTACCTGATGGTCGATAGATTGCTTTTCGTCATCGGTAGCCTTGTTCTGTTTCGCCCGTTCCATTGCGTCGACGAGGGAGAGAACGGCGTCGGTAGGATTGGTCATTTGGTGAGTTCCTTTCTTGAGACAGGTTTCTTAGGCCGCACGGCGTTTCGGGTTTTTGTCTCGGACCTTCGTTAACATGGGATGGAGTTCGTTAAGAAGGACCGTAGGAAGGGTTGCGAAATCGTGGATCATAATGGCGTGGCGATAGTATTGGGTCACATTATGGCCGAGGCCGATGGCGAGGAGTTCGACGAGATTTCGACTTTCGATCTCGCGGATCATCTGACGGAGATGGGAGTCGAGAAGCCGGGAATCTGAGCAGCCGTCGGCTGGCTCGCCGTCCGACAAAACGATGAGGATTTTGCGTTCCTGAGGTCGGAGAATAAGGCGGTTGTAGGCCCAGACGAGGGCCTCCCCGTCGACATTTTGAACGACAGGCTTTGAGGCAATGATGAAGCCGAAGTTGTCTTTGGTTCGACGATATGGAATGGTGGCGGATTTATAGATGATGTGAAAGAGGCTGCTGCAACGATGACCACGGACATGGCGTCGTCTGCCGCTGTCGGAGGCGGTGAAGCCGAGGACTTCGACAGAGACGCCGCAGCGTTCGAGACAGCGAGTTAGGATGTCGGCCGTCGTAGCGGCCAGATTGATTTTGCCACCATGGTCCATCGAGCCCGAGTTGTCGATTAACAGAGTGACGGTGGTTTCTTTGAACAGAGCCTCTTTTTCCTGTTTATAGGCTACAGGACTTAGGGGACTGGCGACTATGCGAGCCAATCTACTTGGGTCGAGATGGCCGTCATCGAGGTCGAACTGCCAACTCCGGGTCTGGAGGGCCTGGATCGACCGTTGGAGGCGAGCCGAGAGACGAGAGACGAGGCTATGAGAATCGGGCAGGAGGTCGTCGAGCATTTGACGATGCTTCTGTTTGTCGATGTGGAATTCTCTGAAGCCATCTTCGGCCCGGATGGTGCGGTCCTTTGATTTGTCACGGATCTTATATTCCTCGTTCTCGGGTTCGATCAGGAGAAGCGGGCCATCAGGAGGACAATCTGAGGGGTCATCGGGTCGCTGAATGATGGCGGCGACGAGTTGGTCGAGCGCAGGAGGTAGAGGTTTCGATGTCGGTGCTGATGGTTGGGGGCTTTTTTCCGTTGGGGGGCTTTTAGCCGAACTTTCAGTTGGGTTGTCTGAAGCCTCAGGATCAGTCTCAGGATCATCCTCCCCGTCATCTTCATCGTCACTGTCTTCGCCATCCGAGTCAGATGAATCACTCGCGCCACCTTCGTCCTCGGAGTCCTTTTTTTGATCTTCGTTATTCTCATCCCCACAGGGGTCTTGGTTCTCGGGCTCTTGGTTCTCTGGGCTTAGGTCGTCGAGGACCGCGGCTAGTTTTCGGAGGGCGAGCGATGCAGGATTGGACATCACGGCCTCCGGCCGAAGGCGGTGTCGAAACAGCTCAGGATGTCGGGCTGTTCGGTTTCGTCACATTTGTTCAGAAAGGTCATGGTGAAAGCCCGCCGAAGATCGTTGTGCATCAGACCGGCGTTTTCGGCCCAGATAATGACGGTGCGGGGGCTCATGACGGTCGAGATCTTTCCGGCGGCGAAGAGCTTTCGGACTGCTGAGGCAACATTTACCATTGAGGCGATCGTGTCGTCGCGAAGCGTGGGGCATTTGGATTTGATTATCCGGCATTCGTGCTCGGCGGGCAGATAGTCGAGCTTGACGACGATTGACCAACGGTCCATCTGGGCAGCATTGAGGGGATTGGTTCCGTGATAAAGACCGGAGGAATCTCCCAAGCCGACGGTGTTCGCGGTTGCAAATAGTCTGAATGCCTCATGCGGCTCGATGACGCGATTTTGCTCGGCAATGGTCAATCGACCATCAGCTTCCAAAAGCCGTTGGACGACGAATAGGACATCGGGTCGTCCGGCGTCGTATTCGTCGAGGCAGAGGGCCATTGGCTGTTGCATCGACCAAGGGAGAATGCCCTCTTTGAAGGCGGTTTTCTGCAATCCTGATTCGATGACGATTGCGTCGCGGCCAATTAGGTCGGTTCGGCTGATATGACCATCTAGGTTCAGTCTCACAAAGGGCCAATTCAGTCTCGCGGCAACCTGTTCGACGTGACTGGTCTTGCCGGTGCCGTGTTTGCCGCTGATTAAGACCCGTCGATTCGCGGTGAAACCGAGAAGGATGGAAAAGGTCGTCTCGGGGTCGAAGACGTAATCGGGGTCGATCGCGGGGACGAATTCCGTCCTTTCGGCGAAGCGGGGAACTAGGAGGCCGTCGCCGATAGCATTGCCAAATAGGTCGCGGGCTGCGATTGTCCGGGTATCTGGGATCTGGGGCTCGGTGCTGATTGCAGGAGCCTCGGACTTCGGACCTTCGATCGCCGTTTCGCGGCCTTCGAGAAGATTGGCCGACTGGCGCAGTGCTCCAGCGGCCTCTTCTCGGGTCGAGGGAGCGATTGTTTCGTCAGCTTCGAGCAATAGAGCTGTTGCCCTGAGTGCCTCGGTTGCAGCGGCGATCTTCTTTTGATTGTCGGCGATGGCGGCTTCAGCCTGACGACGAGCCTCGGTTTCAGCCAGTTCGACTTCCGACTCTCGGCAACTCAGGGCCTCGGAGAGGCTTTTGATCCTCCTTAGGTCGTCCTGACGCTGGGCTTCGAATCGGGCCGACAGACGCTGAGTTATCTCACGTTCGAGGTCGTCGGCGGCGGAGTCGTCGAAGATGGAGGACTTGGTCTCGCGGCTGTCTGGGGCGACTGGCCTTGATTTTGGAACACCGAGATGTTGGTCGATCTCCGATGGCGCGAAGGCGTCGCCGATGTCAATAGCAGCTGAGGTCCGACGACGAGATGCGGTCTTCGTAGTCGCCTCTTCGATCATTGGACGGATGTATCTATCCTGACCGTTCCAAGCACCGTTGAGGACGTAGGTCGAGGCGCGATAGGCTGCGGCCTCAGGGACGCCCTTGGCGATTAGCCACTGACGAAGGAGACGGACTTCGGTGTCGGATCGGGGATTCTTCTGACTTTCTCGATCGTAGGGCCTTGGGGGGCCGATCAGACGTTCGATCTCGGCGTATAGTTCAGCGGCTCTTTGTGGAACGGACATCGCTCGTTTCCATTTCGTTAGAGGTTGAAAGGTCGACCGAGGGGTCGTAAATGGCCTTCATGAATCTGTCGTGGTTGAAGGCGGGAGATTCGGCTTCGAGAGCCGTTGCGAGGACTTGGATACATTTGTCGATCTTAGAGCTTCGATCGAGGTCGGCGGCGATCATCTGTCGACCGACTTCGGCGAGCCAGATGTAGTGGCGTCGGGTGAAGATGGACATTAGAGGTTGTCCTCCGAGGTCCATTCCTCGGTCTCGGGGTTCCACTGCTTTCGGGAATTGGGACATCCGGTTTCGTGGCACGGAACGCCGTTGATCGAGAGCATTTCGCAGTCGGGACAACGAATGGACGATTTTGGGCTCGCTTCCAGATCCGCGAGTTCGTCCTGCGTGAAGCACTCACAGATGACAAATCCGGTGTCGGATTCATAGAGACGGACCTTTGAGACACCCGTGAGTTCGGGAAACTCGGCGAGATCAGATTCTTCGATGTCGAACCAAGCGGCCGTTTCGTCGTCGGGATCATCTTCGCCACAGCCATCGAGGACATAGGACCAGAAGACTGGGACGTAGAGCATCTGACCTTCGAATTTTCCGGGATCTTGGATGACCCCATATTCGTCGACGGTGAAGTCGTGGAGAACCTGAGATCGTCTGTGGTATTCGTCTAAGGCGACATGATTGGTCATCGGCTTTGATCCTTCTCTTGCTCTTTGCCGGTCGTTAGGTTGAACTCGCTGCCGCGATGGTTATAAGTTTCTTTGAAGCGATCTGCGATCCCTCGGTATGCTGTGCTCAGGAGGATACGATCTATGTCGTCGATGACTTGCCACCTATAGGGGCTTATCCTAACCACGCGGCAGTTTCCAACGGAGAATAGTTCTGACATTTGAGGGTCTGTCCTTCTGCTAGAACAAGGTCTGTGATGTCGATGGGCCCGCTTCACGCCGATTTCGGTCACTGGGAAATCCCCTTCCAATGCTGACGAATTGCTTCGTGGCATTCTGCCAGTGCAGAACTGATGTCGTGCAGTTCGTCTAGGCTATCTTCATTAGATGACAGAACGCCATTCAATGTTCGTCTGACACTTGCCCAGTTTACGAGTCGTTCATAGGCACTAAGTGGTATAAGAACTTGGACGCCCTGAGTAGACATGTGAGGGCCGTATTGATCTTGAGAGGGTATTTCCTTAGTCGTTGGGGGCGACTCTGAGCCTAGACCTAAACAGGTTACTTTTACCATGTCCTTCTCCCTAGAACAAGTCTGTGATGTCGACGGCCTGAGACAGGTCGACGGGGCCGGATTTGGCCCGCTTGACCTTGGCTGTCGATTCTCCCGTCTCCCTCATGCGGGCAATGCGGTCCTCGGTTTCGATCGACGAGAAAAAGGCGCTCCCCGTCAGCTCGCCCCGAGATTCCATAAGGTCGATCTCGGCCTTCGAAAAGCCAGAGCGGGCGAGGACATTTCGAATGCCCTGAGGGGTTCGGACAGTGCGGCCGACGGTTCGACGGGCAAAGGCTTCGCCCGACTCGGAGCCGTGGTTGTGAGTCTCGGCGACATAGTTGAAGACCCAGCGATTACGTTCAAGGGCTTCGTCTTGGGCTTTGCGCCGCAGACGGTTCTGCTGTTCAACTAGGGAGTCTTGATACTGGGGGGGAAGATTCCGCAGCAGGGAGTCGTCCAACTTGACCCTGGTTCCGTTGGCTCCGGGCGCCTCGGCTTGGATTGTCCCGTCGGGGCGGAGGCAAAGGACTACGGTCGGGAGGCCGGGGGTCATCAATGGGTCTCCTGTAGCAGTGTGATCTTATGAGGAGCGGGCATTTCAGCGTCTCCGGTTGGTCGAGGCTAGATTGCCTCGGGAGCATGGTAGCATAGTGGGGGGGAGGCATACAAGGGGAATTTAGGATCAGTAAGCTGTTGATATACCTTGCGTTTTGGATTTGAATTGAATCGTACCTTGAACGCACAACTAATGGTTGTGGAAAACTGGGTCAAGCCGCGTATGATGGACTTTTTAACTATTATGGGCATTGGAGTTCCTAAAACCTGTTCAATTAGATAGTTGCATTCAGGAGTTCCCAACTTAGGCAAATCCAATCTTATTTTTATAAGCTCTTTTATATTTGGATTGCTAGCTATAGACCACAAAGCCCTGTATGCAAAACTGCTCTTCTGCTCGTCGGTCCAAAATTGACTATTCGATACTGAACGGTTCTCGTAAATCTTAGATACATGAGCGATTTTGTGGCTTACCGTGGCAAACGGTATGCAGGCAACTAGGCTGTTACATTCGTAGCAAGATGGTATTAAAAATTCAGCATTCTTGGTATATAATATAGGTTTTAATACCTTCTGCACAGAAATTGGTAGAAAATGATCGTGACAATATTGCTTTTCCCCGCAGTAGGCACATATGTTATTATTTTCTATAAATGTATAAACATCGGGGATAACAATTTCTATGTCTTGAATGTTTATCATTTTCGTTTATCCTATATCTTCCCTGGGATGATGTTTCCGTCGGAGTCGAAAAGCCCTGTTGATCGGAGTCTTTCTTCGATTTGGCTGGAATTGGGAGGTATATAGGTGTCGGGTGACACGGGGTTGGCTTCAGGGGATCGAGAGTCGATCCGCTGCTGCCGTAGTGGGGGCTCAGCGTTGGGGTCGAGGCCGCGCTTTCGACGCTGGTATTTCCGGGCGCGGACGTTTGCCGCGGCACGGGAGTTGAAGTGACCTCTTTCCTCGGCGATCGTGATGATGTGGTTTATCGGAACCTCGGTATTTATAATGTTGCTGAGGGTTTCAGCGGCGCTGATAAGTCGTCCTATGGGACCCCAGGAAGGATGATCGGGGTTGAGGCCAAAGGACCTGATCTCTGTGATTGCTCCTCGGGCCTCGACGCTCAGGACATCGGCTTGATGATCCATCTGTTTGAATCGGCTAAGGAGGAAGTCGGCAGCGCGGATCAAATTCATCATGCGGTCCTGGGAGATGGGCATGACTGGAGTTCTCCTATATATAGGGATGGGTTGTGAAGGTCGGGAAAATTCGCCCTGATGGGGGAGTATACTGGGTAGTGATAATCGGGGGCAATGTTAAAGGGCATGTGGGCGAGGTGGAAGGGGGTTAGGGAGCATACAATGGGAGTGGTTGATAGGGGGGAATACTGGACTTGATTAAACCCGTCCGATGTTAAACCGGGTATTCCCTGTTTACAGGCCATTTACAAAGGGGTCTGGCCTATTGGGCATACAACCTTGGTTAGTCGGGAACCTTGTTCCGACTTTGTAAGGAAGTTAGGTCGAAGCTTCCCCAAGGTCGAAGTGCCTTTGTATGTATATATTTTTTATATTTTTTTTTTATTTTTTTTTTCTTTTTTTAGAAGAGGCATACAATGGACTTAGGTCGAAAGAACTCTGAGGTCGAAGAGACTGTTTCTACAAAATAGCTATTTCGACAAACGGAGGTTGTATGCCCAATCCGCCCCCCGGACCCGTCATACCCCCGAACACATGCCCTTTAATATCGGAGGCCAGTGTTACTATCTAGTATAATCTACCATTAACAGGGGCCAATGTTAAGTAGCGCCCGATCTCCCGACAATCACCTACCCCAGGGGCGCCCCAAAAATTAGGTCGGGAGATATGTTAAGAGGCAATGATCCCTATGTTGGAGAAAATCCCCCGTCGATTTTTTGTTTTTGCCTATGTTATAAGGCAGCTTCGCCCCCGGCGATGCGAGGGGTTCGCAAGTCGAGAAAGCCCGATCTTCTGGACGACGCGGGGGTTCGACAATCGAGCTTCCCGAGCCATGCATTCGGCGGCGCTGCGCGCCCCCAACGCCGCCGAAGCTATGCAAAAACACCGTGGCTCCCGGCTGCGATTTTCTTCCCTTCACGCGCGCGCGAGGCTATACTCCCAATCGTGGTTTCGATACGGGCGGTTCGGCCGCCGCGCCACCCGCGCCAGTGCGGCTACCGCTGGCACAGAAGCTCGGGCAAGCCCGCCCGAGCCATCCAATGAGAGAGAAGGCAAAACATCATGGCACAGAGCACACAGAGCCACGTGCGCCCCGTAGAGCCGGCTGGCGAGGCCAATCCTGATCATGAGGCCTGGCTGGCCGCCGCTGCGGCGCGCAAGTTCGGCATCCACGACAATCAGGTCGAGATCGAAGTCAACGGCATGTTGGCCGTCCTTCGGGCGCTCGCCGGTTTCGCCAACGTCGAGCCGGCCGCCCGCCCCTATCTGTTCCAGTCGTGGGCTGAATACGCCCGCAACCGCGTCGGACAGAACTACGACGGCGAGAGCCTGCAATCGGCAATCGACAAGCTGTACGCGGGCAACGGGCCGAGCGCGAAGAACAACGACGCGCACGAGGCAGCCTACTTCGTCGCGGTCGCTAATGCGGTCGACGGCAAGCTCGGCGAACTCGGCAAGGACGCCACGAAGGTCGAGAAGGACGCGCGCAAGTTGGTGGTCGAGCAGACGGCCGAGAAGCACCGCAGCCGGATTTTCGCCAATGCCGTGAAATCGGCGCAGGAGTCCGGTCGGGCAATCGTCCCGGCGAAGGATCGCAAGCGCGCGAAGGTCGCGCCTAAGACCGACGCCGCCATCGACATCGCCCTTTAAGACGGGCGCAACGAGGGAGGGAACAGTTGTTCCCTCCCATCTTTCACGCGAAAGGGCCGGAAAGATGACCACCACAAAGACAAAACGTTATATGGTAGAACTTTGCTATAATGGAATGGCAGAGTTTTTCGACAACCGAAAACAGGCGATTGAGTATTATAACGATAATCGCCTATATGCCTTCATTGAACTACACAAGTTTCCGTCGCAAGAGCCGGTCCGTTTTTGGGAAATGACTTTGGTTCGCAAGCCGCGAACAAGACAACCGCCCCTAGGTGGGTGAACAGACCTTTCGGTTGTATCTTAGGTCCGAGGACCCGTCTCAGAAAACGGAGTCCTCTGGACCAGGATACCCACACCCTGACCAGGGACTCTCCCAAATCGCGAGCAATTTTTGACCCCAGAAGTAATTCGGAAACATTGTATGCCTTAGGGGGGACAGTCGGCCCAATCTAACCAAAGGAACCAAGACCAATGCCAACCGTTCTACAGTCGCCCGAACTCCCGCTCTCCAGCCGCGAAACCAATTGTCCAAAGGACCCTTTCCATGACCCACCTTAATTTGGTCGAAAACCAACCCTTCGACCCCGACGTTGGTTCCTCTTCCTCCCTCCCTGAGAGCCATTCCGCATGGCTGGTTCTCAACGGTGAGGTCGAAGGAGTCGATCCAACGATTTCGATCAATGTCTCGGGCGAGGGTGACGAGGTTCTCACCTTAGCCATTCGCGAAGCAGGGAAAATGGGCGGCCGATTCTATCGTTGGACCCGCCTGTCAGCAACGTCGGGAATCCTCGACGCTTGGACCAACCGACCCCCGCGGGTGGGCCGCGTCGGCTACGGCGCCGAGATTCGATTGTCGATCAGCCCTCGCTCTGCGACCTAAGGGAAGGGGGAACCCTCATGGCCCATGATCTTCTCCCTTCCCGAGGTCGCCCCGGCGGAACCGGGCTCATTATGACCGTCGAACGCGAACTAACGGCCGAGGACATCGCTCGCCTTTCATCTGAGCCCCGAACCCCAGTCTCAGTTCCTCCCATTCAGCGCCTCAAAGCCTCTCATCACGCGGCCGCAAGACATCTTGCTAGTGGCAAAAACGTCCGCGAAACGGCCTTCCTAGTTGGCTGCACCCCCCAGCGAATTACCCAACTCCAGGCCGACCCGTCGTTCAATCACCTTTGCGACTATTATCGCGAACAGGTCACCGAAGGAAGTTTGCAGGAAATCGAGAGGGTTCAGACAAAGCTTCGAATTCTCGCCGAAACCGCAACCGATATTCTCCAAGAAAGATTGGATGACCCAGCAAAGGCCGAAACGCTCCCAATTGGCGAACTTCGTCAAATCGGGGCCTTCGGTTTCGACCGTACAGTGGCGCCTCCCAAGACGGCCAACACGCTCCCAGCTGCCCCGGTCAACGTCACCTTTAACATGGGGCCTCGGGACATCCGTAAGACGATCGATCAAGACGGGAACGAAATCCCAGGGGCGGAGAAGCCCGAGTGATTATCTCTGCCCAACGATGCCCCCGACTTCATCGACCATCCCGATCTCAAAAGCCCGGTATCGTCCTCGGACTTCGCTACGAGAGACGATTTCAAAAATCCCTACAGAAAGCCATAACCGAAACAGATTTCCAAATCGAATTCAATCCCTGGTTCTCCTATGTCGACGACATCGAAGGCCCCAACGCCTGTAGCCCAGACGTTCTTCTCCATGATCCTTCGGGCCGATTTATCATCGTTATCGAAGTTAAATATACCTGGATCTCTTCTGCGCTTCCCAAGCTCACTGATCTCTATTGCCCCGTCGTCACAAAGGCCCTAAATAAAAGCACTGTGCCTTTGGTCGTCGTCAAGCGCCTCTCACCTGAGGCCCCAAAGCCGCTTCTCGACTGGCGAGAAATCCGCCCCCCACACCTGTTTCAGTGGCTAGAGACAACCCCCCTCAGGTTCTAGGAAGATCCAACCGTGGGAAAACTAGACCCAGAGCAACTTCAGTGGTGGCTTGAATGGGCCGGAGGTCGGTTGATGGCAATGCCCTCCGTAGGACTACGCCCAGCTGACTTTCATGTTGCCTGGCCTGATTATAATTTAGAAAAATTCCAAGTCCTGGAGTTCCGCGGCCAGATGCGAATATCTGCAATGGCTCCCTCAGCCGCCGAAATCCCCATAATGGACCAAATTCTCAGCCTTCCCCTTGCAGATTCAGATCCTAAGCGCCGTCGTGTTCTTCAGCTTAGAGCTTTAGTCAATCCAGTCACGGGGCGCTATATACATCAGTGGCTCGGAATAGCCAAGATTCTAGAAAGCGATCGTCGCCAAGTTAAGCGGTGGCACGAAAAAGGACTATCAGTTGTCGCAGAGAATGCACCCCACGATAAGGTATGCCTAATAGGCTCCTTCCTCGCCGAATGGGCCTCGGCGAAAATTGGGGCTTGACACCCCCTTCAAAACCGAGTAAGCCAGATGTGAGCCTGCATCTTGTGCCTCGCGGTACATCCTCGGCTCTGGCGCCCCTTCTCTCTTGTGGTGGGACAGACTTATCGGCCCGTTGAGCCTCCCGGACTTCGGTCCCCGCGGTTCCGGGCCGATCCTTTTGACAGCCTTCAGGTTCCGACTGTGACCGATCTAGTCTACACCAGGCCCTATCTCTATCCCCGTCAGCAGGCGGCCATCTTTACCGACAAACGCTGGACCCTCCTCGAAGCATCAACAAAGTCCGGCATGACCGCCGCCGGCATAGCCCGAATTCTCGAATGGGGGTTTCTCGGCAAACCCGGTCAGACCTATTGGTTCGTCACCCCCAGTTCAGAGCAGACCCGGGTCGCCTTCAACCGGGTTCGCCAAAATCTTCCCATACGATCCTTCCAAAGCCGTGAAGCCCCAACGCCAACGATCATCGCTTCCTCGGGAACTCTGTTGGTCTTCCGTTCTGCCGACAGTAATATCATTTCCGAGGACATCTGGGGCCTCGTAATCGACGGTGCTAGTCAAACCATCGGTCCCCAAGTTTCCGAATCCGCCTGGCACCAACTACGGTCAAATCTGATGGCCCTAAAGGCCCCCGCGGTCATCATGGGCTCCGTCAGAGACAAGAACAATTGGTTCTATAACATGTGCCGCAGATCCGAAGCCGGCGATCTTCCAGACTCTCAATATAGAAAAATCACCTATCTCAATGTCATGGAAGAGACCAATATTCTTGACGAATCCGAGATCGAGGAAATCAAAAAGGACCTCCCGGACTATCTCTTCCGCGCCCTCTATCTCTGCGAACCACTGGACGACTCCATTGATCCCGACAACCAGAACCGCGACCCTCGGCTGATGTCCGACCGCGAACTGGCCCTCATCGCCCAGATCGATCTTGGGGAAAATAGGCTCTACATGGGAGGCCCCCATTGACCTCCAAGATTACGTCTTTAAGAAAGCCTCTTTACGAGGCAAGGTTATTTGAAACTCGGCTCCCCAGAGCAACATTCAAAGCTGCCGGAACACTCTGCGGACATATTGATTTCGTAGTTCCCCGACGTGGAACATTCACAATGCACACCCGATGAAATCAATGAAATCATAACAATGCTTCAACAGGCCCGCGACGACATCCTTAACAACGCCGATCCCGAGAACGACCCACGTCTATATGAGCCAAGCCTATGACTGCAATCGCTTATCGCGACGGAATCATGGCCGCCGACACCCTGACTCTAGGGGGCGATTCAGTTCGCGGCTATAATCGCAAGATTGTCCGAAACACCGAATCCGGCACAATGGGCGCGGCAGCGGGGCAAGCCGGGACAAACCAAATCTTCCAGGGCCTAATTCTGTCCGGCGCCGTAGATAACTGGATCGAAAATGACTGCCACAGTGAGCTATTTGATCCAAAATGTGGCGACCGAGTCGGCGGCTTTGGCGCCATAATCGTCCGCACCAATGGTGAAGTCATTTGTGTCGATTATCAGGGCCGCGCTATCAGAAATCCAAAGGCCGATTTCTATGTCGAAGGCGGCGCAGAATACACCCTAATAGGCGCAATGGCCGCCGGTGCAACCGCTCCCGAGGCCGTCGCCATCGCCATAAAATACGACGTTGGCTGCGGCGGTGAAATCCAAATCGAAAAGCTCATCCCAAATCTCGAAACGAAGCACGCACCTATTGAAGATAGACAGGGTGCAAAGGCCGAGGACGCCAAACGTGTAATGGCCCTAATTGAAACTTATATTAGGGGCACATTAAATCGGGACAATATAGTTTTCACGACCTCCGATGAAGTTGTCAAACACGGAGACGAATGGGAACAACTGAGCCTTCAGTCGCGCCAATTCATGGCTGAGGTCCGAGAGCCAGTTTGGCGCAAATTCATTGCTAAGGTTGAGGAACTTGCACCCTCCCTTGCATCATATCTCATAGAATGCATTCGGCCCAATGACACTTTAGCTCATCTTGGAATCCCCGAAGACGTAATAGGGGTTGAGGGTGAGAAAGTTCCCGTTCGATTCCTCGCTACCTTTCACGAGGGCTACGATTCCTATATCTGTCGTTTCGACATAATCCGCTCGAGGATTCACTATGAAAGAACCTAGAATCAAGCCACCACTCAATCATCAAACGCAACTCTAACCCTGGAGTCCCCTATGGCAAGTGAAATCTCTCGGCGCTCGATCTGAAACCGTGGCGCGCCGACATATTCGAAGACGGCTCTCGACACGTAACTCCTATAGAAGATCTTCAGGAACACGCCTTCAGCGTCGATTGTCCCTGTCATCCATTCATCGACGATGGTATCATCGTCCACAACAGTTTCGACGGCCGCGAGTTCGACGAGCCTAACAGCCCGCACAACAAATCCGTGAAACCCCCCTTTAACTGAGGACCTATCAGTGGCCGGCACCATTAGCATCACGAAGTCAAAATCCCCGGCGGGGACCTCGCCATCAATAATAATCACCATCAATGGTGTCCAGTCAACTCCCACCGGCCCGACCAGAGTTCTCGGTGTTGGATCTCTCGACGCACTTCGCAACGAAATTGCCTTCTATAAGTCCCAAGGCTATGTCGTGAACTACATTGACCCCGCCTTGGGGATTACTACGGGTCAACTCCCTTAAACTCCCCCCGGCCTCAGAAAGGACCTCCCATCATGGCCTCTAATCGCCCCGATCCGCACACCGGCAAAATGATGTCCAAGGGCGGCCACATCATCCACGATGTCCCGTCGATGCCGCAGGAACACGGCGGCTCGATGCCCCAAGACACCGCCGTCGGTAGCGGCTCCCGCCCGACCCGCTCTAAGGTCGAAATCATGACCTCGGCCCCGACGAATCCCCACACCCAGGACCGCGATCCGCCGCCGTTTCTCGGCGGCTCCGGCGGCGGTCGCAAGCTCGACCAATAGCCCTCAGGCAACCAGCCATTGGCTCAGGTTCCCCAATATCCTCCCTCGTGGAGCCTGATCTCGTGGCTCCGTCTCATTGTTTCTAATCAGGAGAAAATCACGGCCGCCATCGACGCCCTCAATTCCGCCATCACGGCCCTTCAATCGGCCACAGCCGCCGATACGCCCCCGGCGGCGGCCTAGCAGGACCTCTGAGACCGATCATCGATGCCCTTCCTAAGTCCACCTGAGGCCCTTCGTGAATTGGAACTCCGTTCCGTCGCACGGGCCTCGATTGCCGACTACGTCGAATACATGGACTTAGGCGTCACGCCCGCTCAACATCACAGACTAATTCTGCGGCACCTTGAAGCCGTGGAAGTCGGCAAAATCGACAAACTGATGATCTGCGAACCCCCAGGTAGTGGGAAAAGTTTCTATTGTTCAATGGTCTTTCCGTCATGGTATCTCGGCCGAAATCCGACGAAGGCCATTTTAGCCTGTTCGCATACACAGGACCTAGCGGATCGCTTCGGCCGACGGGTTCGAAATCTGTTCTCCCGCCCTGACCACGCGGCCCTCTTTGGCGTCAGCATCGCCCGCGACTCAAAAGCCGTTTCCTATTGGTCAACAGAACTCGACGGTGAGTATTTTGCCGCCGGCGTTGGCGTTGCCATTACAGGTCGAAGGGCCGACATCGGCCTGATCGACGACCCGACCAAAGGTCGGGAAGAAGCCGATTCCCTTCGAGCCCAAGAACGGACCTACGACTGGTACATCTCTGACTTCCTGACCCGCCTCAAGCCGAAGGCGGCTCAGATCATTGTCACAACTCGGTGGCACGAACGGGATCTGGCGGGGCGAATTCTCGACCGAGAAGCAGATCAATGGACCGTGGTTGAGCTGGGCATGGAAGCCCACGTCGACGATCCCTTGGGTCGAAGACCCGGGGTTCTCCTATGGCCCGAGTGGTTCACGCCTAAGATGGTTGAGGTCGCAAAACTTGACGCCAGGAGTTGGCAAGCCCTCTATCAACAGCGCCCCGTCTCTGAGGAAGGCGACTATTTCAAAGCCTCTTGGTTCGGCGAATACGACGCCCTTCCGGCAAACACGATTGCCTATGGGGCCTCCGACTATGCCGTCACCGAAGGCCACGGCGATTTCACCGAACACGGTATCTTCAATCTCGACTCAATGGGAAATATCTATATCACCGACTGGTGGCGCGGCCAAACTACCCCAGATATTTGGATCGAGAAGCAATGCGATTTGATCCTCGACCACGATCCTGAATTGTGGTTCGGCGAAAGCGGCCCCATCAGGAGATCGGTCGAGCCCTTTCTAACGGCCCGGATGACCGAGCGAAACGCTGAATGCCGAATTGAGTGGCTCCCCTCGATCAACGACAAACCAACCCGTTGCAAAAGCTTCCAGGCAAAAGCGTCTATGGGGAAGGTCTTTCTCCCGAAGAATGCCCGCTGGAAAGGAGATTTGTTGCACCAGCTAACCTCGTTTCCCAGTGGCCGTCATGATGACGGCGTCGACGTCTGTTCTTTGATTGGCCGGGGCCTCCAGATGGTCCGAACCCCGAAGCTTCGGAGGTTCGTCAGATCGACATCCATAGAGTCGAACGTCTCCGACCTCAGCTGGATGGTCCATTGATGGGCAGCCTCATTATCCTGATTCTCGTTCTCTTTATTCATTCTGTTCTCGAAACCCTGGATTCCTTATGAATAGACCTGGAGTTCCCATATTTCTTGGTCCTCGGAGCCAACCCCTTGACTTACGGGCCTGGAACCTCCATTGCGAGCGAACCCTCGGCCGTCAGATTGAAATCATCTACAAGCCCAACGACGACCGACTCCCGAAGAAATTATCTTCCGGTGATCTTGCGTCCCTCGGCTTCGTCGCGGCCGCTGGCCTTCGCTGGCAAAAAGTCCCCATTTGGTTCGAAAAGCTCAACACCTAGATCCATCAACAATGGACGATAAAATGCCCGATCAATTCGATCACCCAAAGCTCGACGTTGTCGCTCAAGCAATTTATTATGCCAATTGGCGTCGTTTGGCAACCGGCAATTTCCCACCCCGATGGGAATCAACTAGCGAGGAGATTCGAGAATTTGTCCGGCGTCAGGCCCGAAAGGCTATAGAAGCCCTTGAGGACCAACCTAACGGCGGCAAATCGGTTCCTTGGCTCAATCAATCGACCGAGTCAGAGAATCGCACATTGACTGGCAGTCAGGACTAGAACGCAGGAATGGGCCAAGACATGCGACTGAATGAGGCGCCTGTCTGTCGCTCCGGTGGGCTCAACTTGTCGATCAAAACTGCTGCATTAGTCCAGCGTGGGGCCTTTGGCCCGGGGCGCGAGAATTTCGACTCTCGTGAACCCCCACCTAAGTCGGCGCGGGGCGGTTGGTGTGGAGCAGGGCGGTTCGCTACCCGCGACCGCAAACGTGGCTGGGCTTATGCCCATCGCCATCACTACCACTGCTGCTACTACCAAAGCGCCTTGGTTCTATAGTCTGCATGATGCAATGTAGTTCGATTCGCCACAAGCGGTCGTTAAAGATGGTGGGGAACCGTAACTGGGCCAACAAATCATCTGCTACAGCAAAGTTGCACCGTGTTGCCTTGGTCCCTCACGATGGGGTTATTCTCTGTCGTGAGGGAGAACCAACAGTCGTTTGCCCCGGCCCCGTGCGTTGTATGCCTTGAGAACTTAGGTCAAAGGAACTACCTCTGATGCCCGCTCCGCACGAAGAAAAGCCTTTCAAGACCCATCCAGGTCGCTCGTGGCCCCAGCCAAAGGAAAACTTTCCTGTCGACAAACATGGCCGATCTCTCCAGACTCAACATGACCCTTCGATGCCTGACTGGGGCAGGGATTCCGAAAATCGGCTTCGCCAAAAGCGAAACGCCAACGGTCCACAGGGAATAATTCGTTGATCGTTTTCCTTCTTCTAATTATCGCCGCCTGCCTCTTATTCGGCGGTGGAGTCGTGCTGACCGTTATTACGAATTCCCTAATCATGGTTGCCCTTCTAGCTATTGTCATCGGCTCGGTCTTTACCCTTCCTTATATCTTGGGTGGTATTGCCTACATTCTCCTCGGAGGTTGGATTCCTAAGCGGAAAACCCATGCTTGACTCGGCTCCGATTTCCAATGTTCATCTGTCGGCCGACTCGGCCCTAACGGCCGTTATTAGGTCTTCTCCAACCTCGGTTCTAATTCTATCCGAATTATCCAGTGGTGCTCTCGTCATCACGAGCGGCCCCGATATGACCGTTGAACGTGCCTCGTGGATCTTGGACCGGGCCAAATTTGCCCTCTTATCAGCCGCGAATCAGACGACCTTAGTTCCGGTTGTCGTTGGAAAAGATCAATGACCGACGAGGAAAAATCGGGCGATCGACCAAAGCTCACATACAGTGAATTCAGTTTCTATTCCCCAATTCTCGATTCTCAGGCTCTCCGAATCTCTGTCTCAGATGGCCGGAATGGAGAATACTTCGCCGTGATCTCAAAGCCTCCGATTGGGAAATCCCTCCGCGAGGCGCGCGAAAAGGCCCTCTCGTCTATAGAAGCTGTTATCGAAGCCGGGTTTCCCCCGTGCGAAGTCCTAGTTAGGAATTCCTAGAATGGCCCGACAGAAATCTGCCTTCGTCTCATATAAGCCAAAGACCGTCCGACTTCCAAAGCAATCAAAGCCGATGAAGACCCCAAAAGCTCTTCAAAGCGATAAGCCCAAGGCCACCCGAAGCCGCGGCTCTGGTGGTGGCGGAAAGGGATATTAGCTAATGCCCGACATCAAACCCTCGATTACCGGAGAACTCCAATCCCTCGATCAGCGGTTAATGGACCACATTTCCTCCATTACCAAATTTCTTGCCAAACACATCGATGGAACAGACGTTGGAGTCTCGGTTGCTCCCACAGGGGGCGAAGTTCCCACGACCCTTGATCTTATCCGTAGGCTTCATTCACGAATGGACAAAATTGGTGAATTGATGACCCGAATTCACAGTGAGATTTAAGGCGGATAACCTCTGTGCAGGACCCTGATAGCCCACGCGACAGTGGCAAGATCAGTTTGCCAAAGGTCGACGTCGGAATGAATAAAATTTCACCGACTGATCTTAACGATAATTCCAATGTGCGTCCTCTCCGTGCCGAATATCAATCTCAGCAAGAGGATGAAGCCGAAGTCCTCTCTCGTGCCCGCAAGCGCCTCGAACGTTGCATCTCGGCTGAGGCCGATAATCGCCGCGAAGGTCTCGACGACGACAAATTCTATGCTGGAGATCAGTGGAGCGCCAACGATCGGGCACGAAGGAACTCGGAACGACGTCCCTGCCTCACGGTCAATAAGTTTCCAGTCCTCGTTAAACAAGTTACGAATGACCAACGCCAGAACCGCCCAACGCTCGACATTCATCCGATTGGCGACCGGAGCGATGTTGAAGTTGCTCGGATTTATCGTGGGCTTATTCGTGAAATCGAACGCGACAGTCGTGCAGATCGAGCCTATGACACTGGCTTCGAGTCTGCCGTCAGAAAAGGTTGGGGATACTGGCGAGTTACAACTGAATATGCTGACCCCGATACCTTCGATCAAATCATTGTTTGTAAACGCATTAGGAATGCCTACTCAGTTTATCTTGATCCCGATTCTACCGAAATAGACGGAAGTGACGCTAAATTCGGCTTCATCACAGAGATGATTGACCGAGATGAATTCAAAGCTCAGTGGCCCGACGCAGACCCGATGCCGTGGGTCACAGGCGGTTTCGGTGACAGCCTAAAGACTTGGATCGATCAATATAGTGTTCGAATTGCGGAATACTATGAAACCAAATTAGAGCCCCGAGAGCTGGTTCTCCTAGAAAATGGTTTCGAGGGTTGGCGCGACGAGCTTCGCCCCGAGGTTCTGCAACAATTCAAGGTCGTCGACAAACGCAGATCACTGGTTCCTAAGATAACATGGTACAAAATCACAGGGCGTCAGATCCTCGAACAAACCGTTTGGCCAGGTCGATGGATTCCGATTGTCAAAGTCATTGGTGATGAACAGGACATTGAGGGCAGGGTAAAGCTCTGGGGAATTATTCGGCAAGCTAAAGATCCACAGAGGATGCTGAACTATAGTCGCTGTCTTGCAATCGATACTCCTATTCCAACTCCAGATGGATGGAAACCTATTGGTGATATAGTTGTTGGAGATAAAGTTTTTGACGAAAAAGGCGACATCTGTAATGTTAAGGGAGTTAGTCCAACACATCTGTTTCACAAATGTTTTAGAGTGACTTTTAATTGTGGGACATCCATAATTGCTGATGAGGATCATCCCTGGGCGGTTGAAGAGCGTTCTGGTCGAAAAGCGGCTGGAACAATCTGGACAGATAAAATCTTAACTACAAAGGAACTAGAACCTGATAAGCATTTTATTTATACTACTTTGCCCTTGGAGCTTCCTTCCATGGAATTTCCCATAGACCCATATTTATTGGGTGTTTGGTTGGGGGACGGATCTAAGAATGATCCTATAATTTTCTCTGGTGTGTCTGATGTAGATAATATGCGAGATAATTTGACAAATTTGAGATATAGATTGAGTTCAACAAAATATGATATTAGAGGAGATAACGCGGTTTGCAGATTCACTGTTTTAGGTGTTAGACATTTATTTACTGGGTTGGGATTGATAGTCAATAAAAAGCACATACCCGCAATGTATCTTAGAGGTTCTATCCAGCAAAGGTGGAATCTTTTACAAGGATTGATGGACACCGATGGAACTATTAACCCGCGAAACAATCAATGTGGGTTTTCTACTACAAACGAAAAGTTAGCCTTGGATTTTGAGGAACTTATTGCATCCCTAGGAATAAGAGTCAAGATTATTAAGGAAGCTGGGGAGAAACATAACACTGTCAATGCTTCAACAGGTAGACTTTATGAGGGGAGTGACGCATATATTTTCTTATTTTCGTGTCCTCATGATGAAAATGTATTTAGACTTAAAAGGAAAGCAACTATTCAAAACAAAGTCAGACCTTTTCAAGAGAGAAGGTCTAAGAGGCACAGCATAGTATCTGTAGAATCTGTGACTTCTGTTCCCGTTAAATGTATTTCTGTGGACAGTCCTTCTCATCTGTTTCTAGCTGGAAGGGGAATGATTGCAACACATAACACGATGGAAACAGAAGTAACGATGTTGGTTCCTAAATCGCCTTATTTAATCGCAGAAGGCCAGCTAGAAGGCTATGAGGGCGTTTGGCAGGAATCTAATACTAAGAACCTGTCTTTCCTTCCCTATCGTGCCCAAGAAATCCACGGTCATATGGTTCCTCCACCGCAGCGAATTCCGCCTGCTCAAATTCCCGCCGGTGTTGTGAATGTCGCAATGGGCGCCGCCCAGGACATGTTGGCGACAACCGGCGTTCGTTTCGACGCAACCCTTCAAGAGCGTCAGTACGACGAAAGCGGTCGGGCGCTTCGGGAGCTTCGCCGCTCGGGAGATATTGGTAGCTTCAATTATATTGATAACCTGATTCATAGCCTCCGTCACACAGGTGAAATCTATGTTGACCTGATTCCAAAGATCTATACCCGCCCCGGCCGCGTTGTGACAATCCTCCGTGACGATGATACTGAGGAACAGCTTCAGATTCAACCTGGTGGGCAGAAACCTGTTTCCGATATACAGAATTCTGCTCAGGCCAAAGTCACTCGGGCCTTTGATCCGACTTATGGTCGCTACGGCGTCGCCGTGACGATTGGCCCCAGCTACGCTACTAGGCGAATTGAGACTGTCGAATCCATGATGGACTTCCTGAGGGCCATTCCAACTGCGGCCCCAGTGATCGCCGACCTCGTGGCGAAGAATCAGGATTGGGAAGGCGCGGAGGAAATCGCAGCCCGGCTGGCAAAGACCCTCCCGCCTGGAATGATTCAGCCCGAAATGCGGGATGTTCCGCCTCAGGTTCAGGCCCTATTGGCTCAATCGCAGCAACAAATTCAGAAACTCACTGCCGAGCGTCAACAGTTAATGGCCCAGGTCAACGACCGCAATGCTGACCGTGCTCTCGCCCGAGAGCGGATCAATCGAACCTTTGAAACGCAACTTCTTTCGATTGTCCAGAAAGCCAATGCCGAGGCTCAGCGAGTCCATGCTGAGGATCGCCGCAGTGAAGCCGAAGGGCTCCGAAATCTGGCCTCGGATGTCCTCCAACTCTACGGTGATCTCTCGAAAGTCAACCTGGGTTCCGATGATTTGAAAACTGATGGGGGTTCTCCCTCTCCGTCGTCAGCTCCGTCAGGACCTGAAGGGCGTTTCCCCCCTGGCGCTCGTCAGGCTCCTGACGGCAATTATTATGTCCCTGATCCGACAAGACCGGGGAAGTATCTCCGCGTTATGACAGGCGGGGCTGCCTAAGTTGCCCGATAATCTAGTCACATATCAGAATGATCCGACACCGGCAGTCGGATTTGGCTTTGGTGTTGATCCAACCCTATTGTCCAGTCTATATGATGCAATTAAAACTGATGTTGGCTCTGGCGTCAATGCTCTTCGAAATTTCGTTTCGACCCCCGCCAACATTTATCGGGGCAAATATAGTCTGAATCAGATCAACGAATTGGCTCCTGGCTATGCCCTCGGATTGGCAGGTGCTGGAATTCCGACTGGTGCGGCTTTAGTTCCTGAGGGCGACATCTTGGGCGCCTTTACAGCCTATCATGGAACCCCGCATCGATTTGAGCCTGTCGAACATAATCCCTTCGGTGAATTTCGCGACGAGGCAATTGGCTCGGGCGAGGGTGCTCAATCCTATGGCTATGGTCACTACGTTGCCGGCAACCAGAATGTTGCAAAATCATATGCTAGATCAAGTGTTCTTGCTAGCAGTAGAGCTCAAGACATAGCAGAGAGATACTTGCAACAGACTAATGACAACTTTGGAAAAGCCCTAGACTTATATCTTGAAAAAACTCCTCAGCATGAACAGTCTCAGGAAGTACTAGATATATTAAATAATCCTACTTCATTGCTTGAAGTCCATGTTAAGCCCGACGAAGAAGATCTGCTTCATTGGGACAAGCCACTTCAAGAACAGAGCCCAAAGGTCATTGAGACTCTGAGGAAATTCGACTTCGACCCGATTCGAAACAGGGATTGGTCCGGACAAGATATATATGACAATATTGCAACACAAGAATATACGAAGAGGGGTGATTGGGATATTCCTGATCCACGGAAACTGGCATCTAAGGCCCTCCATGAGGCCGGGATTCCGGGAATTCGGTACCTCGATCAAGGAAGCCGAAATCCCCCTAATGTGTATGATTTACAGAGTCAGTTAGACTATATGAAGAAGCAAAAAGCAGATGCAGAAATTGGGGAATTTGGTGCCATTCATGGCTACAATCCGCCGAGTAGGTGGAATCCCGATCCTAAGGGCTATAATGAGAATTTCATAAAAGATGTTATCGATCCTAAGATAGCGCATTTGGAAGAGAAATTGAAAGAAGCAAAATTTTGGAAACCGACTCACAACTATGTTATCTTTGATCCCTCGAATCTCACAATTATCGGACGCAATGGTGAGCGTCTAGTTCCGGTCGACCATGATCCCTTCGCCAGTGAGTTGAAATGAAATCTCGATCGAAGCCCACGAGAGCCTCGGTCATGCCAACAACCGAACATGACTATGCCGCCCACGATGCCCTTCATCACTTAACTCGGGCTGAGGAAATCAAGCGCGACCCGAAGCTCATGGCGAGTGTGGCGAAATTGGCCGCCGAGAAAAAAGAATCAATGGCCCGCGTAGCACGGATGGGGCCGAAGACCACGAAATCCTCTAATTCCTCTAAGCGAAAGTAGATACCGATGGCCGATAACGAACCCGTAGTCCCGACTCCGAATCCGAATGCCGCAGTGGCTCCCTCCGGTCCAGCCCTCAGTGCAACGACGGATCGACCGACCATTGTGCCTGATCCCGTCGCGCCACCGACTCCCGAGCCGACCGTAGCTCCTCCCGCGCCACCGACGGGTCCTGCCGACCTAACTCACGAACCCCGGTCGCCGATTGCTCCCCGGATTGCCGAGTTAGTCGGAGAGAGGCGCCGCCTAGAGCAGCTGGTCAATCAGCAATCCGAGGATTTTCGGCGCCTTATGCAACGACATGAAGAGTTGTTGACTCGACAAACGGCTCCAGTCCCAATTGCTCCGACTCCGGCGGTTCCCGTTACCGACTTTATGGAGCCTCGGCCCTCCCGAGATAGTTTTGCCGATCCGGTTGCCTACGATGAGGCCCTTGTCGATTGGGGCGCCCGCCGAGCGGCTGCGACTACAGCGGCCGAAATGCGCCGAATTCAGGAAGAATCTGAGAACCTTCGTCGTCAGACGGAGCAACAGACCCTCGATCGCAGGGCTCAAGAGGAATATGAGGCTCGTACCCGGGCTGAGGCTCAGACCCTCCGTCAAAATTGGGAAGTCAAGCAAGCCACGGTTCTCGAAAAATACCCCGACTACTATGAGGTCACAAATAATCCGAGCCTCCCGATCTCTGTCGCAATGGTCAACACGATCGTTCGACACGAAAATGGACCTGATATTGCCTATTTCCTTGGAAAGAATCCCGCCGAGGCATCGAGGATCGCCGGCCTGGTTGTCAAGGATCAAGTCTTCCCCCAGGGCCACCCGATGGCTGGATTGCCGGTTCCCGACGCAGCTGCCCAGGCGTTCGAACTTGGGTTGATTGCAGCAAAATTAGCCCCGCCTTCGGTGCCGACTGTAACCAATGCCTTGGCTCCACCTGTGGCCCCGAATGGAAGCGACAATACTCCACCGACGCCCACGACTCCTCCAGTGAATAACAATCCTCCCCCTCCGCCGAACCCGATTGTCGGGGCTGCTGCGGCTGCTACTCAGCGGTCCCCCAGTGAGGAATCGATGGAAGAATATGGTGCTCGGCGGAGCCGTGAGCTTCTGGCTGAGCGTCGTCCGGGGCGACAACTGCACTAAGATCTGAACACTGAGTTCACCGGGAACTCTGATCTCGGGTCCGTTTTCTCGCCGGAGGGCGTCGTACTCAACCGACACTAGGCGGTATAACCTAGGCCGAGGGCTTCGGTCCTCTTCGCGGAGGCGTTACTCAACCCAAGAACTGGCTGGAGTTGGAAACTCTGGTCTTTTGTCAATTCGCTTCGCGAGGAATTAACCTATGCCCTCCAACAATACTCTGACCCCGAGCATCATCAGCAAAGAGACACTGGTGTTCCTCGAAAATAACCTTGTCATGACCGGCAAGGTTAACCGACAGTTCGAAAACCAGTTCGTCAAAATCGGCTCATCCCTGACAGTTCGCAAACCCAATCGGTTCACGGTTTCGACTGGACCAGGTCTCCAGATTCAGAACATCACTGAGCCGTCGACTTCAATCTCCATTTCCAATCAGCGCCATGTGGATTTCGAATTCAGTTCGACCGAACTGACGCTGACGATCGAGGAATTCAGCGAACGCTATCTTAAGCCGGGCGCTGCGGCCCTCGCCAACCGCCTCGACTACGACGTGATGGGCAATTGGAGTGCCGTTTGGAATAAAGTGGGCACCACAGGGACTTTGCCCAATTCCTATTCTAGTGTCGCGGCGGTTGGCCAACGGATGGACGAAGGAGCAGTGCCGCAGGACGGACGCTATCTCGTTCTCAATCCGGCCGCTTATTGGTCCGTTGATGCCGCCCTGATCTCCCTCTATGTTCGCTCCGTTGCCGAGCCTGCCCTCAAGGGCTTCCTCGCCAACATTGCGAACTTCGAGATTTATGGAGACCAGAACGTCCAGTCCGAGACCCTCGGTGCTTGGGGCACTTCGGCCGGCGTGGTCAATGGCGCCAACCAAACCGGCTCGTCACTCGTGACCAATGGTTGGACCGCCAGCGTCACGAATCTTCTGCTCCCCGGCAATGTCTTCACGATCGCCGGTGTCCATGCGATCAATCCGCAATCGCGAGTTTCGACGGGGAATCTCCAGAACTTTGTCGTCACGGCGGCGGTTAATTCCGACGGAAGTGGAAATGCTGTGATTCCGATCTCGCCGTCGATCTCTGTGGTCGGCACCGCGCCGAACACGAATCCCTATGCCACGGTCGATGCGCTTCCGGCCAACCTCGCTGCTATCACGGTCCTTGGGACACAGAATGCCACCGTGGCCCAGAATCTGGCCTTCGTTCGCGACACCTTCGGGCTCGTGACCGTGCCGATGGAAATTCCCGAAGGGGTTGATTTCGCTGCGAGAGAGAATTATAAGAACGTCTCGATGCGAATTATTAGAGCGTTCGACATTCAGAACGACGTTTTTCCAGCTCGCATCGACATTTTGTACGGAACGTCCAGCTTCTATCCCGAACTCGGCGTTCGACTCACGAATTGATCCGACTTTGCTTGTTTGGACGGATTGGTGTTGTATGATGTATCTGGCGACCAGATTAGTCATACGACACCCTCCGACCTAAACAATGACGTATTCCCTATTTGCTATCGATAATGATGTTCTAAATACTATCCCGAATTAGATGGAGAATTAGGCTTGCCAAGCTCAGCGGTTCATGGTATAGTTGGCTCGTTGTTTACAACCAGCGTTCTAGCTAAGCGATATAATATCAGCCAACCAACTATAACCGACACAAGAAAAGGGCGAAGCTGGAGGGATTTAGGGGGTGATCCGATTCTCGACACATCATCCCCAAGAGGTCCCCGAAAGATTAAAACCGACTTGGCAATAGACATAGGGGACTTATTTGAATGACTAAACTGAAACCCTCAGTTCGGGCTAGTGGGGGGACTCCGGTTGGATTTCCCGATTATCGTCCTTTTAACAAGCTCTCCCGAGATGAACAACGGGAAATGCTTCGACCCAATATCATCCCCGAACCTCTCTATCAGGTTTGGGTTGATGACATAACTCGGGGCACAATTCCCGTTGGCCCAAAAATTCCCCATTCATTGGCCGTCGAATTCCGGGCCGCAATCAACAACCAGATCCGACTTGGGGCAGAGCGGACCTGGTCTAACCCCTCCGTTCTGCCCGTAGTTCCGATCATCGGTTAATAGGAGACCTTTCGATGCCCCTCTCTTCCTCGACTCAGGTCCGTCAGCTCAGCGACGGGAATACGGCTGGCACAGTTCTTGGTCAGAGCCCTGCCGACCTCATCGCTTTTTATGGCGCAACGCCCCAACCTCAGGCATCTGGTGGCGCGTTTGCTGCTGTCGCCAAGGGCGAAGCTGCTGGCTTGGTTGGCACTTTCTTCTTCGTTGCTACCCCCCATGCTGTTGCGGCAAACTCGACCTGGGAAACTGGTCTAACGACCGTCATTGGTGGCACCGCTTCGGTTATTCCTCAAGCTGGTGACCTGATCTATGTCAACAAGCCTACGGCCCAGGCTGGTGTTGGGGTTGGAAATGTCCGCGTCAGTGGAACAAACTCTATTGCAGTCTCGTTCTCGAATCTCTCTTCCGGCGCCGTAAGCCCGACTGCTGGTGAAGTCTATCGGGCCGTTGTTCTTCGTGGCATGGTCTCGAACGTTGTGACTCTGTCGCCGGCTCCCGTTTTGCCCAATACGACGGCTGAACAGGTCTTCACTGTTCCGGGGATTCAGGCCGGCTCTGTCGTTCAGGTTATGAAGCCTTCTTCTCAGGGTGGCCTTGATGTTGCCGGCGTTCGAGTCGCAGCAGCGAATCAAGTCGGCATTACATTTATGAATGTTGGTGCGTCGTCAGTGACACCGACTGCATCGGAGGGCTATACTGTTTGGCAAGTCGCTGGCCTCGATGCGACGAACAACAACATTTTGGTCGAAGAGCTGATTACTGGGAATCAGAGCGTTGTCACGGTTAAGGAACTAACTTACACCGTTGCTGGCCTCGCGACGACCGACGCAATTGTCGGAATCACTAAGCCCTCAGCTGAGACAACGGTCCTTATGGGGGGTGCCCGAATTGCAGGGGCAACCTCCTTGGCTGTGACCTACGGCAACACGTCAACCACGGCTATCACGCCCTCAGCGACTGCTGAGATATATGGGATTACGCTATTCCGTCCGAATCCGGCGGCCCCCTGCGTAACCTATGCGCCGGCCCTTACGCCAACTGGCGTTGCTGCTTCGACCACAGCAGAGCAATCCTTCACCGTGACGGGCCTAACGGTCAATAGTCCTGTTTGGGTCAATCCACCCTCGACCATGCCGGCGGGTCTCGGCCTAGTCGGTGCTCGGACTTCGGCGGCAAATACCCTCTATCTGACTTTTGCCAACACGGGCGCAACGACGGCGACGCCGCCCTCCGGTGTTTATTCGGTTGCCAACTTCCAAGTTGGAAACATCGATACCGGGGCGGGCTGGATTCAGACCATTTCGCCACAGGAGGCCCAGTCGGCAAACCTTCTTACTGCAATTCGGACCGCCCTAGTAGCAAACGGTTTGGTTGCAGGTTCCTAAGGGCGAAATTCCATAGAGTGGTTGCTATGGAAGACTGGAGCTGGAATTATGCTTCTTGATTCCAGCTCCACCTTTTTTTCTAGGCTTTTATGTCGATTATTCGGGCATCCGTGGCCACCAATGCACGACGACTCGACTGGCGGTAATTATTGCCGACGTTGCAAGAAATGGTTAGGGGGAACGTTGTAAATGCTGCCTTATGAGCCGGACACCCTTGCAATCAACCTTTGCACTCGAGGTCGTCCGGGGCGGATGCTAGAATGTGTCCGACGAACACTGCCTAATATAAGTCTCAATTCGACCAAGCTAATCATATCTGTCGATTCTGACGACTCAGCTTCTCTAGAGGCCCTTCCTTTCCTGCCGCGAGACGACCGAATTATCCCGTGGGTAAAGCCCCGAGAGGACGACATTGGATCGAAATGGAATCGGGTCCTAGAGTTCCCCTCTTCCGTTTATACCTATTCGGCCGACTACTGCGCCTATGCAACTCCGGGATTTGATCGACTGATTTTGGATGCTGCAAGTCTATTTCCTGACAAGATTGGTGTCGTTGTAAATCATATGGCAAATGCCTCTTTTGCCGGAATCTATGCCCTTACTCACGAGCTAACGGCGAAATTGGGCTATTTCTTTCCCCCGTATTTTCCCTATTGGTTTGTGGATCATTGGATCGATGATATAGCGAAGTTGATTGATCGAATTTCCTTTGCCGATGTTCACCTTGACATCGCTCAGAAATTGCCAACTCAAGAAATGCGAGACTTGGCTTTTTGGTCAACGCTCTTCGATGCCCTGAAGATTGTTCGGCGACAAGATGCTCGTCGAATTATCGACGATCCCGAGTTCCGGGAGCCCGAATGGAGGAAGGAAATTCTTCGTCGGGGTTATCCCCGAATCGAATTCTATTCTCAATGGATCAATGAGGGAATGCGGGCAAATCCAGCTTTGACCTCAGTTGGAAATTCTACTGACGGCGGGGACCGTTATCGGCGACTCAAGACCCGAGCCCTCGCCCTTCTTGCCGATCTAGAACCTAAACTAATTTCTGAGCTACAGAAAGCCGCCTAGAATGGATCTATTTGCCATATCCCTTCTATATGACAGAGTAACGGAATTAGAAGGTGGTAGAGAAAGGCATGAAGTACGACACTCGGCTTGCCTCACTATAGCTATGGATGAAGACCAAGCTATTAGAAATACTAGAGGTCACGCTGAATCGAATGATCCAGGTCTTGAAGGATGCAGATTCTTAGATGCCAATGTTAATCGAATCAAGGACGATTTGCTACAAAATATCCTTACTCAGGTCATAATGAGGCCCGCAAATGTCAACTGACGAAAAGAAGTCCACCGATGGTTTCGATGAGGTCTTGAAACTTGCACACGAAACCACGGGGATGCCCCTTGTTGCAAACCCTAATGAATATAAGACCCCAATGCAAGAATTGAGCAATGTTGGTGGCGTCTTATTTGCCACCCCTGCCCTTCATCATAGCGTTTGTCTCGAATATCTAGACTCTTGGACCCGGACCCTCGTCAAACTCGTTGAGGCTGGAATTCCCTTTGGAAGCCTCTACCGGGGTGGCGATCCGTATCTCTCAAAGGTCCGTAGTAAATTGGCGACGGATTTTCTGAGAAAATTCCCCCAGGCTAGTGATTTCTTCTTCATCGACGACGATGTGGGATGGCCTGCCGAGAAAGTCATTGAATTCATCCGGCGACCCGAAGGTGTCTTGGCCGGCATTTATCCCAAGAAGTCTGATGAACTTGATTTTCCCGTTCATCTAATTGCTGACACAGCGACGGGCAAATTGATTGAGCGCGAAGATGGGCTCCTAAGGGCCTTCAAGGTCCCAACAGGGTTTCTGAGAATCAAACGCTGGGTTTTGGAGGAAATGACCAAAATCAGCGGAATATTCTACGACACCGAGCACGATCATTCGGTTGGGGAATATTCAAATATTTTTGAAATGGGTGTCGCTCCCGACAGATGGTGGACTGGCGAAGACTACGCCTTTGCTCAGAAATGGGTCGATATGGGTGGCGAAGTCTGGATTGATCCCGATATCCAATTCACTCATCGGGGTCAAAAGGTCTGGAGATCAACTCTAGGTCCGAATCTTGATGGATTTAGACAAAAGGCCAAAGAAATGAAGGCTGAATTTGACAAACAAACCGCTGAGGCAGCCGAATGAGTAAGTTCTATGTAACTGCTGTTACGGCCGCCAAAAAATCAATGGGTCAAACGCAACTGCTCACTGCGGCAGGGGCAGCCTTCGCAGACAATGAAAACGATGCAGTTGAGAGTAGCCTAAAGAGTCGCCCGCTCGATGACGACTTTACATTCGTCGGTGCCAGTGCTGCGGAGATCGTTCCTGAAATCCTGTTTAATGCCCTTCATCTATTGACGCCTGTTCCCGCGGATCGAATTCGATGTGCCGACTTTGATGAAGATTTTTGGCCCCTCTATGACAAGGTAAAACCATTTACGCTCACGTCGGCAGAAAGACTCTTCGATTTATATAAGACAGTTGAATATGTTGAACGGAGCAAAATTCCTGGGTCCTTCATAGAATGTGGCGTCTGGAAGGGTGGCTCGTCGATGATGATGGCCTTAGCTAATATGGCTAAAGGTCCTGTTTCCCGTCGAATTCAATTATTCGACACATTTGAGGGCATGACCGCAGCGGGGGTCAATGACATTGATACCTGTGGCAATTCTGCAATGACTCAGTGGAAAGAGGGTTGGATTAAGGAGCCGCTTGAAGACGTCCAACGAAACATGGCCTCTACGGAATATCCCGAGAAATTCGTCGAATATTACAAGGGCCGTGTTGAAGACACACTTCGTGACTTCGCCGCCGATTCTTTTGCGATCGTCCGTCTCGACACCGATTGGTATGAATCTACGAAACACGAACTAGAGGTTCTGTGGCCCAGATTATCTCTGGGGGGAATTCTAATTATCGATGACTATGGTTGCTGGAACGGATCACGAAAGGCCACCGATGAATATTTCGCCGATAAACCCGTCAAAATGACCCGCATCGACGATACCTGTCGTGTGATTCAAAAGACCCATGTCTAAGATAATTAACAAATTCGCTTACTCTGCGGTCTTGGCGTTGGGGCTGGTCTATCCATCACTGTCTTTCGCGCAGACTAATTGCCTTGGAAATAATTGCACTGGTGGTGGCGCGAGCGGGTCTTCGATTCTATTTTCCTCTACGGCCATTGCCGCCATCAATATGTCGGGTAATATTATAGCCAATTCAATTTCTCTTGGAACGCCCCTAATTGTCTCCGGTGGTGGCACCGGGCAGAATTCTCTAACTGCCCACGGCGTTCTTCTCGGTGAAGGTACAAGCCCGATTACTGTCCTTTCAGCGATGGGAAATGGACAAATTTTAATTGGTCAAGGTCCCAGTAGCGACCCGCTATCGTTGTCCTTAGGCGGCGATGTGTCGATGAATGCTGCTGGGACGGTCACAGTTAGTAAATTAGCTGGCACTGCATTTGCTCCTAGCGCCACAACCGATACGACCAATGCCTCAAACATTTCATCAGGAACCTTGCCATCGGGACGGCTCAGTGGAACATACTCAGGTTTGAGTGGTCCGACTGGAATAACGGGCGTTGGAACCATAGCTTCTGGTGTCTGGAACGGTAGTGTCATATCGCCGTCGTATGGCGGCTCTGGGCAATCATCTCTCGGTCTTCATAACGTCTTAGTTGGAGAAGGGTCCCTTCCGTTTAGCTCCGTCCCCACCGGGACAGCGGGCCAAGTCTTACTCAGTAATGGTCCCGGAAATGACCCGAGCTTCGGAACTCTCAGTGTTGCCTCGGGAGGAATCGGAACAAATTTTCTAACCGCCAACGCCGTTCTCGTAGGTAACGGAACAAATCCAATTCAATCAACTAACGTCGGTGTTTCTAATTCGGTCTTAATGTGTGGAAGTAATGGCTGCGCCAACTCAGTGCCTAGCTTCGCGACTATATCAACCTTGGCTTCTTTGCTCAATTCGGCCGCAGTTTCGGTCGGCGGAATCGTGGCGAACTTTGTTCCCAACGCTAATCAGACTGTCTTTGGCCTTGGTCCGTTTGGCCCTATGAACTCTCATTGGCTGCCTCAAGGCTGGTTGCAGCTAGTCGGTCCTAGAAATCAGCCAATCTTCCTCCCCTTTTACTGACAAGGAGACACGCTGTGAAGAAACTACTCGCCTCCGTCGCGATTATCGGGTTCTTGACTCCGAGTTTGGCTCTCGCTCAATCGACGGCGGGGAATCCTGCCCCTGTTCAGCAAAACGCCTCTCGACTCGACGCAGCAACTAATGTCTTGATTTCGGCCGGTTCGGTCAACGAATCTCAAACCACGATCACAATTCCCTCTAGCGGAAGCTCCTGTATCTACGTCGATAGCTTGATTCTCGCTGTCGGTTCCGATGCCACCGGCGCCACGGCAACAGAGACTTTTACGACAACCAACTTGGCTGGCATTGGTTGGACCTTCAACATGATTGTAGGTACAACAGGCTATGGGCAGCCGAGCCAGCAACTCGTCGGGGCTTCGCCGATCAAAGGGAGTTGTGGTGTTGCGGCGACAATCGTATCGCCGGCCCAAGCAACTCATTTTGCTTATCCAATGTTTGTCGCCTGGCACTATGCCCAATAGCAGATCGAGGCTCCTTTTGTGCGATTATTGCTTCTTACAGCGATCTTAGTCTCGACAATCTACAGTCCTGTCCTCGCCCAACAATCGCCTGAGCGGGATTACACGATTGTTGTAACACCGGCTGAGCTTAACACGATCGCGCTTGCCCTGGAGCAGCTGCCTTATCGGCAGGTCTATGCTCTCTACGGTAAGCTTGTGGAACAGAAGCAAAAGCAGGATTCAATGACAACAAAACCCAGAGCGAAGACAAAATCCGTGGAGTCCCCCAATGGCCGTTGAACCGGGTTATCCGATTGTCCTAACACACCCTCAGCATCGAAATGCCGTGTTGGGAATTGGGAATGCTCCTGGCTTCCCAGAACAATTTCCCAACGTCACGGTCAATGGCGTCGCTCAGGAAGCTGAGCATCGGGCTCGCGGCTATCTTTGCTTCGGTGAAGCCCCCGCCGTTAAGACCGACCATCACGAATATCCGAAGATTCTTCGTCATCCCGACCACAAGGATGCTACTGAGGCTCGGGTCGAACCGAGGGTCGAGAATAATCGAATCGTTGGAACCTTTACTATTAAGGGTGAGCCGGAGGTATTTCCCGACGTAGTGGTCAAGAACTCGAAAGAAGAATCTGAGTGGCTCGAAAAGGGTTGGAAACCGGCGGGCGACTACAATCGCCGAATGCTCGAATCAGTTTTAGATGACTCGATAAATGAGGAGGAATATACTCCGACCCAATATCCCCGGTGGGAAAACGGAATTTTGGTTGAACGAGACCCTGATGTCGATTACATTGATCCTGACCCAAGTTATCCGCGCCTCGTTAACGGCGTCCTTATTCATGATCCTCGGCTTCCGGCGACTTTAGATCCGACTCAATGGCCCAAATGGATTCATCAGAACGGTCGGCCAAGTGATAAATCAGAATTGGCTAAAACACCTGAGGAAGAAGCTGCGATTTTGGCGAAGTGGAAATCTGAGGAACCTGAACCAGAAACTCCTGAGGCTCATGTAATGCCGTCGTCGCCTGCTTCCGGTCGTCGGAATAAGGAATCTGTTGCATGACCACTGCGAGCCTCATTATTGCCGATGCCCTGCAAAAACTCGGAGTCTATGCTCCGGGTGAAGTGATCTCTGACGCCGATCAGTCGCGGGGCCTTCAACTCCTCAATGATATGATCGATCAGTGGTTGGATGATTCAATCCAACTATTCTCGGTTTCAACTGTTTCGGCGGCCTTAGCGAATGCGACTCAGAGCTATACGATTGGAAATGGGGCCGTCATCAGTACCCCCCGGCCACTCCGCGTTGCGATGGGTCCTGCGGTTGCCACCGTCACTTCGGGTGCCTCAACAACGAATGTCAACTCCGTCTCAGAATTGGAGTGGAATTCCATTTTCAACGCCGCGGGTCTGTCGGGGGCCTCGGGCCTCTCAGGTGTCCCAAATACAATGTTCTATAATCCGGCTTTTCCGTGGGGCACAATTTGGGTCGCTCCGATTCCTAACGGAGCTATGACACTCAATTTCCCCGGCCTCTATGGCGTCACCGGATTTGCTCTTCCCTCAACGAACTATAATCTCTCTCAGGGAGAACAATTGGCTCTGACGACTAATCTAGCGAAAGAGTCGGCCCCATATTATGGAATGCCGGCCTCGCCTGAGTTGATGGCTGAAGCTCAGCAGACAAAGACCCTCTTAACTCTAACGAACCGGCTAAGTCGAGCGATGAGCCGCCGAAACAGTCAACCCCAGGTGCCGGTGGCACCGAGACCGTAGGACAGGAGAAAATCGATGGCAAAGAGGCATCCCGGATTCAAGGCCGTTCAATCAAAGATCGCAGCTAAGGAAGGTGTTAGCGAAGAACGAGCGGGGGCGATCCTAGCTGCCTCGACCCGCCGAGCATCGCCGGGGGCAAAGAAGAAGAATCCCAATTTGAAGAAGGTTCGTGGGAAGAAGTAGGAATCGCGTCTGTGGCGACTGCCCGCCGAATCATAACTGATAGTTTCGAATCTATTCAGATTTATTCCCCCGGTGAAGTCGTGCGTGATGCCGACATGGCTAGGGGATTCGAAGTTCTTAATGATATGTTGGATTCATGGTCTAATGAGGCCATGACAACTTACGCCTATCTAGAACAATCCGTTGTATTCGTACCTGGTAAGTACACCTACACCATCGGCGTTGGCGGTGACATTGATGCCCAAAGACCACTTCGAATCCGTGACGGAACTGGAGCGGCCTATATTCTCGACCAAACTGGCAATCGCTATCCCCTTACTGTCATTCAGCGCGACCAATGGAACCAAATTGGGAACATCCTTCAGGTCAATGCGAATGTCCCTATGTATCTGTTCTACGATCCACAATTTCCGTGGGGCATATTGAATTTCTTCCCAATTCCCAACATTGGATGGACCGCTTTCTGGGACAGCTATCTCCCGTTTACACAGTTTCCTGATCTTGACGAAGAAGCCAATCTCCCCGAGGGCTATGATATTGCCCTTAAGAGAAATTTGGCAATCGAATTGGCGATCTATTTCCCCGAGGCCGCCTTATCTCCGGCCCTGATTAAATCCGCTGCCGTAACAAAGGGAAATGTCAAAAGAACGAATTATCGCCAAACCATAGGGCGATATGATAGCGAGATTGTTAGTCGATCTAAGGCTACTTGGAACATTTATAGAGATGCACCTGGTGGGAGTTCCTAGTGTCGATCTGGAAGATATTTACATTCTCTGTAACATTCTTGTGGGCTAGCCAGTCTTTGGCCCAAACCGCAGTGACCCTCGGAACCACGCCGACCATGGCAATTTTTCCGGCTCAAAACAGACAAAAGCTATCTATTTGCAACGTTAGTACCGCGGCTAATATTGGCATCTCTTTTGGAGCAACAGTTCCTGGGATAAATTCAGCTGGGTCATATACGGTTCCCTTCGGGGCCTGTTTGACGTGGCCCTCAAATGAATTCCCCCCACAGGAGCAGGTCAATGGGATTGCCAACATGACATCGACCCCTGTTACAATGGATCAACGATGAGGGACAAACTTAATTTATATTCCATGTTGGTCCCGGTTTTTCTGAGTTCCGTTTCGTCTGAAGCCTTGGCTCAAAATTTGTGGAATCCGAGCGGCAGCGGCAGCAGTACGCCGGGCGGGACCAACGGCGCCGTGCAATACAACGCCGGCGGCGCTTTCGGCGGCGACGCCGCGAACCTGCTCTACGTCCCCGGCACTTCGCCCCCCGCTGCCCCGGCCGTCACGACGCACGGCACGGCTGGTAGCACTACCTACGCCTATTGCGTTGCCTTTAGAATGCCGACTGGTTCCAGCGCGTGTTCACCCTCAACGACGATTACGACCGGCAATGCAACGCTCGACAGCACGAACTACAATGTTATTACGCCTGCTGCGTGTCCAGCAAATGCTGCCGGCATCGATATTTGGCTGACGAACCCCGATTATACGACGGTTGGTGGATACGAAGCCTCTATAGCCTGCGGAACCTCCTATAACGATCAAGGCGCATCCGGTAGCAATACTCCACAACCAGCGACTGACTTTAGCCAGGGCGCTTTCGCGTCGGGCTTAGCCGTTGGCAATGGAGATTGGAACGCTTTTGATATAAATTATCCAATAGAAACGGCACAAAGTCTAGCGCTAAATGCCCTTTTGACTAGGACGGACAGTGATTTTGATACCGCTCTTACAATATACGCACTTGCAGATCCCTCGATAGATACAGACACCTTATTTGAGACTTACCAACAAATTTATGGTTCTCTTGTCGTGCCATCCAGCAACAGTCATAATTTCTACGCCCTAAAAGGCATGTATGCTGGAACGCTGTTTTTTGGGAGCGGAAACATAAGGATAAATTATGGCGGGATGTTCTACGGAGAAATTTTCGGCGGGGCATCGGATCAAACGGTAGGGGCATTTGGATTTGCGGAGTCAAGCGGCGGAACAACGACTTTATTGGCGGGAGTAGTCGCAGATACATTTGATGCGGGTGGTACGGTAAATCAGATAGCTGGTGTTTACGTGCTAGGGGAGTCGGGGGCCGCGACGGAGAGGGATGGCATATTCGTTGGAGATCAAACCGGATCAACATCAAACTATGCTATCCGAACAGGCAAGGGCTTCGTTTCCTTCGGCGATCACATTGCCAACACTGGTAGCGCGCCGACACTATCCTCCTGCGGCAGCGGATCGCCCGCGCTCGACGCGACAGCCAGCGATACCGGAGGTACGGTTACGGAAGGGACGACGGCGACCGGCTGTACCGTGACGTTCTCAGGCACGCCAGCCTATACGACCGCCCCGCACTGCACCGTCAGCGGCAGCGTGGCCTACACGATGGCTCCTGCGACGACGGCAGGATTTACGGTCGCCAACGCCAGCTTTTCGGGTGACACTTTCTCTTACCACTGTGAGCAATAAAAGATGATCCGATTTCTCGCGCTTCTGTTGTTGATGCTCTCAGAACCAGCCACGGCAGCTACTCTCGTTGATGCCAAAGCTCAGCCCACTGCTGCCTGCCAAGAGATTACCAAAGTCGGCTGGCTCTGCCGCTATACGGTCAAGGCACCCGACAACACGCTCGGTTACACACAGGTTTTGGTCCGCCCAACCGACGTGATCGCGCACAAGAGCGTGCCGTGCAATGCCGCCGAGGCCGTACGCCACCGCTGCCAAGGCACGAAGTTTGCCGCGCAGACCAACAAGAAACCGCCGCGCGTGATCTCGCCTGGCACTCGGGACGAGCCCGTGTACCCGAAAACCGAGGCTGATGCGCGCGGCTATGCGGCGCAGGTCATGGTCGAGAAGGAAAAGCGGTGGATCGCCACGCTGTCGAAATGATCCCCGGCGAAGGGCCGCCGGTCTCGCTGTGGCGCATATTACGTTCAGCGTTTAATCAGTGGCTAAACAGAATATGCTAGGCCAACAAAACCAACCCCTTCCGATTAAGTCGCCGATCTTCGGCCCAGCCTATATGTCCCGTTCGGGCCGATTGGCCGATCAACAGGCAATTAACGTTTATCCCGAAATTGTCGAAACGCATACCGGAAAGGAAATTGGGGCACTCTATGGAGCCCCCGGACTAACATCCCTTCTCACCATCGGAACTGGCCCCATTCGGGAGATGCATATTGCGACCTTAAGCTCAGGAGCCACCGGGACATCCCTAATTCCGCAACAACTGCTCTATGTCGTAAGCGGGAACGGCCTATATTCTGTCGATCAAAATTTCAACGTAACTATGATCTCAGCTACAGGGATCGGCGGTCCAGGAGGGTATTTATATTCCAAAGGAACTGTAGTTCCGGGGTTTTCTATTGCCAACCTGCCCTTCACACCGACGAACTCCGACACGTTCGTCACAATGGAAGATAATGGGGTTGATTTGGCAATTTTCGTCGGAATGAGCATCGTTCAGAACGACGGCTTTGGACTCATAAATCAGCCCGGAACTTATAATCTATTTCAGTCGAATGAAGTCGATTTCACTAATTGGCCCACTCTTCAGTTCGCCCAAGCGTCAGTTGAGCCAGATCCAATAGTCAAAATGATCTCGACTCGTAATGAAATCTTTGTAATGAAACAAAGAAATACAGAGGTCTGGAACAATAATGGAACACCCAATTTTACATTCGGCCGAGAGGTTGGGCCACATATGGAAGTTGGATGCTTGGCTCCCGGCTCGGTGAGGCGGTCAGGTGAAACGTTTTTCATGCTCGCACAGAATGCCCAGGGCGAGGGAATTGTGGTTAAGTTGATTCAATATTCCTATCAGAGGATATCGACTCACGCGATAGAGCGACAAATTCAGGCGTGGCCCAACCCGTCAGATGCTATAGGATATTGTTACCAACAAGAGGGGCATCAATTTTATGTCCTCTCATCTCCAAGTGGGGATCAAACGTGGGTCTACGATGACACTGTGAGCCAAATGGCTGGGGTTCCTATGTGGCATCAAAGGGCCGCCTATTCCTCCACGGACGGCCTTCCTCATCGACATTGGGGTAATTGCGCTGCCAGCTTTGCAGGTCTTAGTTTGGTCGGTGATTATCGCAACGGGAATATCTATTACTATAATCTAAATACCTTCGACGACAACGGAAATACTCGGGCCTGGCTTCGGAGTTGGCGAGCGATTCAGCAACCCCCAACGGGGCGGCTCCTAAGATTCAATTATCTGATGATCGATATGGAAACGGGCGGTATCGGAACGACAAATTTGCCCCTGAATTCCTCCCCACCGAACGTTGCACTTCGATGGTCTGATGACGGGGGTTATACTTGGGGGCCTCAGTTAATTCAATCCTGCGGTCCTGTAGGTCAGACCGCTCGCCGAGTTAAATTCAACCGTCTCGGAAGTCTCAGGATGGCCAAAGGCTATGATCGGATATTCGAATTATCTTCTGCTGATAAATTCCCTGTCGCCTTAGTCGGAGCAACTTTTGAATAATGATGGCCGCTTTAGCGAATAATTATGACTGCTTCCAATCCCGCCCCAACAATTTACCTACCAACCCCTCAGACACCCTTAGTAAATCTTGATGGAACGATCAATCAAACTTGGTATCGATTTTTGCAATCCCTAATAACAAATGTCCAAGGTGCATCGGACGCGGCGAGCAATCCAGCGCCCGCGCCTGACCCAACGGTCTATGCGAAAATATCAGACTTAGAGAATCTGATTCCGAGCCCAGGATATATTCAGTCTCTCGTCGAACAAGCTACAACGCCCCCGCCAACGCCGGCCCCGTATGACATAATCATGTATAATGGTAGTGGAGTTGTTCCTGCGGCTAATCAAGTCCTTCTTCGTTTCACGACTGACCGGGCGCTAAACTTCCCCGCGAATTTTGAAGGCTCGACTGGAACATTACAGATTGCACCGACGGCTAAAGTGGTTCTCGATATCGACCAGGCTCTTGCTGCGACGCCAGATACTTTTAAGAATATTGGGTCTGCCACGATTCAGGGTGGAAGTGTTAATATAAGTTATTCAACGGTCAATAATCTGGCCCCCACGTTTGCGACGGGCGATGTCCTTCGAATTATTGCACCGGCGGTGGCTGATGCTACGGCTGCGGGGTTTTCCATGACCCTTTCGGGAACCCGAGGTTAGTTATGCCCAATGTAACGGTCCATAAAGATGGTATGGACAAATATGGGCCGCCCGGCATTATACTAGGCGGCCCCGGTCAGTTGACATTGAATCAACTTCTCCAACAAGAATACAACGTTACCAATGGAACATTTAATGTTGTGCAGGGGTTGTCGTCAACAGGATATGCCCTCCTAAGCAACGGTGACGGTGTTCAGACTTGGCTCTCGAAGACCCTTACAGCAAATTATAGCCGAATATTATTCTCAATGAGATTCTATGATGGTCTAATTGGCCATAATGGAATTGCTTTCTTTGACAACGCAACCCGGCAATGTTACATTAAGGTGGAAACTACGGGGCGAATTTCCCTCTATCGCGGCAATGGAACCCTGATTGCCTCAAGTGGGAGTTCGATAAATCTGAACACTATTCACGTTTTAAGTGGCGACATCACATTTAGCTCAACAGGAGCTTATACCATCTATCTTGATGCGGTTCCCATATTGACGGGAACTGGAAATACTATTGTCAGTGCGAATAGTTATTTTAATCTCTATCAAGTCTTTGGAATCGAATCTGGCGGTGATGGGGGTATGGCTATTGACGATCTTCAATTGATGTCGGGGACTGACGACACATTCTGTACAGACGCTATTCGGATTGAAACCCAATGGCCAACGGGGGATTATCAAACTCAATTTACCAACGGAGGGAATTTAATAGTCCCTGCTGGAATCGCTGCCCACGCAATTTATTCAACAACTAACACTCAGGCCACGATTGTAGGATCGTTATTTCTTGTCCGCTGCATTTCGGACGTCAACTGCACCCTCGGTAGTGTTTTCTGTGTTCCATTGACAACGAATTCGGGGGCAAAATTCAAGTCAGTCGTGTATTCCGAGGTATCGAGCGCTCCCCATACATTGTTAGGAACCGGGACTGAGGTTGTTGGCTGCGTTGATGGAACGCCTCTGAGCAGCACAATAGTCGGTGGTGTAGCTCTGACGGCGGGAACACCATATTGGATCGGCTTCATAACTGACACTCAACTTAATTATGCCCTAATCGACTTGACGACAAAATTGGCCGCGCGGGCCGCAAATACATATTCTGCCGGGGCACCCAATCCAGCACCGGCTATGACGACAGGGCAAGATGAATATGAGATTTGGGGTGATTGCTCGGGGACGGCAACGAATTGGGAAAGTGAGGCCCAAAGAGTTGCTCCAGACGACACATCGTCAATTAGTTCCTCAACTGTAGGAAATGAGGATTTATATACCTTTCCCGCATTGACGACGACTCCTATTAGGGTATGGGGGATGGATGTTAGGGCTGTAGCACATTTAGACACCGGGGCTCGTGGGCTAGCGTTGCATGTCCTAAGCGGCGTCACAGACGGAACTGGGTCAGTTGCCGATACTGGTCTTGCTACTGGCGCCGTGTGGGTTTCGTCTAGCTTCGACACGGACCCAAATACTGGATCTTCATGGACCGGAAGTGGTGTTAATGCTGCAACTGCGGGACCAGGGATAGCAAGCTAAAATGGCAAATACGGGATTCGTTGACGATGTAGTGCGGGAAATCAGTTCGACTGAAACCCCAACGGCTTTCGTGCGGTCCGTTGTTCGAGAGGTTTCGGTTGTTGATTTAGGGAAGGGGCATTCAAGAGATGTAGTGCGGGAAATCACCGCCTCTCTAGAGACAATCTCTCTCATCCCTGTTGTCTTCGTTATGACCTAATATAAGTCGATGTCCATCACACCGATTTCCATAGTGGCGCCAGTTCAATTGACGGCTGCCCCGGTGCAATATTATACCAGTTCGTCAATTCGGACTCGAATCGACAAAGCCACGTTCACCAATACTGATATCGCCAACGCGCACACAGTAACGATTTATATTGTTCCTCACGGTGTTGCAGCGAGTGCGGAGAATGCAATAACGACCCAACGATCCATCGCCGCTACGGAGACCTGGAACGGCACGGATTTGGTTGGGCATATATTGCCTGCCCTCAGTTCAATTTGGGCTGCTGCGAGTGCTGGGAACACCGTGACTATGGCGATCTCAGGCGTTCAAATCTCTTAGGAAAAATGTGATGCCTCGAAGAACTCCCAGAGGACAGAAAACCGCCCTCGCCGATGTTGAAGATAAATTGAAAGCGGGGCTGTGAAGAAGGGTCTAA
>Ga0209167_10000104_pt1 | contig 85473 bp, 74 predicted proteins | sample Coa_R1_9_FD_187154 | JGI IMG/M metagenome (GOLD analysis project Ga0209167, IMG submission 187154) | Surface soil microbial communities from Centralia Pennsylvania, which are recovering from an underground coalmine fire - Coalmine... | ecosystem: Environmental > Terrestrial > Soil >... | reverse complement strand
CGACTCTGGCGCTCTTGCTTGCCGTGGTGGGAATTTACGGGCTTATCTCGTATTACACGTCGCAGAGAACGCATGAAATTGGGATACGCATGGCGCTGGGAGCGCAACGCGGCGACGTGATGCGGCTCGTGTTGCGAGAGGGAATGCTGCTGGCTGGTCTGGGAATTATGGCGGGTATCGCGATGAGCTACTGGTTCGGAAGGACCCTGTCAAACTTGCTCTACGGCGTTTCCCCCGCAGACCCAGTGACGTTCATCGTGGTCAGCATCCTGCTGACGGTTGTCGCGCTGATGGCGTGCTACATTCCTGCGCGGCGCGCCATGAAAGTGGACCCCATGGTTGCCCTGCGTTATGAATGAAGGGGCTCCTCAGCGAAAAATTGCCGGCGCAAACTGGAAATCCAGCTTTAAGAAGAAAGTTGGGGAAGGCGAGTCGCAAAAATTAAAGGACCAAGCAAGACGCGGAGGCTATTTCTCTGACGCGGTTTCTCCGCCCGCGCCGGACGCCGACGGCGCGTAATATCCCGGCCGTGCGCGCACAACGAGCTTACCCTGATGCTTCACGCCGACCAGTTCCACCTTCACGGTCCGAAACGTTCCATCCTTCGACGTGTCCGTCGGATAGTAGCCAATCATGTACTGGTCGCGAATATCCTGCGCGATGCGCAAGCACACGGCGTTCACATCATCGAGCGTCTTCGGAAAAAACGCTTCTCCGCCGGAAGCCTGGGCCATTTCCTCCAGCGCTTTTTTCCCGTGGCGAATCTCTTCCCGCGAGTCGTCATCTTTCGTGAACAGCCCGACCGCGTAAATCTCGACGTTCGATTGCTCCAGCTTCTGCACCATGTATGCAAGATTGTGCGTGCTGTCGTGATCCTCTCCATCCGTGATCACCAGCAGCACTTTTTTCTGCCGCGTGCCTTTCCTCAAATGATGCATGGAGCCCAGCACCGCGTCGTACAGCGCGGTTCCGCCCCGCGAATCAATGCGCTCCAGCGCGGCTCGCAGCACTTTCGGGTCGTTCGTGAAATCCTCATCCATGTCCAGATAATATTCGTCGTTGAAATTCACCACGAAAGTTTGATCCTGTGGATTGCTGGTCTTTACGAAGTCCATTGCCGCTTCATTCACGCGCGCGCGTTTCGACCGCATGCTTCCGCTGTTGTCAATCACCAGCCCCACGGAAATGGGGATGTCCTCGTGCGTGAACGCGGCGATTTTCTGCGGATTGTTGTTTTCCAGCACGCGGAAATTGTCCTCCTGCAATCCCGGAACAAAATTCCCCTTTTTGTCTATGATGCTTACCGGCAAGCGCACCATGTCCACGCGCTTCTTCAGCGTGTAGGTCTTGCCGTTGTTTTGTACCGCGCCCGGCGGCGGTGGAATTTGAGGAGGATTCTGCGCGAATGCGTTCACATCGCAAAACAGAAAAGCAAAAAGCATCGCGGCTATAGCGAAGGGAGAAAAAGAGGCAGGAGAGGCTTTGCGCCTATTGTCCCGGCGCAAAGTATCCGTAGCGCGCATAAACCGTGAGCGGCGGAAGCCCTCGGGGCGGGCGCAATTTAACTTTGATTTTGCGCCACTTTCCATCGGCGCGTGTGTCGCTCGGCTTGTATCCCAGCACATACTGGTTTCGCAACTCCATGCTGATCTTCGTCGCGACGTCGCCCAGGTCATTCAAATCATTGATCACGAATGACCGGCCGCCGGTCATGTTCGCCAGCCCCTGCAGAAGCTGCGGTCCATAGCATTCTTCGGGGGACGCGTCGCAACGGTACGGATCGACAATTGCAATCGAATATATCTGTACGTCGGACTCGCGCAAAAACCGCTTCACGTCGTCTTCGTCGTACCGGCTATGATTATCGCCTCCATCCGATATGATGAGCAAAGCCTTTCTCGTGTTGCGTGCTGATTTCATCTCGCTCATTCCTAAGTAAACAGCATCCAGCAGCGCCGTTTCTCCGCTCGGCTTGGCGTACAGCAGCTGATTCTGCAGCTCTTCGATGCTGGTCGTGAACGGCTGCGCCAGTTGCGCCCGGTCTGAGAAATCCACAAGAAAAAATTCATCCGCGGGATTGGCCGTCTTGAAAAACTGCACTGCTGCCATTCGCGACTTCGCAATTTTGTCCGACATGCTTCCGCTCACGTCGAAAACCACGCCAATCGAGATCGGCAAGTCGTCTTCCTCGAAGCGCATCAACTGCTGCTCGCGCCCGTCCTCATAGACGCGGAAGTTATCGCGGTCGAGTCCGGTCACCAGCCGGCCGTAAGGATCGGTCACCGTCGCGTTCACGGTGACCAGGTCCACGCTCTTCGTTAACGTGTCGATATGCGAGATTTTGCTGGCAGGAGGCGGTTTGTAAATCAGGGGTCCGGCGCTTTGCGCATAGGCTGAACCGCAGGCCATCAGCGCCGCTATTGCGATAACCGTCGCGCCGGCGGCGGCCCAACCGATGTCTAGCTTGGCTGCTCTCATAAACCCCCTAACCGGTCGAAGCAGCCCGAAACTCGTTGCCGAAGATGGTACCACCGTCGGGCCCCAAAGCAAGTGGACAAACTCCTTATTTCGCCATGCACGATGACTGTACGTTTCCCTGGCTTCAGCGGCGCTTCCACTACAAGCGTCAGGACGCGCTGCCTGCCAAACTGCACACATTTGCGGCTCGTTTGGCGCCGCATTCCTTCAACATATCGCAAATTTGCAGACGACGCGATTGCACGTGATAAGATATTGTGCGGCGCGCCGCAAATGGGCGCAGGCCGCCATTCACGAATCTCGAGTCGTCCATTCGATAATAGCTATGGCTGACAATTCACATCGTTCGGTTATTGCAGTAATTCCCGCGCGTTACGCGTCCTCCCGTTTTCCCGGGAAGCCCCTTGCGCCCATCGCCGGCCGTCCGATGATCCAGCACGTTTTCGAACGCGCCCGCCAGAGCCAGCGCGCCTCCCGCGTCGTTGTCGCCACCGACGACCAGCGCATCCGCGAAGCCGTCGAGGCATTCGGCGGAGAAGCGGTGATGACCCGCTCCGTGCATCGCACTGGCACGGACCGCATCGCCGAAGTGGCCATTCACATTCCTGCCGATGCTTACGTCAACGTGCAAGGCGATCTTCCGCTCATCCGCCCGGAAGTGATTGACGCGGCCATTGACGCTTTGCTCGCTGCGCCCACCGACGTCCATGTCGCGACGCTCTGCGTTCCCATCACCGCGCGCGAAGAAATCATGAACCCCAACATCGTCAAAGTGGTCAGCGATTTCGACGGCAATGCACTCTACTTTTCCCGTGCGCCCATTCCCTGGGTGCGGGACGCCGGCGCGCACGTCACCGCCCGTTTTTTCAAGCACATTGGGCTATACGCTTTTCGCCGCGACGCTCTGCTCGAATTTCCCGCCCTTCCTCCCGGCGAACTCGAGCGCGTCGAGCAACTTGAGCAACTTCGCTGGATGGAAAACAGCTACCGCATCGCCGTCGCCGAAGCCGAAGCCTACGAAGGCGTCGAAGTTGACCTCCCGGCCGATGTGGCCCGTGTCGAAGCGCTCCTCCGCTCGAAGGCCTCCGCCGCAGAGTAATCCGCCGCGCTGTTGTCCGGTTCTGACGTGAAAACCGGGTGTCCGAAAACGGACATTTGTCGAAAAAATTGGCGAAAAAACTCGATTAGATAATAGTATACCCTTTTGTTTGTGTGACTTGCGTGGAGTTTTAATTTCCCATAGGAACTCGATTAGAATTGACGGGGCGAAGGAGAAGCGAAGCCGATTGGAGGCGAAAAGGGAGCTAGGCAAGCCCCCAAAGCAGAGCCTTTCGTGGCGTGGGCGATGGGCTGGACAGTGTGTCAAACATAAGGCTAGGCTTATTATTACCATTAGTTAACTAGGTTTTCAACAACAAAAGCGGGAGACAAAAAAGCGGGGCTGTAGACTCGGCGTCGCTGTTGCTGCGGACTGCTAGCTATTCATAGAAGCATGCAATTAGTAGAGTCCCGATGCTGCCCGGTCAGAGTTCGCAAGATGGAGATTGGCGTTAGGCGCGGGAGTCGGAGGCGGCCAACTTGTTCCACAGAGTGACGTAGCGAGGGTGCTTGCGTATGGAATTCAGGTAGGGATCGTTGCGGATGATCTTCTTGTCGCCAAAACCGCATTGAATGGATTTCTCGAGGGAAGTAACGGCCTCATCAGATCTTCCGAGAATGGCATAGATGCATGCGAGGTTATAGCAAATGGCGGAATCCTCCGGATCGATAGAAAGCGCGCGCTTGGCCCAATCGAGACCGCGGTCGCCCTGTCCCAGGCGGCAAAGATTCTGCGCGCCAAGGTAGAGGGCGCGGACGTCGTCGGGATGCATCTCGAGATGCTTCTCGATAACTTCGACGGCATGGCGGTGCGCGGCCTGTACGATGGAAGGACTTAGGCCCATGCCCTCGTAGGTATTGGCTAAGAGGCTGGGGGCCTGGTAATCATCCGGGCGCACACGGCAGGCCTCCTCAAAGAGTTTCGCCGCTTCTGCCAACTGCCCATGAATGAGGCAGGAACGCGCAGAGAAGTAATAGGCTTCATAAAGGGCGGGATTCAGACGGATGGCGGTTTCGAATTCCTGACGCGCTTCTTCGTCGCGTTCCAAAAGGGAAAGCACATGGCCACGGGAAGCGTGGGCCTCGGCCAGTTCCGGGTCAAGATCGAGAGCCTTGCGGCTGGCGGCGTCGGCGTGCTGCAGATTTTCATGGCTGGGCTGCCAATAGAATTGCAGAAAGGAGTGGCAGTCGGCCAAGCCTGCCCAGGCGCGGGCGTAGTGCGGATCAATTTCGATGGCGCGCTTAAACATGTTGCGCGCAGCCTCCATCCCTTTTCTTCGGAACTGATGGAAATACTGCCTGCCGCGGAGGTAATAGTCGTACGCTTCAACGTTGGCGGTGGGCACCTTTTCGATGACGCGCTTCTCCTCCTCAGAAAGCATGACTTGGAGGGCTTCGGCAATGTTCTTGGCCATTTCGTCCTGAATGGCGAAGACGTCTTCCATGGTGCGGTCGAAACGGCGGGCCCAAATGGAAAGGCCGGTGCGGGTTTCAACGAGCTGCGCGGTGATGCGGATGCGGCTGCCGGCGCGCCTCAAGCTGCCCTCAAGGACGTACGCAGCGTTCAATTCCTGACCGATCTGCGGCGCGGTGGTTTGTTTGTCGCGGTAGGCAAAAACTGCGGAACGCGGGAAGACGCGAAGGTCTTTGATAGCGGAGAGTTCAGTGATGATGTCTTCGGTCATGCCGTCGCGGAAGTAGATCTCTTCCTCGCCGCGGCTGAGATTTTCGAAATAGAGCACGGCGACGGATCGTTCGGCTGGTCCTGAAGTGGAAGCGGCGCGGCCAGAATCAGAATCGCGCTTGAGTTGCTGCAAATCGTTCTTGATCTGGTTTGCGGATTGGTAGCGCGCATGCCTGCTTTTTTCCAAGGCGCGGCCAATAATGTGTTGTAACTGGCCGGGCACCTTAGGATTCAATCGGGAGACCGGTTGGGGAGAGCGATTTAAGATGGAGTCGAACACCATTGCCGAGGTGGTGCCGGTGAACGCTTGCCGACCGGTGGCCATCTCATAGAGCACAACTCCCAGCGAGAAAAGATCAGTGCGAGAGTCCACATCTTCGCCGCGGGCCTGCTCTGGGGACATATATGCTACGGTACCCAGGGTTGAGCCGGGGCTAGTTAGCATGTCGTTGTCTACCGCCAGAGTTGCGGCAGCCGTGGCCATGACCGACTCGCCGACGCGATGCAACTCGAGCAGCTTGGCCAGGCCGAAATCGAGAATCTTCACCTGCTCGCTGTCGGTGACAAAAATGTTGGCGGGCTTGATGTCGCGATGCACGATGCCTTTTGCGTGCGCGGCCTCGAGCGCCTCGGCCATCTGGATACCGAGGCCGAGCAGTTCTTCGGCAGGCAGCGGGCCGGCCGTCAAACGAGCCTTTAGAGTCTGGCCTTCGAGCAACTCCATGGCGATAAAGGGCCGTCCGTTGTCTTCGTCAATATCGTAAATGGTACATATATGGGGATGGTTCAATGCGGAAGCGGCGCGTGCTTCGCGTTTGAAGCGTTCGATAGCCTGAGCGTCTGTAGCCAGCTCTTCTGGGAGGAATTTGAGAGCTACTGAGCGGTGCAGGCGCGTGTCTTCAGCTTCGTAGACCACACCCATCCCGCCACCGCCGAGTTTTCTTACGATGCGGTAGTGCGAAAGATTCTGTCCGATCATATGGTTCGTGAGCCCCTGGGCACGTCCGTGCATTATATATAAATCTGCGGCCAGAAGCGCAGGCTAAATAAAATGGGAAAGGTGAACGCTCCCTTCGCCAAGGACAAGCGGGATGAAAACGCTGGCGCGCGAAAACGACAGCAGATCCCTCGCGGGAAAGCGCTCGGGATGACCCAAAAGCAGGGTCAGTTTTGGGAGGAGGCGATGCCGAGGGACTTCATTTTGCGGTAGAGGTGGGTGCGTTCGAGGCCGATGGCGGAGGCGGTGCGGGTCATGTTCCACTGATTTTCCTCGAGCTTGCGCAGAATGAATTCGCGCTCGTAAGCGGAGCGCGCTTCGTGCAGCGTGCCGGCAGCGTGATGCGAAGCGCGCGGAACGCCGCGAAAAATCTCGGGCGGCAAATGCTGCGGCTCGATTTGCTGCGCGGGACAAATGATGACCAGGCGCTCGATCAGATTTTTCAGTTCGCGGACGTTTCCGGGCCACGGATAGCGCGCCAGCACTTCGATGGCGGCAGGCGAAAGCTCTTTCGGCTTGCGGCCGTAGGCGCGATTGAATTCCGCGAGGAAATGGCGCGCGAGCACTGGAACATCTTCGATGCGGTCGCGCAGCGGCGGCACGGTGAAGGGAATCACGTTCAAGCGGTAGAAAAGATCCTCGCGAAAAGCGTTACGCGCGATTTCGTCTTCGAGTTTTTTGTTGGTGGCGGCGATGATGCGCACGTCCACAGAGATCATTTGATTGGATCCGATCGGCTCGACGCGCTGCTCTTCGAGGGCGCGCAGAACTTTGGATTGTGTCTTGAGGCTCATGTCGCCGACTTCATCGAGAAAAAGCGAGCCAGAATCGGCCTTCTGAAATTTCCCAGTTTTGTCTTCGCTGGCTCCGGTGAAACTTCCTTTGCGGTGGCCGAAAAGCTCCGACTCGATGAGCTCTTCGGGAATGGCGGCGCAATTCACTTCGACGAAAGGGTTACTGCTGCGGGAGCTTTGCGCGTGGAGGGCGCGCGCGACGAGTTCTTTGCCGGTGCCGCTTTCGCCATAAATCAAAACGCGGCCTGTGGTGGGCGCGGTGAGGGCTATCTGCTGGCGGAGGGCTTTCATGGGAACGCTGTCGCCGAGAATCTGGTAACGCTGTTCGAGTTCGGCGCGCAGACGGCGATTTTCCTTTTCGAGGCGGAGGTAGTGGAGAGCGTTTTTCACGGCGAGGACGGTTTTCTCGAGCGAGAGCGGTTTTTCGATGAAGTCGAAGGCGCCGAGTTTGGTGGCGCGCACTGCGGTTTCGATTTTTCCGTGGCCGGAGATCATCACCACCATGGGAATGGATTCGCGGTCGTTGAGGCGTTCGAGGGTGGCGAGGCCGTCGATACCGGGAAGCCAGACATCGAGAAGGATTAGATCGAAGGAGCGATGATCGACGGCGTCGAGGCACTCTTCGCCGGAAGCGACGGCGTAGACGTCGTAGCCTTCGTCGCGGAGCAGCGAGCCGAGCGACTGGCGGATGCCGGATTCGTCGTCAACGATGAGAATGGATGCGGGCATAGCGGATTTAGGATAACGCAGAAACGGGTTGCGTGGCTCGCTTGCCGAGCAATGGGTAAAGGGTCAGTTTGAGTTTTGACTCCTTATGTGGCGATGAAGAAAATTCAAACTGACCGACTACCGAGCAATGTGCAGTCAGCGATACACTTCCTTGCGATGGCCTAAGCGAAGAGCCAGCACAATCAACCGGTTGTCCTCGATTTTCGAGATGAGCCGGTAATCACCGACGCGATATTTCCAGAATTCACCGAGTTTGGAGCCGTGCAACGCTTTTCCGATGCTGCGCGGATTATCGAGTTTGGCCAAGCGTTCATTGAGGGATTTCAGGATGGCCTTGCGGTGCCGCAGATCGAGTTTGCCCAGTTCGCGCGCGGCCGACTCTGCCAGCTCAACGCTCCAAGCCATGACGTTTCATCGCGTCTTTGAGCTGGATGGTGCGTTCTTCGCCCTTGCGGATCCGTTCGAGGGCGCCTTCGGCCAGATACAGGTCCTCAAGGTCCTTCAAGTGTTCGAGGATAGCTTCGCGGGCGTAATACGTCTTGGTCCGTCCGGTGCGCCGGGCGAGACGCTCTAAACGTTTTTCGATGGACTGCGGCAGACGAATAGCGAGCATCGTAATCTCCCTTTCTGCTATACAAGTATAGCACGCAGAAATGCAGAGCCATCGACGATTTGTTTACGATTGCATGCCGGATTGCGGCGCGGTGATTTCGGCGGGCAGGGCGGCTGCGGCGGGAAGCAAAATCAGAAAACGCGCGCCGGAGGGAACATTGTCTTCGACGCGCAGAGTGCCGTGATGTTCGGCCATGATGCGGCTGGCGATGGCCAGGCCGAGGCCGGTGCCGCGATCTTTTGTGGAGAAATGCGGGAGGAAAAGACGATCTTTGTCCTCGGGAGAAATGCCGTGGCCGGTGTCGGCGACTTCGATTTCGACGGCTTCACCGTTGCTGACAATGCGCGTGGCGACGGTGATGCTGCGAAGCTGGGCGCCTTCGAGGGCTTCGGCGGCGTTGTCCACGAGATTGATGATGACGCGGCGGATGAGCTCGGCGTCTGCTTTTACGACGGGAAGCGAGGCGGCGAATTCGCGATGGAGCGCGATGCCGTCGAGGCGGCCATGAAAAACGGCAAGGGCTTCGGCGGTGACGGCGTTGATGTCAGCGGGCGCGAGACGCGCAGCAGGGAAGCGGGCGAACTGGGAAAATTCGTTAACGAGGGATTCAAGGGTGCGGACTTCGCGCTGAATGAGATTGGCGCATTCGGAAACGAGCGCAGGCAAGGCGCTGGCGCGGTCATCGCGGCGTCGCGACGGAGCGGAGCGTTCGAGGTGGCGCAGCAAACGCTGCGCGGAAAGCTGAATAGGCGTGAGCGGATTTTTGATTTCGTGGGCGATGCGCTGGGCGACTTCCTGCCAGGCGGCGGCTTTTTGCGCGCGGAGAAGTTCGGTGACGTCGTCGATGACGACCACATAGCCAGAATGTTCGCGGCCGGAGCCGAGCGAGCTGACGGTGACCGCGGCGTGGTGCAAGCGCCCAGCGGTAGAAATTTCGAGCTCCTGCGAAGCGACGCCCATGCGCGCGGACCGGCGCATGAGATGAAAGACGTGGCGTGCGGCGTCTTCGCCGAGAAGATCGGCGAGAGATTTTGCGGAAGCGGCTTGCGGGCCGAACATGGCGGCCGCAGCGGGATTGATGCGATTGACGGCGCCGTTGGCGTCCAAAGAAAGGACGCCAGTGGGAATGTTTTCGAGGATGGTTTCCATCAATTTGCGCCGGCGCTCGATTTCTTCGACGGCCTGCTGGAGACTGGAAGTGAAATCGTCAATTTGCTTGCGAGAACGGCCAAGCTCACCGGCCATTTGATTGAAAGAATTGACCAGCGCGCCTAGCTCATCATGCGCGCGCGTGGTGATGCGATAGTCGAGATTGCCGCGGGCGACCTGCTGAGTGGCTTTGGCGAGCGCTTGAATGGGCACAGTGATGCGCTTGGAAAGAAATAGCGCCACCCAGGTGGTGGCGAAGAGAAGCAGCAAAGTGATGAGCAAGAGGCCGGCGAGGATTTCGTTTTTGTAGAAACGGAGATGCTGATATTGCGTGGTGTAAATAACGTTTTCGTCCTGAATCTTTTTCAGCCGGTCGAGAAAATCGTCAGGGATATTGCGGCCGACCATGAGCCAGCCGGATTGATAGGGAGCGCGTCCGGTCAGATAGAGTTTGCGGCCGATTCGCCACACGGTGGCGCCGCTGGGCAGGTCTAGGACGCGATGAAAATCGGTGGACGGAGCGAAAGCCGGAACGCTGGCAGTTTCAGCGCCATCATGATTGACGGTCCAAACCACGTCGAACTCCGAATCGGAGCGCGTCGCGTAGTGGCGAAGATCGCGATGCTTTTTGCGCGGCGCGGAGAGCCAATCAACCACGTCATGTGCGAGCGAATCTAGCCGTACGCGCTCTTTGGCGCCCATTTCGTTGACCAGCTCGCGGCTTTGTTGATTGGCGATTTCCAGAGGCTTGGGGAACCAGATGGCCATGGTGCGGTTGACCAGCGCGTAGCTGAAAAAGAAAAGGAACACGACAGGAAGAAGCGAGACGCCCATGGCGCCGAGGACCATTTTGGTTTTGAACCGCGAGCCGAGGATGCCGGCGCGGTGTTCGGCCCACAGGCGGACAATGCTGCGCGTCAGGATCAGGCCGAATACGAGGAAAGCGATGACGATGAAAGTGGAGAGCGCGAACAGGATGATGAAGTCATGACTGTTCTGCGGGCGCACCGGCGCGTTCAACGAGCCAAGCGTGAAGATGGCGGCAGCGAGCATGGCGAGCAGAAGGCCGCCGAAGCCGAGCCAGAGATGACGAGTCCAATTGCGTTTAGGCACAGGTTCTCGCAAACAAACTATTGCAAAACATCGAAAGCAAAAGCAGGTCCCTCACCACCGTTCGCGGCTTTTCACGTTGGCTGTTGCCGCCGACGGCGACCGGGTTCGGGACGACACCGCTAACCCTCGGGGGCCTACAAATAGCGGCCCAGGGGGCATTCGGAGCAGCGTGGCTCGCGAGTGCGGCACCAGTTTTTGCCGGCCATGACGAGGAGCGCATGAAACTCATTGTAACGCGAGACGTCGCGCGGAAGCTCGGCTTCAATTTTAGCGCGGAGTTCCTCGTACGACACGTCTTCGGAGACCCAGCCATGGCGGGAAAAAATGCGGCGGGTGTAGGCGTCGACAACGAAGACGTCTTTTTTCCCAGCATATAAAAGGATGGAGTCGGCGGTCTCCGGGCCGATGCCGTGGACGGCGAGCAGCTTTTCGCGCAGCTCGAGCGTAGGCGTGCGGAACATGCGGGCGAGCGAACCGGCATATTCTTTGCGGAGGAAACGGACGAAGGCTTTTAGTTTTTTGGCTTTTTGGCGGAAATAGCCGGAGCAGCGGATCAGAGAGGCGAGGCGGGCGAAAGGAACGCGTTCGAGGGCGCGCGGAGTGAGCAGGCGCTCGCGGCGGAGGCTCGAGATAGCGCGCTCGACGTTGGACCAGGAAGTGTTTTGCGTGAGGATAGCGCCGACGATGACTTCGAAGGGTGTACGAGCAGGCCACCAGTTCTGCGGTCCGAGGTGGTCAAAGAGAGTTTGGTAGTACAATGGCAGGACGTTGTTACGCGGTGTGGCAGGTGGAGGGAAAGTTGAAGAGCGCCGCGGGGTCTCCTTCCGGGAAAGAGCTTCGGTACGAATAACCTCTTGGGACATTTCCAGTCAAGATAGCCAGCAAAAAGTGTCAAGTCAAGAAAGCGCGTGAATCAGCAATGGGCCAGTTTGAATTTTGACCGTAATTGTCACGCTTAGGAAGTTCAAAGTGGCGAATGCGCGTGAGTCAGAGCGGAACGCCTGTACGAGTGTACAGGTTCCTGTTACAGAACGAGTCGAAACGGGAACGCGGATTCCCAGATGAGTGCGTGCTAAGGTGAGAACTTCTGAAAGAGAAATTCCGCGGCGCTATGCGCGCAGGGAGCATGGTGGAATGTCGTCCCGTCTGGGCGAAATACTGGTACGAGATAGCCTGATTTCTGCTGAGCAGTTGAAGCAGGCGCTCGAACACCAAAAAAGAGAAGGCGGACGGCTGGGCACTTGCCTGGTGAAGCTCGGGCTGGTGAGCGATGAGGACATTACCGCAGTGCTGTCACGGCAGTATGGCGTTCCCTCGATAAATCTGAAGTTCTACGAAGTGGATCCTTCGGTGATCAAGCTGATTCCGCAAGAAACCGCGGTGCGCTATCAGATTGTGCCGCTTTCGCGCGTGGGCTCGACGCTGACCATAGCGATGACGGACCCGACAAACGTCTTCGCGATGGACGATATCAAGTTCATGACCGGATTCAACGTGGAGCCGGTGGTGGCTTCGGAAACGGCGATTAGCGAGGCCATCGGTAAATTCTACGGCGCAGTGGAAAGCGTGGAAGAGCTGGACAAGGTGATGAAGGACCTTGCCGGCGAAGACGCGGCGCTGGAATTGACGCAAGAAGAAGCGGACATGGATTTGGCGTCGCTGGAGCGAGCGGCGGAAGAAGCGCCGATCATCAAGCTGGTGAACTTGATTTTGACGGACGCGGTGAAGCGGGGCGCGAGCGACATTCACGTGGAGCCGTACGAAAAGGAATACCGCGTGCGTTTCCGAATTGACGGCGTGATGCAGAGCGTGATGACGCCGCCATTGAAATTGAAGGACGCAATTACCAGCCGTGTGAAGATCATGGCCAAGCTGGACATCAGCGAAAAGCGGCTGCCGCAAGACGGCCGCATCATGATCAAGTACATCAAGGACGGAAGAAAGAAGGAATTGGACTTCCGCGTTTCGACTGTGCCGACGCTGTTCGGCGAAAAAGTCGTGATGCGCTTGCTGGATAAAGAGAATCTGCGGCTGGACATGACCAAGCTGGGATTCGAGCAGGAGTCGCTGGACAAGTTCACCAAGGCGATTTTGCGGCCTTACGGAATGGTGCTGGTGACCGGGCCGACCGGATCGGGCAAAACCAACACGCTGTATTCGTCGGTGGCGCGGCTGAACACGCCGGACACGAACATCATGACCGCGGAAGATCCGGTGGAATTTCAGTTGCCGGGAATCAATCAGGTGCAGATGAAGGAGCAGATAGGGCTGAACTTTGCGTCGGCGCTGCGCGCGTTCTTGCGGCAGGACCCCAACATTATTCTGGTCGGCGAAATCCGCGACTTCGAGACGGCGGAAATTGCGGTGAAGGCGGCGCTGACTGGACACCTGGTGCTTTCGACTTTGCACACCAACGATGCGCCTTCGACGATCAGCCGGTTGATGAACATGGGAATCGAGCCATTTCTGGTGGCGACCTCGGTCAACTTGATTGCGGCGCAGCGGTTGGTGCGCCGGATATGTTCGCAATGTAAAGAGCCCATGAATCTCACGCCGCAGGCGCTGATTGACGCGGGCTACACGCCGGAAGAAGCGAAGACCACCACGGTATATCACGGGCGCGGCTGCGGGACCTGCAACAACACGGGATACAAAGGGCGGGTGGCTTTGTACGAAGTGATGGACGTGACCGACGAGTTGAAGGAACTGATTTTGGTGGGCGCATCGGCGCTGGAGTTGCGGAAGAAAGCGCTGGAGCTGGGGATGATTACGCTGCGGCGAAGCGGGTTGATCAAGATTGCCGCGGGAATGACCACGCTGGAAGAAGTGATACGCGAAACAGTGCTGTAAGCCAAGGAGCGGAAGATGGCGAGTATTTCGCTGAGCGAATTGTTGAAAATCATGATCGAAATGGGCGGGAGCGACCTGCATCTGTCGACGAATAGCGCGCCGCGGGTGCGCGTGCACGGGCATTTGCGGCCGCTGGACATGCCGCCCCTGACCGCTTCGGACACCAAAGCCCTGGCGTACAGCGTGCTGACGGATGCGCAAAAGCACCGGCTGGAGGAAACCCTGGAGCTGGACTTTTCGTTTGGATTGAAAAGCTTGGCGCGCTTCCGCGGAAACATATTCCATCAGCGCGGCGCGGTAGCGGCAGTTTTCCGGACGATTCCGTGGGAAATCAAGAGCTTCGATGGATTGGGACTGGCGCCGGTGGTGAAGAGTTTGTGCGACAAGCCGCGCGGATTGGTGCTGGTGACCGGGCCGACGGGATCGGGGAAATCGACGACGCTCGCGGCGATGCTGGACAAGATCAACAACGAGCGCGAAGAGCACATGATCACCATCGAGGACCCCATCGAATTTTTGCACAACCACAAAAAGTGCCTGGTGAACCAGCGCGAAGTGCATTCGGACACGCATTCATTCGCGAATTCGCTGCGCGCGGCGTTGCGCGAAGACCCCGACGTGGTGCTGATCGGCGAAATGCGCGATTTGGAGACGATTGAGTCGGCACTGCGCATCGCCGAGACGGGCCATTTGACGTTTGCGACGCTGCACACCAATTCCGCGGCATCGACCATCAACCGCATCATCGACGTGTTTCCATCGCACCAGCAGGCGCAAGTGCGCGCGCAGCTTTCCATGGTGTTGGAGGGCATCCTTTGCCAATCGCTGCTGCCGCGCGTGGATGGAAGAGGGCGCGTGATGGTGATGGAAATCCTGATACCAACCGCCGCGATACGCAACCTGATTCGCGAAGACAAAATTCACCAGATTTATTCGGCCATGCAAACGGGCACGGGACAATCGGGAATGCAGACGTTCAATCAAGCGCTGGCGAACGCCTATTTTCAGAAAGCCATTAGCATGGAAACGGCGCTTTTGCGGTCGTCGAACGCTGATGAATTGCAGGACTTGATCAATCGTGGAGTGACTTCCCCTGCGATGACGGGAAAAACACCGGCGCGCCGCTAAAAGGCGACCGAGGAAAAGAATCAGGAGGCAGCGAACATGCCAGTCTACACATATACGGGAGTGAATCGAGCGGGAACGAAAGTGGCGGGAGAGCGCTCCGCGACGACCAAGGCCGAGTTGCAGAATGCGCTGCGCCGCGAGCAGATCAACGTCGGCAAAGTGTCGGAGAAGGGGAAGGAATTCTCGATTCCCACCTTTGGCAGCGGCGTGAAGAGCAAGGAACTGGCGGTATTCACCAGGCAGTTCTCGGTGATGATCGACGCGGGGTTGCCGCTGGTGCAGTGTCTGGAGATTCTGGCGCAACAGCAGGAGAACAAGACATTCCAGAAGATCCTGACCGGCGTACGGAGCTCGGTCGAGGGCGGCGCGACGCTGTCGTCGTCGATGAAACAGTACGAGAAAGTGTTCGATCCGCTGTACTACAACATGGTGGACGCGGGCGAGACGGGCGGTATTTTGGACACCATTTTGCAGCGGCTGTCCACCTACATTGAGAAGAACGTGAAGCTGAAGAGGGCCGTGAAATCGGCGATGATTTACCCAATCTCGGTGTTGGGCATTGCGGCGGGCGTAGTCACGCTGCTGTTGTGGAAAGTGGTGCCTATTTTCGTGACTTTGTTTGCCGGCATGGGAGCAGATTTGCCGTTGCCGACGCGAATCGTTATCGCTCTGAGCAACTTCGTTGGCAGCATCTGGGGCTTGCTGATTGTGGTGTTCCTGGTGGCGGGCGGAATCGCCATAAAGATTTGGTACGGGACGCCGCAGGGGCGCATGGCGCTTGACACCCTACTGCTGAAGCTTCCCGTCCTTGGAATGCTGCTGCGGAAGATTGGAGTGGCGCGATTTACGCGCACCCTGGGCACTTTGATTTCCAGCGGCGTGCCGATTCTGGAAGCTTTGGACATCACCGCGAAGACTTCCGGCAACGCGGTAATCGAACTCGCCATTCAGAAAACGCGGAAAGCGGTAGAAGCAGGACGCTCGCTGGTGGACCCGCTGAAGGAGACAGAGGTGTTTCCGGGCATGGTCACGCAGATGATCGCCGTTGGCGAACAGACCGGCGCGATGGACGCGATGCTGCAGAAAATCGCGGACTTCTATGAAGATGAAGTGGATGCGGCGGTGAAGGATTTGCTGACGCTCATGGAGCCCATCATCATTTTGTTCCTGGGAATCGTAGTCGGCGGCATCGTTATTTCCATGTACCTGCCGATGTTCACGTTGATCGGGCAGATGGCGAGCCATACCTAAGAGTCGCTGAACTGTCCGGCGAAGCTGGGGGAATCGCAGGGCATCGAAATAAGCGCGGCCTCCTGTTTGGGGACAGAGCAGGAGGCCGGCTCGTTTTTGCAGCCGGGCATCGGAAGCTGAGATTCCCGAGCGACGAGCACAAGGCGCGCCACGGATAGACCGGGATGGAACTTACACAAAACACAACGCAATGGCTGGGGTGGCTGGGACGAGTGCGTTTCCTGGTCATTTCCTTCCTGCTGGCGGTGGTGCTGGCGGTCCACCAATTAACGCCGCTGCCGCTTACGGTCAAGTATTTCGTGCCGACAATTCTCCTGTGGTATTTCCTGGCGACATGCTTCGTAATTCTGCTGCGCTGGATTCCGCAGGCGCGGTGGCACGCCCCGTTGCAAATTATCTGCGATTTGGCGCTGGTTACCGGACTGGTGTATGCGACAGGAGGAAACGAAAGCTACTTCATTTCCTTGTACCTGCTGGTGATTTTGATGGCCAGCGTGCTGTTCGAGAGGCGCGGAGTTTTTCTGGTTGCGGGCGGGGCGTTCACGCTGCTGGGCGCGGTTGTGGAATTCACGGAATACGGATTGATTCCGCGGACTTCGCTCAATTCGCCGACGGCGCGGGCGCTGGAGTTCTGGATCCTGAGCAACCTGCTGGCATTTTTGGCGGTGGCTTACCTGGGAAGCTTGCTGGCGCACATGCTGCGCAGCAAGGGCGTAGAGCTGGAAGAAAAGCGCGAAGAGCTTCGCGACCTGCAGGCGTTCAACGAAGACATTATTGATTCCATGCGCGGCGGGCTGGTGACCACCGATTTGGACGGGAACATCCTGCTGGTGAACCGCGCCGGCGGAGAGATTGCCGGGATTTCGCCGGCGGCGTTCGCAGGCAAACAGATTCGCGAAGTGTTGCCGGGCTTTTGGCTGACGGATGCGGACACGGAAATGGGTTTTCTGGCGTCGCGAAAAGAAACGGAAATTCACACGCCGGCGGGGGAGAAGCGCTATTTGGGCGTGTCGGTTTCGCCGCTGCGAACCGCGCAGCATGACGTCAGCGGATACGTTTTCAGCTTCCAGGATTTGACGGAATTGAAGCGCCTGGAGCGCGAAGTGGAAACCAAGAACCGGATGGCAGCGGTGGGGCGGCTGTCAGCGGCCATTGCGCACGAAATCCGGCAGCCACTCACAGCGATGACTGGCGCGCTGAAGGAGCTGGCGCGGCTGGCGCCTCTGGATGAAGACGACAAGAAGCTGGTGCAGATCGTGAGCCGGGAATCGGAGCGTTTGAACCAGATTATTACCGACTTTTTGGATTATTCACGGGAGAAGAATTATTCGTTCGCGGAGAGCGACATGGTGACGCTGGTGGATGAAGCGCTGACGCTGATTGAGCGGGAGCAAGGCGCGAGCGGTAAATACAACATCGAGCGGCGATTCCGCGTGCAACATATTCCAGTAAAGCTGGACCGCGATCGCGTCAAGCAGGTGATCTGGAATTTGTGCAACAACGCGCTGCGGGCGATGCCCAATGGCGGCACGCTGACGGTGACGCTCGAAGCGGACCGTGAGTGGGCGCGCATCGGAATTCGCGATACGGGAATGGGCCTGGACGCGCGGCAAGCGGCCAAGCTGTTTGAGCCGTTCCAGTCGGGATTTTCAAGCGGAACAGGATTGGGGCTGGCGATTGTGTATCAAGCGGTGCAGGCGCATAGCGGGCGAATCCATGTGGAATCGGAGCCGGGGAATGGCTCCGAATTTGTGATCGAGCTGCCGCGGCAGAGCGCGGCGGGACGCAAGTCAGCCATCGCCGGTGGCCACGCACAAGCGCAACTGGCGTTGAGCCACTGGAAGTGAGGGGAAATGGCGCATTTGCTGGTCGTGGATGACGAAAAGTCCATCTGCGAGCTGCTGGAAATTTCTTTTCGCAAGGAAGGACATCGCGTTGAGATTGCCAGCAGCGGCGAAGCGGCGAAGCGCCGCCTGGAATCGCAGATTTACGACATCGTGATTTCCGATATTCGCATGCCGGACATGAGCGGCGTGGACTTGCTGCGCTATTCCAAGGAAGTGTCGCCCGCGACGGTGTTCATTTTGATTACCGGCGTGCCCACGCTGGGGACGGCGATCGAAGCGGTGAACTTCGGCGCGGACCGCTACGTGATCAAGGGAGACAAGCTGACCGACGAGCTGCGGCCTGCCGTCCAGCAGGTGACCGAGAATTTGAAGCTGCGAAAAGAGGCGGGGATTCTGCGGCGGGAGCTGCGGCGGCTGACCGGACTGGATCATATCGTGGGAACCAGCGCGAAGATGCGTGCGATTTTCGAGCTGATTCAGACCATCGCGCCGCAAGCGAGCCGCGTGATGATCACCGGCGAGAGCGGCACGGGAAAAGAGCTGGTGGCGCGGGCGATTCACGAGAACAGCGCGCGGGCGCGAGCGCCTTTTATCACTATCAACTGCGGCGCGTTTCCGGAGACCCTGCTGGAGTCGGAGCTTTTCGGCTATGTGAAGGGCGCGTTCACCGGAGCGAATGAAAATCGCGCGGGGCTGTTCCAGGCGGCGGATGGCGGGACGCTGTTCATGGATGAGATCGGGAACATGAGCCCGGCGATGCAGGTGAAGCTCTACCGCGTCCTGCAAGAGGGCAAAGTGCGGCCGATTGGCAGCACGGAAGAAATCGATGTGGATGTTCGTGTGATTGCGGCGACGAACAAGGATCTGGAAAAGGAAATTGCAGAGGAGCGCTTTCGCGAGGATTTGTATTACCGGCTGAGCGTGATTCCCGTGCATTTGCCGGCGCTGCGGGAAAGGCGTGAAGATATTCCGCTGCTGGCGCGGCATTTTTTGGAGCGCTTTCGCAATACCACCGGAAAGAACGTGGACGGCATCGAACCAAAGGCGATGGAACGGCTCGAGGCCTATGATTGGCCGGGGAACGTTCGCGAACTGGAAAATACCATGGAGCGCGCGGTAGCGCTGGAAACGGGGAAGCGCGTTTCGCTGGAGGGGCTGCCGGAGCGAATCTTGATGTATTACCAGAACCATTTTGCGGAGCGGGAAGCGCAGAACGGGTCGCGCCGGCTGATTCCGGACGGCGGCCTTGATCTGGAGAAGCATATCGCGGAAATGGAGCGGGCGTATCTGCTGGGCGCGCTCGAGTGCGCCGGCGGCGTGCGCACCAAGGCCGCGGATTTGCTCAAGATGACCTACCGGTCGTTTCGCCATTACGCCAAGAAGTACGAGGTGTAGCTCGAAGTGCGCCGACCTGAAGGTCGCCGCTACGGAAGACGTAGTTCGTGAAGCGCATTTCGTAGCCGCCTTCAGGCGGGCGCCGTTGTTTGTGGGCCGCCTTTATGCGGGCCGTTTGCCTGGTGCCCAGGGCGTGGATGGTTTTGGTGCCTGTTTCCAGTCCAGGACGAACGAACCGGAATAAGCATAAGCTGTCGGATCTTCGCATAACCCTTTTCGCACAGGATTCATCCAAATGTAAGCCGCCACGCTGTGTACCGGCTCATCATTGCGCAGAATATGGTCGTGAAATTTCTTTTGCCAGAGTTCGTGCCCGGATCTTCGCCGAAATTCGTAACCAGAAGTTTGTTTCAGTCTTTTGACGAACGCGAGGAGGTTGCTCGATGCGCTCAGGCCGTAGACTAGCATATGGAAGTGATCCGGCATGATGCAGTAGGCATAGACAGAGAATTGCATAAGCGCAGATTTTTCGCGCAGAATCTCAATCAGCCAGAAAGAATGCTCGGAACTCGAAAATACGGGGCGTCTCTTTTCAGTACACAATGTAACAAAATACCATTGCTGTCCCGTGTATGCGTCGGCAGCAAGGCGGATGTTTTTGTGGAAAAACGGCACACGAAATTGTCGCATGATTGGTTGTAACACAGGTCGCACCTTTCGTAGCGGCCGCCTTTAGGCGGGCGCCTTTTGCGATAACGAAATGTGCCTACTGGAGGTCGCCGCTGGGATGGGTACGATGGTCGCGGGATGGCGGGATGGGGTGACAATTTGCGGCGGTTTTTGCGGCGGCTGGGGTGAATGCGGATCAGGGAAATTTGACGGGGTTGACGCGGCCATGTAAGCCTATTAGTATCATGGCCTTGGGCGATGGAAACTGCGGTCCTGAAGGGCGCAGGGATTGGCATGGCAGGTGCACTTAGAACCGTGCCGCCAAAGATTTTATGCATTACGGCTTAGAAGTGAACTCTAAGGAGACTAGACGACATGAATCTGAATCGAAACAAGAACCAAAAGGGTTTCACCCTTATCGAATTGCTGATCGTCGTGGCGATCATTTTGATCATCGCGGCGATTGCAATTCCGAACCTGCTCCGTTCGAAGATGGCCGCGAACGAAGCGTCCGCGGTGGGCTCACTGCGGACGATTCTCACTGCTAACGTTACATTCAATTCCACCTACGGCGTCGGCTTCGCGACCAACCTGGCGACGCTCGGCTCACCCAACCCGCCGCCAGCGGTAGCTACCTGCGGTGCCGCAGAGTTGCTTGACCCGGTGCTGTCCGCCGCCATCGCCCCAGGCGCGGCGAAGAGTGGGTATTACTTCACGTATGCCGGCCAAACCGCATTTACCGGCACGCTGCCCGCGGGCTGCGCGGCAGGTTGGCAGACGTTCGACGTCGCGGCTATTCCTGCAGTCCCGGGAACTACTGGCCAGCGAACGTTCTGTATCGACCAGACTGGCGTGATCAGGGTTGACCCCACGGGTACCATCGTGGCCGCAGGAGGAGTTTCTTGCGCCGCCGACGGCTACCCGAACTCGCTGTAGTAGGGCGATTCGTTGTGACTCGAGGGAGGGACCTTCCAGTTCCTCCCTTTTTTTTCGCCAGAAATGAGGAAAAAGAAAAACGCCATGAGCATGCGAACAAGAGCCGAACAGATGAGGGGACGCGCGCGAGACCGGAGAGGCTTTACCCTAATCGAACTGCTTGTGGTAGTAGCCGTCATTTTGATCATTGCGGCTATAGCGATCCCGAGCTTTCTGCGGTCGAAAATGGCCGCCAATGAAGCAGCGGCGGTATCAAATCTGCGAGCGATGACTACAGCCGCCACTGTATACAGTGCCTCCTGGAGCAATGGATATCCGCCAGACCTGCCTACCATGGGCGGCCCCGGCCCAGTCGCAACATGCACCCAGGCGAATTTGCTGGATCCCCTGATGACCACGGCGCCTTTTCAGAAGTCGGGTTACACATTCGGCTATAGTGGGGTGGGTCCGAATACGGCACCAATCGCGGGATGCGTACCGGGCTTCAATGCGTATCTGGCGACGGCCGTGCCCATCACCGTTAGCTTTACCGGCCAGCGCAGTTTCTGCAGCGACGTGCCGGGCGTGATCCACTATGACATTACGGGGAGTGCCATCGCCAGCGTGGCCGCGTGCGACGCGCTGCCCTCGTTGTGAAGCTGTGAGGGCCGATTTTTTCATCGCCCCGATAAACGGAAATGTAGCTCACGTCCCGTTCGCTGGTGTTGCGAACTGACGTGAGGCTTTTGTCCTCGCCACCCCACGCATAAAAAACCTCAGGTCAGTCGCGGCGACGGCAGCCGCAACGGGACCTGAGCTACAGCAACCAACGCGGCAACGACCCGACAAACGACATCGGGCGCTACAAATCAAAATTCAAAAAATGCCTGCTACGATGGTGCAGCCGAAAATCGCCGACCTTCCCGACACAAACCGTTGGGACGCAAAAAGCGCGGAAGGTCGCCGCTACGACTGCGTGCTGTTGACGTGGTTTCGTAGCGGCCACCTTTAGGCGGGCGCCTTTGCGGTTGTAGGCCGATTATTTTCATCGGCCTGCGCGGGTGAAAGCGGTCAGGGATACGATAATGATGTGATATACTGACCATGGTTAAGTGAAATGGTCAGGAGGATGCCATGCCGGGCCGAAGCAAGAAATTCGTAAATGAGGTTGCGATTTCCGAGTTCAAGGCGAAGTGCCTCTCTTTGCTCGACGAAGTGAGCAAGACGAAAACTCCGTTGCGGGTGACGCGGCGGGGCAAGCCAGTTGCTGACGTGCTTCCTGCGGACAACAGCCCACAGAAAGAACACTGGATCGGTTCGATGTCCGCCTCTCTTGAAATCACAGGCGATATCATATCTCCAGTCATTGATACCAGCGAAATTGAGGCCTGGAAGCGGTGAAGCTCCTGCTGGACACACATATCTGGCTTTGGAGCCTCGCTGAACCGAAGCATCTCTCGGCTCGAGTCCGGCGCGAATTGGCGGACGCGAACAACGAGCTGTGGCTCTCGCCGGTAAGCGCGTGGGAGGCGCTGCTGTTACATCAGAACGGGCGAATACGATTGCGCAGCAGCGCTCGAGAATGGGCCGCGAATGCGACTGTCTATTTTCGCGAAGCTCCTTTGACCCACGAAATTGTTCTCGCCGCTCAAGGATTGGATTTAGTTCACCGCGACCCGGCGGATCGCTTCCTGGCGGCAACGGCAGAGGTGCTTGGCCTGACCCTTGTCACTGCCGATGAACGGCTTCTGGGTTTGGGGAAGATTGCCACGCTCGCGAATCGGTGAGGTGAAATGAAGTTCCTGTTGGCAACGGCAATGCTTTTGTACATAGCTGGCGGTCCAGCGAGAGCGACCACGAATCACAAACAGAGCCAGCCAAGGGAGGCGCGTTCGGTGGCGCGGGCGTTTGAGCGGCATTATCAGCGGACCAAGAGCATGGCGGGGCTTTTTCTGGAGAAATACACGTCGGGCGGCTCAGGAATTGTGGTCGAGAGCGGCAAAGTGTATTTCGAGAAGCCCGGGCGGATGCGCTGGGATTACGATTCGCCGGAGAAGAAGATGTTTTTGGTGGACGGGAAAAATGTTTGGTATTACGTGCCCGCGGACCATACGGCGAGCCGCACTTCCGTCAAACAGAGCACAGATTGGCGAACGCCACTGGCGCTGCTGGCGGGCAAAGCGAAGCTCGAGCGACTTTGCGGAAGTTTGACGCTGGCCAATGCGGCCGCGACGAACGGCGCTGACCCGGAAGAAAGGCCCAGCGCGCCGGGGGATTCCGTGCTGGTTTGCAGGCCGCGGAAAGCGGACGCGGACACGTTCAGCAAAGTGTTGCTGGAGGTGAATTCCAAGGACCAGCTCGTGCGACTCAGCATCCGGCAGCCGGGCGACATTGAGATGGAGTTTCGATTTGGGGATTGGCACGAGGATGTGCCGATCGCAGCGGCGAAATTTCATTTTGAGCCGCCGCCGGGCGTGGCCATTGTGGACGACGCCCAGCTGGCCGGCAAAGTGCAGTAAGGCAGTGGGGCTGTGTAGCTCAGGTCCCGTTGCGGCTGCGTTTGCTGCAACTGGCTTCAGGTTTTTTGGGCGGGCGACTGGTTGTTGCGGTTGTAGCTCAGGTCCCGTTGCGGCGGTTTTTTGCCGCAACTGACCTGAGGCTTTTGTGCGTTGGATGGCGAAGATAAAATCCTCACGTCAGTTCGCGAAAACCAGCGAACGGGACGCGAGCTACAAAGACCATCCACAACCGGCCAGCCAAACGCAAAATCTGCGCAAATTGGCGTCATTTTCTTCGACTTCACCTTGGACGAGTTTTTCATCATAAGAAAAGAGTTGCGTTCCGCTCCGCAGTAGCGTATAGAAAATAAGCATACTGTGGATTTGTCTGCGTGGTCGAAGTGCGTTCTCTTCACTCTTCTGTACGGCAGCCAACCCGCAGCGCTCTCGCGGATTCCTACCTTGGGTGCTTTTGCAGGCGGCTTGCGCCGGTTTTGGGCTGCGCGCGCCTGTTTTGGGTTGCGCACAAGGGCGGCAGGCCAGCGGCATTCGGCCAAATCCAATATGCTAAAATTGCGAATTAACTGTGTGTGAGTGTGGGCGCAGAGCGTAAGCATGGCTGAATTTGTTTGCAAAGTCGGCGACGCGACGGGGCACGTTTTCCAGCAAATGGAAACGGCCCAGAGCGAGGCGGAAGCGCGCCAAAAACTCGCGGACCGCGGATTTTATGTTTATGGAGTGCGGCCGAACCTGAGCGTGGCAAGGCTGCTGACGGGCGCGCGGGGCAGTCGCAAATTGCCCGCCAACGATTTCCTGATTTTCAATCAACAATTCAACACGCTGGTGAAGGCCGGGCTGCCGATTTTGAAGGCGCTGGATTTGCTGGCGGACCGCGCCGCGCTGCCGAAGATTCGGCCAATTTTGAACGATGTGCGCGGCAGGGTTAAAGAGGGCGAATTGCTCTCGGATGCGGTGGAAGCGACGGGAATGTTTCCTCCCGTGTATGCCACGGCGCTGCGCGCAGGTGAAAAGAGCGGCGATTTGCCAGGGGTGCTGGACGATTACATCGCCTATCAGCGAACGCTTACGGGGCTGAGAAAAAAACTGATTGGCGTGCTGATTTATCCGGCGATTCTGATTGTGGTGGCTTCGAGCATCGTGTCGTACCTGGTGGCCTACGTGATTCCGCAGTTCGCCAAACTGTATAAGGATTTAGGGAGCAAGCTACCGGGGCCGACGGAATTCCTGATCACCGTTGTCGTGGGGTACCGCTTCTGGCTGCTGACGGCGGCGGCCATCGTGATTTTTTCGGCGATATTCATGTTTCTGTGGTCGAAGACCGGGCCGGGCGGCATCGTGACGGACCGTTTGACATTGAAGGTGCCGGTGGTCGGCGACGTGTGGATTAAATTTCAAATGGCGCAGTTCACGCGCACGCTGGGGACTTTGCTGCGCGGGGGAACGCCCCTGGTGGCGGCGCTGAGCACTGCGGCAAACGCGATGAACAGCCGATTGGTGGCGAATTCCATCGAGGAAGCGTCGCACCGGGTGCGCGAGGGCGCGTCGCTGCATGCATCGCTGGCGGAAACGAAAATGATTCCGGAGCTGGCGCTGGACATGATCGAGGTGGGCGAAGCCTCCGGAGCGCTGGCGCCCATGCTCAGCAGCGTGGCGACATTTTACGAAGAAGAATCGAACTTGAAGTTGGGAACGCTCATCGCGGTGATTGAGCCGGCAGTGTTGATTGTAATGGCGTCGCTGATTTTTTTCATTCTGGTGGCGCTATACCTTCCGCTGTTTTCCCTGCAGCCGGGAGGCTAAGGGCAAATGAACATACCAAAAGAATTGCATCCGGAAGTCGCGCGCGACGAAGGCGCCGAGCGCGAGAAGACCCAGAAGCTCGCGGAGCGGTATCGCGTACCCTTCATCGATCTGTCCGAGCAAAGAATCGATCCGGAGCTTTTCCGGTCGATTCCCGCGGAGTTGATGTTCCGCTACAACTTTGTTCCGCTGGAATCGCGGGATCATTCGCTGGTGGTGGTGGTGTCAGATCCCAGCCAACTGGTGAACGATGAGCTCGCGCTGCTGCTGGGAAAGAGGATCACCATTAAAGTGGCCACGGCCACGCAGATCAGCGAACTGCTGAAAAAAACCGAGCAGTCGCAGCGCGTTCTGGATCAGGCGACCGAAGGCTTCACGCTGCAGGTGATCAGCGACGAAGAAGGCGACGAAAATATTTCCATGGAGAAGCTGGCGCGCGCCGACAGCGGCGTTAGCCCCGTGGTGCGGCTGGTGGACACGGTGATTTTCACGGCGCTGGAGCGCCGGGCCAGCGATATTCACATTGAAACGAGAAATCAGGAAGTCGCGGTGAAGTACAGAATTGACGGCGTGCTGCAATACGCCATGCAGCCGCTGGCGAAGGAATGGCATACCACGATTCTTTCGCGCATCAAGGTGATGAGCGAATTGGACATCGCCGAGCGCCGCGTGCCCCAGGACGGGCGCTTCCGCGTGCGTTACAAAGGCCGCTTCATCGATTTTCGCGTGTCCATCATGCCCTCCGTGCACGGCGAAGATGCGGTGCTGCGCGTGCTGGACAAAGAAACGCTGAGCGAGAAGTTCCGCAATTTGACGCTGGACGTGGTGGGATTCGCGGAAGAAGACTTGCGGAAATTCCGGCGGTACATTCACGAGCCTTACGGAATGGTGCTGGTGACCGGCCCGACAGGCTCGGGAAAAACGACGACGCTTTATGCAGCCATCAACGAAATCAAGACCGACGAAGACAAAATCATCACCATCGAAGACCCGGTGGAATATCAAGTGCGCGGAATCACGCAGATTCCTGTGAACGAGAAAAAGGGCCTGACGTTTGCGCGAGGCTTGCGCTCGATTCTGCGGCATGATCCGGACAAAATCATGGTGGGCGAAATTCGCGACCACGAAACGGCGCAAATCGCCATTCAGTCGGCGCTGACCGGGCATTTGGTATTCACCACAGTGCACGCCAACAACGTCACCGACGTGATTGGGCGTTTCGTGAACATGGACGTCGAGCCGTACAACTTTGTGTCCGCGCTGAATTGCATCCTGGCGCAGCGGCTGGTGCGCGTGATTTGCCCGAGTTGCAAAAAGGAAGTGAAATATCCGCCGGAGACGCTGCGCGAGTCAGGTCTCGATCCGCAGGAGTGGGGCGATGTGCCGTTCTATGAAGGCGCAGGATGCCTGGATTGCTCGGGAAGCGGATTTCGCGGGCGCACGGCGATTTGCGAATTGCTGGACCTCTCCGATCGCATTCGCGAGATGATTATCGACAAACGGCCCAGTTCGGAAATCAAGCGCGCCGCGAAAGACGAGGGCATGCAATTTTTGCGGGAATCGGGATTGGCGCGCGTGCGCGCGGGAATTACCACGCTGCGCGAGATCAACAAGGTGACGTTCATTGAATAGCTTGACGACAATGCCGTCGCGCGCCAAGCAAGAGGATCGGCGCAGAAGCGCATTCGACTGGTTGGACGCCATGCCGCACCCCAGCGTGGTCGTGGAAATTGCGTCCACGCACGTGGCCGCGGCGCGCTGGGGCAGGAGCCTGGCGCATTTGACGGCGTTTGCGGCGGAGCGTTTGCCGGACGGGGCGGTGACGCCTTCGGCGACGCAGGCGAATATTGCGGAGCGCGGCGCAGTGCGCACGGCGATTCACAGCGTGATGTCGCGTGTGCCGCGGCAGGGCGCTGACGTGGCGCTGCTGCTGCCCGACCCGAGCATTCGCGTTTTCATTTTGCCGTTCGACACTTTCCCGCGCAGCGCCAGCGACGCTTTGCCGCTGCTGCGCTGGCGATTGAAAAAAAGTTTGCCGTTCGACGCGGAAGAGGCGGTGATTTCCTGGATGCGCCAGCCGAGCCGCGACGGAAAAATTGATATTGTGGCTGCGGTGGCGCGGCAGAAAGTTGTCAGGGAATACGAATCGCTGCTCGATGAGGAAGGATTGTCAGCCGGAGTGGTGCAGAGCTCGACGCTAGCGACGCTGCCAATCCTAAATGAGCGCGGGGCCACGCTGCTGACGCGATTCAGCGGGCGGAATCTGACCACAGTGATTGTGCGGCGCGAGGCCATGTGCGTTTATCGCTCCACGGAATTGGGAATGGGACCGGAGGGACTGAAGCCGCAGGCAATTTTTGACGAAGTGTTCCCGGCGGTGGCGTTCTATCAGGACGCCTGGAACGACAAAATCGAGCAACTGCGCGTGGCGGGTTTCGGAGCGGGCGAAGAAGAACTTCGGGAAGCGCTGGCGCGCGAGATTGGCTGTCCTGCCGAGCCGTTGGCGATGGGCGCCGGCTTCACCGAAGAAGCGCGTTCGCTGGTGGCGCAAGGACTTGAGCCGCTGGTGGGATGGCAAATGAATCGCGGCGCGTAATTTGAGGCTATAGGAACAGCAAATATGAGAGCGCATTTTAATCTGGCTACTGTGCCGCTTGAAAATAACCGGCGTTTCATCGCCGGGTCGAGCGTGCTGGGCATCGTGGGGCTTGCGGCGCTGCTGCTGCTTTCGATGCATGTGGTACAAGTGCGGCGTGCGAACCAGACCACGCGCATGCGAATCTCCCGGCTGCAATCGCAGATTCACACCTCGATGCTCCAGCAAGAGATTTTACGGCAGGAATTCAAGGCTCCGCAGGCGGTTGAAGCGATGAAACGCTCGCAGTTCCTGAACGGGCTGATTGAGCAGCGCACTTTTCCATGGACAAGATTGTTCGCCGATCTGGGGCAAATTCTGCCGCCGGGGGTGCGCGTGATCAGCATCTCGCCCAAGATGGAAGAGGACGGAAAAGTTGAGCTTACGTTCTCGGTCGGCGCAATAAACGATGAGCAGGGAAACAAATTCTTGCGGGCCATTAGTTCTTCGCCGGTATTTTCCGACGTGATTCCGATGCAGGAGAGCCGGCCGCAAACGCAGCCGGCCGGGGATATGGACAAAGTGCTATTAAGCCTTCAAGCGCGTTATTCGACATTATGAACGTGAGCCGGCGTGCAAATTCGCGCAAGTGGAAGCTGGCGGTGAAAATCGCGCTAGGCTGCGTGCTGGCTGCGGACGCAGCGCTGGGCGTGGTTAGCTGGCGCGCCGCAAGCGAGGCGCCCCAAGCGCAAGCGCAGCAAGTGGCGCGTCTGACGCAAGAAGCCAGGTTGTTGGCCGCCGACGTTCAAAGAGGCCAGGCGATCGAAAAGCGCCTGCCGGACCTGCAGAAAGAGTGCGACCAGTTTTATCAGAAGGATTTGCTGCCCTCGTCTTCAGGATACGCCGCGGTGATTGCGGATATCGGGCAAATGGCCAAAGATGCAGGAGTGCAGACGAGCGGCGTGAAGTTCAATCCAAAAGAGGTTAAGGATCGCGCTCTCGAACAGGTGCAAATTTCCAGTTCGGTGCAGGGGGATTATCAAGGCTTGATTCGCCTTATCGATGAAATTGAACGCTCGCCGCATTTTTACTTGCTTGACGAGCTGGCGCTGGCATCGCAAAAGTCGGGAACAATTGAACTGCAACTCAAGTTGCGGACGTACTTTCGGACGTGAAGGCCACAAAAAAAACGCGGTATGAGATTAGCCTACTGGCAGTGCTGCTGCTGGTGCTCGCCCTTGTAGCGCGATACGCGCTGCGCTCGCAAACCAGCGAGGTTGCCGGCGTTTATGCGGACAATTCGCAATTCCACCCCTTGAATGTGCCGGATCCTTCGCTGCGCTTGGATTTGCTCGCGCGCATGCAGAAAGAGAAATTCAACGGTCAGGATCGCAATATTTTCAGCGCTGCGCCGCTTCCGCCGTCGCCCGCGCAAATCGAAGCGCAGAAGGCAGCGCAGCAGGCAGCGCAGCAGGCTCCGCCGCCGGTTCCGGCTGGGCCTCCGCCGCTGACTGTGCCGGCGAATTTTTACGGCATAGTGACGGATTTGGCCACCGGACACAGACGCGCCTGTTTTTCGGCGAATGCGGATGACGTTTACATCGTGCCGGAGGGCGGAACGCTGATGAATCAGTTCCGCGTGGTTAAAATCGGGAGCAATTCGGTGGAGTTACAGGAACTTTCGACCGGCCGCACCACCACGCTGGTATTGGCGAACGCTCCGGACATGCCGGTGAATCCGCAGCAGGCGCAGAATTGAAAGAGTCGAAGATGAAGAGCCGTTTTGCCAGGCAGGGCAGCAGTGAGCGCGGCTATGCGCTGATGTTCGTGCTTTTTCTGATGGCGCTGATTCTCATCGGCGCGGCGACGGCGGTGCTGAATTCCTACACCGAGGGCCAGCGCGAAAAGGAAGCGATGATGATTTGGCGCGGCGAGCAATATCAGCGCGCGATTGGCATGTTTTATCGCAAATTCGGACGCTTTCCGACGAGCATCGACGATCTGGTGAAAGAGCAGAATGGCAACATTCGTTTTTTGCGCGAAGCTTACAAAAATCCGATGAACAAAGAGGATGGCTCGTGGCGCTTCATCTACGTCACGCCCGCCGGGCAATTAATTGGAAGCGTGCACTACATTTCGCTGCAGCAAATGGCATTCTTAGATAAACAGCGCGAAATGGGCATTTCCACGGGCGCGCCGACAAATCCATCCGGCACAGATGATTCGAACTCAGATGAAAATTCCGGCTTTGAGGCGCAGGGCGGAACGAATCCTGCTGGAAACAATTTCACGAATGGCGGATTGACGGCTCCCGGAGCAACTCCTCAGATGCAGGGGCAAAGTCCACAGCCGCCCGCAGCGCCTTCATTTTTTTCGCAGCCGATGCAGATGCAGTCCGGCGCGGCCGGCGGATTCAGCCTCAGCGAGCAATCCAGTTCGATGGATTCCAGCGGCCCGGTGATCGGCGGATTCATCATCGGCGTGGCGGGCAAGGAAGACAAGCCTTCTATTAAAGTTTACAAGGGTGGAACGACGTACAAACAATGGGAATTTATTTTTAATCCACTGGAGCAGGTGCAGACGATTGGCGGATTTTCCACCGGCCCGCAGACGAGCCCTAACGGCACGCAGCCGGTCACGACTCCGATGACTCCTCAGCCGCCGCAGCAACAGCCGCAAATGCCGCAGCAGCCGCAGTAGATATTTTCAGCGATGCGGACGTTTTTGTCGCCGTGCAAAACTATTGCGGGAGCAGTGCGGGCGAAAGCAGGCCGGGCTCTTTCAGTTTGTCTGTGACGAGGCGAATGTAGCGGTGCGTTTCGGCGAAGGGCGGCACACCGCCGTATTGCGCAACGCGCTGCGGTCCGGCGTTGTACGCGGCGAGAGCGAGAGACAGGCTGCCGCGATATTTGTCGAGCAGTTGCTTCAGGTAGCGCGCGCCGGCGGAGATATTCTGAGCTGGATCGAAAGGATTGCGCACGGCAAACTGCGTGGTCGTCGCCGGCATGAGTTGCATCAGTCCCATCGCGTGCGCCGGAGAAATAGCGTGAGGATTGAAATTCGATTCGGCGGAGATGACGCTGGAAATCAGCTTAGCGTCGAGGCCATTTTTCGCAGCGGCAGTGCGAATCTGCGCGGCGAAGGGAGCATTCAGCGCAACGGGAATTGAAGTAAACGCGTCTTCAGGTTCGAAGCGAGTGACGTCAGCGGCGGCCACTACCACGCTGCCACCAGGCACGTACAGCAAAATCTTCGAGCCCTCGCGCAGGTAGCCGGCGATATGCAGCGTCTCGCCGTTGCGCAGAACGGCGTAATCGGCGAGCGCGTTCGGCGCAGCAAACGCCACGACCGCTGCGAGAAGGCAAACCGTGCAAATTTTGCGAAAAGGATTCATCTTGTTTCTCGCCAGGCGCCCGCTTTCGGAAACTTGGTGAGGCACATATGCTTGACGCGCTTTGTATCAGATGCCGGAGTTGACCGCAGCAGTTGCTGGTTGTCGCTCGATTGACTGCTTCGCTGGAGCGAGCGCAATCAGGGCTATGCCGATGACAATGAGCGCCCAAACGCCCCAGAGTTCTCCACGCTCAACGAAACCTCGGAATGCCTGTATCCCCATCACGGTGGCATGCGCAAAACTTGACCATGCCGTGAACGCGATCAGGCTGCGATTCGCCGATGGATTACGGACTGCCAGCAGCAAGAAAAAGCCAAGCGTGACGTAGAGACTTAGCATCATTGCGAGCGCGGGTTCATGCTTCACAAATATCACCAACGGGTAAACGCCTGCCACGAAAAGCAGCCCGACTAGAATTAAGACAACCTTCAGCGCTCGCTCCCTCCACATGGATCCTCCAATGGGTAATACGAAATCAAGAGATGGCAGCCGGATTATTTCAGTTAAATGTCCAGGGCGTATTTGCGGATGGCCGCAGCCACGCCGCATTCGTCATTCGAGAGAGTAACGGGCCAGCCGAGCGATTTCAACTCCTCGACGCTGTTGGCCATCACTACGGGGAAGCCCGCGAATTCGAGCATGTCGCGGTCATTCCAATTGTCGCCGAGGGCCATAATTTCTTCGCGCGCGATTCCGCGGCGGCGCGCCCATTCGGAGAGCGCGGCGCCTTTGGAAGAACCGCTCGAAATCACGTCGAGAATACTCAAGTCGCGCTGCTCATATTCGGTATGCGCGAGACCGAATTGCGGCGAGCAAGGCAGTTTTTTCACAATGCCCAGCGCGGCTCGCATGCGCGCGACCGGTCCGACGAACATCACTTGAATCGGATCTTCGGTGAGGCAATTTTCCAGAGGGACGCATTCAGAGATGAATTCGCGATTGCGCTGGTAATAGCCGCCGCTGACGCCGTCATTCCAGTCAACGCGCTCGAAGATCACCTGGCCATCGCGCGGCCGGTCGAACACCACGGCGGCGCCGGAGCGGAATTCGAGAGTGGCAGCGAGCACTTCGCGGGCGATCGAGCGCGGCAGAAGATGACGAAGATGCGTTTCGCCGGATTTGGACTTGATGAGCGCGCCATTGTTGATAATCAGCGCAAGTTCGCAGGGAAGGCGTTCCGCGATGGGCCGCGCGAAATCGAAGCGGCGCCCGGTGACCAGCACGATTTCGATGCCGCGCGACTGCGCTTCGACGATGGCGTCACGATTGGCGTCGGGCAGTTCGTGACGGTTGTCGAGTAGCGTGCCGTCAATATCCATGGCAATCAAGCGAATGCTCATCACAAAACATTGTAACGTGAGCGGCTGCCGAGCGAGGCGTTTTCGCGCGATGCGATGTGCTAAACTTTTTCGCTTATGAAAAACACACTGCATACATCCATCACTCATCTGGAGTGCTCGAAATGCAAAAAAACCTATCCGCACAACCAGGTGCGCAATTTGTGCGATTGCGGCGGACCGCTGCTGGCGCGTTATGATTTGAAAGCGGCGGCGAAGACGCTGACGCGCGAGGCGCTGCGTTCGCGCGCGAAAAATATGTGGCGCTATGAAGAAATCCTCCCTTCGCGCGAGTGCGTCACGCTCGGCGAGGGCATGACGCCGCTGCTGCACGCGAAACGCATGGGCGAAGCGCTTGGTCTGGGCAATTTGTACATCAAGGACGAAGGGCTGAATCCGACCGGCTCGTTCAAGGCGCGCGGGCTTTCCGCCGCGGTGAGCCGCGCCAAAGAATTGGGCGCGAAGGCGCTGGCGACTCCGACGGCGGGAAATGCGGGGGGCGCGCTGGCGGCGTATGCGGCCAAGGCCGGAATTCCGTGCGTGATTGTGATGCCGAAGGACACTCCCCTTGCGAATGAAATGGAGTGCCGCGCGTTTGGTGCGGATGTGCGCAAGCTTGATGGATTGATTTCCGACTGCGGGAAATTCGTCGCGGACAACAAAGATAAAAATGGCTGGTACGAAGTGACGACGCTGAAGGAGCCATATCGCATCGAAGGAAAAAAGACCATGGCATACGAGCTGTGGGAGGAGTTCGGCGACAAATTGCCGGACGTGATTATTTATCCCACTGGCGGCGGCGTGGGAATGATTGGAATGTGGAAGGCGTTCGAGGAAATGGAAGCAATGGGCTGGATTGGCCGCGAGCGTCCGCGCATGGTGACGGTGCAGGCAGCGGGTTGCGCGCCGATTGTTGCGGCGTTTGAAAAAGGCGAAACGAGCGCGCCGATGTGGCCGAACGCGGCGACCATCGCTTCGGGATTGCGCGTGCCCAAGGCCATTGGCGATTTCTTGATCTTGCAGGCGATTCGCGACAGCAACGGAACGGCGGTCGCCGCGAGCGATGATGAAATTCTCGCTACCGGAAAAGAATTGGCGGCAAAAGAAGGCATGTACGCGGCGCCTGAGGGAGCGGCCACCGTTGTTGCAGCGCGAAAACTTGCTGCGAAGAAATGGATCAAGCCGGAGGAAACAGTGGTGCTGTTCAACACCGGGTGCGGCTACAAATACAACGAGGCGTGGCAAAAGGCGCTGGGAATGGATCGATAAAAGTCCACAGTCAATGGTCGAGAGTCAAAAGTTAAAAGCGAAAAAAAATGGAAGGCGCTCAGGATTCGATGGATTCAGCGAGCCAGCAGGGAAAAGCAGCAACCGAGCGGCTGTATTACGACGACGCGTTTTTGCGCGAATTCGACGCGACGGTGATTGCGTGCGAGCAGGCGGGCGCGCGCTGGCATGTTCGTCTGGACCGCACCGCGTTTTATCCCACCTCCGGCGGGCAGCCGTTTGACACGGGCCGATTGAACGGTGTGAACGTGTTGGAAGTTTCCGACGAGCACGGCGACGAAATTGTGCATGTCACCGAGCAGCCGCTTGCGGCGGGCGCAGTTCACGGCGTCATTGAATGGCCGCGGCGCTTCGACCACATGCAGCAGCACACCGCGCAGCACATGCTCTCCGCCGCGTTCATCGAACTGTTTGGATTCCAAACCGTTTCTTTCCATCTGGGCCGCGACATTTCCACCATTGATTTGGCCGCGCCGTCGGTAGTGCCGCGCCATCTTGACGAGGCCGAGCGGCGCGTCAACGACATCATTTTTGAGAATCGCGAAATCGCCGTGCGCTACGGAACGGCGGAGGAATTGGCGCAGCAGGGCATTCGCAAAAAGGTGGAGCGTGAAGGCACGTTGCGCGTCATCGAAATTGCTAAATTCGACCGGCAGCCGTGCGGCGGCACGCATCTCTCGCGCACCGGGCAGGCCGGCATGCTGCTGATTCGCAAATGCGAACGGCAAAAGCAGTACTGGCGCGTCGAATTTGTCGCTGGCTTTCGAGCGCTTGCTGCGGCGCGCGAAGATTTGCGCATTTTGCGCAGCGCTGCCGAGCAAATTGGCTGCGGAATGGCCGAGCTGCCGCAGATGATCGCGAAAATCCAGGAGGAACGGCGAGCCAGCCAGCGCGACGCAAAAAAGTTGACGGAGCGCCTCGCGGAACTCGAAGCGGCTGAGCTGCTCGCGAAAAATGCCGAGCCTTCCGCCGATGGCGCGCGAAAAGTTGTTGCTGCGATTCTTGATGACGCAACGGCGAGTTATCTGGCGATGCTCGCCGCGAAGCTCGTCGCGAATGCCGGCGTGCGCACCGTGCTGGCAAGCCGCGCGGCGAAAGCCATCGTGCTGGCACAATCAGCGGGCCTCGATGGCGACATGGGCGCGCTGCTCCGCGAACTCCTCGCCAAATCCGGCGGCAAAGGCGGCGGCAGCAAACTCTTCGCCCAGGGCAGCGTTGCCGACGCGGCAGCACTCGACGGCCTCGTCGCCGGGGCGAAGTCGCACTTATTGACAGGTTAGAGAATTTTGGTGGACGGCAGGGGATTCGAACCCCCGACCCCCGCGTTGCGAACGCGATGCTCTCCCAGCTGAGCTAGCCGCCCACGGCGCTGAATTATTTTACCAAGCGCGTCTGTTTATTTTAGCAGACGCGCCACCATAGGCCAATCAAATGGGCACAGTTGCCTAACTGGCCTGCCATCCGCCTGTATAATGCGGCGATGGGAAACCGCTTTGTGCGCGCGGCGAACTGGCTGCTTGGGCTGGAGTCTGGCGAGGCAGGCCACCTGGGGCCGCGCTGGATTTTCCTTCGCGCGCTCGGGCTGATTTTTTTCTCCGCGTTTTATTCCCTCGCGTATCAAGCCAAAGGGCTCATCGGCCCAAACGGCATTTTGCCGGCGAACAATTATCTCGACGCCGTCGCGCACTCTGTGCACGGGCTGGAGAAGTTCTGGTTTGCGCCTTCGGTATTTTGGCTCAGCTCGACCGACCACGCGCTGATCGTGGTCTGCTGGATTGGAATGCTCGCAGCAATTTTGCTGGCGCTGAATTTCTGGCCGCGCGTGATGACCGCGATTTGCTTCGTCTGCTTTTTGTCATTCATCGGCGTGCTGCAGGATTTCGCGAGCTACCAATCCGACGGAATGCTCCTCGCCGCGGGCTTTCTGTGCCTGTTTTTCGCGCCGCGCGGATTGCGGCCGGGCTGGGGCGCGTTCAGCCCGCCCTCGCGCGCATTCACCTTCCTGCTGCTGTGGGAGTGGTTCCGCATTTATTTCGAATCGGGCATGGCGAAGATGCTCGGCGGCGATCCCGAGTGGCGCCACTTGACGGCGATGTATGAGTATTACCAGAACGGCCCGCTGCCCACGTGGATCGGCTATTACGTGCAGCACGCGCCGCACTGGTTCCACTGGCTGACGGCGCTGGCCACGCTGGTGATGGAACTGGGAATCGTGCTGATGCTGTTCCTGCCGCGGCGCTTCCGGCTGATTTGCTTTTTCATCGTAACGCCGTGGGAAATTGGCGTGATTCTGACGGCGAATTACGCGTTCTTGAATTATCTGGTGCTCTCGCTGGGATTTTTGTTGCTGGACGACCAATTCCTGGTGAAAGTCCTGCCGCGCAAGTGGTTCAGGAAATATCACATCATGGTCGCCATGCGCGCGGAGGATACGCGCGAAGCGCAAGCGGGAATTGCGCCGCCGCCCAAGCCACAGAGCAATATTTCGCGCGTCATGCGCCCGCTGGGCATGACGGTCGCGGGCATTTGCTTTGCGTGGATTTTCTACGCAACCACGATGCAGCTCATCTGGATGTGGGCGCCGGCGTTCCCTTCGCCGGAATATCACGTGCAGAAAGTGGTGCAATGGCCAGTTCAGGAAATCGAGCCGTTTCGCATCGCCAATCAATTTGCATTATTCCAGGTGATGACGCGCGGCCGCTACGAAATCGAATTTCAGGGCTCGAACGACGGCGGAAAAACGTGGATTGCCTATCCATTCCGCTATAAACCGCAGGCGCTGAATCAAGCGCCCAGAATCTACGCGCCCTACCAGCCGCGATTCGATTGGAATTTATGGTTCGCGTCGCTGGGGAACTGGCGGCAATACCAGTTCGTCCTGGGAACGGAAGAAGAATTGCTCGAAGGCAGCCCAGAAGTGCTTTCGCTTTTCGCGCATAATCCATTTCCGAACGGGCCGCCGCAGGAAATTCGATGCGTGCTCTGGCAATATTGGTTCACCAGTTTGGCGGAGAAGCGTAAAACGGGCGATTGGTGGACGCGCAAATTTCTGGGATTATACGCGCCAACGCTGGAACGCGAGAGTAACGGGCGCTTCGGCGTGCTGCAAATTCCTGAGCCAATCGAGCGCCCGAACCCGGATTGAGCGATTAGCGCATTGTCACCGCGTGGCGCTGCGCAATTGCTGCCGCTAGAAATGCGCGAAAGCGACCACGTCCAGCACGATATTCGTTCGCCTGTTTAGAAGCACGATGTTGCCGCCAATCACTACGTGTTCGCAATCCGGCGGCGGCGGAGGCAGTTCACGCACCAGTTCTGGCGGGCAGGGACGCATCTTCCGTCGCAATCCGGGAGGCAATTCGCCGCGAATCCGCAACTGGCGTTCGAGGACCGGCGGCAGTTGGTCGCGTTTCGCCAGGCCGGGCGGCAAGTCGCGTCGCTCTTCGCGGTCGCGGTACCAATGCTCCATTTCGTCGCGGTCGTGCTGGCTGTACCATCCACGATGGTCGCGATCTTCGCCATGATGGTCTTTGTCGTGGCCACGGCCATGCCCGTGACCCTCGTCCTGGTCTTGCCCGTGGCCGTGGCCATGCCCGTTACCCTGGGCGCGCGCCGCGCTGCCGGTGAGGGCGAATACCGCACCGACGCACAGAGCTGCCCACCATCGCATCTTCATAGAGCCTCCTGAGCTTTCACGCTGGGGTAATTGTGATTTTACCGCGCACGGCGTTCGCTGTGTGCACAGGCTGATTTTCGCGTGCCCATAGCCTCAATACCGTCGCCGTGAACTACCGCAGGTTCGCATACTCCGCCTTCGCGTGTTTGAAGATGGGGGATATCCGGGTCGGCGTGCTGCCAGAGGGCGAGGAAATGCTGATAGGCGGCTCGTGCCTTGGCGCTGTCGCCCGCGAGAGCATACGCTGGACCTAGCTGCAAACGCGCGATTGCGCCGATGGGCTCGTTTACCGTCACCGACGAAATGGATTCTTCGCTTCGCGCTTGACCGCACGCGCAACCGAACGCGCTCAGTCTCCGGAACTTTAGCGACTTGGCAACTGGCTCGCTGCCTGCTTCCTTGCGGACTTTTCTTTGCGCGTAGGCGGCGGTATTATGCACGCGCAAACTATCCATTGCGGGGGGGAATCATGGAAAGTGACCGGAATTATTGTGGCAGGTTGTGCGAAGTTGTGCTCGGAGCGGCAGCGCTTCTTGTTCTGATGATAGGCGCGGCATTTTTATTCACGTCGCGAGCCGCGTACAGCGCGCCGCGCAGCTTCACCATTGAGCAGGTCATGGACTCGCCGTTCCCTGACGAGCTGGTGGCCGCGAAACAGGGTGAGCGCGTGGCGTGGGTATTCGATTTGCGCGGCGTGCGCAACGTGTGGATTGCCGACGGGCCGGATTTCAAGGCGCGGCAGGTAACCCACTATTCCAAAGATGATGGCCGGCCGATTGCCAGCCTGCGAATCACTCCGGATGGAAAAACGGTCGTGTACGCGCGGGGAAGCGAGACAAATTCGCAAGGCGAAGTGGCCGATCCGACCAGCAATGTACAAACGCCGGAGCAGCAAGTGTGGTCCGTGGAGGTTTCCAGCGGCCAGCCGCAATTGCTTGGCGAGATGAATTGCGGCGAGGAGGACTGCGAGGACATTCAAATTTCGCCGGACGGAGAGCATGCGGTTTGGGCGGCGCGCAACCAATTGTGGATTGCTCCTGTTTCGGGCGCGCAACCGGCGCAGCAGCTTTGCTATGTGCGCGGAGATAATACCGATCCGCGCTGGTCCCCGGATGGACAGGAAATTGCCTTCACCAGCAACCGCGGCGATCACAGCCTCATCGCGATTTATGATTTTGGGAAGCAGACGCTGCATTACATGCAACCCAGCGTGGACCGTGACAGCTTGCCGCGTTGGTCGCCGGACGGAACAAAAATCGCCTACGTGAAAACAAATGGCGCCGAGCGCGGTTTGCCGTTGATTCCGCTGCGCCCCGAGCCGTGGTCTATCTGGGTGGGCGATGCTGCAACCGGCCATGCCCAACAAATTTGGCGCAGTGGCGACGCAATGGATGATTCCATTCCGCGATTGACCGAGCACGATTCATTTCGCTACACCGCCGACAATCGAATCACATTTTCTTCAGAGAAGGATGGAAGGAATCATTTGTATTCGATCTCAGCCGATGGCGGCGAGCCAATCCTTCTCACGCCGGGCAATGATTTCGACACCAAAGACGTGGTGCTAAGTTCAGACGGCAAGTCATTGCTCTACACGTCGAATCAAAAAGACGTTGATCGCCGGCACATCTGGCGCGTGAACGCGGCGGGCGGTCCGCCCGAGGCGCTGACCATGGGCGAGACCATCGAGTGGGCGCCGGTTCAGACTGGCGATGGAAGGTATTTTCTGTGTCTGGGCTCGAGCGCGACTTCGCCAGCGATGCCCTATCGCATCACAACGCCCGGCCGCCAGATGATTGCGCGTGAAGAATTGCCCGCGGATTTTCCTGCGAGCCAGTTGGTCACGCCCAAGCAGGTGATTTTCAAAAGCCTGGATGGATTGGAGCTCCACGGCCAGCTTTTTGTGCCGCGGGGAAGAACTGCGCGCGGGCCCGCGCTGGTTTACATGCACGGCGGCTCGATGCGCCAGATGATGCTGGGCTTTCATTACATGGATTACTACCACTACGCGTACGCGGAAAATCAGTATCTCGTGAGCCTGGGATTCGTGGTGCTCTCGGTGAATTATCGCACTGGCATCATGTACGGACGCGCCTTCCGCGTGCCTGCGAACGCTGGCTGGCGCGGAGCCTCCGAATATCAGGACATCGTTGCCGCAGGAAAGTATTTGCAGAACCTTTCGTACGTCGATCCCAACAAAATTGGATTGTGGGGCGGCTCGTACGGAGGATATTTGACCGCCATGGGGCTGGCGCGCAACTCGGATATTTTCAAAGCGGGCGTGGACATGCACGGTGTGCACGATTGGTCGGCATTTCTTTCACGGTGGTCGCGCTATGAGGGCGCTGAAATGCAGGGTGTTCCAGACATGGCGCAGGCCATCAAATTGGCGTTCAGCTCATCGCCGGATGCATCGGTGTCCACCTGGAAATCTCCGGTGCTGCTGATTCAAGGAGACGATGACCGCAACGTGCCATTCGACCAAATGGTGGATTTAGTGCAGCGGTTGCGGACTTACCATGTGCCATTCGAGCAATTGGTTTTTCCGGATGAGATTCACGGCTTTCTGATGTGGAAGTCGTGGATTCGCGCTTACACGGCAACCGCGAATTTCTTCGAACGCGTGTTGGTGAACGGCGAAACGATTCCGCCGAGCCAGTAGCGCTTTGCAGCGCGGATTCGTTGATTTGGAATCTGCGACCCTAACCGATCGAAAGACGGTATCTCTGGTTGGGAGCTTCGCCTCGAAGCCGTTCTGCCTTTACTGTCGACTCTTAACTATCGACTTTGAACTGCCCGCAACTCAGGGACTCGACGGCCGCTGTGCAGCCTCGCGCTCCGCGACAATTCTCCGAGCGTTTTGGTAGAGTGCCTTGGCTTCTGGAATCAACTCTGCGGCCTTTTCGATTTGCGGGTCATGGTCAACCTCGACTTTAAAACCCGCAGGCAATCCAAAAGCGTAGGTGAAGACCTCGCGCTTGATGTGCTCTTTGATCCAGTCCTCGTTGGCGCTGATCTCCTGCGGCGTGTATTTGATGTCGTCATGGCCGAGGAAGGCCAGGAATTGCTGCCACACCGCATTGTCCACAGTGAAATCTTTGGTTACGGTTGGATGTGTGCCCATGAAGTGGCGCGTGAAATCGCCGACGCCCATATCGAAGGGATAGAGCACATTGCGCTCAAGCAGAAGCGTCTGAAAATCGTTGTATTTCGGAGCAGGGTCGCTGACATCGGGGGTGATTCCGCCGCCGCCATAAACTTTCCTGCCGCTATCGGTCAGTTTGACCTCGCGTTCCTTGTTCGGATGACGATCGTATTCGTAATCGTAGATGGAAACGTTCTTATAATTACGCTGAATCAGGCGGCCGCTGGGCGTGTAATAGCGCGCCGTAGTCAGCAACAGAGCAGTGCCATTATTGATGGGATACTGGGTCTGCACCAGGCCTTTTCCGAAGCTGCGTGTGCCGACAATGAGCGCGCGGTCATGGTCCTGCAGTGCGCCTGAGACGATTTCGGAAGCGGAAGCGGAGGACCCATTAATCAGCACGACCAGAGGAATGTCCTCTCCTCCGTTGCCGTGAAGGGCGTAGTAGCGGCGTTCCGCCGAAGCGCGGCCTTTGTGCGAAACAACCAGCTGGTCCTTGGCCAAAAACATATCGGCCATTCCCACGGCCTGCATCAACAAGCCGCCGGGATTTCCGCGCAGGTCGAGAATGAAACCATTCAGATGCGGGTAATCCAGAGCCTTCATCGCTTCGGCGAGGTCCTGGTCGGTGTTTTCTGAAGTGAAGGCAGTCACGCGAGCATATCCAATTCCCGGTTTGATCATTCCATAATATTGAACCGCCGATTGCGGGATCTGGTCGCGCATCACGTTGACCACGATGGGCTTTGGGTCGCCTTCGCGGCTCAGCGTTATGGTCACGACTGTTCCGCGAGGCCCTTTCAGCATATTGGCAACCTGCAACGAGCGCTGCTGCTGGTCACCGGTCAGCCCGGAGGTCGGTTTGCCGTCAACCTTAGCAATGATGTCGCCGGGCTTGATGCCGGCGCGATCCGCAGGCGATCCCGGGAAGGGCGAGACGACTTCAATTTTGTCACCGACGGGAACAATGCTCATTCCCACGCCGTAGTAGTTGCCGCGCTGCTGCTCCATCTGACTGGCCCATTCCTGCGGGTCGAAGAAATTCGAGTGCGGGTCAAGCACGTGCAGCATTCCGGGGATGGCGCCGTCGTAAACGACCTTGGAGGTCTTAATCGGCTCGGCGTAGTTCTGCTGCACAATGGAGAGCACGCGAGCGAACGACTTCACCGAATCCTGCAGATCGTTGGCGCCGGCCGCCGTAGCTTTCAATGACGGCCCATAAAGACCGCCCATAATTGCCGCGACGATTAGAACAGTCGCGAGAAGAAAAGCCCCGCGTTTGGAAGATTCCCGTTTGAAAGATTCCATTAACCCCTCGCTGCGTGATGCTCTTGACGCATCGAATTAGCCGGCGCCGGCTGGCGCGTGCACCGTTTCTTCAACTCTAACTCTTCAGCAGTATAGCATAGGTTTTCAGACGGTTTGACACGCCCGTCTGCCTCTTCTATGATGCAAAAGAGCGCAACCACGCATCAAAAAAATGCTCAGCGTGCCCCATCTCGTAATTATTTTTCTGGTTGCTTTGATTGTGTTCGGCCCGGAAAAGCTTCCGGAGTTGGCGCGTACCTTTGGACGGGCCATGTCGGAATTCAAGCGCGCCACCGGCGATTTGCGGGCCGGATTCGAAGAGCATATGCGCGAACTGGAGCGCGAGGCCAGCATCAGAGAAGCGCAACGGGCCTCAACTCCGCCATCGAACACGAGCGCGGCGCCAGATGTGACTGCTGCGTCGGAGCCGGAGCACGAAGCCGAGCAAGCGCCGCACGAATTAGACGCAGCGAGTCCCGAAGCTGACGCGAGCCCTGATTCAGTCGAAGTAGCCGCGCACGAACATGGACCCGAGCCGGCTGAATTGCCTGCACCAGTCCCTGAGGCCGTTCCGAAGAAGGCATACCATGGCGACGTCTAGCCCGCCAGAGCTACCCACCGCTACAACAATCGAGGAAGAAGATGGCGGCAAGATGTCGCTTTTCGAGCATCTGGCCGACCTCCGCAAGCGGCTGGTTTATTCGGGGATTGCCATTGGCGTTGGTTTTGTAATCGGATTTGCCATTTCGAAGCCCATCATTCGCTTCGTTTCGCTACCAATGACCGACGCGTTGAGTGCCGCGCACTATTCGCCGAAACTGATTTATACCGCACCGGCTGGGCCGATCAATCTGATCCTCTCACTCTCATTTTATCTCGGCATCGTAATCGCTCTGCCTGTGGTTCTTTATCAGGTGTGGCTGTTTGTCGCCCCGGGCCTCTATAAGCACGAACGCAAAGCGGTGGCGTCGTTCATCGTATCTTCCGTCTTCCTGTTTCTGTGCGGTGTGGCATTCGGGTATTTCATATTGCTGCCGACAGTTCTGAAGTTCCTGCTTACGTTCCAAAATTCTCTGCCGCTGCAGCCGCTGATCAGCATTAACGAATACTTCAGCTTGATTCTGATTGTGATGGTGGGCCTTGGCGTGATTTTTCAATTGCCGGTGCTGATTTTTGTGCTGTCGATCTTTGGCATCGTCACGCCGCAGTGGCTGTGGAAGAACGTGCGCTATGCGATTTTGTTTATCACCATAGTCGCGGCCATTGTCACGCCCACGCCGGACGCGACCACCATGCTGGTGTTCATGGCGCCGATGGTAGGTTTATATTTTGTGGGGATTGGCGTGTCTTATATGGTTGTGCGCAAAAAGAAGCGGCGGGAAATGGCCGGCCAAGAGGCGGATTAGAATGCGCAGAGAGATGATGGCAGGTCTGTGGTTGTGGACGGCGCTTGCTGCGCTGGCGTTCGTCGCGGGCTGCGGCAGCAATGCCAGCAAGGCGGACGCTACGGTTGATGCGAGCGCGCCGGCGGCCGCGAATGTGCCCGCCGGCACAATCGACGCGCAGGACCAGGCGCCTCCGCCGCAACAGACCGGCGGCTTCGATGGCCAGAAGGCTTACGATTACACGGCGAAGCTGGTGAGTTTTGGCCCGCATCCATCGGGCTCCGGCGCGATCAAGCAAGTGCAGAACTACATTTATTCGCAATTGCACGACGATGGCTGCCAGATCAGTCAGGACAATTTCCACGCGCAAACGCCCATTGGCACGATTCCAATGCAGAATATCGTGGCGAAAGTCCCCGGCGCGGGCAGAAATATTATTCTGCTGCTGACCCATTACGACACCAAGCGCGAGCAGAATTTTCAGTTCGTGGGAGCCGATGATGGCGGCTCTTCCACGGGCGCGATGCTCGAACTGGCGCGGCTGTGGTGCGGGAAGAAGCGGCCGGTGGCGATTTGGATGGCGTTTCTCGATGGCGAAGAGGCCATGGTGAGCTGGAATCAGGACGACGATCACACCTACGGCAGCCGGGAACTGGCCGCGAAAATGGAGCTCGATGGAGATCTGCAGAACGTCAAGGCAATAATTTTGCTCGACATGATTGGACAGAAAGGTTTGCATATTGAGAAAGAGAGCAGTTCGACGCCGTGGCTCAACGATTTGATTTGGTCCACGGCGGACAAGCTGGGTTACAGCCAATATTTTCCGTCTACCTCGGCTGGCCAAATCAGCGATGACCATGATCCGTTTCTCGCTAAGAAAGTTCCCGCCGTCGATTTGATCGACTTGAATGATTATATTAACGAGGGCTATTGGCATACGGCGCAGGACACCATGGATAAGATCAGCCCCAAGAGTTTGGCGATAGTCGGGCACGTGACGCTGGCCAGCGTGAACGAGCTCGAAGCGAAATTCTCGAAGTGAAAACCATACAAGTGAAGGCAGAAGCAGGACGCTACGCGGTGGTGTGCGGACGCGGTGCGCTCGGGCGCCTCGGCGGCATCGTGGAGAATCTCCGCGATGATGGAAGGGCCATCGTGCTTTCGTCACCGAAAGTCTGGAGGCATTGCGGCACGGCAGTCCTGCGGAAGTCGCGCGAACTGGCGTCGCAGCGCGTGATTCTGTTCGATGATCGCGAAGTTGCCAAGCGGCTGGCCACCGTTGAAAAAATCTGCCGCAAGCTGGCTGCGGCGCGCGCGGACCGCCAGGTTTTGCTCGTTGCGGTTGGCGGAGGTGTCGTTGGAGACGTGGCTGGCTTTGTGGCCGCGAGCTATTTGCGCGGCGTGCGCGTGGTGCACGTTCCCACCACGCTTGTGGCGCAGGTGGACAGCGCCATTGGCGGCAAAACGGGCGTGAATTTGCCGGAAGGCAAAAACCTCGTGGGCGCCTTTTTCCAGCCGCAGGCAGTGATTGCGGATCCAGTGATGCTGCGAACTTTGGCTGCGCGCCAATTTCGCTCCGGAATTTATGAAGTGATTAAATACGCCGTGATTGGAGACGCGACGCTGTTCGATTTTCTCGAGCGCAAACTCGCGGACGTTCTCCGCTTGGATATGCGCGCGCTGGAATTTGTGATTGAGCGCAGCGTGCGGCAGAAGGCTCGCGTAGTCGGCAAAGATACGCGCGAAGCCGGGCTGCGCCAGGTCTTGAACTTCGGCCACACGATTGGTCACGCGCTCGAAGCGCTCACGGGATACAAATATTTTCTGCACGGCGAAGCGGTGGGCTGGGGAATGCTTGGCGCGACGCGAATTGCGGCTGCCATGGGACGGCTCGGCGAGCAAGACACGAATCGCGTTGCGTCGCTGATCGCGCGTTGCGGCAAGCTGCCTCGTTTGCCGGCCATTTCTTCCGAGGCTCTTTTGCGCGCGATTGCCGGCGACAAAAAATCGTACGACGGAAAAGTTGGCTGGGTGATTCCGCGGCGCATTGGCGCTATGGACATTGGCGTGAACGTGCCGGAGCCGCTTGTTGCCGCAGCGTGGCGCGAATTGCCGGCATTCTATGAAGGCGCGCGGAAGGGAAATTGAATTTGGCCGGCGCGGAAAAGAGCAGCGATGCGCGCGGCGTAAATGTGAACGAACGCGATGTGTTGCCGGGAACGCAGCCGCCCGGTTCGCGCGACGAACGCGAGGCGGAACTGCGCGTTCGCGAAATGTTCAGCCGCATCGCGCCGCGCTATGATTTCCTGAATCATTTTCTTTCCGCGTCGTTCGATAAATCGTGGAGAAAAAAAGCGGCGCGGCGTTTTTCCGGCATTTTGGCGCGGCCGGACGCGCGCGTGCTCGATTTGTGCTGCGGAACAGGCGATTTGGCGTTTGCATTCGAGAAGCAGGCGCGCCAGCTTGGCCTGTCAGCGAGCGGCCGAATTTTTGGCGCGGATTTTGCGCTCCCAATGCTTGGCCTGGCGGCGGCGAAAAATAGCAACGCGCATCACACAGTTTCATTTTTGGCGGCGGATGCGCTGGCATTGCCATTTGAGGACGCCAGCTTCGACCTGGTGGCCACCGCGTTTGGATTTCGCAATTTAGCCAATTACGAGCGCGGTTTGCGCGAAATGCGCCGCGTGCTGCGCCCCGGCGGGGAATTGGGAATTTTGGAATTTTGCGAGCCGCGCAGCGGCCTTTTGGCGGCGCTCTACCGATTTTACTTCACGCGAATTTTGCCGCGCATCGGCGGCGCGATTTCCGGCAGCGGCGCAGCTTATTCGTATCTCCCCAGCTCGGTGCAGCGGTTCCCGCAGCCGGAAACGCTGAAAAAGTGGATCGAGAATGCGGGATTCAGCGGCGTGACTTACGAGCGATGGACGTTTGGCGCAGTCGCGCTGCATCGCGCGGTGCGCTAGCGGCGACAACGCCGTCCCGCCTGTCGCACGAAACAGTCCGATTTTACAGTTTTAGTTTTCCAGGCCGAGCGCGCGGATCTTGTGCAGCAGCGTCTTGTAGGAAACGCCCAACTTTTCTGCGGCACGCGATTTGTTCCACTTCGCTTCCCGCAGTGCCGTGTCGATTTTGAAGCGCTCCACGTGATGCACGGCGCGCTGCGACACATCTTCGAGCGAACCGTCCCACAGAAACTCCTCGAGTAGCATTCCTGCAGGCATTTCGTTCGTGGCGGGGCGCGGCGAAGGCAATTGCAAATTCTGCGCGGCGATTTCGTCGCCCTCCGCCAAAATCGCGGCGCGTTCGATGGTGTTTTGGAGTTCGCGCACGTTTCCGGGCCATTGATAGCCGCGCAGGCGCGCGCGCGAATCATCCGTGAATGCGAGCGCAGGCTTGCGAAATTCGCGGCGAAAGCGCTCGAGAAAATGCTCGGCGAGCAGAATGACGTCATCGCCGCGCTCGCGCAACGGTGGAATGGTTATTGGCACGGAGGAGATGCGGAAATAAAGGTCTTCGCGAAACATTTTTTGCGCGACCGCTGCCTGCAAATCTTTGTTCGTCGCCACCAGAATGCGCACGTCCACATCGATGGATTGCGTGCCGCCCACGCGCTCGAAACGCCGCTCCTCGAGCACGCGCAGCAGCTTGCTCTGAATCGCCAGCGGCAACTCGCCAATTTCGTCCAGGAAAATCGTGCCGCGATGCGCCAGTTCCAGTTTGCCGATTTTGCGCGCGCCAGCGCCGGTGTAAGCGCCGCGCTCGTGGCCGAAAAGTTCATTTTCGACCAGCCCTTCCGGAATCGCGGCGCAATTCAGCGCGACGAATGAATTTTCCTTGCGCTTGCTCAAATGATGCAAGGCGCGCGCGAAAAGCTCTTTTCCGGTGCCGCTTTCGCCGAGCAGCAGCACGGTGGAATCGGTTGGCGCCACCCGCTGCACCATCTGGCTCGCTGCTTGCATAGACGGATGTTCGCCGACGATGCGCGGGAAGCCGTAGCGCTCCGCATACTCCTCGCGCAACAGCAGATTCTCGCGCAAGAGCTCCTGCTGATGCGCCGCGCGGGCCATTAGCAGCTTCAAATGTTCCAGCTCAACGGGCTTTTGAATGAAATCGAACGCGCCTTCCTTCATCGCGGTCACTGCCTCTTCCACAGAACCGTACGCGGTGATGAGAATCACCGGGATCATGGAATCGGCGCGGCGCGCTTCGCGCAGCACGTCAAGACCGGAAGCGCCGGGAAGTTTCAAATCCGTGAGGACCACGAGGTAACGCCTGTCGCGGACTTTTTCGATGGCGGCAGTGCCATCCGCCGCTTCATCAACCGTATAGCCTGCCTTTTCCAGCGCCTTGCGCAACATGGCGCGCAATTCCGCTTTATCCTCGACCAGGAGGACTGCTTCCATCGCGCCGCGCTACTCTCTGGCCCAGCCAGGGTCGCCGCCGGCCGCGCGCAGCTCATCTTCCAGGTTGGACAGCGCTTGTTGGTCCGCTTCAAGCTGTTTCTGCTTGGCGTCGATGGCGGCCTGTTTTTTGACGATGTCGTCGCGGCTGACCGACTGCGCCAGCGCTTTCGTTGGATCCGGATAATATTGCACGTTAAGTTCGCCCAGCTCGCGCTGCATTATCGCCAGCTCTTTTTGGTCCTGCTCTATCTTGTGCCGCGCGTCCGCGAACTTTTGGCGCCATGCCGCTTCTTGGCTTTTGTTTGCAGCGGCGGATTTCTTCGAGGTTGCCGTCGAGGACTGAGCGGGAGCCGCTACCTTCCCGACCACCGAAATTCCGTTTCCTGTCGTTGGGATATTGTCATTGGTAAAAACCATCGCCGCTTTTGGAGCCTTCTTTTCGGCTTGGCTGGCTTTCCGCGCAGCTTCGGCGAGTGATTGAGCCGTCGCTGACCGTTTGGCTTCGGTTTTCTTAACCGTTTGCGGTTTGGACGAAGATTGCGCCGCTTGCTCCGATTGGGCTGGTGGCTGCTGCGCAAAAGAAATCGCCGGCATCGCGAAAACCGCCAGCAATGCGGCCAGCCATATTGCTCTTCGCATGGTCTTCACCTCGGGAATCCAAAAATGCCCATATTGCTCAATGTCACTTGTCTCTAGTTTAGATGCGGTCTGACGGGCGGGCAATCGGCCAGGCGAGAGGTCCTACCGCAAAGGTAACCATAGGTCGAATTCCGCGCCGCCCTGCGGCTGATTTCGCGCTTCCACTCGCCCGCCATGTTGCAGTGCGATTTTTTGCACCACGGGAAGGCCCAGTCCGGTGCCCGTGGATTTCGTGGTGAAAAATGGCACGAATATCTTGTCGAGATTTCCCGCGGCTATGCCCGGGCCATTGTCGCGAACAGCCACAATCTGCCAGCGCCGGCCGCCGTGAGTTTCTTCCGCGCCAAAAACGATCACCTCGCCCGGATGTCCGTTCGAAGAGGCCGCTTCGCCCGCGTTGCGAATCAAATTCAGCAGCGCTTGCCGCAGCAGGCCGGCATCCCCGGAGATTTCCGCAAAGCTGCCCTCCGTGCGAATGGCAACGCCGTCAAGCGCGCCGCGCATTTCATCGGCGGCCTGTTCCACCACACCGCCAAGAGAGAATTCTTCCTGCGCCAATTCCAGCGGCTTCGCAAAGCGCAGAAATTCCGTAACCACATGCGTGAGCGAGCGCGTCTGCTCGATGATCTTATCCGCAGATTCGGCGGCGTCAGCCGTGGGCGCTTCGCTGCGAATCATTTGCGCGTATCCGGAGATTGTCGCCAGCGCGTTTTTGAATTCATGCGCGATTCCCGCGGACATCTCGCCCAGCGCGGCCAGGTTTTCCTTCCATCGCATCTGCCGCTGCAGCGTGGAAAGTTCGGTCAAATCGCTCATCAGGCAGAGCGCGCCGGTTAGTTTTGGCGCGGCGGGCGTAGCTGAGCCGCCAACCGCGTTACGAACTGGCCGGTAAATCGGCGAGATGGTCACTCCGAGTTGGCGCGATTCTCCGGCGGGCGTCAGGTGCGCAACTTCGTCGCGCTGAAAAGTTTGCCCATCGCGAAGGCAGGCCGTGAGCATTTGCGTCAGCGGCGAATCCGCGCCCAAAATTTCCGTATAGCGCCGGTATTGCAGCCCGTGAATGCCCAAAGCTGTTTCGGCGGCGGGATTGGCGGAGCTGATGGTGCCGGTGGCGCTCACCAGCAGCAGGCCGGCGGGCATGTTGCGCGTCACTGCCTCGCTCAGGCGTTCTGTCTCCTGCGCTCGCTCTTTTTCCAACTGATGCAGCCGCGCCAGTTCCTGCTCCTGCTGGCGCAAGCGCTGAATCACGCCCTGCATCGATGCGGCCATGAACGCGGAAGGATTTTCCGCATTCACGCGAAACGAATCGTCCGCCTCATTTGCGGTTCGGTTTTGGTCCCGCGTCGAGCGCCGCAGCACAAGGATGGCGCCGACCATTCCAAAGACAATCAGCGTGAAAACTGCCAGCGCAATGCCCATTTCCAGATTCAAATGCGAAGTGGCCGGCGCAAATGCCAAGGCAAACATCATCAGCGTTTCACCGCATCACAAAAAGCGTTTGGTACCACGCGACCACTGGCGTGCCAAAAAAAACAACAAGCAGCGCCGCCGCGCCGAGGAAAGTGCCGAAGGGCAATTCATAATTCGAGCCTTTGCGCGAAGCAATAATGAAAATCGCTCCAAGGAGCGCGCCCAGCAGCGAGCCGGCCAGAATCGTCAGAATCGTGCGGCGCAGGCCCAGAAACGCTCCTGCCATCAGCATCATTTTCACGTCGCCAAGTCCCATTCCTTCGCGGCCGCGCAGCCGGAAATATCCTTCGCCGACAATCCACAGCAGCCCGCCGCCAATCGCAGCGCCAATCAAGGCGTCCGCGAAAGAAATCACCGGCAACGGTGGAGGAAATTCGAAAATATGATTTGCAAGCCATGCCGCGGTGCCATCTTCCGGGCGCACAAAAAAACTGATGGCCAGCGCGAATGCCAGGCCGGTGAAGTTCACCGAATCCGGCAGGATGCGCTCGCGCCAATCCGTGAAAATCAGCACGATTAGAATCGCGGAAAACGCCGCCCATTTTAGCGTCAGCACGGAATTGCCGAATTCCAGGTAGCACGCGAGAAAAAGCGCGCCGGTCAGCAGCTCAACGAGCGGATAAATTGGCGAAATGCGCGCCTTGCAATTGCGGCATTTGCCCCTCAGGAAAAGATAGCTGAGCACGGGAATGTTGTCGTATGGCTTGATCTCCTTGCCGCATTTTGGACAGCGCGACGATGGCCTGACCACCGATTTTCCCGCCGGCAAGCGGCTGATGCACACGTTTAGAAAACTGCCAACAATCAGCCCAAACAAAAATACGAACGCAGCGATGAATCCTGCAGGAAGCATATTTCGACTGTGCCACAAGCGCGAATGCGCCTCAATGGCCGCAGCGTGCAACGTGCCCGATGGCTAACGCTACGCGAAAAGCGAGAGTCCTTCCGCGCCGGGTCGGTGCTCTAGTTCTGTGTTGCTAAGAAGCGCTCCTTTGGGAGGGAGGAGGGACGGTAGGAGCTTCGGGTACCGTGCCGGGATGAATTGGCTCCGCCTCTGTTTCTTTGACCTGCTTTACTTTATGTTTTGCTTTGCGGTGTGCTTCTGCTGCAAGACCATAAAACACTGAACTGAGCATCGCAGAGAGAATGCACAACGTCAGAAACGTCGCATGGATTCTGGCGGTTACGACAGAAATGCCAATTGATACACCGGCCAAAGAAATACAAGACCCAAAAAATATTCCACACAAAACCCAGTATAGAGAAGTCTTTCCAGAAACGAGGTCGTCCAATTCAGATGCCGAGACCTGATGCATCACAACACCCCTTTGAGCGTATTCAACGCAAAGTGACCGGCATATTTGTGAAACATAATATCACCAATTAAAGAACATTGACCTAGCAACACACATTTGACGCACTGCCCCGTGCCTTGGCGATTTTGGATGCAACGCAAGCGTGGGATATATTCGTTGTTTTGCATGAACGGAGCCGCATGAGCTGGTTCGAGCAGAAAATTCGCCGCTACGAACACAAACGCTGGGCCGCCGAGCCCAACCGGCGCACTTTGCCGTTTGCGTGGGGGCTTGAGCACATTGGCGGCGACGCGAATGAGAAAAAACCGCGCGAATTCCTCGCCCGCTTTGTGCAAGACACGCTCGCGCGCAGCGATGAATGGTTCAGTTGCGCAACGCCCGCCGATTATGTTTTGAGATCGCCCGCGGATTCGGCGCCGTGGAATGAGGAGCTGGAGTTCACCAGCGCGGTTCGTTCGCCGTGGCCCGAAAATAATCGCGTTCATGCGCGGCTTTTCCCCGCGCGATCCAATGGAGGCCCTGCGGTTGTTGTTCTGCCGCAATGGAATGCAGACTACGCCGCGCACGTGGACATCTGCCGCTGGCTCAATCGCCTCGGCATTACTGCGTTGCGCCTCAGTTTGCCGTATCATGACAAGCGCGCCATCCCGGGGCATCCGCGCGCGGATCACATTGTCGGCCCGAACGTTGGGCTCACTTTGCAGGCCAATCGTCAGGCCGTTTGCGACGCGCGCTGCTGTTTGCGCTGGCTCGCTGAGCGCGGCTACGGCCCCCTGGGAATCCTCGGCGCCAGCCTTGGCTCGTGCATTTCGTGCATCACTGCTGCGCATGAGCCATTGATCCGCGCCGCTGCTTTGCTCCACGTTTCCAGCTATTTTGGGGATGTGGTCGCCAATGGACTCACCACCATTCACGTGTGGGAACCGTTGCGCGCGAAAGTTTCCGACGAGGAGATCCGCAATTATTGGGCGCCCATAAGTCCCATGCCCTACATTTCGAAACTCCGCGGCACGGGCCAGAAGCTTTTCGCGATCAGCGGACGATACGACCCCACTTTTCCGGATGAATTTTCAGACGAGTTTTTTTCTGCCGCGCGGGCAAACGTGGTGGATTGCACGCCGCTGCGCCTGCCCTGCGGCCACTATTCGCTTGGCGAAGCGCCATTCAAATGGATTGCTGGCTGGCGATTCGGCAAATTCCTGCAGCGCGCTCTTCGGTAACCGGTCTCGTGATCGCGCCGGCGCCAGGTAATCTCGTAGTGTTTTGGCCTCCTGTCAACTTTCAACTGTCAACTCTCGCCTGTTTTCCATTCAGCGCACAAATTTCTGGAATTCGCCGCGCATGATGCGCTCAGCGACTGCGGCGATGTCCGGCGCGAGCGGCCGATCTTTGTGAACCTTCGCCGACACTGACCGCACCAGCGCATGCGCCTTGCGCGCCTCCGTTCCCGTTTGCAGCGGCGCGTGAAAATCGATGCCTTGCGATGCGGCGAGGAGTTCGATGGAAATCACGTTGCACAGAGCCTCGAGCATTCGCCGCAGCCGCCGCGCCGCGCTCATGCCCATTGAAACGTAATCCTCCTGGTCGCCGGACGTGGGAATCGAGTCCACGGAATGCGGCGTCGCCAGCGCTTTCATTTCGCTCGCCAGACTCGCGGCGACAACTTGCGCAATCATGAAGCCGGAACTGAGGCCCGGATCGGGCGTGAGAAACGCGGGCAGCAGGCTGGTATAGGGATTGGTCATGTGCTCGATGCGCCGCTCGCAAATTCCCGCAAGCGTCGCCAGTGCAATAGCCACTTGATCCGCGGCCATCGCCAGCGGCTGGCCGTGAAAATTTCCGCCGCTGATCACTTCGCCGGATTCCGCAAACACCAGCGGATTGTCGGTGGCGCTGTTCAGCTCAATGGAAAGCGTCGCGCGCACTTGCGAAAGGGAATCGCGCACCGCTCCATGAACTTGCGGCGTGCAGCGCAGACTGTATGCATCTTGCACGCGCGAATCTTTTTCCGGCGCGCGATGCGATTCGCGAATTTCGCTGCCGCGATTGAGATGCGTCAGGTTCCGCGCTGTTACGGCCTGTCCCGGATACGGCCGGATTTGCGAAATGCGTTCGTCGAACGCGCTCGGGGTGCCGCGCAGCGCATCGAGCGACAGCGCCGCAGCCACGTCCGCCGTGTCGATCAAGATTTCCGCGTCGCGTACAGCCAGCGAAAGCAGCGCCAGCATTCCTTGCGTGCCGTTCAGCAGGGCCAGCCCTTCTTTTGCTTCCAATTTCAGCGGAGCAATGCCAGCCTGCTGCAGCGCTTCGCCGCCCGCAATTTTCGCGCCTTTGTAAAACGCTTCGCCTTCGCCAATCGCCACTAGCGCCAGATGCGCTAGCGGTGCCAAATCACCCGATGCTCCCACCGAGCCTTGCGAAGGAATTACCGGCAGCACTCCGCGCGCCAGCATCGCAAGCAGCGTTTCGACAACGACCGGCCGCACTCCGCTGAATCCTTTCGCCAGCGCATTCGCGCGCAACGCCATTATCGCGCGCGTTTCGTCCTCCGCCAGCGGTGAGCCCACTCCGCACGCATGGCTGCGCACCAAATTGAATTGCAATTCGCGAATCTGCTCGTGCCGAATGCGCACCGACGCCAGCGCGCCAAAGCCGGTGTTGATCCCATACGCCACGGCGTTTCCCGAAGCGAGCTTTTCAATCACCGCGCGCGAAACCTGCATACGCTTGCGTGCGTCTGACGCCAGCGTCGCTTCGGCGCCGTCATACACAATTTGATAAAGCTGGGCCAGCGTGAGGTCGTTGCCGGTAAGCGCGATGGATTTTTGCGCCATCACTCCGTGCTCCGCGCCGTCACTGTATTCGCTGCGTGCGTGAGCGGGAAATATTGTCGGTATTTTTCCGGCAAACTTTTCGGCCGCCCATAACGATCGCAAATCACGTGCAGAGTTTCGCCGGTGGCCAGCAGCACTCGCGGCGCATCCTTAAAAACTTCGTAGTGGAACGTGATGGTGCGCTTGCGCGAGTCCGCAATTTCCGTGCGAATGCGCACTACATCATCGAATTTAGCCGGATGCTTGTAGGTGCAGTTCGCTTTCGCCACCACCACGAAGCTGTCGTCCTCGATTTCCATTTGTTTATAGCTGAATCCCATTTGCCGCATCAGCTCTACGCGCGCCACTTCGAACCACACGAAAAAATTCGCGTAGTACACCACGCCCATCTGGTCCGTCTCAGCGTAGCGCACGCGAATGGTCGTTTCTCCGAACGTAGTCATAGCGGCTGTTTCGCAAATCGCCCAAAGTGAATCGCTGAAGTGTATCAGAATCGTCCAGCGCCGTTTTTTCTTGCTTTCGACTTTCGACTATTGGCAATCAACTGCCCGTTTCACCGCCCTCGCCACTGCGGCGCGCGCTTTTCCAAAAATGCGGAAAGCCCTTCGCGAAAATCAGCGGTCTGTCTAATCTCGGCGCTTTCGCGGATCGCGATGGCCAGGTCCCGCTCGATTTCCTTTGCGTTCCAGCGAAGGATCAGTCTTTTTGTGAGCGCCAGGCTCGTAGGACTCAGCGCTGCAAGCGTGCGCCCCAGTTCGCGCGCCGCATCCATCAACTTACCTGCGGCGACAATTCCAGTGACCAGCCCCAAGCGATGCGCCTCCTCGGCGTCGAAGATTTTTCCCGTGAGCAGAAGCTCTCGCGTCACTTTCTCGCCCACTTGCCGCAGCAGAAAAACGGAAACTACCGCCGGCAAAAATCCGATGCGCGCTTCGGTGTAGCCGAATTTCGCCTCGCGCACCGCCAGCGTGAAATCGGCGAGCGTTGCCAGCCCCGTCCCGCCCGCGATTGCCGGACCATTCACCGCGGCGATCAGCGGTTTCGGAAAGGAGTAAACGCGATGGAACATCTTGCCCATGCGCTCGGCGTCCGCGGCGTGCTGCTCCTGCGTTTGCGTCGCCAGGTTGCGCAGCGCCTCCAAATCCATTCCTGCGCAGAATGCATTTCCTGCTCCGGTCAAAATCACCGCGCGCGCCGCGCTTCGCTCTGCCTCATCCAGCGCGCTCAGCAAATCGCCAATCATCTCTGGCGAAATGGCGTTGCGCTTTTCCGGACGATTGAGCGTAATCGTCGCCAGTTCGCCTTCCACTGCGAATTGGATTGTGCGATATGCCATTTTCAATCGTTCAGTTCGGCTTCGGCGCATCCACTTCGTGCGCGTAAGTTTTTCGAATCTCTCCCGTGAGCGCGCAGGCCAGCGCCAGCGACTTCGTGTCGATTCCTGTGGCCACTCCGCGCGCCGAAAGAGTTGTCAGCACAGCTTCCGTCGGAATATTCCCGACAAGCTCGTCGCCCGCAAAAGGACAGCCACCCAGCCCCGTGAGCGCGCCATCGAATCGCCGGCATCCCGCCGTGAACGCCGCCAGCACTTTTTCCGCCGCGCCCTCGGGCCGGCTGTGCAGATGAACGCCAATTTCCACCCCCGCGACGCAATTTTTCACGGCGTTGTAAAGCTCCGCTACATCGTGAGCCGATGCGGTTCCCACCGTATCCGCCAGCGAGACAGTGCGCACGCCAATATCTTTCAGCCACACCAGCGTGTCTTCCACAATCTCCGGCCCCCAGGGCTCGTCGTAAGGATTTCCAAACGCCATGGAAACGTAAACCACCAACTTTCGGTTCGCTTTTTTCGTTTCGCGATGCAATGTCTCCACCAGCGTGCGCGATTCCGCGCGTGTCATGTTCGCATTCGCGCGCCGAAAATACGCGGAAATCGAATACGGATAGCCAATGGTAGTGACTCCCGGAGCCGCCAGCGCGCGCTCCAGCCCCTTTTCATTCACCACAATTCCGATAATCTCCGGCTCAGCGTCGCCGCTGGGGAATGTTTTCACCAGTTCGGCCATCACTTCTTCGCTGTCCGCCATTTGCGGAACGTGCTTGGGCGAAACGAAGCTCACCGCATCGAGGTGCCGGAAGCCCAGCGAGATTAGCCGGCTCAAATAATCAATTTTCGTCCGCGTCGGAATAATCTGCGGCAATCCCTGCCAAGCATCCCGCGGACATTCGACAATCACAACAGTATCCATCTCGGTCATAGAGCAGCTAGCTGATAGCTCATAGCTGACAGCATGCAGTTCTCCTCAACTCCGATCCAGTTTGCTTCGCAATCCGTGAAGCATCTTGGCAATTTCCGTAAATTCCTTGAGATGTCCTTCGCAAGTTCTATACGCAACATAGCCTAGATCCCGGCTGACTATCAGCAAATATTCTGCTTCCGCAAGCGAGGCTTCGGCGATGTTCAGAAATCGGGCAAATTCCACGCTGCTGATGCGCTTGGATCCTTCTACAATGTTTGTGGGCACTGACAGAGCCGCGCGCCTGAGTTGCGATGTAACTCCGAATCGCTCGTCGGCAGGAAATCGCGAGGTCAGCCGGTACAAATCGAGCGTGAGCTTATGGCTCCGCTGCCAAACAAGGAGTTCGCTATAATGCCTCATTTCTTTTCAGCGATGTGCCTGAACTCCTTTTCCGCGCTAACGGTCTTGCTTGCTGTGAGCTATCAGCTATGAGCTGTTAGCTAAAATCACGTTTGCAAAACTCCTGTCTTAAATTCTGCAACCACCGGATTCAACGACGCCGCCTCGAGCGCTTCGATAATCGCTTCGCGCGTTTCCGCCGGATCTATAATCGCGTCCACCCACAACCGCGCCGCCGCATAGCGAGCGTCACTTTGATGTTCATAGGTCGCGCGCGTCGACTCGAAGAGCTCTTTTTTCTCTTTTTCGGTAATCTTTTTTCCTTCGCGCTCCATTTGCTTCAAGCGAATTTCCACCAGCGTGCCGGCGGCCGATTCGCCGCCCATCACCGCGTAACGCGCCGTCGGCCACGCGAAAATAAATCGCGGATCGTACGCTTTCCCGCACATCGCGTAATGTCCCGCGCCGAAACTGCCGCCGCAGATGACCGCAATTTTTGGCACCACGCTGTTGGCCACCGCATTCACCATTTTCGCGCCCGCGCGAATGATTCCGCTCCACTCGGCTTCTTTGCCGACCATGAAGCCGTTCACGTCGTGCAAAAAAATCAGCGGAATCAAATTCTGGTTGCAGTCCAAAATGAAACGCGCGGCCTTGTCCGCCGATTCCGTGTAAATCACGCCGCCGAATTCCATGCGCCGCTCGCCTGTGCCCGGCGCGGCGATCTGCACGTGCTTTTTCTGATTCGCAACGATGCCCACGGCCCACCCGCCGATGCGCGCGAATCCGCACACTACCGTTTGCCCGAATTCCGCGCGATATTCCTCCCACTGGCTGCCGTCCACAATCCGCGCGATGATTTCGCGCATGTCGTATTGCTTCGCCGGGTCGGAAGAGAAAATTCCGTAAATATCGTCCGCCGAATATTTCGGCGGCTCCGCTTTTTGATGATCGAACGGCGCGCGCGCCCCGTGCCCCAGCTTGTCCGCCAGCGCGCGAATCCGCGCAATGCAGGAATTGTCGTCCGGCTCGCGAAAATCCACCGTCCCGCTGATTTGCGCGTGCATTTTCGCGCCGCCCAGTTCTTCCGCGGAGTTTTTCTGTCCAATCGCCGCCTGCACCAGCGCCGGCCCCGCGAGAAAAAGCCCGCTGCCCTCGGTAATCAAAATCGTGTCGCACATCACCGGCAAATACGCGCCGCCCGCGACGCACATTCCCATAATCGCGGTGATTTGCGGAATGCCCATCGCCGACATCACCGCATTGTTGCGAAAAACGCGCCCGAAATCGTCCGTGTCCGGAAAAACATCCTCTTGCAGCGGAAGGAAAACGCCAGCCGAATCCACCAGATAAATTGTGGGAATGTGATTTTCGATGGCGATGTTCTGCGCGCGAATCACTTTTTTGGCGGTCATCGGGAAAAATGCGCCGGCTTTTACCGTCGCATCGTTGGCGATAATCATCATTTGGCGTCCGGCGACTCGCGCGAGGCCTGTAATCGTTCCCGCTGCAGGCGCGCCGCCCCACTCCTCGTACATTTCGTACGCGGCGTAGAGTCCCAGCTCGAAGAGATGGCTGCCCGGGTCGATGAGTTTCCCGATGCGCTCGCGCGCGGTGAGGCGATTTTTGTTGTGCTGCGACTGAATGGCCTTCGCGCCGCCGCCTTTGCGAATCTGCTCTTCCTGACTTTTGATTTCCGTCAGGCGGTCCATTAGCATGCGGTGATTTTTCTGGAATTCTGCGGAATCTTTTTTGACGTGAGTTTCAATCACCCAATTGGCCAACGCGCGTCCTCGCAAACGGCAGCTCTATCGAACGGCCAGAAACTCCGCATTGTACCATCGGGGGCGTGCGAACGAGGCTAGTGTTCGCTCAGGCGCTCTGCGTTGCAGGAAAACGTTTGCGGATGAAATTGACAATGTCTTGCGTCGAAGTGCCGGGCAGAAAAACCTCCGCGATGCCCGCCTTTTTCAGCGCGGGAATATCCGCCTCAGGAATGATTCCGCCAATCAGCACGGTCACGTCGTTCATTCCCTTTTCGCGCAGCAATTCCATCAATCGCGGACACAGCGCATTGTGCGCGCCGGAGAGAATCGAAAGCCCAATAACGTCGACGTCCTCCTGCACCGCCGCCGACGCGATCATTTCTGGAGTCTGCCGCAGGCCGGTGTAAATCACTTCCATGCCGGAATCGCGCAGCGCCCGTGCAATCACTTTCGCGCCGCGGTCGTGCCCATCGAGTCCCGGCTTGGCAATCAGCACCCGTATTTTCTTGTCAGCCATTTTGTCGTTCTATCGAATCAACAAGAATACTTCATCTCCGCGTTTTTTGTGTAGCGTGGCGAAGGGCCCTGCCCGCCAGCGCGCCGGTATATTTTCCGTCATTCACCGTAAGCGTGCCATTCACAAAAATGTATTCCATGCCAACCGACAAAATTTCCGGATGCTCATAGGTAGCCTTATCGGAAACGGTCGCGGGATCAAAGGCAATCACGTCGGCGATGTAGCCCTTGCGCAGCCGCCCGCGATCGCGCAGCCCAAGCATTTCCGCAGGCTCTTCGCTGCTGACGTGAACCATGAACGGCAGCGTAATCAATTTTTTCTGATAAACGTACATCCGCAATTTGCGCGGAAAAGTTCCATAGAGGCGCGGATGGCCGGGCGAGCCGTCGGAGCAAGTCATGTCCCAGGGCTGGCGCATGAAATTATCAATGTCTTTTTTGCTCATGTTGAAAGAAATGAGTCCCAGGCGATTGTACGTGCCGTCGCGCGCGCTGGTTTGCAGAATCGCCAGAGCCGTTTCCGCGGGCGGAGCTTTTCGCGCAGCGGCGACTTGCGCCAGCGTTTTCGCGAATAATTCCGGCATGTTGTGCGAAGTGAAAAGCAAAGTGTTCGCGCCGCCGCGTCGTTTTATGTTTTCGTTGATCGCGGCGAGAAGCTTTTCGCGCTGCGCCGGATCCGCAAGCCGCGCGGCGCGTTCCGCAAGCGTGCCGGCCTGCGCCCACGGCGGAAGAAGCGCGGCGGGCAGCGCCGTGCCCGAGCCGGTGTAAGGATACTGGCACGCCAAAACTTTTTGTCCTGCAGCGCGCGCTGCGTTGATTTTCGCAATTGCCGGAACGCTCTCGCCCCACACTTCCGGGCCCAGCGCCTTGATATGCGAAATATGCACGAGAATGTGCGCTTCGCGGCCAATGCGCAGAGTTTCGTCAATCGCGCCAAGCAATCCAATTGAGTAGGAATCTTCGTCGCGCATGTGCGTGTCGTAATATCCGCCGTATTGCGCGGCGACTTTCGCCAGCGCAATCACTTCCGGCGTCTTCGAAAAACTTTGCGGCGCATAAAAAAGTCCCGTGGACATGCCGAACGCGCCCTGCTGCATCGCTTCGCGCACGTAGGCCTCTTCCTGCTTGAGCTGCGCGGGCGTGGGGTCCGCATCCACCATGCCCATCACCGCGCGGCGAATGGTGCCGAAGCCGGTAAGCAGCACGACGTTTGTGCCGATGCCGCCCTTTTGCCATTTGTCGAGAGTCGCGGCGATGTTGATGGGGCCTTCGCCGTCGTTTCCGGTCACCACGGTGGTGACGCCCTGCATGACGTAGTTCAAATTATTCCGGCGGACGGGATCGCTCAGATACCCATCGGCGTGCGTGTGCGGGTCAATAAAGCCAGGGCAAACGATCAGGCCTTTCGCGTCAATCGTGCGCTTTGCCTGAATGTGCGCGGCAGCAGCGTCGCCGATGAACACAATGCGGTCACCGCGAATGCCCACGTCTGCGCGTCGCGGCGCCGAGCCGGTACCGTCAACGATGCGCCCGCCAACGATCAGATAATCGAGCGGCTGCGTCTGCGCAGGCGCAGAGGCGAGAGGCACGAGAAAGAAAATGGCAATGGCGAGTGCGACCAGAGCCGACGCGCGACGGAGACTCAAGTTCGTGAGTAGTGTTTTCATAGTTTAGGCCTTGGATTATCCATCAACTGCCTCGTTCCGTGAAGCCACGAAAGCAGTTCGCAATCCAAAGGGAAGCCAAAAGAGTCCGTGTGAGAACACCGGTTTCGTCAGGGCACGATTTCAACCGTGCCGTAAACGTCGCATTTTCATTGCGGCTTCTAGCCGCTGGGGTATGTATTTCGCCGTTGCCACACAAACTCCCAAGCGCGCCGTCACTCAGACAGGCGCCTTTCGATACGGCGGTCGGGGACAAGCCAAATGATGGCGACGGCGATGTAGCACGCGGCGGAGATCCACGGGCGGACGAAGGCCAGCGGAATCGCCGGAACGTAAATGGCGATGGAGATTTTGCCCTTGCGGTCATTGCCAATGGCGGTTGCCAGCGTCGAAGAGCGTCCATGCACGGCGATGAGCGTTCTCACGAGAATGAAGTACGCGATGGCCGCGAGCAGCAGCACAATTCCATACAGCGCCACAGACCACGAGGTGAAATGATTGTCGCCCATCCACGCGGTGGTGAAGGGAACCAGCGACAGCCAGAAGAGCAGGTGCAGATTGGCCCACAGCGTCGCGCCGTTCACGCGCTCGGTCGCGTGCAGCAAATGATGATGATTGTTCCAATAGATGCCGAGGAACACGAAGCTCAGCACGTAGCTCAGGAAAACGGGAAGCACCGGCCGGAGCGCCGCGAGCGTGCCTCCACCCGGCGCCTTCATCTCCAGCACCATGATGGTGATGATGACCGCCAGCACCCCGTCGCTGAACGCCTCCATCCTGTTTTTGCTCATCCAGCGCCCTCCCGCGCAGCACTGATTTTGCCGCAGAGGAGGCTAGATGATACCTGAGAAGGAGCGGAGGGCGGCGAGGATGGCAAATACATCGCAAAATTCAGCGATTAGAACTGACTCCGGTCGCTGCCAACCGGGCAACGGGCGAGCTATTCTTTGCGATGCCTTCGCCTCAACTTGAACACTTCGATCCAAGACAGCAAGGTATCCCTCAGACGAACCGGACCGCCTGCTTGCCTACTTTTTAGAACGCGATGAGTGGCTTTCACCGAGCGTTTTGCTCGATCGAGATAGTCAGCGGGTAGACCGCCTGCCTCAACGAAAGCATTGAGGAGCGCGAGTTCATGCTGCCTTGCGGGGTCGTTAAGGATGTCCAAAAAACCTTCGCCGTTTGCTCTACTTAGGTCAGCACGCAATTGTTCGGTTTCAAGATCCAGTTTTGTGAGCCTCTCAGCTTCCGCGAACTCGTTCTCTTTTCCTAGCTCCTTGGCCCGCGCCTTAAGCAGTTCGGTTAGCTTGTCATAACCCGCCTGCAACACGAAGCGGGTTTCTTGGTTCGTGCCAAGCATCAAGTCAGCGACCCTGGCGCGGAGGTCCCAAGCCTGTTTAAAACTGACCCGCTCTGGCAAATCCGAGAAGATCCGTTTCAATTCAAGAATTTCTGGAGCGTCAGGCATCTCCTTCTCCTTGGTAGCGTTTGCCTCCTCCTAGGACAACGCGTAAATCGGATGTTGGCAAGGTACTCTACCGTGCAGGGCACTATCTGTTTAGACAACTGCTCAGTCGTATGACAGAGGCTATAAGGACGCGAGTGGAACGATGCGCTGGCGCTGCGGCGACTTTTGAATCTCGTTGCCGAAGTTCTCATTACTTAGGAAGCTGAGACCTTCGTCGCCGAGGTAAAGAAGCAGTTGGAAGTCAATATATAAGCCGGGGTCGTTCTTGCGTGGCTTTGCGCCACATTTCACCTTTCTGAACGTCGATTCGAGAAATTCGAGCGCAGCCGAAAACCGTCTGCTGAGAAGGAGATAGTTAGGCCGGCACCCTGGCACACCGAACCAGCTGCATATGCTTCTTGCAACGTTGTCCCTACCAGTAGCTGCAACTTCAGGAAGAGCGGCGAACTCCTTGTCCAATTGGGATTGATGAACGTTGGGCTGGTCCGCGATGCCCCTCCAGTTGCTGCCGTCTTCTTCCGCTTTTCTAATGAAGTGATCAAAATCGTCGGAAGTCGCAAGCATCTCTATCAGTTCGGCGTAATGTTTAGGCTGAACCCCAGGAGGTCCGGCGAGCTTCGTCTTCATTTGAAGCGCAATAAACGGCTTGGGGAGGGCGAGTATTTCGAACTGATTTCTGTGGAACCACTTGAAAACCCTCTGGTTCGATGCGAATTGCGCGGCGGCGTTATTGATTAGGCCGCGAACGAGCTCTGTGAATATGGGTGGCGCAATCGCGAACGACACCCCATGCCGTAGAGCCTGGTCGAGACGCCGCTGCGTATTTGCATCGCGTCCGAAGTCAGCCAGAACGTTGGTATCGAAAAAATATCTCATTCGTAGGGTACGCCGCGGAGGAATTAGGTGATGGCGACTTCTTCGTAGGCGCCAAACACGGCGCGCATGGCGTCGCAGATTTCGCCGAGGGTGGCGTAGGCTTTCACCGCTTCGTAGATGAACGGCATGAGATTGTCCGAGCCTTCTGCGGCTTTGCGCAGCGCAGCGAGGCGACGCTCGACTTCATCAGAAGAGCGCTCGGCGCGAAGTTTCGCGAGGCGCGCAGCCTGGCGATGCGCAACGGTTTCGTCGATTTGCAACGTGTCTATGGGCTTTTCTTCGGCGACGAAATCGTTGACGCCGACGATGATTTTTTCCTTGCGGTCCACTTCCATTTGATAACGATATGACGCTTCGGCGATTTCGCGCTGCGGATAGGCGCGTTCGATGGCGTCAACCATGCCGCCAAGCGCGTCGATTTTTTCGATGTAATTCCACGCGCCGCGCTCCACGTCGTCAGTGAGTTTTTCGACGAAGTACGAGCCGCCGAGCGGGTCAACCGTGTTCGTGACGCCGCTTTCGTGCGCGATGATTTGCTGCGTGCGCAGCGCGATGGTGGCGGCGAATTCGGTGGGCAGCGCCCAGGCTTCGTCGAGCGAATTGGTGTGCAGCGATTGCGTGCCGCCCATCACCGCGGCGAGGGCTTGCAGAGCGGTGCGCACCACATTGTTGTAAGGCTGCTGCGCGGTGAGCGAACAGCCCGCCGTCTGCGTATGGAAGCGCAGCGCCCAGGAGCGCGGGCTTTTTGCGCCGAAGCGTTCGCGCATCACTTTGTACCAGATGCGGCGCGCGGCGCGATATTTGGCGATCTCCTCGAAGAAATCGCTGTGCGCGTTGAAGAAGAACGAGAGGCGCGGCGCGAAATCGTCCACCGCAAGCCCGCGGCGCAGCGCCCACTCGACGTATTCGATGCCGTCGCGCAAAGTGAACGCCAGTTCCTGAATGGCCGTCGAGCCGGCTTCGCGAATGTGATACCCGCTGATGGAGATGACGTTGAATTTCGGCGTTTGCTTCGCGCCGAATTCGAATGTGTCGATCACCAGCCGCATCGAAGGCCCGGGCGGGTAAATGTATTCCTTCTGCGCGATGTATTCCTTGAGAATGTCGTTCTGAATTGTGCCGCCGATGTTTTTCCAGTCCGCGCCTTGCTTTTCAGCGACCGCGAGGTACATCGCCCAAATCACCGCGGCGGGAGAATTGATGGTCATCGAAGTGGTGACGTTGGCCAGAGGAATTTTGTCGAAAAGCACTTCCATGTCCGCGAGCGAACTTATGGCCACGCCGCATTTGCCCACTTCGCCTTCGGAAAGCGCGTGGTCCGCGTCGTAGCCCATCAGCGTGGGCAAATCGAACGCGACGGAGAGGCCAGTCTGTCCTTGCGAGAGCAGATAGCGGAAGCGCTGATTGGTGTCTTCAGCGGCGCCAAAGCCGGCGAACTGGCGCATCGTCCACATGCGCCCGCGATACATCGTCGAGTGAATTCCGCGCGTATACGGCGGCTGGCCCGGATAGCCGAGGTCTTCTTCGGGAGACCAATTCGCGAGATCGGCAGGAGTGTACAGGCGCTGGATCGGAAAATCCGAAATGGTGGTAAATTTCGCGGCGCGCTCAGGCGATTTTTCGAGAGTCGGCTCCAGAACGTTTTTTTGCCAGTCGAGTTCAGCGGCGGAAGGAGCGCGGTGCGATTCCGGTTCCGCATTGACGGTCACGGAAGAGGTGCGATTTTCTTTGGGCATAGCGGCTCCTGGCCGGATGGGCTGACAATTCGCCTGACAATTTCATTGTAGGGCAGAGCACGCGGCGGGACAAGCGTCATGCGGCAAAAGGAAAAGCCGAAGAGTCTCGAGATGCGAGACTCCGCGCTACAGCAGGCAAGGCGGCGTGGGCCGCCGCGCTCCAAAAAACGCCGCTATTTGCCCACGCCCAGGCCGAAAACGTCCGCGCCGGCGAGGCGCCCATCGATGGTACCGGGGATGAGCGGCGTGTTGCCGTCGGGGTCAAGCGCGCGGCCCCCCCGATTGGCGATGGTGATGTTGTTGTTGGTCAAAGTGCGGCCAAGGGCCTGATTGAAATTGACCAGCGCAATTTCCAGATTGGTCTTCGCGGTAAGCTCGTTGAGCTTGGCGGCATTTAAGTCGCGCGCTTGTAGCACGACGTTGTACGTGGTGGATGCGCCAAGATCGAATTTCTTCACTTCGTCGTCATAAGTTTCCTGAGCGAGCTTGGTAGCTTGCACCGTGGCCTGCACCTGAGCTTCGTCCTGCTGAACCGCAGTAAGCGCCTGGCGCACGCCGACGACGATAGTGTTTTTGTCGCGTACCTGAACGGTTTGCTCCTCGCGCTGCGTCAACTGGGCAACGGCATTGGCCGCCTGCGCGGAGCGGTTGCGGAGCGGAAGACTCAGGCTCAAAGTCGCCGAGTAGACCGGAAAGTTGTTGTGGAAAATGTCAGAGTAATCAGTCGCGATTCCTCCGGCTTTCCGTGGCCCGGAAGTTCCTCCCGGAAAGCCCAGATAGGTCGGCAGGCCAGTCGCCGGATCAATAACTGGATTGCCATTTGTGTCGACGATCGGCTCTGTAGTATCCGCAAGCAACGTACCGTTTGGAATGAACGCTCCGCGCGCGTTTCCACCCAGACCAACGCTGGTGTATTGGGCCGAGAGTGTGAGCGAGGGCAGAAGCAAGTTCCGGGTGGCGCGGACTTCAATGCTGTCGTTCTGCAGTGTTAGTTGGTCCACTTTGATTTCGGGACGATTGGCCCAGGCCTCAGATACGGCATCGGCCAAGGTGACGCTGGGAATCTGCGGATTTTCTTCGAGCGGGGTGGTGGGCACAACCTGGATGCCCTGGAGCCGCTTTTCCATCGGATCCTTGGTGATCAAATTGAGCACCACGATGCTTTGCTGCAGCGCATTGGTTTGCGCCGCGATGAGCGCCTGATTGTCCGTCGCGATAGCCGATTCCGCGGTGACCACATCGAGATGCGCCAGCGTGCCAATTTGAAGCTGCCGCTGATCATCTTGATAAAGCTTCTGCGCCACGGCGAGGGTTTGCTGCGCAACGTTGACGGCCTGCTCGTCCGCGACCAGCACCCAGTATTGCGTTTCGACTTGCGTGACTGACGCGATCACTTGCTCCTCGAATTGAAGCTTGCCGACCTGGGTGTTGTTGCGCGCCTCGAGGATGAAACGCATATTCGCCAACCGGCCAAAACCGTTCAGCAGAGGCTGCTGAATTCCGACGACCAGGCTCGAGCTCACCGCAGGGTTGAAAAAGTTCTGCGGAGAAGTGGAGGAGCTTCGAGTGTTTGTTAGACCGGCGTTAAAGATCGTGCCCGTGTGAAATTTCTGCGAATAGCCGAAGTCAAAGATGGTGGCATGGTTCTTCAGTATGAAGAATCCGGCGCCGGTGCCGATGCCACTCTGCAGTGCGTTGTTCGCCGCAATCGTGCTGCTGGTGATGCCAGTCGACGCAGTCACTAAGGGATCGAATGTGCCGCCACCCGGGCTGGTCGCTGAACCCACAGGCGTGCCGCCACCTTGTGCGCTGAGCAAGTTGGCCTGGTCAATCCAGGGAATATATTCCTCGACGGCGATGTTGAGGTCGTTCTGCAGATCGAGCGCAATGGCGTCCTGCAGGCTCAGATTGAGCTTCCCATCCTGGATCAGGCTGTAGATGGACGGTGTGTTCGTTAAATCCGGCGAAGGCACGCTTTGCGGCCCGTAGGCTGCGAAGACGTCTGGAAACGTGCGTTTGCCTTTGCTGTAATTCCGCTGCCCCAGCAGGTTCACATAGGAATTCGCAGGCAGATTTGGCGCTGCGGCCGGTTTCACTTGAGATTGCGCCTGAGCTTGGCTCTGCTGTGGGCTTGGCGCCTGCGCAAACACTGGCACTCCAACCGCCAGCGCGCCTGCCAGGTAAAGAGCTACGGCGGTACGAATCAGCCTTCCAGTCATATAGTGTTGTTCCTCTCCGCTTGATTTAACGATTGCGGTTTATGTCTTAGAATTATGAAACGTGCGAGACCGCTGATATGTTTCAACTGATTATATGGAGCAAGGCGTTAGCCAACCGTATCCAGTTGGAAATGCGTGACTAATCGAAGATTTCCGCTACGCCGATTGTCCGTAAACAAACAGGCAAAAGCCAAAAACGAACACGGCGAAGCAGTTTAGCACACTGTCGGCTGGCATTCGTCTCGAGCGCGTTGCGCCAAGCCGTGGCACATGTTGACAACGAAGGTGAGGTGCCCTAGTCTCAGCCCGGCAGCGCGGCGGAGGCGGCTTTCATGGAAGCGAACGAGATTCGGCAGCTATTCGAGAAAGTGGGAGCGGTGCGCCACGGGCATTTCGAATTGTCCAGCGGGCGGCACAGCGGCGTCTATGTCCAATGCGCGCTGGTGCTTCAGCATCCGGAAATGGCCGAAAAGCTGGGACGCGCGCTGGCGGAGAAATTTCGCGGCGCAGCCATTGATTGCGTGGTTTCTCCGGCGTTGGGCGGCGTGTTAGTTGGGCATGAATTGGGCCGGGCTCTGGGAGTCCGCGCGATTTTTGTGGAGCGCGATTCGTCCGGACACATGGCGCTGCGGCGCGGCTTTGCGATCCGCGGCGGAGAGAGGGTGCTTGTGGTCGAGGATGTATGGACCACGGGTGGCTCGACGCGCGAAACCATGGGAATCGTGGAGCAGGCAGGCGGCAGAGTGGTTGCGGCAGGCGCGCTGATTGACCGCAGCAACGGCCGCCTCGAATGGGATGTGCCGGCCAAGGCGCTCCTCGAGATCAATATGCCCAGCTATGAGGTGTTCGAGTGCCCGCAGTGCCGCGCCGGCGAGCCCATCACCAAGCCCGGAAGCCACTTTGTGCGCGCCGAGGCGTGAGCTTGCCGGAGTCCAGAAAACCACGAATTAACCAAGGAATTTACTGTATTTTAATAAAAACTTCTTGCAATCGGCTCGTTTTCGCGTGACAATCTCGCCAGTCTTTTCCGCGCAGCTTCTACTTAGAGGGTAGGCGCTTCGCAACAGAAATTCCCGTCCTCGCGGGCGTTTTTCTTCCCTGCGTACACAGGAATCCCGCCAAGGGACGCAAAGCCGCTCACCTGAGCGTCCGCAATGACTAATAGTTGCGGATTTGCGTAAAAGGCTTGGGACCATGGCCATCGTTAAAGTTCCGCATCTTGGGCGGACGCTGATCATGCCCGCCGAAATTCAAACCTTTCTGTCCGAAATCGGAGTGGAATACCAGCGCTGGACGCGTGTTCATCCGATCCCCGCGACTTCTCCTGCAGAAGAAATCCTGAAGGCCTACGAGCCGGAGTTGCACGCCTGCCAGCGGAAAAGCGACTTCGCGGGATACGACCTGATTGAATTGACGCCGGAAACCGCGCGACTCGACGAAACACTCCGCGAGTCCCAGGAAGAGCACTGGCACAGCAACATCGAGAGCCACTTCCTGCTTGCCGGCTGCGGCATTTGCTACGTTCACCCCACCGGGCGACCGGTGGTGTCGGTGGAACTTGAGCCGGGCGATTTGATTTCGGTCGGGAAATATATTCGTCACTGGCTTGATCTGTGCCCGAAGATGGGTTTCCGCGCGATTCGATTTATTTGCCGGCCCGAAAGTGAACGCACCGTCTACACGCGCAGCGGCATTGAGGCCGAATATGAGCCGCTTTACGTCAGCCCGGCGCTTTTTGCGCATGCAGGCTCGCGTTCGCGCTGAGATTCTAAAGGCCGCCGGTTAAACTCTCCGTTTCTTCCATTCCTGCGAGCGGCGTCATGCGATAATTCCGTGCGCATGAGAAACATAAAACTCACGCTGGCTTACGACGGCGCGAAATTTCATGGATGGCAAATGCAGCCGGGTGTGCCTACCATTCAAGGAGCGCTGGCCGACGCGGTGCGGAAAATCACGCAGGAGCCGGCCATGATTCATGGCGCGAGCCGCACCGACGCGGGCGTGCATGCGCTCGGGCAGGTGGCCAGTTTCAGGACCAGTTCGGCGCTTACTGTGAAGGAATTACAACGCGCCCTGAATGCTCTGCTGCCGGCGGAAATTCGCATCGTGGCGATGGAAGAGATGGGCCCGGACTTCCACGCGCGCTGGCAGGCCATGGAGAAAACGTATCACTACCGCATTTTTCGCGGCGAAGTGGTTTCGCCATTCGAATATCAGCGTGTGCTGCATTATCCGTATCCGCTCGATGAGGACGCCATGATTGCGGCGGCGAAATGCTTCGCAGGCGAGCACGATTTCAGTTCCTTTGCGGCTTCCAGCGGCTCGGAGGAAACTGATAAAGACCGTTCGCCGGTGCGCATCATCTGCCGCTCGGAAATCGAGCGCCGGCCGGAGCGGCAGGAACTGGTTTACGTGGTAACCGGCAAATCTTTTCTGCGCTATATGGTGCGCAAAATCGTGGGGACGCTGTTGGATGTGGGGCGCGGGAAATTGCGAGTGGAAGATATCGCGCGTCTGTTCGAAATGCGCGACCGTTCGGCTTCCGGGCCAACCGCGCCGCCGGAAGGGCTCTATCTCGTCTCGCTGAAATATCCGGAGATTTGGAAAATCGAGTAGACAATAGGAATAGGAGCAGGCGATTGGCGGTGCGTTAGCGCGCTCATGCGACCAACTGTGAAAAAACTCCTGTGGCTGATGGCCGCGCTGCTGGTTGTCGCGGCTTTGCTCTATCGCTCCCGCGGAACAGCAATGCTCGCGGGATTCAGCTGGCAGCGGCTCGGCGCTGCGCTGCGCGGCGCGAACTTCGTGTTGCTGCTGCTGGCGCTGGCGACGATTTTCGTTTCGTACGCGATACGCTCGCTGCGCTGGCGGCGTTTTTCGCGCTATATGGGGCGCGCGCATTTTCGCCATGTGTATGACGCAACCATCATCGGGTTCACTGCCATTTTTCTCCTGGGACGCGCCGGCGAACCAATACGCCCCCTTTTGATTGCGCGCAAAGATCGTTTGCCGGTGGCCGATAGCTTTGGCGTTTACGTCCTGGAACGGATTTTCGACGCCGCGGCAACGGTGGTAATGGCGGCGATTGCCCTGCTGATGATTCCGAGGACCTCGCTGAGCGATTCGGCGCGCGGCTCGAACATGCTGCGCGATGCGCGTTTGGCGGGCTGGGGGCTTTTTGGCGGGCTTGTGATTGTGGTCGCGCTGCTGGTTTACTTTCGTCTGCGCGGAGCGCAAACTCTGCATTCGCGATTGGCCAAGTGGCGCAAGCGTGGCGGCTGGCACGGCCGCGTGGCCAGGCTTGCCGCCGGATTCGCCGAAGGATTGCAGGCGATTCGCTCGCTCGGCGACCTGGTCGCGGCCATTTTCTACACGGCGTTGCACTGGGCCGTGGTGGCGCTGGTCTACTTCTGGATCATCCGAAGTTTCGGCAGTCGCATCGGGCATTTTGAATTTCGTGGCGCGTTACTGGTGCTGGCTTTCACCATGGTGGGTTCGGTGGTGCAATTGCCGGCGGTGGGCGGCGGGATGCAGCTTTCCACTTTTCTGGTGCTGACCGTGATTTTTGGAATGGCCAGCGAACCGGCGGCGGCCATCGCCATTTCCGTTTGGATTGTGACCTTCGCGGCCGTCTCTGTGGTCGGCGTGCCCCTGCTGGTGCACGAAGGATGGACCATGGGCGCTTTGCGCAGATTGGCGCATGAAGAAGAAGTGGACGAGGCGCGCGGCAGGCACGTCTCTTTGCGCGGCGTGGATAAGGCCAAGCGCTCGGGAGAAGCTGACCAGTGAAGTGCCCGTTCTGTTCGCATCTGGATGACAAAGTGGTGGACTCGCGCGAAGGGCGCGCCGGAGATTTGATTCGCCGCCGCCGCGAATGCCTGAAATGCGGCAAAAGGTTCACCACTTACGAGCGCATCGACGAAATTCCTTACATGGTGATCAAAAAAGATGGGCGCAGGGAGAAATTCGATCGTCACAAAATCCTGCAAGGGCTGCTGCGCGCGTGTGAAAAACGTCCTGTGCCGACGGCGAAGCTCGAAGCGCTGGTTGACGAAGCGGAAAAATTCGTGAATGAGGCCGCCGACCGCGAAAAAACCACTGCCGAAATTGGTGAACTGCTGATGGCCCGGCTCAGAAAGCTCGACAAAGTGGCTTACGTGCGATTCGCCTCCGTCTATCTGGATTTCAAGGACGTGAAGGAATTCATGGCCGAGCTGAAAAATCTGCTGAAAGAACGCACCAAGAAATAACGTCGCTCACGGCTGCCAGACGCCCGCCGCAAAGCTTTTTATCGTGCGAAAGCCAAGATTCTCATAGAGCCGGACGGCATTTTCGTTCGTCGCGGTGACTGTGAGCGTCAGCGCGCGATAGCCGTGATTTTGCAGAGCGGCGAGCGACGACTCCATCAGCCTTCTCCCCAGCCCATTTCTTTGATAGCCCGGCAGCACGCAGATTTGCGTCGTGTGCCCCACGCCGGGCGCCACCGTGGACGTCAGCACCATGCCAATGGGCGGTTCCGTGGGCCCGCTGCGAACGATGAAAGAAGCCTCCGGGCAAAATTGTCCGCAGCCGGGGAGCAGCACAATGTTGCGCAGGAATTTCGTCGCCCCGATTTCCGTGCGGTACTGGTCGTTGATTTCGCTGTCCACATGATCGGTGTAAGCGCGCTGAATCAGCCGCGCGCACGGCTCCATGTATTTGTCGGCCCACGGCTGCAAACGCAGTCCATCCTGCATTTGCGGGCGAATCGCCGCGCTCAATGGAAGCTCAACGAGCATGAATTGGCGGCGCTGCAGCCGGAAGCGCTGCTCCTTCAACACATCGTCCAGCGCCGTGCCGAAGGGCATCAACTGCGCTTCGATGCGCTCGATGAATGGCGTTTCGCGAAGCGCAGCAAGCATCTCCAGCAGCAGCTTTTTCCCGGTCTCAATTTGTTCGTGTTGCGGCGAAGCAAACAGCCCGCCGATTAATCCTTTTTGCTCCTCAAAAACGTAAAAACCGTACCCGACGGGCTGCTTGCCTTCAAAAGCGGCGTAACCGGCGAGCGAGTGCGAATCAATAAACTTGCGGATCAGTTGCTGCGACGCGCGATAGTCCCAATGGAGTTCTTTGCGCCAGTGCTCCACCTCTTCCTGAAACAATGGCTGCAAAGCGCGCGAATGGACTTGCCGCAGATCCAAAATCTGCATAAGCGGTCTATTAAGCCTCAGTTCTAGTGATTATAGCGTCCCGCGAGCAAGAGGGCCAACGGAGAGAGCGCCGAACATTCTGTGACTACAAACCGTTAGTAACCAAATAAGTGCCACCGCCCGAGCCATCCAGAGAACTGTGCTACACTTCGCCGCCGACGTAAAAAAAGACGTACAAAAACTGTTCGGCCATGAACCCGCCGCCCAAGTTCAAACGGTCGTATGCGCATTTGCTGCGCGCCGGGGGCCTGCTTCTCGCCCTCGTGCTATTCATTTTTCTGGCCGTAGCCACGGTCGCGGGATACTCCCTGTATCAAATTTTAGATCCTCCCCGCAGCCCGGCCAGCGTGGACGTTACCCTGCTGATGGGTCATCCCACCACTTATAAGTTCGATGTTCCCGGCCAGGGCACCCGCGAAGGATGGTTCTTCCCCGGCCTGCTTCACGCTCCCACGATTATTCTGTGCCACGGCTATGGCGCGCAGCGCGCGGACGTGCTGACGCTGACCACCGCTTTTCAAGAGCATCAGTTCAATGTTTTCCTTTTCGATTTTGCCGGCCACGGTTCAGTGCCGGGACGCACCAATCTGGGCTACAGCGAAACCCAGCAGCTTCTGGCGGCGATTCGCGGCCTGGCGCAGCGTGACGACATCGATCGCACTCGATTTGGTGTATGGGGAATGGACCTCGGCGGCTACGCGGCCATTTCCGCAGCGGCCGTGGACGCGCGCATCAAAGCCCTTGCGGTTGACTCCGTCTATGACGATCCGTCGGAGTTTTTAACCATTCAACTTGGGCATGCCGGACTCGGCGGCCTGCCGCTGGTCAAAACTTTCTCTCTCTTCGGATTTCACATGATCACGCGTGACGATCGCAATGTCCCGCCTTTGCTCGGAGCCGTAGGCCGGCTGCAAGGCATTCCGAAATTGTTCATCGAATCTGCCGACCGGCCGGATTTGCAACGCGAGACAGCGCGCATCTTTCAGGCCGCGCCGCCTCCCAAGCAGATAGCTGCCGACCCCATGACCTATTCAGAAATGAGCGATGAAGCCCGGCGCGCTTACGAAGACCGCATCGTAACTTTCTTCCTCGAGAATCTGCCACCGACGGGCCAGTCGCCGCAATGACGTTCTCTAGGGCGAGCTTTTCGGCGGCGCGGACTCAGTTTCTATGGATTCGATCCAGCAGTACGGTAGGAACCGCGCAACGATTTTTCGATGGAGCACGCCCATGTCGTTCAGCTTCATGTCGCCTCCCCAGGTCATCAGCACGTAATGCTCGTCCGGAATTTTGGGATTGAACTCCGGCAGGGAATCGCGCTGCAGATAAAATTGCAAACCGTATGTGCAGTCGCGGTTTACATCGCCTAGCGAATAAATCGGCGCGCCGGGTGCAATTGCGCTGATGTCGCGGGCCATCGGCCGCGTCGAAAGCAGCGCATCGAGTTCCGGCAAAACGCGCACTTCCGCCACGAACACCAGGCACGCGCATGCCAGTGCGCTCAATGCAGCCCCAAGCCACAATTTGCGCCACAGGCTGACCACTTCAATCAGCGCTCCAACAGCCACCCCGATGAACACGCAGCTCATCGCCAGGCTGGCAATTTGTTCGCGGTCGAGCGGCGTGTACATCGGCAAGCGATGAAACCCAATTGCTCCGGCGACCCCCAGGACCACCCACATTGTTCCGGTCGCCACGCCCATCCATTGCGCTTTGCGCGGCGCGCTTTTCATTGCGCAAGCGAACGAACGCGCCATCAAAAGCGCCAGGGCCGGAAACGCCGGCAAAATATATTCAGGCAGCTTGGATTGCGAAAAACTGAAGAATATCGTTGGAAAAATCGCCCAGCACGCGATGAAGAATCCGGCAGAAGTGCGCCACGAGCCGTCGCGGAAAATGCGCACGCCGTCAAACGCCGCTCCAATCAGAAACGCCGTCCACGGCAGCGTGCCCAGCAAAATGATCGCCCCGAAAAACCAGAATGGCTGTGGATGCTGAAACATGGGCGTCAGATAGCGCTCAAAATTATGCTCGATGATGAATACATGAAAGAAATCCGCATTCGCCCGCGCGCACAGCACGTACCACGGAAGCGCCACAATCGCGAACGACAAGATTGCCAGCGGATGCAGCATGCGAATCGCAATTCTCAGTTTTCGAGTGGCCATGGCCCACAGCAGCACGCTGCCGCCGGCGAGGACAATCGCCGCCGGTCCCTTCGCCAGCGTGGCCACCCCGAGCCACGCGCCCAGTAGAATCAAATCCAGCTTATCGCTTGGCCTTCGCCGCAGCGGGTCCGCCGGAAACGCGTCGTGCTTTTCCGCGATATTTGCGGCCGAGAACATCGCCAGCGCCAGCGCTGCAGTGAAAAGCATGTCTGGGGCCGCCGCGCGCGAGAAGGCAATCACCCCCACGCACGTTGGAAAAATCAAAAGGACCGCCAGCGCGGTTCTTGCGCCATAGCGCCAGAAGCCAAGCACAACCATGCTGAACGCGGCGATGAGCGCGGCAATCGCTGACGGCAGCCGCGCCGCCCATTCCGGCGAACGCAGAAATTTGAATGCGATCGCCGCGCTCCAGTAGTAAAGCGCCGGTTTTTCGAACCACGGATGTCCGTACAGCTTTGGCGTGATCCAATCGCCGGTGAACGCCATCGCTCGCGCGATCCACGCGTAGCGCGGTTCGTCTGGGCCGGTCAGGCCAATGGCTGAGAGGCCGCTGAAGAAAAGACAAATCGTCAGTATTCCTGCAACGATGATCGCGACAAAAATGATGGGCAGCGAGGAGCGACGTTTGTGAGCCACGCCGCGGAAGTGTAGCAGAGATGAGCGCGCGTCCGCAGCCCGGACTGGTTCGCGGAAAACGACTGTGACAGAATGGCGCCTCATGCCGAAAGGAATGCGCGAATGGTTCGAATACGCCGCAGTTCTGGCAATTCTGAAGTTCCTCGGCCTTCTGCCGAGAACTGCGTCCCGCACCGTTGCAGCAGCGCTGGCGCGATTGCTGTTGCTGTGCTTCCCGCGATTGCGTCGCGCGGCGATGACGAATCTGCGGCTCGCGTTTCCGGATTTGACGGATGCGCAGCGGCGCGCCGCAATTCGCCGCATGAGCCAAAATTTGGGATGGATGGCGGCGGAGTTCGCGCATTTACCCAAGCTGACTACGGAAAATATCCGCGAAGTGGTTGCTCGCGAAGGTTTCGAGAATTTTGAAGCGGCGCGCCTGCGCGGCAACGGCGTGATTTTTTTGACCGGCCACATGAGCGCATGGGAACTGGCGCCCTTTGCGCAGGCCCTGTATGGCCAGCCGCTGTCCTTTCTCGCGCGCGCCATCGAGAACGAGCGCGTCGATGCTCTGGTCAATCGTTATCGCTGCCTTTCCGGCAACCGGCCTATTGAAAAAAATAATTCAGCGCGAGCCATGCTGCGCGTCCTGCGCGATGGCGGCACAGTCGGAATTTTGGCCGATCAGAATACTTCGGTGGACGAAGGCGTTTTTGTGGACTTTTTCGGCATTCCTGCGTGCGCCACCACGGGCCTCGCCCGCCTCGCGCGCCATACCGGAGCCGCCGTCGTCCCCGGATTTTTGTTTTGGGATAACGCGGCGCGCAAATACATCCTGAAATTCGAGCCGCCGCTTTCGCTTCAGCACACCGAAGACGAGGAAGCCGACATTCGCAAAAACACCGCGCGCTGCGCGAAAGTCATCGAAAATTACATTCGCGCGCATCCGGACCAATGGCTCTGGGTGCACAAGCGATGGAAAAACCGTCCGCCCGGCGAGCCTTCTTTGTATCGCGAATGAATGTGCCCGCCCGCGAAAGACGAATTTTTAGCAAAATTTCGGGAGAGAGCAGATGAAAATGACGGCGCAAGACCTGGCGAAATATCTAAACGCAAAAATCGAAGGCGATGGCAGCGCGCTCGTTTCCGGAATCGCCAGTCCGGAAGATGCCGCCAGCGAAGATTTGATTTATTTGGAGGCGGAAAAGCATCTCGAACGCGCCCAGGCTTCCGCGGCGCGTTGCGTGATTGTCGCCGAAGGCATCCGCGTCAAAAACAAAACGCTCCTCGTCGCCGCGCATCCCAAACTCGCCTTCGCGAAGGCCGCTGCGCATTTGCTCGAAGAGCCGCACATCGCATCATCCGGAATTCATCCCACAGCGCTGATCGATCCTTCTGCGAAATTGGCCGCTGGCGTAAGCGTCGGACCCTACGTCGTAATTGAGCCTGACGCCCAAATTGGCGCGCATACCGAACTTGGCGCTTTCTCTTTCGTCGGTCGCGGCGCTCGCATCGGAAAATCCTGCCGCATTTTTCCTCGAGTCAATCTCTACGCCGGCGCGCGCGTTGGCGACCGCGTCAGGATTCACTCCGGTGCGGTCATCGGCGGCGACGGATTCGGTTACGTTTACGCCGAGGGCCAGTACACGAAATTTCCGCAGGTTGGCGGCGTCGAAGTTGGCGACGATGTGGAAATCGGCAGCAATTCCACAATTGCGCGTGGCTCGCTGGGCGTCACGCGAATCGCTCGCGGCGTGAAAATTGATAATCTCGTCCACGTCGCGCATAACGTGCACATCGGCGAACACACGGTGCTCGCCGCGCAAACCGGAATTTCCGGCAGTTGCAATATTGGCGATCACACGGTGATTGGCGGGCAGGCGGGCTTTGGCGAGCATTGCACCGTCGAGAGCGGATGCACCATCGGCGGCCAATCCGGCGTGCTGAACGGCAAAACCGTTCGCGCCGGTGAAACCGTTTGGGGCACTCCCGCGCGCCCCCTCGCAAAATTCAAAAAGCAATTCGCCTGGTTCGAGCGCCTTCCCGGACTAGCCGCCCGCCTCCGCGCCCTCGAAGCCCGGCTAAAATGACCGCCGCTTTTTTGGAGTGCGGCTTGCCCTGAACGGAGCCGAAGGGCGGCTCGACGCCGCTTTGCCGTGGCACAGGCTTTCAGCGCCTTCGCCTCTGTAGCGCAGAATCGCTTGCCCTCGGCGCTCTTTGTCGGGGCGTCCTCTGCGAATCTGCGGCCTCTCTCCGCCGCTTCGCCACGGAATTTCACGCCATTCGGCGCGCTGCATTCGCGCCCGCCGTGCACTCGAACACCGCCTGAAATATTCGCCCCGCGCGCCGGAAAATTGCGAGCACGACTGGGTTGGCGGGCCACTTTCCGGTTGCCCGACCACCCGTCTGGAGCGGCGGGAAGCGCTGGAGTGACACGTATCTCTTGCGCTAAGATTGCTCCCGCGTGCTCCTTTGCATAGAGGCACGAGTCAATATGGGGACGCTGACTCAGGACTTGCGCTACGGCCTGCGCCTGTTGCGCAGGAGTCGATTGTTTACGGCTGTTGCGGTGCTCACTCTCGCACTAGGGATTGGCGCAGGCACAGCCATTTTCACGCTGCTCAACGCGCTGCTCTATCGCGAATTGCCGGCGCCCCATGCCGAACAACTGGTCGAGCTGCGAGTCATTTTTCATAACGGACAGCACGTCTATTTCTCCTTACCCATGTTCCAGGAACTCCAGCGCAACCAGCAGGTTTTCTCCGGGATGTTCGCTTGGTCTGGCGGGGGCCCGGAAAACATAGAGGTGAATGGCAAGCTGACTCGCGACAACGTTTTTTACGTCAGCGGCGAATTTTATTCCGAGCTTGGCCAGCGCCCGATGCTGGGCCGGCTGATCGAGCCCGCCGATGCAAATCTCAGCGCGCCGATTTCCCATGTCGCGGTGCTCAGCTACGGATTCTGGCAGAGACGCTTCGGCGCTGATCCGGCCGTGCTGAGCAAGCAAATTCTTGTGGAAGGCCAGCCATTCACCATTATCGGCGTTACACAAAAAGGATTCGCTGGACTTAACAGCGGCGTCCCGCCCGACATCACCGTTCCCGTCACTGCATACGGCATTGCTGTGTCCGATCTCCCATTCGCGATAACCAGCGGCCACTATCTCTGGCTGAGCATTATCGGCCGGCTAAAAAACGGAGTCACCATTTCGCAGGCTCGCGCGCAACTCAGTGCTATTTGGCCGGGAATTGTGGCTAAGGTCGTTCCCCCGGACGAAAAGGGCGAACGACGGCAGGAATATCTTTCGATGGGGCTTTATGTCACGTCCGCCGCCCGCGGGCCGAATTGGGATGAGCGCGCGCAGTACTGGAAGCCGCTTTTTTACCTGATGGGCATCGTGGTTCTCATGCAGCTGGTGGTTTGCGTCAATCTCGCCAGCTTGATGCTGGCACGTGGCGCGGGCCGCATGCACGAAACCAGCGTGCGCCTGGCATTGGGCGCGGGACCGCTGCGCATTGCGACGCAAACTCTTCTCGAAGGCTTGCTGCTTTCGTTCGCCGGCGCGCTGCTCGGTCTGGCTTTTGCTTTTTGGGGAACCCGTTGGCTATTTGCTTTGCTGACGCGGCAGACGCTCACGCCAGTCGTGGTCGATCTTCATCCTGATCTGCGCGTGCTCGCGTTTACTGCTGCAGTGGCTATCCTCACCGCGATTCTTTTCGGACTCATGCCTGCTCTGCGCGCCGCGCTCGTTAATCCCGCCGCGCTGCTGCGCCAGGATTCGCGCACCTTTGCAGGTGGCAGCGGGCTGCTGGGACAAGGGTTGATCGTTATGCAGATTTCGCTTTCGCTGATGCTCGTGCTGGCCAGCACACTTTTTACGCGTTCGTTCTGGAATCTGCAGTCGGTCAATTTCGGATTTGAACGAGCCTCGGTGTTTAATGTCTGGATGCTGGAGCGGCCTGGCGCCGCGAAAAATTTCGATGTGGGTTCATACTATCGCGAGTTGATAGCGCGCATCACTAGCCTTCCCGGAGTTCGCGCTGCGGGACTAGGCGGTGTGATTCCTGGCGCGGGAGAAAATCCCTCTACTGATAACGTCGCGTCGATCAGCGCTCCTTCCGTTTCGAAGGGCCCGCTGTGCAACATTTCCGCCGCCGCTCCCGGGTTTTTCGATGCGATTGGCATGAAGATTCTGCAGGGGCGCGATTTCGCCTGGACCGACGGAGCGCACCAGTCGCCCGTCGCGATTCTTTCGTCCAGCCTCGCTAAACGGCTATTCCCTCAAGGCAACGCCATCGGCGCGCACGTTCGCATCGGCGTCAATCCTTATTACCAAAATCTCGAAATCGTCGGAGTTGTGAATGACGCGCGGCTTTACAATCCGCGAGATGCCCATCCACTCGACATTTTTACGGACTTTATGCAGAACGATCCTACGGGGCAAGGAGCTGACCTCTTTGTCCGCGCCGCGCAAAATCCGTTGAGCCTGATTCCCGCCGTCTCGCAGGCCATCGATTCCTTCGGTTTCCAGTTTGTCGCGCGCAGCATGACGCTCGAAGAAGCGCAGAGCCAATCGCTGGTCGAGGAGCGGCTCTCCGCGATGCTCTCCACCTTTTTTGGCGGTTTCGCGTTGCTGCTGGCTTGCATGGGTCTGTATGGACTGATTTCACACAATGTGACGCGGCGCACGCGCGAGATCGGCATTCGCATGGCTCTCGGAGCCCAGCGACGCAACATCATGCGCCTCGTTTTGAGCCAAGCCGTGGTCCTTTCGCTCGCGGGGATTGTACTGGGCGTGCTTTGCTCGCTAGCCGCATCTCGCCTGCTATCCACAATGCTCTTTGGAGTTTCGCCCAACGACGCGCTTTCTATCGCCGGAGCCTCGCTGGCGCTGCTTTTCATCGGGTTGATTGCCGGCTATTTCCCCGCGCGGCGGGCGATGCGCGTCGATCCCATGGTTGCGCTCAGACATGAGTAGTCTGACTGGTAGCAAGCGAGAAACCATCCTGGAACCACTTCGAATGACTTGAGCGACGCATATGCGTTCCTGTCGATTGTTCCCGGCGGAACGAGTCTAACACCGGAACTCACCTGCTACCCACGACTGTCGCCGCAGGGCTTGACCGGAGTAGAATCGCTGGCATGGCGGCGGACGGCTCGGCGCACGCGCAAATCCCATCGCACCTGAATATCGCGGACGAATTTGTCGCCCGGCCGGCGCAGGCGCATCCGGAGCGCGTTGCCATTCTCGGCGAGCCGCGCGCATTCACCTATCGCGAAGTCGAAGAAGCGGTGAATCGCGCCGCGAATGTGTTCCGCTCCTGGAATTGCGCGCCAGGCGACCGCGTTTTAGTCATCCTTCCCGATTCCATCGAATTCATCGCCGCGTTTTTCGGCGCCGCAAAAATCGGTGCGATTGCCGTGCCGGTGAATTCAATGGCCCGCGCCGCCGACTATGCCTACTACCTCGCAGATTCCGGCGCGCGCTTCGCCATTGTCCACAAGTCAGTCGTCGGCGAATTTGCGCTCGAGGACTGGCCACCTGGCTTCGAGGTGATGGCCATCGCAGCTCAAGGATTCGCCGAAATTGCCTGCGAAGTGTCTCGCTACGCCAAAGGCTTTTTCGCGCCGCGCATCGTTTCGTGGGAAGAGCAGTGCAACACCGCATCGCCAAATTGCGATTCGCATCGTACCGCTGCAAACGATCCCGCATTTTTCCTGTACACCTCGGGCAGCGGCGGCACTCCCAAGGCCGCCATTCATCGCCACGAAGACATGCTGCATACCAGCCGCGGTTACGCCCACGGAGTTCTGGGATTGCGCCCCGACGACATCACTTATTCCGTCTCGAAACTGTTTTTCGCCTATGGCCTCGGCAACGGAATGTATTTTCCCTTTTCCGTCGGCGCGCGCACCGTGCTCGATCCGGGAAAGCCCAAGCCGGAGCGCACCGCCGAGTTGCTGAAAAAATATCGTCCGACGATTTTGTTTTCCGTGCCCACGTTTTTTGCCGCGCTCCTGCGCGAAGCCGCCCGCGGCCTCGATGTGGATTGCTCTTCGTTGCGCATGGCCGTTTCCGCGGGCGAAACTTTGCCTGCGGAAATCTTCGAGCAATTCAAAAATAAATTCGGCGCGGAAATTCTCGATGGCATCGGCTCCACGGAAATGCTGCACATGTTTTTGTCCTCGCGTCCAGGAAAGGCGCGCGCTGCAAGCTGTGGCTCCGAAGTCCCCGGTTGCGCCGCAAAAATCCTCGGCGACGATGGCGCGGAAGTTCCTCGCGGCGAAATCGGAAATTTGTGGGTGCGCGGCGGCAGCGCCTTCGCCGGCTACTGGAAAAAACCGGAACTCACCGCGCGCACAAAAAAAGGCGAATGGGTTTTGACCGGAGATAAATTCACCTGCGACGCTGACGGCTATTTTCATTATTGCGGCCGCGCCGACGACATGATGAAAGTCGCCGGCATGTGGGTCTCGCCGAGCGAAGTAGAAAACGCGCTGCTCGCGCATCCTGACATCGCCGAAGTCGCCGTGGTCGCGCACGCCGATGAAAATGGGCTGCTTCATCCTGCCGCATACGTGGTTCTAAAAAATGATGTCGCCTGCAGCGAGAATCTTTCGCGCGAAATTCGCGAATTTCTGCGCAAAAACCTCGTTTCTTACAAGTGTCCGCAAACAGTCCATTTCGTTGAAAATTTGCCAAAAACAGCCACCGGAAAAATCCAGCGTTTTTTGCTACGCGACGCAAATCGCTGAATTCGCGCCACTTTGGTAGAAAATCGCCTCTCCAGCCAAAAAGACAATTTGGCTCTTTTCTACCCTTTTTTCAGGGCTATGATTGGGCCATTATGAGCAGAGCATTTATGCCATTGCATTTGCAGCCGCAAAGCGACATTCCGCTGTACGCGCAATTGCGCGATCAGATGCGCGCGCTGATCCATTCGGGCGAACTTTGTGCCGGCGACCGCATTCCGGCGAGCCGCGAACTTGCCGCGCAATTGAAAATCCACCGCACCACAGTAGCTACGGCTTACGCGGAGCTCGAAGCGGAGGGATTGATCGAGGGCTTCGTCGGGCGCGGCACGTTCATCAGCGGGCGAAATGGCGCGCGCGAATTCACGCCGCCGCCGCGGCAAGCGGGCGGCGCGGTGCGCTGGGAGGCGCTGTTTGCCGATGAGCGGGCCGGCGGCGGCTTGAGCCATCTGATGCCGCAAGTTTCCGACGACACCATCGCGTTCATCAGCGCCAAGCCTTCGGAAATTTGCTTTCCGGTTGACGAAGTGCGCAAATGCGCGAACGAAGTGCTGAGGCGCGAAGGGCGCGAAATTCTGCAGCTCGGCGCATCGGACGGTTACGAACCGCTGCGCGATGTGCTGCTGACAACTCTGCGCGCGGAAGGAATTTCGGCGAAGGAAACGAATCTGCTGGTGACCGACGGATGCCAGCAGTCGCTGGATTTGCTGGCCAAGGCGTTCCTGCGGCCGGGCGACGCGGTGATTGTCGAAAATCCGACGTATCCGGGAGTGCTGTCAGTATTGTCAGCGGCGCGCGTGCGCTGTTTGCCGGCTCCGGTGGAAACGAACCGCGCGAAGCAAGACTACGCCGGACTGGACGTGAAAGCGGTCGAGGCGCTGCTCGAACAGAATCGCGTGAAGATGATTGTGGTCACGCCGGATTTTCAAAATCCTACGGGAACCACTTTGCCGGCAGAGGCGCGCAAAAAACTGCTGGACGTGGCGGCGCATTTTCAAGTGCCCATCGTCGAAGACCATATTTACGCGCGGCTGCGGCTGAGCGGAACCAGCGTGCCTTCGCTGAAGGCGATGGACCGCAACGGCATCGTCATTCAAATCGACAGTTTTTCGAAGATTGCGTTTCCCGGGCTGCGCGTGGGCTGGTGCGTGGGGCCGGAGCGCGTGATTGAGCGGCTGCGCCAGTTGAAGCAAGTGAGCGATTTGCACACGGACCAGCTTTCGCAGGCCACGCTCGCGGAATTTGTGAAAACGGGCATGCTCGACAAGCATTTGAAACGCATGATTCGCATTTATGCGCAGCGGCTGGAGGCCATCGAGAAGTGCATGGAGCGGCATTTGCCCGGGGGCGTGGAATGGACGCGGCCCGAAGGCGGGATGTCAATCTGGATTACGCTGCCGCCGGGGCTGGACGCGGCGGAGCTGCTGATTCACGCGCGCGAACGCGGCGTGCTTTTCGTTCCGGGGCGATATTTTTATGTGGGCAGCCCGCAGCCGAATACGCTGCGGCTGGGCTTCGCGGGCGTGGAAGAAAAAGATATTGCGCGGGGCATCCTGGCGCTGGGCCAAGTGATCGAGACGGAAATGCAAAAGAAGCAGCGCGGCGCGGGGCGTCGCAGCGCGGCGGACGAGAAGCGCGAGGGCGCTACGTCCCGCGTGGCTTTGATTTAGAGGCAGTGGCCCGCCTTCGCGCAGGCTTCGGCGCGGCAAGCCCGCCCTGGCGCAAGCTTCGGCGCGGCAAGCGAGTGACGCGTTTTCCTCTCTTGATCAGGGCACGGAAGTGACCCTCGTCGTCACGGCAAACGGTGACGAAAGTCGCTACCGGCCTTCATGGCCAAACTTGGGCGCGAGCCCTGTCACAGTCTGCCAAAACAAATGAGAGAAAAACGATTACAGGGAGGGTATGCTGGCGTCTGTATTACTGTTACTGACCACTTATCACCGATTGGTTCAGAGTGCGGGAGGTTGCTATGTGGCAGGACGTGAAATATGGGCTGAGGATGCTGGGGAAGGCGCCGGGGTTTGCGGTGGTCGCGGTGCTGACGCTGGCGCTGGGGATTGGCGCGAATACGGCAATGTTCAGCGCGCTGTATGGATTGGTTTTGCAGCCTCTGCCTTACGCGGGCGCGTCGCGGCTCGTGATGCTGTGGGACTCGAATCGCAAAACGGGTGGGACGCACATCCCCGTGATGGAGGGCTCGTTTGCCATTCTGCAGAAGCAGGCGAAGACCTTCGACGGGATGGCCGCGTTCACTCCGGTAAACCGACGCAGCGAACTGTTTGCCCCAAAGCTCTGGGGAACGGAGGAGCGCCTTGCAATCGGCGGAGTCACGCCTGAACTCTTTTCCGTTTTGGGAGCCACGCCTTTGCTGGGAAGGACATTTACGGCGAGCGAGGGCGTGGCTATACTGAAGGGCAAAGGAGATCAATCCCAGTGGGAGTCCGCTCACGTCGCTGTCCTGAGTTACGTATACTGGAGGCAGCATTACGGAGCTAGCCCTGATGTTATCGGGAAGACAATCACCGTGAACGAATTTGGAGAGAAGAGCCAGTACACTATTGTTGGAGTCATGCCCAAGGGCTTCGATTTTCCTTATCCTCTCTATCCCGCCGAGGCTGAACTGTGGGTAAACGTGGCGATACCGAATACGTTTATTCCCGGAAACAATTTGCAGGTGGTGGGCCGCCTGAAAGCGGGCGTGAATCTGACCCAAGCGCAGGCGGAGATTAACACTATTGTCGAGCGCATTCGCGCGCAGTACCCCAAGTATTACAAAGACGAGGGGGTCGACGTGGTGCCACTCAGCAGTGAACTCACGCGAAACGTGCGGAGCATTTTGTGGGTCCTGCTGGCGGCGTTCGGCTTCATTTTGCTGATTGGTTGCGCCAATGTGGGCAATCTCTTGCTGGTGCGCGCAGTGTCACGGGAAAAGGAGATGGCGATTCGCGCTACGTTGGGTGCGAGCCGCTTGGCGCTGATACGCCAGATGCTGGCCGAGGCGATGCTGCTGGCGCTGGCGGGAGGAGCGCTGGGATTGTTGCTGGCTTATGGAAGCCTGCGCGCTTTTCTAGCGCTGCTGCCGCAATCGATTTACATTCCGAGGTTGGATTCGGTGGCGCTGGATACGCGAATGCTGGTTTTGGCGGCGGCATTCTCGGTAATTGCCGCGGCAGTGTTCAGCGTGCTTCCGAGCTTGCGTTTGGCGCGGCCCAATCTGAATCAAACGCTGAAATCCGGAAGCGCGCGTAAATCGCCGCCAGGGCGTTCTGTTCTGCGCAGGCCGGGCAGTGCGCTGCTGGTTGTGGAAGTTTCGCTGGCGCTTGTTTTGCTGACCGGCGCGCTGCTGATGCTGAGAAGTATGCAAAAGCTTCTCGCCGTGAATGGTCAGTTTCAGCCCGAGCACCTGCTTTCGATGACCGTGGATATTGACAACGCCTATCTCAGGCCGCTGCAGGACCTGGAGCCGGTGCGGATTCTCTTTCAGCAATTTGAGGAGCGTGTAGCGGCACTCCCGGGCGTGGAGACAGTCGCTTTAGCCGACTGGTTTCCGCCTGTCGCTCATCAGCACAGCTCACAGCAGTTTAAGGCTGACGGAGGCGGCGGGGCCATTGCGCAGGGTTTTGAGCCAGCCGATGACCACGTTGTGACGCCCGCGTATTTCGACATGATGGGGATGACGCTCGTTCGCGGACGGTGGTTTGCGGACTCGGATACACCGGGCTCGCTGCCCGTGGCCGTCATCAACGAAGCCATGGCCAAAACCTACTGGCGCGACAGCGATCCGCTCGGCGTAAAGGTGCAGCCATGGTGGCGTGATACCGATAAGAAGATCTCCTACGAGATTGTGGGAATCATCCACGAGCCAAAGGAGTTTGGTACCGGCGAGACGCCGTTGCCAGCGGTTTACCTCGATTACGCTCAGGTTCCGCTGCCATACCTTTCAGTGATTGTGCGCACCAGGGCAAATCCAGAGAGGATAGCCTCGGCCATGCGCAATGCCGCTTTGCAGATTGTTCCGGGGCATATGTTTGTCGGCCAAGTTCAGACGGGCAATGAACTGATCTCGGAGTCGAGCGCGCAGCCGCGATTCACGGCGCAACTGCTGACGGCGTTTTCGACTCTGGCG